>ERZ838225.289-NODE-289-length-76236-cov-6.228718_pt1 | contig 76236 bp, 78 predicted proteins | sample MGYA00519684_ERZ838225 | MGnify/ENA primary metagenome ERZ838225 (study PRJEB31850, sample SAMEA3708829) | human gut metagenome | biome: human gut; feature: human-associated habitat; material: faeces | place: China | collected 2014 ... | reverse complement strand
CGGTTTCTTTTGTCTTGCCATAGTAAAAGGCCCTCCTAATGATATTTATTTTATCATAGAAGGACCTTATCGTGGTTATTTTACAGAAAAAGTTTCATAGGCTCGAAATATGCAATATTTCCGAGTATGGCTCTGAACGCTTTGTTGCACAACCACCTGTCAATCATTCTCTAACCCGAAAACCACCGGATTACAAGAATAATGGCTCTTATGCAACTGTTATCAAAAGACTTTTAAAAGTGCCGCAACCCCGCATAAACACTGGGTTTTTACGATACTCCAACTTATTCAAACTCAATCGTCCCCGGCGGCTTCGAAGTCAAATCGTAGAATACCCGATTTACTCCCTTCACCTCATTGATAATTCTGCTCATTACCTTCTGCAGAACCTCCCATGGGATTTCCACTGCCTCAGCAGTCATAAAATCAATAGTACTTACCGCGCGCAGAGCAACTGCATAGTCATAGGTTCTCTCGTCTCCCATGACACCTACAGAGCGCATATTGGTAAGAGCTGCAAAATACTGGTTAATCTTCTTATCATAGCCGGCATTTGCCACTTCCTCACGGAAGATTGCATCGGCATCCTGGACAATCTTTACCTTTTCCGCTGTTACCTCGCCTACAATCCGAACACCAAGCCCCGGACCAGGGAAGGGCTGACGGAATACCAGGTATTCCGGAATGCCAAGCTCCAGACCTACCTTGCGCACCTCATCCTTAAACAGATCTCGAAGAGGCTCGATAATCTCCTTAAAATCTACATAGTCCGGCAGTCCGCCTACGTTATGATGAGACTTAATCACAGCCGACTCGCCGCCCAGGCCAGATTCTACCACATCTGGATAAATCGTTCCCTGTACCAGGAAGTCCACCGTACCGATTTTCTTGGCTTCTTCTTCAAATACGCGGATAAATTCTTCTCCGATTATTTTCCGCTTCTGCTCCGGATCCTCAATCCCGGCCAGCTTTTTGTAATAGCGTTCCTGGGCATTAACACGGATAAAATTCAGGTCATAATCACCATCGGGACCGAATACGGCCTCTACTTCATCACCTTCATTTTTTCTCAGCAGACCGTGATCCACAAATACACAGGTCAGCTGTTTTCCAATGGCTTTTGAAAGAAGAACGGCTGCCACGGAAGAATCCACACCTCCGGAAAGGGCACAAAGTACACGGCCGTCTCCTACCTTCTCTCTGATTGCCCGAATCGATTGTTCTACAAATGCATCCATTTTCCAGTCGCCGGCACATCCGCATACATTGTATACGAAATTGGACAGCATCTTGGTTCCCTCTTCTGTATGAAGAACCTCAGGATGGAACTGAATTGCATAGAGATTCTTTTCTGTACACTGCATTGCAGCTGCAGGACAATTATCCGTATAGGCTGTAATCTCAAATTCCGGTGCAATCTTTTCAATATAGTCATTGTGACTCATCCAGCAAATCGTCTTTTCTGCTACATTGGTAAACAGCTTGCAGTTCTGATCCACTGTCACCTCAATTTTTCCATACTCACGGACCGGTGCCTTGCAGACATGTCCGCCCAAAACGTGCATCATCAGCTGAGCGCCGTAGCACAGTCCAAGTACAGGAATTCCCATTTCAAACAGTTCTCTGCTGCAGGCAGGAGCCCCCTCTTCGTAACAGCTGTTGGGGCCTCCGGTAAGAATAATTCCTTTCGGATTCATCTCCCGAATTGCAGCAATGTCGGTTTTATAGGAATATATTTCACAGTAAACGTTGCATTCACGAACACGGCGGGCTACCAGCTGATTATACTGACCGCCAAAATCAATGACAATGATTTTTTCTCTGTTCACGAGCTTTCCTCCTACTTTCCGTCAAATTATAACAACGTTCATTATACAAAATTTAAAGATAAGATACAATAAAAATTATTTCGAAAATTTCCATAAATATTCCGCACATAACCCTATGTTTATTGACATCCGAAAACAGTACAGGTAATTTTCCCTATTAGCACTTCCCTTTCTGATCCGTTTCCCGTACAGCTTCGTTTGGCCCACGCAAAAGCTGCACCTCCTCAGCCAGAAGTCTGATATTTCCAATCAGAGAATCAAACGCTCCGTAATGATAAAGATTCATCACAAAAATTCCGATGGGAACAGCCAGAATCATACCGGATATTCCATGAACCTTAAATCCCAGATACAGAAAAATCAGGGTCCACAAGGGCGGAAGTCCCATAGAATCTCCCACAATTTTCGGCTGTATGACCTGACGAACCACCTGTGTCAGCACATACAGCAGAGCAAGTCCTGCTGCCAGCGCATATTTTCCAGAAAGCAGCTTGATAAGAGCCCATGGAATCAGAACGGTTCCTGTTCCAAACAAAGGCAGAAAATCAAGCATAGATACTAAAAATGCCAATAAAAATGCATAGTTTATATTTAAAATCAGAAAACCGGCAAGAAGCATGGCTCCCACCACAAACATGATTTTAAACTGGGCCATAAAATATCCGCCTATGAGACGTTTTGCATCGCCTTTCAGATGGCTGTAATACTGATTTCCTTTTTCCGGCAGATGCTTTCTCCAAAATTCGATGATTTTGTCTCTTTCTGCGATAAAAAAGTAAGAAGACAAAATCGTTACAACCACATTAACCAGCACCCGCGGAAGCCGCATTGCTGCATTGCCGGCAGCCTCTACTGTAGGCGAAGCTATTTTCTGTACCAGAAAACTCAGTCCCTGACCTACATTTCCGGCAAATTCCTGCCAGGACTGCCGGACATTGGCCGGAAGCATCCGAAACAAATCATCAAACCGGGCAAATACATTCTGCACCTCTGCGGCTGCCACTGCATACAATTCCGGCAAATCCTTCGCCAGATCGCAGGCCTGATACCACAGTCTGGAAATCAGAAAATACATCAGCCCAATTACCACAGCCAGAACTGCAACTACAATCAAAGCTGAGCTGTGCTTTCGAACCAGCTTTAACCGCCGCTCCAGCATCCGCACCAGAGGATTGGCAATCAGGGCAATGATCCAGCCAATTACAAAGGGCATAAAGAATACAAGCAGCTTCGGCCCCAGCACACATACCAGACCGATTTCTGCCAGAGGAATAACAATATTCAGGATGATTCCTAAATAATATTTCCCATCCTTCAATCTATCACCTTCTCATTTTCTTGCTGCAAATATGTTTCAAGGAAAGCAAACAATGCCTCCATTTCCTCTCTTGTTCCAATGGAAATCCTCAGATAATTTTCCAGCTTTGGCTGTTTAAAATATCTGACAAAAATCTGATTTTCCCGCAGCGCCTCAAAAATTTCCTCTGCCTTTGCCGTTTTATGAGAGGCAAAAATAAAGTTTGACATAGAGTCCGGAAATGTAAAGCCCAACCGCTCTAACTGCTTTTTCGACCACTCCCTTGTCTCTATAATCTTCTTCAATGTCTTCTTGAAATATACATCGTCCTTCACAGCTTCTTTTCCAAGAATCAGGGACGGCATATTCATGGTATAGGAATTATAGGAATACTTAACATCATTTAACGCCCGAATCAGTCTGGGATTTCCTATAGCAAAGCCAATTCGGATTCCAGCCATGGATCTGGATTTGCTGAAGGTCTGCACTACCAGAAGATTCTCATACCTGGGAACCAGAGACAGGGCGGAAACACCGCCAAAATCAATATATGCCTCATCTACAATCACAATGCTGTCCTGATTGGAACATACAATCTTCTCCACCTCATCCAGAGAAAGCAAAAGACCTGTAGGCGCATTGGGATTCGGAAAAATAATTCCTCCGTTTTCTCTCAGATAATCCTCCGAACGAAGGACAAAATTCTCATCCAGAGTCGGAGTTTCAAAGGGGATCTGGAACAGTTCTGCCCATACCTTATAAAAAGAATAAGAAATATCCGGAAACAGAATGGGCTTCTCAGAGTTAAAAAAGGTGAGAAAGCTCATTGCAATAACATCGTCAGAACCAACGCCCACAAAGACCTGATCTGTTCCCACATGGTAATATTCTGCAAGAGCAGCTACCAGCTCTCCTGCTGCCGGATCCGGATATTTTCTCAGACGATCATAGTCCATCTGCAAAAGAGCCTCGTTTACTCCCGGTGCAGGCGGATATGGATTTTCATTCGTATTCAGCTTAATTAACCGATCTCCCTTTGGCTGATCGCCAGGAACATAGGGAACAACCTTTCTTATATATTTTTCCCAGCCGTACATAGATTTTTCCTCCTCATGGTCTTTCCAGGCAGTACCCTTCTTCTTCAGATGTGCCCGGATATTCTGTTTTCCCTGGATGCGAATCCTCATCCTCCTTCAACAGCCGTCTCTCCACACCACAGGAACCCTTCCAAAAGCTATACCAGCCCATACTCCTGTGCCAGTGCCTCAAAGGCCGGCATGGCTCTGGTAATCTGGTTTTCCGATACGCAATATGCAATCCGAACATATCCCGGACAGGCAAAGGAGCTTCCCGGAACTAACAAAAGATTATGCTTTTGCGCACGGGCACAGAAAGCCTTCTCATCCGGCTCCGGGGCCTTAACAAACAGATAAAATGCTCCCTCCGGCTTAATGCAGGAAAATCCCAGCTTTTTCAGTCCTTGATACAGAAGATTCCTGTTTTTATCATAAGCCTCCAGGTTGACCCGGGCATCTGCCTCAATGCACCGCTTAATTACCCTCTGCATCAGAGACGGGGCGTTGACACAGCCAAGAACACGGTTGGCAATCGTTGCTGCTGTAAATACTGCTTCACTATCTGTAAACTCATCCGGAATCACCAGATAGCCAATTCGTTCACCCGGAAGAGACAGGGATTTACTGTAGGAATAGCACACTACCGTATCTGCATAGTACTTTGTCACATAAGGCACCTCTACTCCGTCATAGGCCAACTCTCTGTAAGGCTCATCGGAAATCAGTACCATCTCTGTTCCCAGCTCTTTTGTTTTCTGCCGCATAATCTCTGCCAGCCGAGTCAGTGTTTCATGGGAATACACTACACCAGTCGGATTATTTGGCGTATTGATAATAACCGCCTTTGTTCTGCCTGTAATCTTCTCTGCAAATTCTTCCAGATTCGGCTGAAAATCAGCAGTATTCGGAGAAATCACCGTAAGCTGGCCATCATAATTGCGGACATAATTGCCGTACTCTACAAAATACGGAGCAAATACAATGACTTCATCTCCCGGATTCAGAATCGTTTTTAAAATTACATTCAGTCCGCTGGCTGCACCTACCGTCATCAGAATATTCTTCTGACTGAATCTCGTACCAAACCGGCTGTTCAGCGACTGGGCAATCGTCTCTCTTACATCCTCATATCCGGCATTGCTCATATATCCATGAACAAAGGTGGACTCCTCCTCCCTCAAAGTATCCAATATGGCCTGCTCAACCTCCGGCGGCGCCGGAACATTGGGATTTCCAAGACTGAAATCATAGACATTTTCTGCCCCGTAAATAGCAGCCAGCCGTTTTCCCTCCTCAAACATCACGCGAATTACAGAATTATTCTCCACCAAGGGCTTCATTTTTCCGGAAATCATCAGTTATCATCCTCCTGCTTATTCTCTTATTCTTCCCCAATTCATTTTTCAAAGCTGTCCCATCTGTTTCCTACCTTCGCCGGTACTGGTTGAAATGATAATACAATGCCAGAATGCCCGTTACAATCAGATAAAACCAGGTTGTTGTATTGCTGAACCATGTAGTAAAAAACGAAAGCATCATATAGGCTGCAAATTGAGCATACAGCAGGTATCCTATGGGATTTTTCATTTCCCGCAGTTTTTCTGTCAAAAAATAGGCGGCAGCCCCCAAAAGGCAGGACAAAAAAAGCACTCCAATCCAACCAAAATCATAATAGGCATCATAAAACATAGTCAGTGTTGTCAGTTCCTTTTTATTTACATAAATCGGAAATTGAATCAGCTGCGGGAAGAAAAACTTCAGTCCTGTGAGAGCCCAAAGCGGAAACAGACTTTTCAGTCCCAGACTGTGTTCCGGAAGCGCCTCTACCAGACAGTTAAAATTATCATAATTATTTGCAATATACATATACGGCTGCGTAATAAAAATCGGCATTTTCTCATACTTCATTTCGAAAATTCCATTTAAATATGCAACATCATGACTTCTTGCCACAGTCAGAACCAAATATACAGGAATCAAAACCGCCAGCAGGCCCAGCAGATAAATCGGATGGAATGTTCTCTGAAGGGAAATATAGGTAAAGGCCGCCAAAAGCACAGCAAATACAAACTGAAATCTCGATACACACAAAATCGGGATCATCAGAGCGATTCCTGATAAAATCAGGGCAATCACCATTCTCCGCTCACTTCCCCATCCTCTTTCTGTATGGAAAAATAAAACTGCCAGAGACGGCACCAGAACACAGGATACTGTGATATAGTGAACGCCTGTCAAATGAAATTCAGAATAGGCATGGGGAACCCCCTTTAAAAACAATGGAACATATCCCAGCTTCACTGCCTCCAAAACAAATGCAGCCAGGGAAATAGCCGTCAGGCCGCAAATTATATGAAACAGGGGAATGGAATTGCAGGAAAAGCTTCTCCTCCGCCCATAGTTTTCACGAGTCGTCCCAAACAGAGCAGTAAATATCTCAAACACTGCCCAGAAACCTGCATAGGCCAGAGCCAGACAAATCCATGTCATCAATGACCAGTCTGTCTGCAGATGGCTTAGCTTCAGACAGGACAGCCCCTGCCCCCCTATCCAGAAAAGCGAAAACAGGGCACGCAGATGAATGATATTTTTTGTTTTCCGATAATCAGAATAATACAGCCATGCTGCGGCTGCCAGAAGCACTGCACCAGAAAGATAGTATTGCTCCCACCGCGCCAGAAAATAAGCTGCCAGATAACAAATTGCGTAAACTGCCATAAACCTTCCCACCCTGTCTTTGATTTTCTCTGTTTTTCAAAAGGCTGCCGCTGACGGCAGCGACAGCCTCTTTTCTTATCCTACAAAGGATTTCATATATTCTTCTACTTCTTTTGCTGTTGCAAAGCTCATTGCCTTATCAGCCACTGCCTGCAGCTCGCTTGTACTGTAACCGGTAATCAGCTTTCTGGCGCGCAGAATTGCGGATGCACTCATACTGAATTCATTTAATCCAAAGGCCAGAAGCAGCGGAATCATCATAGGATCACTGGCTGCCTCTCCGCACATACCTACCATAATGCCAGCTTCTCTTCCGCAGGCAATAATGTGCTTAATGCTGCGCAGAACTGCCGGGTTAAAGGTGGAATATAAGTAGGAGATCTTATCATTTCCACGGTCAACTGACATGGTATACTGAGTCAAATCATTGGTTCCAATACTGAAGAAATCTGCTTCTTTGGCAAATACATCGGCCATCAGAGATGCAGCTGCAGTCTCTACCATAATTCCAACCTGGATATCCTGGTTGTATTCGATGCCTTCCCGATCTAACTCTGCCTTTATCTCTGCAATCAATGCTTTTGCCTCACGCAGCTCATCAATGCAGGTTACCATGGGAATCATGATTTTAATATTGCCGTAGGCACTGGCACGAAGAAGTGCACGCAGCTGGGGTCTGTAAATATCCTCTTTTCGATCCAGACACAGACGGATAGCACGGTATCCCAGGAAAGGATTCTCGTCCTTCTTCAGACCCATATAAGGAATCTCCTTATCACCGCCAATATCCAGAGTACGGATAATTACCGGCTTTCCTGCCAGCTTTTCTGCAACCTCTTTATATGCCTCAAACTGCTCCTCCTCCGTGGGCATGGCAGTTCTGTCCATAAACAGAAACTCTGTTCGAAACAGACCAACACCCTCACCGTCATACTGAAGCACCTTTTCCACATCCTCCGGCTTTCCAATATTAGCCACCAGTTCAATGGACACACCGTCACTGGTTACTGTGGGTTTTCCTATGTACTGCTCCAGCTCTTTCTTTTCCTTCAGGAAGCAGTCTCTCTTTTCCTGATATTCAACAGCAGTCTTTTCATCAGGATTTACAAAAACAAGTCCCTCAGAGCCGTCCAGTATTACCTGATCCCCGTTTTTCACAAGGCTCATAAAATCCTTCACAGCAACCACTGCCGGAATCTCCAGGGCTCTGGCCAGAATAGCGCTGTGAGAAGTCTTTCCTCCCAGCTCCGTCACAATGCCAGCTACATGGGCCGGATTGATTCCTGCAGTCATAGAAGGAGTCAAATCCTTTGCTACCAGAATACTTCCTGCCGGAAGAGCAGAAATATCCACAGAAGACACACCCATCAGCACCTGCTGCATCCGCGTCTTAATATCACGCATATCAGTTGCTCTCTGCTGCATCAACTCGTCTTCCATTGCTGCAAAAACATCTGCATACATGGTGCATACCTGCTCAACGGCATATTCGCTGCAGATAACTTCATTTTTAATCGTATTTTCAATTTCACCGGTCAGCATCGGATCCATCAGAAGCATCAGGTGACCCTGCATAATCTCAGCCTCCTTCTCCCCCACTCTGGTGGCGAGATCTGCAGCCAGTGCCTCTGTGTCCTTCATAGTCTGTTCCAATGCATCCTGAAAGCGCTTCACCTCTGCTTCCGCATCGACAACCGCCTCCCTTTTTATCACCAACTCTGCCTCTTCCACAATAACAGCTGTTCCGATACCAATTCCGGAAGAAGCATTCGTTCCCTGATACATAGTTAACCTCCTTACTAATTAAATATTTATTATCAGTGACTCTCCACAGAACATGGTTCCGCCAAAAGCACCAATAGCTTCTTTTATTCGCCCAGACCGCTTTCAATCAGTCCTGCCACTGCGGCAAGGGCTTCTTCTTCATCATTTCCTTCACAAATCAGTTCAATCTCATCTCCGCACTTTACACAGGCTCCCAATATGCTGAGAACGCTTTTTGCGTTTGCCGTTGTGCTTCCTGTTACGATCTGAATCGATGACTGATATTTGATTGCTTCATTGCAGAGCATTCCTGTCGGCCTCAAATGAAGCCCGGAAATATTTTTGATTCTCAGCTGCTTTCTTACCACGTTATCCCTCTTTTCCGTCAGCCGGCGCTGCTTTCTTCTTCTCTGGTCTGCGCCGGTGTCTCTGTTTCTGCCTCTGTGGTTTCTTTTTCCGAAGAATCCGATTCTGACTCCTGGGGTCTGCTGGATGAGGTTCCTGCCTCCAGAACATCTGCACTCTGTACAACATCTATCTGAAGCTCTGAACTGGACACAATGGTAAATGCCGCATCCGGCTCAAACTCTACCACTGCACTGTGCATTCCAGGTCCAAGATCTGCCAGGTTCACAGATGCTCCCAAATCAGAACCATTCAGGCTTTCCAGATCTTCGCTGAGTCCCTGAACTACCACTTCCATCTTCTCCGGGATAAAGCGGTAATGATAATTCTCAGACGGATTTTTCTGTTCAATATCCTCGTCTGAAAGAACAATCGTTCTGTTAACCAGCTTTTCTACCTTCAGGCGAATCTCTACAGATGGATTCTGTGATTCTGCCAGCTCTACACCCTCCGGGAGATAGTCTCTCAAATCCACTGTTACTACAACATCTGATGCTGCCCGGTTAATATTCAGTTCACTGGCCGGAATCGTGATTTTGTTTACATCCGCCAAATTGGTTTTCAGTCCCGTTACCTTTACATCCCGGCTGCTGCACTCTACACCAGTGTACTGATACCCTGGTGCAACCGTACCGGTTACCTCAAAATCAAGGGGAAGACTCTTTACTTTATTGATAGCGACACGATAGGAAATTTCCCCTGTATCTACCGTAATCCGATCCCCAATGTCAGACAGCTCATTTCCATTGGCATCATAGAAGCGAGGCTTCGCTGTTCCCGTCAAATCGCTGGCAGCTCCATCCACATTAATTTCAACCCCCATATAGCTGATCATACCTACCTGGGAAACCGGTCCTTCTACTGTTATCGTAGCTGGAGTCAGCTCCACTTTTCCATCAGAATATCCGTCTGCCGCATGACCGGTAATCTTTGTCTGAAGTTCAAAGGGCTTGCTCTGCAGCTCCTCTGTCTGCACCCGGACTACCCCCGGCTTTGTGGTAATCTCGCTGATCAGTTCTTTATTGCTCAGGATTTCCACCTTCACTTCTACAGAACCTGTTACACTGTAAAGCTCTGCCAGATCCACATAAGCGCGGAAATCTGAAGCCTTAATCCGGTAAGCGTCCCTGGTACGCACCCGGTAATTGACCGTTACCGTACTTTTTCCATTGATCTCGTAAGCCCGATTTGCTGCTGTCAGCACCTGTCCGTTGACCGTCTCCAGAGGTACCTCCTTGCTTCCCGATGTCAGCGGATTGGATACGTTCATAACAACCAGCCATACAAAAAATGCCACAAAGATAGAAAGAATCTTCAAGCCCAGGTTATTCAACAGTTTTTCTTTCATTCTTCTTTTTTCCCTTCCATATCCTGAAACGGCTGCTTCCTGTTTCCTCCTGCCGTTCCATGCTGGCCAAAGCTGCCTTCAGCATCTCCGCATCAGCAATCCGACGAAGAGAACCGCCTTCCACAAGAGATACCCGTCCAGTTTCCTCAGAAACCACAATGGTCATACTGTCTGTCACCTCACTGATTCCCACTGCTGCCCGGTGCCTCGTCCCCAGCTCCTTACTGATCATCATATTATCTGACAGCGGCAGGTAGCAGGTGGCGGCCGTCACTCGGTTGCCCCGGATTACCACAGCTCCGTCATGAAGCGGCGTATTGTGTTCAAATATATTAATCAACAGCTGACTGCTGACCAGTCCGTTGATTTCAATGCCTGTCCTCTCTATTTCCCGAAGAGAAACATTGCGCTCAATCACCATCAGCGCTCCTGTTTTTACCTTGGCCATCTCAAAGGTAGCCTTTACAATCTCGTTGACTGTTCGTTCGGAAAACTCCTGATTTTCCTTTCCGTCATCAAAAAGAAGCAGTTCTGAAAACAAATTTTTACTTCCCAGCTGCTCCAGAGCCTTGCGCAGCTCCGGCTGGAAGATAATCACCAGCGCTGTAACTGCAATCGCTCCGCTTTTATCAAGGATCCAGAGAATGGTATTCCATCGAAACAGAGCTGCAAGAAGAGCAAATGCCAGAATCATGCCAATGCCCCGCAGAAGATACCATGCCCTGGTACTCTTGATCCAGAGCAGAGCAAAATATACCAGAATTGCAATAATAATAATCTCTGTTAAGCTTCCAATGGTAATCCTCGGCAAAAACGAAAGCCAGGATTCCAGCCCGTCAAAAAAAGCTCCCACATCCTGGATGATGCCCGCCATACGTATGCCTCACTTTCAACATTCAAAATTCACGGCCGCTCCTGTCTGCGGCCCTCGGCTCTCGGACAGCGCACCCGTTCCGGATTGTTCATGCGCTGTACCCGCACATCCGGTTTGGACACGGCCACCTTCGGAACCGCTTTCACATAATAAACATAATCATCATCTTCAAACTGCATATATTCGGTTCGGGTATAATCGACCGCAAACACGAAAAAATGATAAAGTCCAGCCAGCACCAGAGAAACAATCACAGCTGTCAGCAATTCTCCAATCGGCATAGACACATCAAACAGATAATCTCCTACAAAAACACCTGCCATCTGCACAATGGTTCCAATCACAATTGCAATCATCCACGCATAATCAACAGACAGCGTCCGAATCAGATATACTGCAAGGACACCAACCGCGCACACTGCAATCATTACCACAATAGCCTTGTTGGAAAGAATTGCCTGTATGATCTGAACAAACTTCTGAGCAATATCCACAGAAGCATCATTTGTCAGAAGCCCCGCATTCTGCCGGACATAATTTAAAATATAATAAACAACAACCCCGCAGCTGACCGGAATCACAACAATAGGCCCTGCGCAGAGCCCTGCGAGAATCGGAACTGCAAAGGGAATTTTCATGACAAATGCCATAGGAACCAAAACCATCCAGTAGCTGTCTCCAGGCTGAAAACCATAATAGAGAAGCGCTACAATCATCAGAAAGACTGCTGTAATCAAAGCAATCTCCATAGATACTGCGTAAATATGGGCCAGGAGCACCACTGCCAGAAGACATGCAATGGCTCCATAGGGCAGAAATGCACAAAGCAGCGAAAGAAGAAGCACCACTGCCATGCTGTTTAGTCTTGTCATAAAGCCGAGATTATGGCTCATCATCCACAGGGCAGCAAAGCTGTAAATAAACTTTACCATTCCATCAGCCGCAGCCGCGTATTTTCCATAAAAGGATCTAAGACGTTCTTTAAGTACGAGAAACATCATCATGTCGGACGCCCTCCTTTGTCAATTCTTTGCTGCGGCTCTGAAATTCATATCGTTTTTCCAGCCGTTTCAGCTTTGCCACATATACCTTCATTCCTCTCCTGGCATATTCATACCGCTTTCGGTATACCAGAAAGGTAATCAAAAGATACACAGCCAGACCTGCTCCATACAGCAGTAAGGCAGTTCTTGCCAGACCTGCCGCCTCTTCCAGATTGATCGTATTTAAAATCCGCTCCATACTGTACAAAACCCAGATCAGAAGGCACAGCAGGTAACAGAAGCTGTAAGAAAAGAAGGACCGCAGCATCCGACTGCTGATGTAATCATTCTTAAAATAGCGATTTGCCGGAAATATCGCCTTTCCTTCTCGTTTTTCGAACATCGCAATACTGGTCATAAGCTTTAATTTATCTTCATTCAGCATAGGCCCTTCCTCTTCGTCCTGAAACATACTTTTTTAGTATAGCATAATTATCCTGCCTGCGCTACACTTCCTCATAGATTTTTTGCAGATATGCCACATCTCTGTGACACCGCTCCCGGTTGGAATTTTCCAGAAGCATGGTAATATATGGCTTCTCTTTTTTCAGCCAGCGAAGCAGCGGCTCATAGTGAAACAGACCGTCTCCTATATGCTCAAACTGGGGTTCTCCGTTTTCCATGCGGAAATCCTTAATATGTACCATAGAAATCCTGTCTCCGTAAAGTGCAAAGGCCTGTTCCAGAACTCCCTCCTGATTTTTATAATTTTTCCCGCTGATTAAATTAACCGGATCCAGAATAGCCTCCACGTTAGGCGAATTGATATCATCCAGAAAACGTTTCATTCTCTCCGGGCTGTACAGAGTATGGTCATGAACCGCCTCCACACCAACAATCACTCCCAGCTTTTCTGCTGCGTCCACAATCTCCCTCATACTTTTTAAAAGAAGCTGGTAGCACTCTTCTGTATAGGTTTCCGGAACCACTTGAAAATCACTGCTGTATCGTCCTGTCTCCGTACCAACCATATCAGCGCCTATAATCTTAGCATATTTCAAATGCTCAATAAATCGTGCAACAGAAAGCTGCCTCTTATTCTCGTCCGGATCCGTTGGATTGATATAGCAGCCAAGAACTGCAACATGAATCCCCCGCGCCTTCAGCTTGTCAGAAATCATATGGGCAAATCCCGGTGAATAATGTCCCGGTCCAAAATCAAACCCAGAAATGGATTTCCCAAATGCCAGCTGAATCTGACAGATTCCATTTTCTTTTACCGTATCAAGTAAAGTATCGATATCCGTTTTCGGACAGATATCGTGACATCTCATTCCATAATTCATTTATTGTTTCCTCCCTGTTTCACATATCTAGGGGTAGTATACCACAAAACCACCGCCATGCATAGCAGAGCGGTGGTTTTGAAAAACAGTTTATGAAATTTTAAGCATCTACGCTGTAGTTAGGTGCCTCTTTTGTAATATGAATATCGTGAGGATGGCTTTCTTTTAAGGATGCTGCAGAAATCTTCACAAACTTTCCAGTTTCCTGAAGAGTAGGAATATCAGAAGCACCGCAGTAGCCCATACCTGCGCGAAGACCGCCCAGCATCTGGAATACGGTATCCTCTACCAATCCCTTATATGCAACACGTCCTTCTACGCCTTCCGGAACCAGTTTCTTGGCATCTGCCTGGAAATAACGGTCTTTGCTTCCGTTTTCCATAGCTGCAATCGATCCCATGCCACGGTATACTTTATATTTTCTTCCCTGGTACAGTTCAAAGGTTCCCGGGCTCTCATCACATCCTGCAAACAGGCTTCCCATCATACATACATTACCGCCTGCAGCAATCGCCTTGGTAATATCTCCGGAATACTTAATACCGCCGTCTGCAATAATCGGAATGCCATGCTCTTTTGCAACAGCATAGCAGTCCATAACAGCCGTAATCTGCGGAACACCAATACCTGCAACTACGCGGGTTGTACAGATAGAACCAGGTCCGATACCAACCTTTACTGCATCTACTCCGGCCTCAATCAGAGCGCGGGTTGCCTCTCCTGTAGCCACATTTCCTGCAATAACCTGCAGCTCCGGATATTTTTCTTTGATCATACGCACACAGCGCAGAACATTTTCTGAATGACCATGAGCAGAATCCAGTACAACTACGTCAACCTGGGCCTTCATCAAAGCCTCAACGCGCTCCAGAACATTGGCAGTGATTCCAAGAGCTGCGCCGCACAGCAGACGTCCCTTCTCGTCCTTAGCAGACAGCGGATACTTAATCTGCTTCTCAATATCCTTAATGGTGATGAGACCTTTTAAGTTAAAATCATCATCTACGATAGGAAGCTTCTCTACTCTGGCCTTGGCAAGAATCTTCTTTGCCTCCATAAGAGTAATGCCTTCCTTGGCGGTAACCAGATTCTCGCTGGTCATGCACTCTTTGATCTTCTTGCTGAAGTCCTCTTCAAATTTCAGATCGCGGTTAGTAATAATACCAACCAGCTTACGTCCCTCTGTAATCGGAACACCGGAAATTCGGAATTTACCCATCAACTCATCTGCATCCCGCAGAGTGTGCTCCGGGGACAGGAAAAACGGGTCTGTAATGACGCCATTTTCTGAACGTTTAACCTTATCTACTTCCTCAGCCTGAGCTTCAATGCTCATGTTTTTGTGAATAATTCCGATACCGCCCTGGCGCGCCATGGCAATCGCCATGCGATGTTCCGTAACCGTATCCATACCAGCACTCATCAGGGGAATATTCAGTTTAATCTTCTTGGTCAGATAAGTAGTGAGATCTACCTGATTCGGCACCACCTGAGAATAGGAAGGCACCAGCAGAACGTCATCAAATGTAATGCCGTCACCAATAATTGTACCCATTTTTTTGTCCTCTCTTTCGTTCATTTATTCGACAGAACCTGACAGGCTGCCGAAATATTTAGTGCTTAGTTTAACAAATTTCTGTCCGCTTGTCAAATACTATTTCCGCTGATTTTCCGTCTCACTTTTCCTGTTTTATTGAAAACTTTTCCCAAAAATCCTTTTTTGAGACCTTACTGTACAACTTTTCTCGGTGCCGTCTGGCGGAAGCAGTGAAGCATTTTATCGTTGGGCTCAAAAATAAGGCGAATGCTTTCGCTTCCCTTCTGAATCACTGCAGTATAAGTTTTCACACCAGGCATCCGGGAAGAGCAGTCCAAAGTCTTTCCAGTTACCTTATAATCAGACAATATATGAGAATCCGAGGGAGCAATCATCTGGATTTCCTCCATGCTGCATTCATATGCTTTTTTTCTCTTGGCTTTTCCCAGAATCTTGTCTACATTCAGCTGTTTATCTACATACAGATACTCAAATTCTATATGGAAATTTCTGTAAGACAGATAAGTCAGAAAACCAAACACAAACATCAGGATCACAGACAGGACTCCAGCCGTCATAGCCATAAACACAAAAAAGGCTGTGATCACGCCCAAAAGGCCAGTGACCAGCCAAGCGTAGGCAGGCGTTTTCCGCCGGACAAGATACTCTGCATAAGATTCGTTCATAGGTTCTTTCTCCTTTTCTTCTTTCCGTATGTGCTATGCCGTTCTGACAGGGTCTGCTCATCCTCATTAAAAGAAAGAGGACAGACACAGGGGCAGATACACAAAAGGCGCAGGGGAAAACTCATCCAAATGGTTTTACCCTTGCGCCTTTTGCCGTCAGGCCATGAAAATCAAGGACATCTGATTACATCATTCCGCCCATTCCGCCTGCCGGCATAGCCGGAGTTTCTTCTTTAATATTAGCTACAACAGACTCGGTTGTCAAGAGGGTGGATGCAACGCTGGTTGCGTTCTGAAGCGCGCTTCTGGTTACCTTGGCCGGATCCAGAATACCTGCCTTAATCATATCCACATACTCTTCTTTATATGCATCGAAGCCTGTTCCTACCGGAGACTCTTTTACTTTATTGATAATAACAGAGCCTTCCAGACCAGCATTCGCTGCAATATGGAATAACGGAGCCTCCAGAGCCTTCAGAATAATCTTTCCACCGGTTCTTTCATCACCTTCCAGCTCATCCACAGATGCCTTAATCTGCTCAATTGCATGAACATAAGCAGAACCACCGCCTGCGATGATACCCTCTTCCACAGCTGCTCTTGCAGCAGAAAGAGCGTCCTCCATACGAAGCTTTGCTTCCTTCATTTCTGTCTCAGTAGCAGCACCTACACGGATTACTGCAACGCCGCCTGCCAGCTTAGCCAGTCTCTCCTGCAGTTTTTCTTTATCAAAATCAGAGGTAGTCTCTTCAATCTGGGCACGAATCTGTGCAACCCGGGCAGCAATCTCATCCTTGTCGCCGCAGCCGTCTACAATAATGGTATTCTCTTTCTGAACCTTGACAGATTTTGCACGTCCCAGCTGAGCCATAGTGGTTTCCTTCAGATCCAGACCCAGTTCCTCAGAAATCACAGTACCTCCGGTCAGAATAGCCAAATCCTTCAACATTTCTTTTCTTCTGTCGCCATAACCCGGAGCCTTTACGCCTACAACAGTAAAGGTGCCTCTTAATTTGTTGACAATCAGAGTGGTCAGAGCTTCACCCTCGATATCCTCAGCCACAATCAGCAGCTTGGCGCCAGACTGAACAATCTGCTCCAGAACCGGCAGAATCTCCTGAATATTGGAAATCTTCTTATCGGTAATTAAAATATAGGGATCGTCCAGGTTTGCTTCCATCTTATCCATATCTGTGCACATGTAAGCAGAAACATAACCGCGGTCGAACTGCATACCTTCTACCAGATCCAGTTCTGTCTTCATGGTCTTGGATTCCTCGATGGTAATAACGCCATCATTGGAAACCTTCTCCATAGCCTCTGCAACCATCTCGCCTACTTCATCATCTGCAGCAGAGATAGCAGCAACTCTTGCGATGCTGTCGCGTCCCTCAATCGGCTGGCTCATCTTTGCAATAGCCTCTACAGCAGCCTCGGTTGCTTTCTTCATACCCTTTCTCAGAACAATCGGGTTAGCTCCTGCTGCCAGGTTCTTCATACCTTCGTTGATCATAGCCTGAGCCAGAACTGTTGCAGTGGTAGTACCGTCACCAGCTACATCGTTGGTCTTGGTTGCAACCTCTTTTACCAGCTGTGCGCCCATATTTTCAAATGGGTCCTCCAGCTCAATCTCCTTTGCAATGGTAACGCCGTCATTGGTGATCAGCGGAGCTCCAAAGGATTTGTCAAGAACTACGTTTCTTCCTTTCGGTCCCAGGGTTACACGAACAGTATCTGCCAGCTGATTTACACCAGCTTCCAGGGCTTTTCTGGCTTCTACGCCATATTTAATCTGCTTTGCCATAATTGCATTCCTCCAAATCTGTCTTATTTATCTTTTACTCAATCACTGCCAGAATATCATTCTGCTTTACTACTACAAACTTCTCGTCCTCTACTTCTACTTCTGTTCCAGAATACTTAGAGTAAATAACCTTATCGCCAACCTTTACCTGCATGGTCACTTCCTTGCCGTCAACCACACCGCCCGGTCCTACTGCGATAACTTCTGCCTGCTGAGGTTTCTCCTTTGCCTGACCCGGCAGTACAATACCTGACTTGGTAGTCTCTTCTGCAACCAGCTGTTTTAAAACAACACGGTCAAATAACGGTACTAATTTCATGGATGATTCCTCCTTATTCTTCTTCTACTTTTTCATTACAGGATTCCTTAAAATCCCTCTTTCGATTCACAATACCATTTATACCACGCATTATTAGCACTGTCAAGTGTCGAGTGCTAATTTTATAAAATTTTTAAATTTTCACTTGTCCCCTTTCTTTTTTTTCTCATTCGTATTACAATATTCATAATAGCAGATTGACAGAACAAACTGTCTGTCAATAGAAAGGAGTACACATATGGCAAAAAAGGGATTGGGAAAATTTGTAATGCTGGCTGCTGCTGCCGGCGCTGCTGCTGCCGGAATTTCTTACTTCAGAAAATATCAGTCTTTCAATAAGGAACTGGATGAGGATTTCCACGATTTTGAAGATGAGGAGGATACACCTGTTCCAGACAGTACCATGACTCGGAATTATGTGTCTCTCCATGCTGATAAGGACGAATTTCTCGTTGCTGCAGGCGATATGCTGAATGCAGCCAAAGATGTTGCCGGCGCTGCAAAAAATGTAATGAAGGATGCCGCTGCCATTGTAGCCGATACCACCAGAGAGGCCATGGGCGCTGCTGCTGACACTGCCTCCCGCTTCTCTTTTGGAAACAGCGATGAAGAAGATATCTTCGAAGATGAGGATACTGTTCCTTCCCCATCCGTTAAAGATGCCCCCAAAGCAGACGCTGCTCCCTTAAACGAGGAAACATCGGAAGAAGCTGCTGGACCTGATGCCGAAAAAGAAGAGGAAGGCAACCCCCAGGATACAGTAAGCGTTTCTATCGATACCGATGCTGCTCTGGCTGAAGACGGCGAAGAAATCATGGAATAATTAAAAATGCGAAAAACAGTCCGGAGATTCTGTCTTATACAGCAGAACATCCGGACTGTTTTATTATTGAAACAATCACCTAATACATAGAGCAAAAAATATGCTTTAGCACATTCTCACGCCGAAGCACAGCTGGCAATCCTTTCTTTTATTTCCAACAGGAAACCAGCAGACGGATTCCCTCACGGATTTCTTCCTCTCTGAGGCTGGCATACCCGAGAACCATCGTGGCAGGCCTGTGGTTGTGTTCAGGATGAATAAAATAGCTGCTAAGTCCATATACCCTCACTCCGGCAGCCAATGCCTTTTCCATCAACTCCGACTCGCTCTGGTTCTTTTTCCCAGTCAGAAGCATATGAATCCCCGCATACTCTCCGCCAATCTGAAATTCCTGCGCCAAAGGCGCAAGCTCTTCCAGAAGCACATCATGCTTTGCCTTATAAATCGCCCGCATTCTGTTTAGATGCCTTTCAAAATGTCCCTGAGAAAGAAACTGATATAAAATATTCTGGTCAATACGGGACACAGTAGACGCATAAAAGCCTGCATTGCGGCGGTAACTCTTCAAAAGCTCCGGCGGAAGCACCAGATAACTGACACGAATAGCCGGTGCGATGCATTTGGAAAAGGTTCCCAAGTAAATCACCTTTCCCTGACGATCCATTCCCTGCAGGGCAGGAATCGGCTTTCCCCGGTAACGGAATTCACTGTCATAATCATCCTCAATCAGATAGCGCGCCCCTCCCGATGCCCATTTTAGCAGTTCCTGACGCCGCCCTACTGTCATAACAACCCCTGTCGGGAACTGGTGGGAAGGCATGACATAAGCTACATCTGCTCCGCTTTTTTCGAGCAAAACAGGATCCATCCCCTTTCCATCCATCTCCACAGGAGTCACCGAATATCCCAGACTGCAGAATACCCGGTATGCCTGTTTATAAGTGGGATTTTCCATGGCAATCTTAAGATCTCCTCCCAGAATCTGGGCAAGCAGCATCAGAAGATACTCGCTTCCTGCTCCCACAATAATCTGCTCTGCGCTGCAGTTTACTCCGCGGGCAGAGTGCAGGTAACTGCGGATTACCTCGCGCAGGCCTGGCTCTCCCTGATGGTTTCCAGAATGAAACATTTCCTTATTGTCATCCACCAGGGTATTGCGGCTCAGCTTTCTCCAGATGTTGTAGGGAAAGCTGTCCAGATCAATCCCGCGGGGAGAAAAATCAATCCGGCAGTCAGGCCCTTTCGGCTCACTGGTTGCCATCTCCGGCTCACCCGGCTGACCGCCCTCCACCAGCTCTTCAATACGGCTGACAAAATAACCCCGGTAAGGTCTGGACACCAGATATCCTTCTGCCAAAAGCTGATCGTAGGCCATCTGTGTCGTACTGCGGCTGACCTTCAGGTTCTCTGCCAGCACCCTGGTAGAAGGCAGCCTCTCCTCTGCCTTCAGGCTTCCGTTTCGGATTTCCCTGCGGATATAAGCATAAATCTGTTCATACAAAGCTGTTTTCGCTTTTAAATCCAGAGGAATCAAAAGTTCCATGGCGCTGCTCCGTTTTATTTCTGAATTTTAAACGAACTCTTCAGTGAAACAATCCGGTTGAATACCGGCTGTCCTGGCTGGCTGTCATGGCTGTCTGCACAGAAATAGCCATTTCTTACAAACTGGAAGCTGTCATAGGCCTTTGCCTCAGCCAGGGCCGGCTCTACGTAGCAGTTTTTCAGAATTGTCAGAGAATTGGGATTCAGATTCAGGCTTCCGTCTTCATTTAATTTGCCTTTTTCCTCATCCACAATATTCTCATACAGTCGGCACTCTACCTGCTTTGCTGTCTCTACAGCAACCCAGTGAATGGTTCCCTTTACCTTTCTGTCGCTGGAACCTCCTCTTGTTTCCGGATCATAGGTCGCATGAACCACGGTTATATTACCGTTTTCATCCTTTTCACATCCAGTACAGGTAACGTAATAAGCCCCCATCAGGCGAACCTCATTGCCTGGGAACATACGGAAGTACTTTCTGGGCGGAACCTCCATAAAGTCCTCACGCTCAATATACACCTCACGGCTGAAGGGAACCATACGGGATCCCAGTTCCGGATTTTCCAAATTGTTGGGAATCTCCAGCATTTCTGTCTCACCCTCCGGGTAATTGTCAATTACCAGCTTCACCGGATCCAGAATCGCCATCATACGAGCACGTTTTAACTTCAAATCCTCACGGATACAATACTCCAGCATCGCATAGTCCACAGAGCTGTTAGCCTTAGATACGCCTACCATCTCTACAAACATCTTAATTGCCTCCGGAGTATATCCTCTTCTGCGCAAAGCCGCAATAGATACCAGGCGGGGATCATCCCAGCCGTCCACAATACCGTCCTCTACCAGCTTTTTAATGTAGCGCTTACCTGTCACCACATTAGTCAGATACAGCTTAGCAAACTCAATCTGCCGCGGCGGATTCTCAAACTCGCACTCCCGCACAACCCAGTCATACAGCGGACGGTGATCCTCAAATTCCAGAGTACAGATCGAATGGGTAATATGCTCAATAGCATCCTCAATGGGATGTGCAAAGTCATACATAGGATAAATGCACCACTTGTCGCCCGTATTGTGATGACTCATTCTTGCGACACGATAAATAACCGGATCTCTCATATTGATATTGGGAGATGCCATATCAATCTTGGCGCGGAGAACCTTCTCGCCATCCTGATATTTTCCTTCCTTCATTTCCTCAAACAGGCGCAGATTCTCTTCCACACTGCGGTTGCGGTAGGGACTTTCCTTTCCCGGAGTAGTAAAATCTCCCCGATACTCTCTGATCTGCTCTGCTGACAAATCGCAAACAAAGGCTTTTCCCTTTTTAATCAGGAAAACTGCACACTCATACATTTTATCAAAATAATTAGATGCAAAAAACAGGCGATCTTCAAAATCCGCTCCCAGCCACTTTACATCTTCCATAATAGACTCTACAAACTCCGTCTTTTCCTTAGTGGGGTTGGTATCGTCAAAGCGCAGATTAAACTTGCCGCCATATTTTTTAGCCAATCCAGAGTTTAAAAGAATTGACTTTGCATGTCCAATATGAAGATATCCATTGGGCTCCGGCGGGAAACGGGTTTGTACATGATCATAAACACCCTCTGCCAGATCCTTATCAATCTCCTGCTCGATAAAATTTTTAGAGACAACCGTCTCCAAAACCTCTTTTTCCTTTTCCATTGCAAGGTTCCTCCGTCTGAAATAATCTCCGCCGTCCGGCGAAAGCTCTGATAATACTGTATCATAACATAAAACCGCCGTTTAGAAAAGAGGTTGACAAAGCAAAAAAGCCATGATACTATAAATAAAGTTCATTGGACAATTTCAGTCTGTGAATGTGCTGCTGTGGCTCAGTCGGTAGAGCGTCGCATTGGTAGTGCGGAGGTCACGGGTCCGATTCCCGTCAGCAGCTTGATAAAAAGTGCGCCGGAGCCTTGATTTTATAGGGTTCCGGCGTTTTTTGTTTCTATATGCCTGGGGTCGAGTAGGGTCGACTTTTTTGTTTCTTAAACTCCTAACGCTTTTTCAATAGCTGCCTCATTCTGCAATGTATCTACACGGTTAAATGCATAATTGTGCAGCGTAGTCCGTTCATCTTCGTGTCCAACTTGCTTTCGGATTTCATTGATATTAATTCCAGCATCTAACAAGGCTGATATATAACTCTTACGGATTTTGTGTACCCCCTTCTGCTTTATATCAATATGATTGCAGTATTTACGGAGTCTGGTGGTAATTGCTATAGGAGTGATATGTTTACCATTTTGGAAGAAAAGGAAATCATCATCATAACAATTATGTTCTGCGTTACTATCCATAATAATTTTTATGATTCTCCTTGCCTCCTCTGTCAGATATACATACCGATTTCCGGCAGACGTTTTTACATGCTCTACAGTAGTCCATGATGTGGGATACCAGGTGCCGTCTGGACGTTGGCGTTCTACCTTCTGTGCCATACGCTGTATATGAAGATACTTGCCATCTTTACAAAGGTCAGTTGTTTTAAGTGCTGTCAATTCTCCTAACCGCACACCAATTTGAAAAGCAAGCGGAATTGCCAATGCTGTTGTATATCCGTTTTTATAGAAATCTTCCCATGCCTCTGCTTCAATCATAGGCTGCTCCGTAATCAGAAAAACCTGTGTTTCGTCGTCTGGTTTTTTGACCTTACGGAATAATTTTCCATCTATTTTAAAAGAATTATAAATATTTGTTGGAATCCATTCATGCTCTGCTGCATATTCCAATATATGACGAATGATTACAGCCATATTGTAATATTGCTTTTTGGTCAGAGACTTTTCACGGATTTTTGTCAAAGCCCATTCTTTCAAAAATGCCTTTGTAAATTTTGTAATATCTTTATCAATAATGGAATCTGTTTCATAATAGAGTTTCCAGTCATTGTCAATCCGGCGAATATAAGTAGAAGCTGTGGTTTCCAATGATTTAACTTTTAACCATTGAGGATATAGTTTACGCAACGTAATTATTTCCTGAGCTTCGTCTTTTTTCTGTTCAAGATAAAAAGCTATAATCTTTTGTTCCAGACGTTCCTGTGTAGAAGCAGATATTGCTCTACGCCCCTTGGGTTTGTCCTTTGCTGGAAGATAAGTTAAATATACGCCTTTGTCGTTCTGCCAGATATGATAAAAGTTTTCAATGTGCTCGTTTAAGATTGCTTTCTCTAATTTTTGTTGTTTTGTCATTTCTATTAGTTCGGAAAGCTCTTCCGTATCGAGTTCCATTATATCACACTGTTCAAGTAAAGACCATACGGCTGCAACTGTTTGGCTGCTGCATTGTATTTTTTTATGCAAAAAGTACCATCCTTTCGAGATGATACAGCTTGCAAATAAACTGGAACAGAAAAACTCTAAGAAGGTTATTTGCAATATAAAAAGGTTATTTGTATGATAATTTTTTCAAGTTAGTTTATCATAAAAAAGCAAGTTGTATCGTTTATTTATCAGTATCAATTTGATAGGTAACAGGTACCCGAATTCCTTCGCTTGTAAGCAGATAGGAAATAGTACCTTCACGAATTTCTTTGAAAATTTGTTCCAGAGAAATTCCTGTTACGTCAGAAAGCTGTGTAGGGCTAAAATAAAGGACAATTGTTTTCATTTTACCTCCAGTTCTGTCGAAAAAGGTGTATTAGAAGGATTACAAGAAACAAATGGATTGTTTATTGTTCCATCTGCCTCAGCCTGTAGATATTCCTGTACACTATAGTCCTTGAATTTACCTATATCATAGTAATGCCGTACAATTTTTATACGGGCTAACAGTGCTTCCCAGCTTTCTGGTTCTTCTATCTGTATATCTTTATGCTGCTGTAGCAAGGATATATTGCTTATAAGATATACTGTATCATGCAGACATACACGGTTGGAATATCTGCATCTCAATGTATGAGGCTGTCCATCACAAATGGCCAAAAGTTCTGAAATTTTCAAAGAACTGCGATATTCATCCAGCAAAAGGACTCTGGTACGGGCAGTATCATACTGGTCCCATACACCAGTTCCTTTGTAATCCATAACAGAACAAATTTCCGAAGGGTTATGCTCTTTGTAAATAGAACTGGTTTTTCCAGTTCGAGTACGGCCATAAATATAGATTGTAGTAACATTACGATATTGCTTTCCCTGTTCTTCATAGTAGGCCTGTCTATATTGGTCTAAAGCGGGGATTTTTAATGCCATAGATGGAACTGCCTGTACAATTTCTACATTGGATGCCCCATCCTGTATCAATGCAATCATTGTTTGAATATCATCTCGTACTCCCTGTACTTCGTTTGGACAGTCGGATGATTCATAAAATGTTTCCAGATGATTAGTCTCTTTTTTCTCTGAATCAATATAAGCTCCTTCTTTTCTTATGTAATCACGATTCTGTTGGCTGGTAGAATTTCTGGTTACCTCTATATGAGCATTTCCAAATGCTTTACTGATAGTATCGATAGATTGTGGATTGCAGAATTTGATATACAGATGAAAATGATAGGTACCCTGGTCTCCTGTCTCAAAACAAAAGCAGTAATATTCTGTTTTCCACCGCTGCATGATTTCTTTAATTTTGTCAGACGAGAGTCCTTTTTTATCAGGATTATTACAGGTAATCTGCATACGTCTTGTTCGTGTTGTTGGCATTGTAGTATCACCTCGTTCTTTAATAGTGTAAATTATTAAAACACATGACACATATGTGCCCTAAAGGTTAATACTAGCCTTTAGGGCTTGTCAGGGCTTGCTTGCCATGCTTCGCATGGCAGCGCCCTGACAATTAGATTGTTATCGATTGACTGCGTTCCATAAATCTCTGTGCATAGCTTCAACATTACTTGGAAATGGAACACGAATTTTAGTAAGATTTGCATCATTTACCGTACAATATCCTACCCCCGTAGGACAGGTCTGAATTTCATCTTTGAAGTTTGGCATAATCATGTTTACCGTTTCTTTTGACGGTGCCTGTAATAATACCTTGTGAGAGAATGATTCTCTGGAACCAGATGTAAATAATTCTGACAAGGGCTTTTGGCAGCTGACAATAATATGCATTTGTTTAGCCCGACTTAAATTCAGCAAACGTGACATTTTAGACATAATATCTTTTTGCTCTTTAGAAGGCAGACTGAGAATCCAGGACGGATACTCATCAATATAAAGCACCAGCCAGGAAAATGTCCTGTTTGTCCGAAGGCGTTCTTCAAAGATGGAATAGAACTCTAAAAATCCTTTGGTTGTATCATCAAAAATGAAATATCTTTTTGCACCATTTAGATAAGTAAAATCAATATTCTTATAATCCAGAACATAAATTTCACATCCGTCCAGATGTCGGCCAATACGGGACAGAAGTCCCTGGGCAAGTGTGGTTTTCCCTGAACCGGACGGCCCAGATAGTAAAATCCGAAAGCCGTCCTTTGCCATACACCAGTTGCACCATTTTGTGATACCGTATTGCCAGTAGGTTTCATCAACAAATGGGTAAATAATGCCGTTTAAGTTATTCGCCATAATCAGGATCATGCAATGTAACATTACCATCAGATTTACCCAGTATCTCGGTCATGGCATGGTCATAGGCAATCTGCTGAATATAGCTATCAGAAAAATCCAAAGCAAATGTAATATAAAGATAAGTTCTCATATCCTCGACTGTATCAAGATACAGATGGCTATTGTCCCCGATACTAATCAAAGGCGGGATACCCCGTGTTCGTACCTTCTGGTCAACCAATCCTTGAAGAACTGATTTTACCAGAGTAACCTCCACTGGTTCCACGCATACCTTTGGCAAGGCATAGCGCAAATAAATAATGCCGTTTCGGACAAAGGAATCCATGTTAGGAGTTCCCATTTCTTCTACTCGGATTGGTCTGTCACAAGAACAAAGGTCTTTAAAATTGGGAGCGTTGGCAATCTCTGTGAAAATAAATCGTCCAACAATGTGGTAGGCACCTTTTGCAAAACGTTCTTTTTGCATGTCATTTGCTCTTGTCTTTTCCCGTTGCGCCTGTGCTCGTTCCGCTTTCTTCTCGCTGTGGCGGTAAAATAGGTAGCCGCCTCCGACACAGGAAGCAGCAATTGCGAAAAAATGGCGTTCGATAAAGTTGTAGACTGAGTCTAATAACAAACCCATCATTTTACACACAACGATTAATAAAACAGATACAGCAATGAATCCAGCAGCGCCCAGCAATGATTTACGGATAAGTCCTGAAGACTTTGCTTTTTCCAGCCATGATTCTGTAGTATCTTTTGCGGTACTAAAAAGCTCTTTAAAACGTTCAAGCATCTAAAGTTTCCTCCTTTCTTACATTAAATTGCGGGCTTGGTAGTTGGTGAACCAAGTCTGGCATAACTCCATGAAATGTAGTTGCCTGTACGGGTTTGGCGAAATTCTCCTGTGATTTCATATTCCTTTCCCTTTTCCAATGTTTCATAAAGCTCTTTCTTGGCGGTAAATACACCGACTATTTCATCGTTGTTCTGCGAAAATGTAACTTTGTAGGCATCTCGCAGATTCCCATCTCTATCCGTATAGGATTCTACCTTAACATTTAAAACTTTCATATAGCTTCTTACGATCATATACATATCTCCTTCCTCAAGTGGCCAATGTCTGGGGAGGGCTCCCCAGTAGGGTGCTAATCGCATAGTTTTTGCATTTTAAAAGTTATACAAATTTCCGGAAATTATAGTCTTCCCTTTCATAATATTTCAATGGTGCGCTTCCTTGATAAAAAAATCATATCAAAAAAAACTGATAAAATGAATTGACAGTCATCAACAAAATGATTTCACTAGATTTTAAAAGGAAATCTTTGTTTTTTTAAGTGTCAATCGATTTTTTGAGTCTTTTTGTGATAAGATTATTAATAAATATAAAAATTTTAAAAAGGAGTAAGTGATGAAAAATACAGCAAAGGAATATCTTTACAAAGAATATCAAAATCTAAGCGAGTTTATGGCCAACGAAATATCTATAAAGAGTAAGGAAAAAGAATTCCTAGATCAGGTATTGACAAAATTAAAAGGTATTATTGGTGAAAAAAAGTTTGCAGAATATACGTTCAATTCAGCAATTCCTAATTATGAAAATTGGAAAAAAGAATTAGATGAAAAATGTGGTGATAATATCGTAAAATTATCCCAAGAATTAGAAAAGTATAGTTTCAAAGAAGAAACATGGACTAACTTTTTAAAAAAGACAGAAATTTTTTCTGATGAAACTTCAGGAATATTTAAAGAATTCATTCAAGAAACTACAGAAAATTGGGGAAAATTCACTTTTATATATGGTAGATTTGCTGAAGAAGCTCAATGCCTATTTGATAAAAGAACTTTTTATAAAAAATTATTAAAGCAAAAAAAGAAAACTCAAAAGGACATTGCTAATATCATTTCGGAGAATATATCTGATGATAACTTTAAAATTGATTCATATGACCCAGATTCAATAGCAACTGCCATTAACAAACTTTTAAATAATTCTGATAAAAGAACTGGACAGAATGGTATAGGATTATGGGAAAAAATGATTACTGCTTTATATGGTGAAAAAAATGATAGGTATTCATATTGCAAACAGCAATTTATTAAAGAATGGGCTGATTTCTGGCATAAGCAAGTTCCTCAGTTCTCCATTGATGAGCTTATAGGAACTGTAGAATTTTACTATGATGTCCCACAGCTAATTCAGTGCAAAAAATAGATGATATAGAAAGTAAAGTCTGTTTACTATGAAAATAAAAAGGCGTTGATTCACAGTTATGTTTCAACGTCTTTTTATATGGTATTTTTTAATGAACATATCTCTTTTATAGAGCTATAGTATTAGAAAACAAATCAAATAGTTAAATTATAATTTTCCTTTCTAGGTTCTCATAGTATCAATTAATTCACGTAACAGTTTAATTTGTTGTGTACTTAATCCAGCAACAGAAATATAAGTATCTTCATTATAATTTTTGCTACGGCAAAGAAGATAATCCGTAGTAGTATGATATAAATCGGCTAAAGAAGAAAGCTTCTGAGGACTCGGAGTTCGTTCTCCGCGTTCATAAGAACTAATAAGAGCCGGAGAGACTTTCAGTATTTTAGCAACTTCATGTTGGGAAAAATGATAATGTTCTCGTAAATCTTTTAGTCTTGTAGCAGTATTCATTATAAGTTGACACCTCCAAACACTAAAAGTGTATAGACAAAACGGCAACTATAGGTTTATAATAATATAAACTATAAGTTTTATCGGAGGTTGGATACCATGGAAAAAAGAAATAATTCAGAGACATTAGAAGAGACCGATTTATTAAACACTTTAATTGAAGAAATTGAGTTGTTAAAAGCCCAGTATTTAACAACACGTAAGTTGAATCAAGTTACCCTAGAGAGGAAACTCAGAGAAATTGTTAAAAATAATAAAAATGAACAAGAATATAGTTATTTAAAAGTTTACATCAAAAACCGACATATAATGACAAAAGAGGCAAGTCACTTTGAAATGGGAATCGTACCAATATTGATTTCAATGTTGAGCTTGATAACTTCAATCTTAAGTAATCCAAATACGATTAACATAGTAAATACGAAAGCCACAGCAGAAATATTATCTCAAATGCTTAATACGGAAAGCACGATACTTTCATATGTATTGTCGATAGTAATGTTAATAAGCTGTGTATGTGCACTGGTTCCTTTGTTTAAGAAATCTATATGGCGTACAAAGGCAGACTTTTATATGATTACAAATAATGTTTTGGAAAGTATTTAATTGTTGTATAAAGTAGCCCATAATCAAGGCTTTTTTAGTAAAATCAGGAGGTAGATATTATGAGAAAGAAAAGTTTATTAGTTTTAGCAACAGCAGCAGTTATGGTATTAGGTGGAACGTTTACCGCACACGCAGAAGAAACTCAGTGGTATGTCTACAGTAAAGATAGTCAAGATAGCGACGCTCCTGCAAAAGATAATATGGCTCAGGCAGATGCATGGGCAGAGCGCCATAAATCAGATATTGCTAACATCGTAAACATCGAGGCCAGATATGCAGCTGTTGTGAATGAGGTTGTGAGTTTCTTGGATTATGATAGCAATTATACGCGCCCTTTAATGTATTATACGATTAGGGATCAGAAAGGTGTATGTAGCGATTACACGCTACTCACAGGTGCTCTCTGCGAAAACGTAGGTATTGAATACGAGTATGTAGGTGGCGTATTAAATTCAGTTGATCATCCAATTCTTAAAATTAATATTAATGGTGAGTGGAAATACAGCGACCCTACCGGTGTGGAATCAGGAGCTACCAACGTTTTCGGATGTGCTAATAACTGGACAGAGCGTGCAGATTGGAGTATAGATAAGCATTGGGTAGCTAGTAGTTGTGGCGATATGGGCGAGGATACACTGAAATTAAATCAGATGAAACCAGAAGATTGTCAGTTAGTAAAAGATAGATACGGTAACGAGGCATGGATTCCGATGTCAGAAGCTATTGCTGTAGCAGAGGGTAGAATGTCTCTTCAGGAGTATCTTAATAAGTATGGACTTAAACAGTAAAGGAGACAAGTATGAGACAGTTATACAAAAGAATAGTGGCATCACTGTTACTATGTATAATGGTGATAACTACGCCGCTGAGCACTCTAGCAGAAACACCTGGTAGTTCTGGGGCGTCTGGAATACCTATTACCAAGCCTGGTGGTAGCGGATTTAAAGGTGACCAACCTATTTTCCGAGATTACGGATTTCGAGTCACATTCGGCAGCTCTGCTCCAATGGATGGTGTAGTTAATAAGCTAACAGGAGCCTATACAGATGCTGACTTGGACGCGCAGCGTACGGAGATAATGAACATAAACAAGACTCGGTATTGGGAGCCTGGAAATGCTATGACTTAAAAGTAATCAAGCCAGAAAGGCAAATAGTCCTTTCTGGCTTTAGTTATGATGGGGATACAATCATATTTAAGACAGTAAGTCAAGGGCAAGCCTTGTGCCTTCGGCACCCTGGACTTACTTAATTCTTTACTTTCAACTTTTATTTTCTGGGGTCGAGTAAAGGGTCGAGTGCGGAAGAGCATCCCTTAAACCTCCTGTTTTATTAGGCTTTTTTAGCCGGTTTTGGTCCGATTCCCGTCAGCAGCTCGATTAAAAGTGCGCCGGAGCCTTGGTTTTACAGGGTTCCGGCGTTTTCTTTTCCAACATACGCTCTAAAAACTGTCCTTTTTTCTCATATTCCGGAACCAGCCCCCATTCCTGTACATAAAGTAAATTAAAAAACAGTGAGGCTTTTTATGGCTGAAAACGATACACATTACAATGACACCCCAGGAGAAAACACTCAAACAGGGAAGGATGCCGTCCCTGCTGGAAATGACTACGGACTGACCACTCCTCTCCCTGATTTTGAAGAAGGCGGTCCCGTATATCCCGACAATATTCCAAATCAAAACGACAGCGGGCGCCCGGTTATCCCTCTCCCAGACTTTGAAGAAGGCGGTCCCGTATACCCGGACAGCAATATGGGACCAGGGCCTGTCATTCCTCTCCCCTTCCCAGGAGAAGGGGGCCCCGTATACCCCGGAGGTTCATCTGGAGGACATCAGCATGGCTGGCTTCCTGGCCGCCCCTCTATCCCCAGCCTGCCTCCCCGTTTTCTCGGGCAGGTACGTTTTTTAAATGCCTCCTCTAATTCCTTCCCGGTAAATATTTCCATTGACGGAACACCCTATGCCGTGAATTCCCGATTTGGAACCATCTCCACCTATGACTGGATTTCCGACGGCTTCCATACTGTCACTGTACGGCGTACCAACGGCCTTCGTTCCGTACTGCTGCAGCAGAATTTTCCCTTTATTGCAGGACAGAAAATCACAATGATTCTCACAGATTCTGCCTTCGGCGGTCTGGAAATGATCCGGGTATCTGACATGGGATGTACCAATCTTCCTTCTGGTTCCGGCTGTTACCGCTTTGCCAACATGACCTGCAGCGGTTCCCGTTTCGATCTTCTGCTGTATGGAGGAGAAACCGTCTTCCGCAACGTAGGATTTCAGTCTGTTACTCCTTATAAACAGGCAATGGCAGGCTCCTATCAGTTTTATATTACCAGTTCCAGCTCCTATACCTTCCTGAAGGAAATCCCTGTTCTTGTTCTTGGAGCCATCGGAATCGGATCCAACCTTCCTCAGCCGCTGGTTTCTTTCCAGACCGATATTGCTTCCGGAAGAAATTATACCTCTTATCTGATTGGCAATACCTGGAGTGATCTGGGTCTTCGGGTTATGACTGTAGAGGATAACGTTTAAAAAAAGAAGCTCGCAAGCGAGCTTCTCCGCCTGCGGCGGGTCGCTTCTGCGACAAAATTCTCTTCCGCCGCATGGCGTTCCTAGCGGAGCGCTTTCATCTGTCCTCTAAATCCTGTTCAGCTTCTTTCCCATCAATTCGCTGTTGCTGCTGTAAATAACAGCATTTTCCCGGCTGATCCTCCCGTTCTTGTAAAGCTGTATCAGACTGGCATCCATGGTAATCATCCCCTCTTCCTGAGCCGTAGAAATTACACTGTCAATCTGATGAATCTTTGCTTCCCGAATCATATTTCTAATTGCATTATTTAAAAACATTATTTCAAAAGCAGGAATTTCTTTTCCGTCTGTTGTCGGAATCAGCTGCTGAGAAATCACCGCCTGCATTACCATGGAGATCTGAATCCGGATCTGCTGCTGCTGTTCTGGCGGAAAACTATCAATAATTCTATCGATCGTGTTGGCCGCTCCCACTGTATGAAGAGTAGAAATTACCAGATGTCCTGTCTCCGCTGCCGTCATTGCAGTCTTAATCGTTTCAAAATCCCGCATTTCTCCAAGAAGAATTACATCTGGAGCCTGACGAAGAGAGGCCCGCAGCCCACTGACATAGCTCTCCGTATCCGTGCCGATTTCTCTCTGGGTCACTACGCTTTTTTTATGGCGGTGCAGATATTCAATGGGATCCTCCAGAGTGATCACATGGGCATTTCGCGTTTTATTAATTTCATCAATGACACAGGCCAGGGTTGTGCTTTTTCCGCTTCCGGCCGGCCCTGTCACCAATACCAGCCCCTTTGTCATTTTTGCTATATTTATAATTGTCTGGGGCAGATGAAGCTCATTTGGATCCGGCAGTTCAAAATTCACTACCCGAATAACCGCAGCCAGCGAATTGCGCTGTCGAAATACATTGGCCCGGAAACGGGCTACTCCCGGTACTGCGAAGGAAAAATCATCATCTCCGCAGGACGTTACCCGCTCCATGCTGCGTTCCCCTGCCGTGTGATACAGCTCAGTAATCAGCCGGTTCATTTCCTCCTGAAAAATTTTTTCTTCTCCTTTATGTACAATGGTTCCGCCCAGCTTAAAGCCGTAAGCCATGCCGGGTATTAAAAAAATATCAGATGCTTGCTCCGCCACTGCCTGCTTTAAAATTTCTTCAATCATCCGCTTTCCCCTTCTCCTAAATTGTTCTTCCGGTCCTATTCCTCATCTGAACCACCGCACTCTGATCCGCCTTCCTTATCAGGGCATTTCCCCTGTCCAGACAGGCATGGACCTGTCAATTTCATACTCTTCCCGGTTGTATATATACCAGCTCTGAATCCTGTATTCCTCATCCTCCTCTGGTCGAAGTTCAATATGCAAAGCCTGTCCAAATTCCATTCCGATATCCGTCTGCACCAGACCGTCCAGATAATAGCTTCCCAGCTTCTCCTTGAAATAACCCTCCCGCCGAGCCCCGGCCAGCTTCTGCTCTTTCGCTTCCCGGAAAACCTGATGGACCATCTGGACAAAGGTCTCTCCTGCAGCGTCTGCCTCATAATAGGACTGAACCGCCTTTGCATTTTTCTCTGCCAGACTCAAATCTCCTTTTGCACTGCTCAAAGACAAAAGACCAAATGTGGACAGACAGAGAATTACAAAAATTAAAATCAGGGAGGTCGTCCCGATATTTGCCTGTTTTCTCATTCCATCCCTCTCCTTACTCTGCCTGTTCCGGCACATATCTGGCTGTGGTCATAGTAAACAGCAGCTTCTGATCCCTCTGTCGAATAACCGTAATCTCTGCCGTCTCCAGACCGTTCTTTTCCTTCTGAGACAGAATTCCCATAAAAAATACATCCGATTCAGCTGCAGCATGCTCCCCCTTCTGATTCAGGTACACCGTGCAGACAGAGCTTTGGGAATCCTCATCCTTTTCTGTTTCTTCCGACTTTGAAGAAATAGCTCCTGCCTTTTCCTCCAGAAGCTCTTTTCCCCCGACTTTCCATGTTTCCGCCATGCTTTCTGCTATCATCACAGCCTGGTTTGTGTCCTGAGCCAAGTGACTCATACGATCTGCTTTCACAAAAGCCATGACACAGATGCCAGAGCAGAGCAGGAAAAAGAAGACTGCCATAATCATCTCCAGCATAAACATTCCTGAACCGGAACCATTCTTTTTATTCATAAGCGAAACCTCCGCTTCTGACAGAGAGAACCATTCGTCCGCCTCCTTCTCCCAGAGTTTCCGCCTCTATCAGAGTTCCTTCTTTCGAGAGGCGAAGTCCGCTGCACTCCATAATTTCCAGTCCGTCATCCAGCCCCAGCCCTGTTCCTTCTCTGGTAAACAGTTCACGGATACTGCCGTCCCGATAGTAAATCCAGGTATAATAATCCACCTGGCCTGCGCTCTGAATCAATTCCAGAACCGGAGTTCCGTCTACATCAATCACATCGACTGCTCCTTCTCGGTCTCCCTGACGCACCTTATTGGCAATATAGTGCAAGGCTACGCTTCCCGTATCCTTATTCTCTGACCGGCTGCTGATATTTTCATAAACTCTGCTTCCAAAAAGAACGGTAAACAAAGCGCAAAGCAAAAACACAAGAAACAGCAGCATGGTAAACAGCAGATTCACACTTGCTCCTGCAGTTTTCTTTATCTGGTTCATCTGCTACTCCCCCTGTTCTTCCAGCTCAGACACCGGAAACACTGTAATATCCGGCATTATATTAGACGCAAAGCCTTCATAAAACACATGATAACGCTCACGGTCAATAGCTATCCCATAATTTTCCTCCAGATATTCTACACTTGGCGGATATCTCCCCTCTATGGCATAGCACTGAACCGAGGCTCTGCGCACTGCCTGAACCAGATTCCGGGCCCCCTCTTCCTCTGTTCTGCGGGATAACTGTGATACTCCTGCTGTCATAAGGGCTGCCGCTGCCAGTACCACGGCCACAGAGCCTGTCAGGCTGAACCACATTTTAAAATCACATTTTTTTCTCATGGCATCTCCTAACCGATCGCTGACAAAACTCCCGCCAGCGGAAGCATAACAGACAACAGTACCAGTCCTACTGCCACTGCCAGTACCGCTACCATCGTCGGTTCAAATCTGGCAACCATGGTATCAATCGCTGTCTCCGCCTCTTTTTCATAATCATCGGACAGCTTCTCCATCACCTGATCCAGACTTCCGCTTCTTACACCTACCCGTATCATCTGAATATGAAATCCACTGAAGAGACCTGTTTTCTTCAGTGCCTCATAATATCCTGCTCCGCATTCCAAATCCACCGCGCATTCCTTCAGTTTTTCTTCCACCAGACTGTTCTCAACCAGTTCTCCCGCCAACTCCATTCCTTTTTCCAGCTCCATACCGCTGCGGAGAGTCAGAGCCAGAACGGATGTAAACCGGCGTCCCGCCACGGCCAAAGCCAGTCTGCTCCTTCGTTTCATACTCTCTGTCAGTTTTTCTGCCAAGCGGAATGTTTTTCCAAATCTGGAAGCCGTCCATACTGCCAGAGCAGCTGCTGCTGCTATCCCGGAAAGGATCAGTGCCCCGCCACTGAAAATTCCTCCAAAATGAATGGCTGTCTGAGATAAAGGTGACATCTGTGCCCCCAGCTGCTCATACACTCCTTCAAATATCGGCATTACCTTGGTAAACAGCACAAACAGAACTGTAAGCAGCATAAAAACCATTATCACAGGATAGGTAAGTGCATTCTGAATACTCCGCATAAGCTGAAATTCCTTTTCATAATACACAGACAAATCCTTCATCATCTGATCCAGGGTTCCTGTCTGATGTCCCAGCTTTGCCATTTTCACTACATAGGGAGGAAACTCTCCTGTCCGTTCCAAAGCCGAAAACAGGGGTTCTCCCAGCTCCACATCCTCAGCAAGCCCCTGAAGCAGCTTCTTTTCCTCCTGGGTACGGGCATCCTCTGCCATAACAGAAAGCCCCTCATCCAGAGGAACTGCTGATGATAAAAGCAGAGAAACCTGCAGGCAAAATGCCGACAGGTTCCCTGCTGAATAAATTCCGCTCTTTTTCTTTTTCTTTTTCTTCTCTTCCATCCCCAGTCACCTCTAATAGGAATATTTACTTCTGTAATTAGCTCCGTCTCCGATATATTGCTTCACTGCGTCCGTATTTCCACCAGAAGAGGCGAAAGTGGGATCCATCAGTTTCCAGCTGACTCCGTCAAAATAAATGAAATTGTCCACCCAGCCCATTTCCTTAATATAAACATCCACCCATGCATGATATACGTCCCCTGTATATCCTACAACAAGCTTCGTCGGAATATCCTGAGAACGGAGCATGGCTGTCATAACTGCTGCATAGTCAAAACAAATTCCTGTTTTTGATGCCAGCACCTGATCCACATTGGGAAGATAGCCAGACTGGACAGACTGAGCCTTTGCATAGTCATAATTTATATTCCCAACAACATATTCATAAACGGCCTTTACCTTCCCAATCTCATCAGCTGCGCCTGATGTTACCTGCTGTGCCAGAGAAACGGCCGCACTGTTTTCTGTAAAATTTACATACTGATTTGGATACAGAAACGGCGAAAATTCATCCTTCAAAGATACATTGACATTCTGGCTCATAACCTGAGAATACTGATTCCCTGATACCTGTTCAAAAACCTTCACGGAATAGCTGCCGTTTCCCTCAGAAAAAGGAAAAACCTCATAGGCATTTCTTGCATTCAGATCATAAGTATAAGTCACTGCTCCATTGGAAATCTGAACCTTGATTTTCGGAACTCCACCGGTATAGCGGATCATACAGTAGCCTTCCCCTGCATTAGAAGCATCCAGAACAGCAATCCCGTTGCCATAGACTGCCGTTCCTGCTGCCTGGGGTGTCCGAACCTGCGCCCATGCCTGTGACTGCGGTCCCTGACAAAGGCACAGAACTGCGCCTGCTGCTGCTGCGGCCAGAAAAAAAACTCTATGCTTTTTCATACTTATCATACTCCTTTTACTGCCTCACTGCCCGGCTTCCAAAAACTCTATCCTGTTGTACTGCTTACTGCACCTCTATCCCATGATTCTCTGCCGGACAATCTCATAAGCAAGAACACCGGCAGCAACAGAGGCATTCAGGGAATCAATATCTCCCTTCATGGGAATCGATGCCGTCATGTCACATTTTTCCCGTACCAGTCTGCTGACTCCACTTCCCTCATTTCCAATAACAAGACCGATAGGCCCTTTCAGATTCATGCGGTACATCATTTCTCCGCCCATGTCTGCGCAGACAAACCACATTCCCTGCTTTTTCAATTCCTCGATGGTGCTTCCCAGGTTTGTCACCTTGGCCACAGGCGTATAATTTAACGCCCCTGCTGAGGTTCTGGCTACAGTAGCTGTCAGTCCGGATGCCCGATGCTTGGGAATAATCACGCCATGCGCCCCTGCCAGATTGGCAGTACGGATAATAGCTCCCAGATTGTGCGGATCCTCAATTCCATCCAGCAGGAAGAGGAAGGGCGGTTCTCCCTTTTCTCTGGCTGCCTCCAGCATATCTTCTACCTGGGCATACTCATAGGCTGCCGCATAGGCAATCACACCCTGATGCTTTCCTGTTTCCGACATCTGATCCAGACGTTCTCTCGGTACAAAAGAAATAATAGCATCGTGCTTTCTTGCCTCTCTGACAATGCTCTGAACCGGCCCGTCCTTGCATCCGTCCTGAACAAACAGCTTGTCAATGGTTTTTCCGGAGCGGAATGCTTCCATTACTGCATTGCGCCCCTCTATGGTCAGTTCTTCGTATCTCATGAAAATTCTCCAATCCTCTCTAATCCGTCATGTACCAGCTTTAAAAGCCGCTCATACTGCCCGGTCAGATACAGGTATCCAACCAAGGCCTCAAATCCTGTAGCCATTCTGTAATCCCGAATAGACGCATTCTTGGCAGATGAAGCGGAATGGGCATTGCGCCCCCGTTTATAGACAGCTGTTTCTTCCTCTGTCAGCTCCTCCTGAAGCGCCTGTATCATCCTGGCCTGCGCCTCCGCCTTCACCAGACTGGCGCTTTTTTTATGCATCTTATTCACCTGCATACTGCCCCGGTTCATCACTCTTGTACGAATCAGAACCTCGTACACTCCGTCTCCCATATAGGCCAGAGCCAGAGGAGAATAGCTGCACACATCTATAGGCTCCAACTGGAGCGCTTCCTTCATCAGGGATGGAATCTTTATGCTCTCTTCCATTTCACACCCTCTCTGGTATCCTCCAGAATAATGCCCATATCCAGAAGCTTCTGACGAATCTCGTCGGCAAGAGCAAAATTTCTTTCCTTTCTGGCCTGCTGTCTGGCAGCAATCATCTCTTCAATCTCCGCTTCCAAAGCATCAGCCTTCCGCTCTGTGATAATTCCCAGAACATCGCAGAGCCTTGCAATGGTGTCTTTCAGATAATCCACATATGCTTTGCTGCTGGTTTCACAGGCTGTGCTGTTGCTTAACTTAACCAGCTCAAATACTGCAGAAACTGCATCTGCTGTATTGAAGTCATCATCCATGGCAGCCTCATACTTAGCAATCAGCTCTTTTGCAGCTGCCACATCTGCCTGTTCTTTCTCTGTCAGCACATCTCCGGCAGCCTTTCCATCCAGATCTCTGAGACGATCCATTGCTGTCAAAATCCGCTCCAAACTGTTTTTCGATGCTTCCATCAAATCTGCACTGAAATTCAGAGGGCTGCGGTAATGGGCGCTCAGCATAAAGAACCGAAGCACCTGGAGATCGTATTTTTCACCAATTTCACGGACTGTAAAGAAATTTCCAAGAGATTTGGACATCTTTTTATTGTCAATATTCAGGAAGCCATTGTGCATCCAGTAGGTAGCAAACGGCTTTTCATTGGCTGCCTCAGACTGTGCAATCTCATTTTCATGATGGGGGAAAATCAGATCCTCACCGCCTGCATGGATATCAATCTGATCTCCCAGATATTTTTTAGACATCACAGAGCATTCAATATGCCAGCCCGGCCGTCCCTGGCACCAGGGAGACTCCCAGTAAGGCTCACCCTCTTTTTTCGGCTTCCAAAGCACGAAATCAGACGGATCCTCTTTATCATCCTCACCAGTTACCTTCAGTTCACGGAATCCTGACTGAAGCTCATCCAGATTCTTATGAGACAGCTTGCCATAATCTGCAAAAGAGGATGTACGGAAATATACAGTACCGTCCTTTGCCACATAGGCATGGCCCTTGTCAATCAGTGTCTGGATCATCTCCAGCATACCGCAGATTTCCTGGGTTGCCTGAGGATGAACCGTGGCCGGCTTAACGTTCATATCAGCCATATCCTTTTTGCACTCTGCAATATACCGGCTGGAAATAGTATCTGCATCCACGCCCTCTTCAATGGCCTTCTTGATAATCTTATCATCCACATCGGTAAAATTGGATACAAAGTTCACCTCATATCCCTTATATTCAAAATACCGCCGTACTGTATCAAACACAATCATGGGACGGGCATTTCCAATGTGGATGAAATTATAAACCGTTGGTCCACACACATACATCTTTACCTGTCCCGGTGTCAGCGGAACAAACTCTTCTTTTCTTCTGGATAAGGTATTAAATATTTTCATAATACTGATTGCTTTCACGAAAAATAGGTACACATCTGGTACATATCCTCGTTTTTCCTTTCCTAAAATTTTTCTCCCTTGCTTTTTATGGCTTTCGCCAATGCTCCAGCGCTGCCATCAGCCTTCTTTCCCCTGATGAAACCAGCCTGCTACCACAATTGATGCTACGCTTCCTGACAGCAGCCTGAGCAGCCGCCTCCTAAAGTCCGGCTGTCATTGACAAAATCCCGCATATGGGACAGAAGCGCCACAGCCTGGGCAGCAATGCCTTCTCCTGATCCGGTAAATCCAAGCCCCTCTTCAGTAGTTGCCTTTACGCTGACCTGATTCGTCTCCAGGTGAAGCGCATGAGCGATGTTTTCTGCCATCTGCGGGCGGAAGGCCGCCAACTTCGGTCTCTGAGCAATAATGGTAGAATCAATATTCTCCACTGCATACCCGGATTCCTCCAACAATTCCCCTACCTTTTCCAGCAGCTTCATGCTGGATATTCCCTTATATGCCGGATCTGTATCCGGAAAATGCTGTCCAATATCTCCCAGCGCCGCTGCTCCCAGCAGCGCATCCATAATGGCATGAACCAGAACATCCGCATCAGAATGGCCTGCCAGCCCCTTTTCATAGGGAATGTCTACGCCTCCCAGAATCAGCTTCCGCCCTTCTGTCAGCTTATGGACATCATATCCCTGTCCGATTCTCATAATGATATTCTCCTTTTTTAATTTCTTTTCTCAGACAATAAACCGCAGCTTTCTGGAAACACACCGCAGGTGAATATCTGTCTGGCAGCAACAGCTCTCTCCGTCTGCATGAACCGGAAGCGGTCTGTTTACATGGATCTGCGCCTCCTTACACCGGAAAAACCTTACGCCTCTGTGACGGCCGATTTTTCGGAACCAGGCATCTGTCAGAACCGGAAGAAGCCGAAGTCTGGACGTACCATGAACAACACAGATCTCCAGCTCTCCATTTGAGGAATCTGCCCTGGGAGCAAACTGAAATCCGCCCCCTTCATAGGGGTGAATGTGGGATGATATAAAATAAATATGATTAAATTCCACCCGCCTCACTCCGTCCAGCAAAAGATAGCCAGATGCAGGCTTTGTCACAAGCAGCTGCTTTAACCCCATAAGGATATAAAACATCCGTCCAAAGATTCCAACAATCCGCCTGGTTTTTCTGCCCATAGTCAAAATGTTGTGACAAACTGCCCCGTCCAGCCCAATTCCGCTGCTGACTGCAAAACGGCGATGGACTGGTTCTTCCAGCTCATAAGACAGAATGCCATAATCCAGCTCTACAAACTGTCTGGGATTCATAATCCGCTTCAGACATCTGTAGGGACTTCTCGGCAGCTTCAGCCCTCTGGATAAATCATTGCCCATTCCCATAGGAATGTAGCCGACTGTAATCCTGCTGCTGAAAGAAAGCCCGTTGATCACCTCATTCACCGTTCCGTCCCCGCCTACAATCACAATTGTCCGCGGTTCTCTGCAGTTTCTGGAAAGCTCCTCTGCAAAACGGCAGGCATCTCCTCTGGCTTCTGTCATCAATACCTGATATTCTGTTCCGGACCGCAAAAGCCTGCGTTCCAGTCTTCTCCATATTTTTTCGCCCTGTCCGCAATGTGCGTCCGGATTCACGATAAAATAGTACATGGAAAACCTCCCACTGTATACTATAATAGAGTATAACATAAAATCCGGAAAACAACTAAGAAAATTTATATAAACTCTTTTTAAAAGAAAAAAGCCGCAGAACCATTTCTGTCCTACAGCCTTTCCTGTTTTTAAATATTCAGCTTATTACTTTCTGTTCCGCGGTTTTTCTTGCAGCCGCATAATCTGTCTCGTACACCAGAGGATACATCAGATACGCCAGAATCAGCGCGCCTACCACATCCAGTACAGAATGCTGCTTTAAAACCACAGTAGACATACAAATCAGAACCATAGTCACAAAGGATCCCCGCCTCAGCCATACTTTATCCCGCAAAGCTGCACTGTTCATCACAGAACAGTGAACGGCCACAGAATTGTATACATGGATACTGGGAAATACATTGGTAGAGGTATCTGCCACATGAAGCATGGAAACCAGCCAGCTGCAGAAATTCTTCTGGGGATCTACCTCTATCCGAAGATCTGTTCCATTTGGAAAAAAGGTACAGATAATCAGACTGATGGTCATTCCCACAAACAAAAAACCGCACAGTCTGTAATAATCCTGCCTGTTTGTAAAAAAGAAATACGCAATTGCCCCTGCCACATAAACAAACCAGAACAGATAGGGAATAATAAAATATTCGTTAAATGGAATATAATCATCCAAAGCTGTATGCATCACCGCATAATCTCCCGTCACAGTCTGCTCCAGATAAAGAAACCACGGCAGGTACAGAAAGGCGTATGACAGCACCCATACATGCCCATACTTTTTTAACAATGTTTTCACTTGACTCTCCTTTCTGCCTAATCAACTTGTTTTTTCGGATTATAGCACACCCGAGAACAGAGTACAATAAAATTTTTCTATCTAATCTATGTAATTTTTCTTAAAAATAAACATCCACCATATGGCAATTTCTGCAAACGAAATACTTTTTTATATAAGAAAGCTACGTACCTGCGAGCTTCTCCGCCTACGGCGGGTCGTCTCATCAGCCAAATTCTCTTCCAACCCATGGTGATCCTCGCGGAGCGTTTTTATGTCATAGGACAAACTTTCCTATGACACAAAAAATCCCTTGAATAACTCAAGGGATTCAAATAGCGGAAGGGAGATTCGAACTCTCATGGTCGCTCTCATATACTTAGAAAAGAAAGGGTTTGCACATCCTCTTACACAAAGGTACTCAAAGAGGTACTCAAACTTATTCTGCAATATCTAGTGGTTTAGAAAAAAATCTGTCAAGAATTTGTAGTTACAAACGAAAGCCTGTTCTTGACAGATTTTATGTATGGATGAAAATAAACTCATAATACTAAAACGAGGTTGATAGACGCTTGTGTCCATCAACCTCTTGATAATACATTTTTATTCTGCTCTCTTGTAGGTTCTGATTTCTGTGTATGATTGTCCCGTAGGAATTCCCGTTTCTGTATCTACAACGGAATATGTATTGTGATAAATAAAAGTATTTTCGTCAATAATTTCATAATATTCATCAGGGTCTCTATTTTCAACTGGAATATCGATTAAATTATCTTGTTTAGACCAATCTTCATAGGTTCGATTGAAGGAATTTACCCATTTATTCCCATCTTTTGTAAAGATTCCTCCATTGGGTAAATCTTCAGCATCACGCAGCATAAAACTATTTTCAGTTACATCTGTTACACATAATTCCCACTTAGGGTCTGCCAAAAGCTGATATGGATATCGGTCATTCTCCAAAATTTGATTCAGTGAATCGCTTGTTCCATCATACACTTGACCACTACATGCCAATGTCTGGGAGTTCTCGTCAAATATATCTGCTTTGTAATACATATATAGACCTTCGTTAGGCATTATTGATGTATTTGCGTTACTGTTTTTTTGTCCTAAATCAGATGTCTTTATAATATTATTTTCTATCCATGCACCATTTTCATTTACTTGATAGCCATCTGGAGTTGTTGTATTTACTAACATCCAACCATCTGCATCAAAATAATAGCACTCTGCTATTCCATCACTATTTCCATCAATCCAATTCCAGCCATCCCTGGCATATGTTCCATTTCCATTATCATACCACCAGCGATTTGCTTTTTCATTTGAACCTGTTTTCCACGTTCCTGCAAATGCGGTTACGGATAATGAGATAGAACATATTGCTGTTACTAACACTACTTTTGCTAATTTCATACCTGAAACCTCCTATGTTTTATATAATCCTACTTTATCCCACTTTATCTCACTTGTCAATATTTTATATGACAAAATGGTATATTGAAATAAAAGGAGTAAAGTGTTTATGAAACCATTAAAAACAAAAGTTAGTATTACTCTTGATTCGACAATTATCGAACAAATAAAGGATTTAGCAGATAAAGATGATCGTTCTTTTTCTCAATACATTAATTTGATATTAAAAGAATATCTTTTACAAAAAGAAAATTTTGGAATCAACCCAAAAAGTCTTGATTCAGAAGACTAAAATATGCTATACTAGAAAAAACTTGCATAGGTAAAAAGCGGGGCGAAAAATTCATCATGGATTTTGATGGAACTTTTTTCGTTTCAGCTTCGTGATACAAGAGGTATCGCAAAGAAAAAATGCAAGTTGATAAATGAAACAATTCTGTATTTAAGGATGTAAATCAGATAGTTTCTTAATCTAATTATTATTTTAAATCACTTGTATTTTTGCTGAGTTTGGTTTGACAACTAATTATCAGCTTATTTTGCGTTGTCTATCCAAGTATTTTTTGCTCCGGATTTTTGGTCTGGGGCAATTTTTTTATGCCAAAAATCGAAAGGAGGAAGAAAAAACGCCCCGGTTGCAGACAAAATAAATATTAGAAAGGAGGATTTGCAAATGAAATGTAAAGCCAAAGTTAAAGTTATCGGTAAAGACAGCACTGAATACACAGCAAAGAATGGTATCGAGAAGAAAGCGTTCCGCGTTAATATATCGCAAGAGAACGGGAAATCTATTGATACCCTCTCCGTTTCTGAGGATATTTTTAATACCCTCATCGGAGAAGGGACATACCTTCTTGAAATCGAGTCGCGCAAAGGCATGAACGGAATTTATTTGAAAGTTCTTAGCGCTACATTAATCAATTGATTTTTTTGGCGGAGGGGACTTCCCCTCCGCTTAAGGAGGAGAAAATATGAAGTTGTGGGATAATTTTTCTGATTATATTGAATTTTTAATGGAGCTATTCGAAGAACGCAGATGGTGGAAATTAGCAGGGAACATCCTGTTGTCTTTCGTGCTTATATTTTCTACAGGAGCTTTTATTGGTTGGATTTTATACCTTTTATCTGCTCACTGGCAAACGATTACGACGACTATCGGCGGAATTTGTGTGATTGTAATTTTTGTACTGGGCATATTTTCTAAGAAAAAAGCTGCTCCTGCTCTGCCAGAGGCAACACAGATTGGCTACGACCCTGTATTTCTGAATAGCACTTACAATTTATTAAGGACGAACATGGTTTCCATACTTGCGGAAACCGCCGATATGCTTCATCTGCGTATCCCCTCTACTCCCAACCAGATTGAAGCCCCCGTTCATCACGATATCATAAGTAATGCGGCAATTTTTCATTTCCTGTGCGGAAAACAAGAGCCATCTGTCAAAACAGACCCGTTTGAAGCTATGGGAATCATTCAGAGCGTATTAGAACGCCGTTTAAACAGCCATGACTTAATGGGAATAACCCAAACGACCACCTTTTACAACGGAATGGCTTATCCTGCAATCATGATAGACGGAGTTCAAGATTTGGGGCGTTATGTTCAGATTGATGTAGCAATTACCAACGAAAACTATTTGCGCTATCGAACAAATCGAATCTACAGTAACTTGAATGATGGCATTTCCTCCAACCTATACGATAGGAATTTTTAAGATGGAGTGCGAACTGTTTTTAGACGAAACATATCTAAAATACGGCATAGAAAAATATATCCTCTGGGATACGGATGTGGCCCCTCATGGGGCCATATTTGGAACCACAGGTAGTGGAAAAACCTATGCTGAAAAGATTTTACTGGCACGGATTTCCCTCAAATGCCCCAGCAGTCAATTTTTTATCTGCGATTTCAAAGGGGATTCTGATTTTTCCTTTCTCGCAGGTGCAGAAAGATTTTATCGTTACGCAGAATGTAAAAAAGGACTGGATAATTTTTACAACTGTTTTCTGAACCGGCAATCTGGCAAAGATAATAACCGGAATTTTCTATTACTGGTATGGGATGAATGGGCGAGTTATATCCTCAGTTTAGATAAGAAGGTTGCTGAAGAAGAAAAAAAGAAGCTGGCTATCTTGCTAATGCTGGGGCGTTCCTTTAATGTTCATGTGCTTCTATGTATGCAACGGCTTGATGTAGCCTATATCCAATCAAGAGATTGTATCAATCTGGTAATGGCTATGGGAAACCTTTCGGAGGAAGGCAAAGAAATGATGTTCCACGATTACAAAAATCAGATGGAACCAAACCGTCGGCAAGGTACAGGCTATTTGACTATCAACGGAACAAATTTTACTCCCTTTGTCGTTCCACAAGTAAGAAACCATGAATTATTAAATGAGCATATTCAAAAAGCAGTACAGAGGTAACTGCCGCCTGCGGGCGAAGCGTAAGCAAGGCGGCGTGGTGGGCGGCTCTGCCGCCTGCCCTCTACTTGACTAAATATCATTTAGTGACAGGAAGGTACTTCAAAATGGACAGAAATACATTTTATCCCATTTATGAAGGTACAAGGCCATACAAAAATAATATAGCTATTTTAAAGGACTATAACGGACAAAGACAGAAGCTGACCTATTGTTATAAAGTGCGCCAGAGTGGTGTTTGTGATGGAAGGGCGGCTCCTGCTAAAAAGAACACTGTCAACGAAAAGAAGCTGGAAAACAATTTGATACGCGCCAGAAATACAGTGTATGAATTGGCATTGTGCAATGAATGGGATTGGTTTTTAACAATTACCCTTGATCCAGAAAAATATGACAGAGAAAATCTTCCTAAATTTAGGACGGATTTTTCACGGTTTATACGAGAGTATGGAAAAAGGCAAGGATTGAATATCAAGTATCTGGTAATTCCAGAACAACACAAGAAAGGCGGATGGCATATGCATGGATTCCTAAAAGGTATTCCACCGGATTATTTAAGATTGTTTTCGTTAGAAGAAAAACTTCCTCAGTATTTACGAAAAAAATTGAAACAGGGTATGTATATTTATGATTGGCCAGCCTATCGTCAAAAGTTTGGATTCTGCGATATTGAACCAGTAAGAAATTTACAGGCGGCCTCGGCTTATGTTACCAAATACATTACCAAAAGTTTCGGTGTAGGTGTTCAAAATCTGGGAGGACATTTATACTATGCTTCTCAGGGATTGCAACGCGCAAAAGTAGTAAAAAAGGGGAAAATGAATCCCGCTTCCATTTACTGGGATTTTGAAAATGAATATGTTAAAATCAAATGGTTTGATGGTGGGGGGATAGATGTTTCAAATCTGATAGAAGAAGATACTCACATCAAAGAACTTCGACAAAAAAGAGATGTTCTGTATGAATCCAGAAAATGGGAACCAGAAGTAGACACAGAAACAGGAGAGATTTTATTTGACTCTCCATTCAAAGATTAAAAACAGGGTGTAGGGCTTCACTAAAATAAAACAAACGATTATAAAAAATACGAAAAATAATACAAAATAACAATTATATTGAAAACATATATTATTCCAAAATATTTTACATATAAAAATTCCAAATCAAAAAATCAATCAAAAATCTAATCATAATTCCAAAATCAAATATTATCGAATCCTTACACCACCAAAAGGTGGCGTAAATGAATAAAATAAGTGCAAAGGATATGGCGGTCTTGCAAGAGGCTCTTGCCAGTGGTATATTAAACATCGAGGATGTGCAACAGGTACTCAATATGAAAAAGGAAGAATATTATTTATCGTTGCACAAATATGACATATATGAGGGGAAGGACGGTAAATGGTACACATATCTGCCAGACAAGACCCAGAAGCAAGGGAGGCGAAAGCTGAAAAGAACTTCGGAAACAGCAATCAAGCAGGCTGTCATTGGCTTTTATAAAGAATGGGAAAAGCAGGAAAAAGGGAAAGAATTGACCCTTAGAGAATTATATCCCATCTGGATTGAATGGAAAGGCGCTCATACACGCGCCACAGCGTCCATACGGCGTTTTAATTGCGATTGGAAGAAATTCTATCTCCCATATCCAAAACTCATAGACAAGCCTATTATAGAGCTTACAGTAACAGAATTAGACCTGTGGGCGCATAAGATGATTAAGCAACATGATATGACAAAGACCTGCTACTATACCATGACAATTCTGATACGGCAGATGTTAGACTATGCCGTTGACCCTCTTGGAATTATTTCGGAAAATCCATTCCGTCAAATTAAATTGCAAAAGAAAATGCTTAGAAAAACCGTCAAGAAAAATGATGAATCACAAGTATTTCTCTTGGATGAGACACCCAGAATTATAGAGGCAGCTTTGCAGGATTTTAATAATAATCCTCTGAATACTGCTCCCCTTACGGTTCCTCTTGGATTTCTGACAGGTCTCCGTTTGGGAGAGATGGCGGCTATCAAGGATTCGGATATAATAGGCAATGTTCTCTATGTTCAAAGGATGGAGGAAGAAGTGTATGATTACTCCGATTTAGAACATATTCGCCTAATAGAGCGGACGGTTGTGAATAATGCAAAAACTGATGCCGGTATCCGTGAGGTTCCTTTGGTTCCGCAGGCCCTCAAACTCATTGAGGCGATTCGGGCATCCAACCAGATGAACGGCTGGTCTAATAAAGAATTTCTGTTTCTGAATAATGGAGAAAGAATGACTACTCGTACAATTAAGTACCGGATTTCAAAATACTGTAAGCAGTGCGATATTATGGAAAAAAGTTTTCATAAGGTACGGAAAACATATATATCCGCATTGATTGACAGCGGTATCAATATCAATGAAATTCGGAAAGCAGTAGGACACACTGATGAGCGTACAACATTTTCCAACTACTGCTACAATCGGATGGGGAAACAAGAGACAGCACAACTTTTTGAAAATGCGCTAGTTAATGAAAATGGAATTGCAGATTGCAGGATAGCGATTTGAGGTACTCAAAGGTACTCAAACCAAAAACAAAGAAACCCTTGATTCTTCAAGGGTTTCAGAGTAGCGGAAGGGAGATTCGAACTCTCGACACTACGGGTATGAACCGTATGCTCTAGCCAACTGAGCTATTCCGCCATATTAAATTGTCATCAGAACTTCTGATGTAATGGGACCTATAGGGCTCGAACCTATGACCCTCTGCTTGTAAGGCAGATGCTCTCCCAGCTGAGCTAAGACCCCATATCCAGCGTCTTAAGTAATGTCTCACTCAAGACTGCCTAGACAGTATAACCTTTATTGTGTCAATTGTCAACACTTTTTTTAATTTTTTTAATTCAAAGAATAAAATCAAGAAATCATGCTTCTTTTAATTAAATCCAAAGAATTTCTGGCTGATCTTATATCCGGCAATGGATACATTTCGTCCGCTTTTTCCAGGCAGATTCATGCTCTGACCCAGGAATCCCCAGCGCAGGCGAAGAAACAGCGCCAAATCCATTTTTCGAAGATAGTGCCACAGCTCCTTCTTTTTCTCCATATTTTCTTCCATCCCCGATTTAATGGCAAGAATCGAGGACACCGTCATCATAATTTCCAAATATCGAACCATATAATGGCGAAGCTTCCAGCTGAAAATTTTTGATTCATGGTAATAGCCCAGCATCAGCTTTGTTACACGAATCTGCTGATCTATCCGGCCAATCATCACCTTTTCATTGACCGACTGATCCTCTCTGCCGATAAAATAACGGTAAAAATTCACATCCAGATAATAAAATGTCTTCACATAAGGAAGGGGCTGGAATACAAAAATATTATCTACATAAAAGGTATGCATTGGAAGCTCCAGATTGCAGTCCCTCAGCATTCCAGTACGGTAAATAACAGAATGCATCAGAATGTACTGACCCAGCATAAACATCTTTACATCCTTCCAGGTGCACAGCTGACGCTTGGGAAGAGCAGTTCGGTACTGCATAACCCGCTTGTGCTTCACTCCTTGTTTTTCGTAAACAAAATTGGTAATCAGCATATCCAGAGTCTGATTTCCCATAACAAAAAAACGCAGAGTTTCTAAAACCTCTTTGTACGCCTCCTCATTTACCCAGTCATCACTATCTACGACTTTAAAGTAAATTCCGGTAGCCTCTCTCAGACCTGCATTAACAGCAGCTCCGTGGCCGCCGTTTTCCTGATGAATCGCCCGGCAGATTCCCGGATAGCGAGCTTCATACTCATCTGCAATCTGACCTGTGCGATCCTTTTGAGAACCATCATCAACAATCAGGATCTCTACCTCGTCCCCTCCGGGAAGCAGACTTTCAATGCAATGACGCATATATGCTTCTGAATTATAACAAGGAATTGCTATGGATAATAATTTCACGTCTTCCATCCTCTCTTATTTTTAATTCTGTAAAATGACCCTGCAAGCAGCATCCCTCCTGCTGCTCCCAGACAAAGAAAAAACGCCCGAGGCGCTTGTGCCTCTATTCGTTCCCCCATCTCCGTAGCTGCAAGAGAAACAAGATTTGCTGCAGCATGAAAGCTCCATACTGCCCTCAAACTGTCTGTCCACTCAAATAGAAGTGCCAGACAAAGTCCTGTTAGAAATGCATAAGTTCCCTGAACCGGGTTCCCGTGAAACAGGGCGAACCAGAGCGCTGAAACCACCGCTGCCCCGGAAACAGACAGCTCCCTACGCAGATTTTTGTATCCCACAGCCCGGAACAAAAGCTCCTCCGCCAAAGGAATCACAAGGCCTGTACAAAGAAGCTGAACGGTTAGAGAAGGTCTGTAAATCAGGCGAGACACCTCTTTGGCACCAGCTCTCAGCCCTGGAATGCTTAGAATCAGACTGTTAAATAAAAGGCAGCTCCCTGCTCCAGCTGCCGCCGACCAGGCAAACAGCAAGAAATAATCCTTCTTCCTTCTCTTTCCTCTGCTCTGAGTACTGCAGCACTGTTCCTGATATAGTTTTCCCAGAAACACACAGGCTGCAGCAGCTGTCACCCCCATAGCCGGAAGAGCCAGCTGCTCTGGTTCCTTTTCTGGAAACAACAAAGCAAGCTCTGATCGAACCAGGGTTCCCGTTGCCTCATACAGAAGCAGCGGCCAAATCATATGCCAGAACAACAGAAGAACCCTTTTTATTTTATCTGCCATACTGGCACCTCTGTTCCTTTCTCCCGCAACTGCTGCGTTCCAGATTGCAAGCTTTTCTTTGTCATGCTTCCATCTCTGTCACAGTATTTTCAGTATAACACAAACCAGTTGCATTTTTCCAGTGAAAACACTATAATGTTACTATTATTGTAACATTTCAGCCTTGCATCTTCTTGCCCGCTTACAGCGGACAAGAAGCCTTAGGCGTTTGCCTTATGTGGATTCAGTCAAGGCTGAACTGCTACCTGTTATTGTGACACTTTCAACAGAAAGAGGTATCTTATTATGGCAAAAAAAAGAATTGTGATAGCCTTGGGACACAATGCCCTGGGAACGAATCTTCCTGAACAGAAGGCAGCTATTGGACCTACAGCCCAGGTCATTGCAGATTTTATTCAGACGGGATGGCAGGTTGCTGTTGTCCACAGCAATGCTCCTCAGGTAGGTATGATCCACACAGCCATGAATGAGCTGTGCCAGAATCATCCGGAAGAAGGATATACTCCCGCGCCCATGTCAGTCTGCTCTGCTATGAGCCAGGGATATATCGGATACGATCTGCAGAACGGAATCCGCTCCGCACTTCTCAAACGCGGTATCTACAAACCTGTTTCCACCATCCTGACTCAGGTTACAGCCGATCCCTATGACGAATCCTTTTACAATCCAGTAAAAAAAGTAGGACGTATGATGAATGCTGAGGAAGCCCAGATTCAGGAGGCCCGGGGAAATCATGTTACAGAGATTCCCGGAAAAGGCTTTCAGCGTATTGTTTCTGCGCCCAGACCGGTTGCCATTGTGGAAATTGATGCAATCCGCGCCCTGTTAGATGCAGATCAGGTTGTAATCTCCTGCGGAGGCGGTGGTATTCCTGTCATGGAGCAGGGGCTGGATCTGAAGGGTGCCAGCGCTGTAATCGAAAAAGATTTAGCCAGCGGACTTCTTGCAAAAGAGGTGGACGCTGATGTTCTCATGATCCTTACCAGTGTTGACCATGTTTCTCTGAACTACGGGACAAGCGACGAACAGCCCATTTCCGCTATGACTGTAGAAGAAGCTGAGACATACAGCTGCCAGGGACATTTTGAAGCTGCTTCCATGCTTCCCAAAATTGAAGCTGCCGTTTCCTTTATTAAGGCCGGCAAGGGCCGCAGCGCCATTATCACGACTCTTTCCAGAGCGCTGGAAAGCATTGACGGAAAAGCAGGTACCTTAATCCACTGATACAGCCCTGCTGCTCTGAAGACCGTTCTCTAAAGAACAGGGATGGAGTATGTTTCTTACAGCAAAAAACAGGGGATGCCCCCAGCCTTCCTGACTGGTGCCATTCCCTGTTTTTGTATTTCAGCACATCTTCTATTTCTGGCAGATACGTCCAATCCTTATCCAAACTGTACTACTTCTTCAATCGGTTCTGCCGGAACTACCTCTTCCGCATAAAGCACCGGCCCCTCTCCGTCGTAGTCCTTCCAGAACTCTACTTCCACTCTGGCCCGCACAGTTACCCACTGCCTTGTCTCCAGATGTCTAGCATCTCTTGATTTACAGATATATCCAAGAAATGTCATATCATCTGCACAGCAGGTCATAGCCATACGGCCCGGAACAAAATAATTTTTGGGGAATTCCGGAGATTTCAGTACCATTGCTGTAAATTCTACAATCTTTCCCACATACCTCTCCGGCTTATCCATACAGTCAATATACCAGATTCCGTAGGCCTCTGGACTGATCTTCACTACAGGAGCATTGAGATCATAAGGCAGATCCTCTTCTGAAATCTCGTCAATCTCTCCGTTTTCATCCTCAAACACAATCTCACATTTGGTGTTCATGGACATCAGCATTCTCTTATACCGTTCCAGATCCTCAATTCCATCACACCGGTTGCAGATCACAAGTTCAGAATTACGCACCATGGCAGATAACAGCGATTTCATGTTTTTCACATATAAATCAAAGGTGGACATATCCACAATCGTAATCTGCTGATAAATGGTCCAGTCTACAGGCAACTTCAGATCATCCTGGTTCCACATGCCGTTCCATTCTATCAAAACCCGCTCCGGATTGTAAAGTAGTTCCAGCTCCGTCAGCCGATCCGGAGAAATTTCTTCCAGACTGTCCACATAAACCACAGAGGTTCTGGTCTCCTTCAGCAGTTCCTCATCGTACTCCGTATCACCTTCCTCACAGACAATCAGAAGGGTTTTTCCCTCTGTCTGAAAATAATCCTGCTCCATTGTAAAGGACAGAAATTCTGTTTTTCCGGCTTCCAGAAATCCATTAATCAAAAATACCGGTGTAATATCATCCTCAATCATCGGTCCCATTGCTCTTCCTCCGCTCCTGCTTTCACTTATCTTCTTTTCCGGTTTATTTTCTTCCAAATGCCCGGCTTAAAGCCTCTTCATTCAGGTTTGATCCAATAACGCAGACTTTTCCTGTATAATCTGCAGCCCCGGTACGGATTTCATATTCCTCAGGAACCAAATCAAAATACAGCCACTCACCCGGCTCTGTGCTGGGTATCATTCCCTTGGAGCGCAGAACCGTGCCATATGCAGTTCCGTGAGCAAGCTCCTCTAAAACAGTCTTCAGCTCCTCCCGGCTGCAGGCATCCACATTCTCCAGACCCCAGCTGCTGAACACCTCATCTGCATGATGATGGTGATGATGGTCGTGGTCATGACAGCCGCAGGTGCAGTTCTCGTCATGCTCATGATGATGGTGCTCGTGATGATGCTCGTGATCATGACAGCCGCACTCCTCGTCGTGATGGTGCTCGTGGTCATGACAGCCGCACTCCTCGTCGTGATGGTGCTCATGGTGATGGTCATGATCATGGCAGCCGCAGGTGCAGTTCTCATCATGTTCATGGTGATGATGCTCTTCTTCAACCTGAGCCAGCAGCTCCTCCATCATGGTATCCGGTTTTTCAATCAAAGCCAGCAGCTGGCTTCCCGTAAGCTGTTCTACCGGAGTGGTGACAATCGATGCGCTGCTGTTGTGAGCACGCAGCAGCTCCACATCTGCCTGCACCTTTTTAGCATCCGCCACATCGGTTCGGCTTAAAACAATCGTTCCTGCATTCTCTACCTGGTTGTTGAAAAATTCACCGAAATTCTTCATATACATTTTGCACTTGCAGGCATCCACAATCGTCACTGCGCTGTTCAGTCTTACCTCCAGATTCTTTGCTACATCCCGAACAGCATTCATCACATCAGACAGCTTGCCAACTCCAGAAGGCTCAATAATCACACGATCTGGCTGATAGCGAGTCAATACCTCCTCCAGAGATTTTCCAAAATCTCCTACCAGAGAGCAGCAGATACATCCGGAATTCATCTCACGAATCTCAATGCCGGAGTTTTTTAAAAATCCGCCGTCAATACCAATTTCTCCAAATTCATTTTCAATCAGAACCACCTGCTCACCGGCAATGGCCTCTTCCAAAAGCTTTTTAATAAATGTCGTCTTTCCTGCACCCAGAAATCCGGAAATAATATCAATCTTTGTCATTTCGTTTCCCCTCTTTTCTTTTCTGCTCTATATTTATGCCGGCATAAGCCGGATTTCATGCTACAATATTCTATTGTGTCACAAATGGCGCTGAAAGTCAATCAGTATAACGGCTGAGTTTCCGCGTTTTTCAAAAACTGCGGGCATCCCTCGCACTCAATTCGATACATATTTTTCCTGTGAATCAGCCCTGACTCCTCCAAAGTTTTTACCATTCGATAAACGGTTGCCATGCCAATCGATCCATCCTTTTTTGATGCCCGGTAGTAAATTTCCTTGCAGCAGCTGCACTCATCCTCCAGAATAATATCAATAAGCACCTTTCTCTGGGTAGTAATCCGATATCCATTCTTTTTCAGTTCATTTAAAATATAGTTCTTTTTTTCATTTAAAGACATATGGCCCTCCTTGCAGAAATAGTTTTCCCTATTTTTGTTAGTATAAACTAACTCATTAGTAAAAAGAAAAGACTCCGGAAAGTCCTCTGATTTTTCTTGTTTTATGGTGTAATCATACACGAAGCCAAAAAAATTGTCAATCTTTTTTTATCAATCCCGAAGCCGGTAAAATCAGAAAATTTCCTGTAAAAAAAAGCGCGCCCTAAGGCAGCGCTTTTAAAATCCGATCCACATCTTCTTTTTTTCCAATCACCATAAGATGCTCTTCCGGACAAATCACATAGGAAGCCCCCGGCATGAGCCTGGCCTTTCCGTTTACCTTGGTACCCAGAATATGAATTCCATACCGGTTCCGAATATCCAGCTCCTTGATGGTCTTCCCAGTCCACTCAGGAAGAGGCGGAATCTCGTAAATCGAATACTCCTCTGTCAGCTCAATGTAGTCAAACACATGATTTGCACTGTAGCGCACAGCCAGCTTCTCCGCAATATCCCGATCCGGATAAATCACCTCATCTGCGCCGTTTCTCAGAAGAAACTTGGCATGAATATCCCTGTTTGCCTTGCTGACTACATGACGGCCTCCCAGCTCCTTCACCAGACTGGTAATTTCCAGACTGCTTTGAAAATTCGTTCCAATGCAGACAAAGCAAAGATCAAAATTGGAGATTCCCAGGCTTTTCAGCACATTTTCATTGGTACAGTCACCAATTTTCGCACTGACCACATAAGGAAGCATTTCTTCCAGATTTTCTTCTTTCTCATCTACAATCATCACCTGATTGCCCAGCTGAGACAGATTTTTGCAGAGATGGCGTCCAAAACGCCCCATTCCTATAATCAGAATTGATTTCATTACCAATTTCCTCCTTCTGGCTTCTTTTCTGTATTTCCGGCTCCAAACCAGAGCCCCGTTTCCTAACCAATGGTAATTTTCTCCTCCGGCTGACGCACAGGAGCCACCCGTTTATTCTGGGTAAAGGACAGGGCAAAGGACATACTTCCTACCCGGCCGCAGTACATCAGAAAGATAATCAGAATCCGTGACATCGGCTCCAGCACTCTGGTAATTCCTGTAGACATTCCTACAGTACCAATGGCTGAAAATGTTTCCAGCAGTACATCCTGCATAGGAAGCTGCTGAGCTGCCATAATATAAACAGCTACTGCCAGCGCCAAAGTCAGATTCAAAATAAAAATAGCGCTGGCTCGCTTAATTGCATCCTCCTCCAGACGGCGGCCAAAGGCATTGACACCATAGGTGCGCTGAATATTGGAATGAAGATACAGATACATCACTACAATCGTTGTTGTCTTTACGCCGCCTGCCGTTGAACCCGGACTGCCTCCGATAAACATCAGAATAATCGTAAGCAGCTTGCTGGCATCGCTTAAAGCTGCGGTATCTACCGTATTAAAACCAGCAGTTCTGGCTGTTACTGAACTAAACAGACTGGAAAGAAGCTTGCCGCTGACGCTCATGTCTGCAATCAGGCTGTTTTTCTCAAACAGATAGAACAGCCATCCTCCGCCAAAAATCAGCACTGCCGTTGTCAGAACCACAATCTTTGTATGAAGCATATACCTGCGGAATTTCAGGCCGTTGCGGCTGATATCGTCCCACACAATAAACCCAAGACCGCCAATAACAATCAGAGACATTATCACCAGATTTACAATCCAGTCATCATAATAATTTACTAGAGAGCTGTACTGCCCCTGCCATCCCATCAAATCAAAACCGGCGTTGCAGAAAGCTGAAATCGAATGGAAAATTCCATAATAAATTCCCCTTCCAACTCCCAGCTGAGGAATAAACCGAAAAGCCAGCAGAATCGCCCCTGCTCCTTCAAAAATCAGGGTTCCCAGAATAATCTTCCGGGCCAGCCTCACCATTCCGCCAATCTGCAGCGTATTGACACTTTCCTGCATCAGGCCCCGCTGCTTCAGACCAATTTTCCGCCGCAGTACAATGGACAGAAATACACCAATGGTAATGAATCCAAGACCGCCAATCTGAATCATGGTAAGGATTACCAGCTGGCCAAATATGGACCAGTGGGTCCAGGTATCATAAACAATCAGCCCTGTCACACAGGAAGCGCTGGTTGCTGTAAACAGACATTCCAAAAATGGCGTCACGGTTCCGCTTTTGCTGGAAACCGGCAGCATCAAAAGCAGGCTTCCCATCAAAATAATTCCCATAAAACCATAGGCAATGTACTGTGTCTGGGATAAATGGCTCTGCAAACGAAACAGTTTTTTCTGAATTACATTCATAGTTCTTCCACTCACCCTTCCTTTATTTTCTTTACAGCTGCAAAAATCAGAAATGCAGCCAGATTCACCAGCACAACGCTTGCCCCTGCCGGAGTGGAAAACCCGTAGGAAATCACAATACCGATACAGAAACAAACTACAGCAAGAACCCCGGAGCACACAACCACACCACGGAAGCTGCGAAACAGCCGCATGGCAGTCAGCGGCGGGAAAATAATCAGACTGGAAATCAGCATGGCTCCCATCATTCGCATTCCCAGAACAATGGTTACTGCTGTCAGAACTGCAATCACCACATTATACCGCTCTACCTTCACGCCTGCCGCCTTGGCAAAGCTTTCATCAAAAGTAACGGCAAACATCTTATTATAAAACAGCACAAACATGCCAAATACCACCAACGACAGCAGGCAGCTGAAAAACACATCCTCCCTGCTCATAGCAAGAATACTGCCGAACATATAGCTGCTGATATCTGTAGTCATTCCTGTAGTCAGAGACGTGACAACAATTCCCGCTGCAAGAGAACTTGCAGACAGCACAGCAATCGCCGCATCACTTTTTACTTTTCCATTTTCGGTAATTCTCAAAAGGAAAAATGCTGCTATAATCACCAGAGGAATGGATACCTTTAAAGGAGACCAGCCCAAAGCAATAGCAATCGAAAGCGCTCCAAACGAGACATGAGACAAACCGTCTCCTATCATAGAATACCGGCGAAGCACCAGACTGACTCCCAGAAGCGCCGCGCACAGAGAAACCGCCGCGCCGCCTAACACAGCCCGAACCATAAAAGGATAGGACATCATTTCCTGTATCATGCCTCTTCACCTCCTGCAAACCGGCGTCCTTCCTCAGTATTCCGGTATTCCTGCACTGTGCCGCAGAACAGCACTCTTCTCTGCAGGTGAAGGATCCGCCCTGCCTCTCCAATAACATTACGAATATCATGAGACACCATAACAATCGTAATTCCGTCTTCCTGATTCAGACGGCGAATCATTCCATAAAATTCCTCAATCGCTGACGGATCCAGCCCTGTAATCGGCTCATCCAAAATCAGCATTTTTTCTGATGCACAAAGGGCTCTGGCTATCAGTACTCTCTGCTGCTGTCCGCCGGAAAGCTCCCGGTAGCACTTGCTTTTCAGATTCTCAATTCCCAGCCGCTTCATGGCAGAACCGGCCATTTTTCTCTCTCCAGCCCCATAAAACGGGCGATTCCCTCTTCTTCCCAGAGTTCCTGACAGCACCACCTCCCAGACGGTTGCAGGAAAATCCCGCTGTGCCGCTGTCTGCTGGGGAAGATAGCCGATTCCGCTGTTTTTCAGTTCCTCTGCCGTCCTGATGGTACCTGACGTAGGCTTTAAAAGCCCCAGCAAACCTTTTACAAGGGTGCTTTTTCCAGAACCGTTTTCCCCCACTACACAAAGGTAATCTCCTGGGTAGATCTCCAGGTTTAAATCAATTACAGCATCATGGTTTTCGTAACCAAAATCCACATGCTCACAGGTTATCAATGGTTTCATTCATCCAGTCCTTTTCTCAGATTTTCCACATTCTGGCGCATCAGCTCTGCATAGGTAATTCCGCCGTCAAACTGCGCCCTTGTTACATTATGACAGGAGTGCAGCAAAAGCGGCTGCGCCCCGGTTTCCTCTCCAATAATCTCGGCAACCCGGTGACTGCTCAGTTCCAGATAATACACTGCGGGAATTTGCTTTTCCCTGACCTTATCAATCAGATAGGCTATGGTTCTGGCACTGGGCTCTGTATCCGTGCTGCATCCGGAAAACGCCGCCCGGTAATCCAGTCGGTACTCCTCTGCCAGATATCGAAACGGAAATTTGTCCCCTACAATAATCATGCTGCGTTTTCTGTTTTCTGACACCTGACGAAACCCCTCATCAATATCCTGAAGCTCCTTCTGATAGGCTTCCTCTCTGTCTTTGTAGATGGCTTTATGAATGGGATCTGCCTCTGACAGCACATCGCAGATCACCCTTGTCATCTTCATGGCATTGACCGGAGAGGTCCAGATATGCTCATCATACTCAATTTCTTCCCTATGCCCATCCTCATCCAGTTCAAATGCTTCATGCTCATGATCTCCATGGCCATGCCCCTCCTCCATGCCTTCTACCATCTCTTCCTCAACAGTATCCACATAGTCCATCATGGTCACTACAGTCATTTCCGAGGTGTCTATGGCCTCCAGAACCTCTGACAACCAGTGCTCCATTGCACCTCCATTGCAGATCAGAACATCTGCATTTTGAATCAGGCGCATATCTGCCGGAGTTGGTTCAAAGGAATGGCTGTCCATTCCCGCAGGCACCACCATAGTCAGTTCCACTTCCTCACCAGCTATCTGCCGTGTAAAATCATAATAGGGAAACACGGTGGTTACTACCTGCAGCCTGTCTCCCTCTTGCTTTGTTTCCCGGACCCCGCAGCCAGCCAAACACAGCAGCAAAAGCAGCACTGCAGCGGACAGCCCTTTTTGGAATTTTTTCATCATTTTCTGGTTCCTTCACCTGCGCTCCTGCCAGAGGAAATCCCTCTGACCTGCAGAACGCTTACTGATTTTTACATATCCTGTGTAGTATAGCACAGTTTTTCTATAAAGAAAAGGCGGGAAAAGTGACAGAATTTCTCCAATAACATTAAAACTGCATTAAAGTTTTTTACGATTTCATTACTTGCATTGATTTTCTTTATGCTTCTTGATATACAATAAATGGAGGTGATAGCTATGGCACAGAAAACTTACCGTATCGGTGATGTGGCAAATTTAATGGGACTCAGCAGAGACACTCTCCGTTATTATGAAAAACGCGGTATCCTCTCCTCTAAAAAAGAAGAAAACGGATACCGCTATTATACGGAAGAAGATATTTACCGCCTGTTCAGCATTCTTTATCAAAGAAAAATGGATATCGGACTGGATGATCTGGAACAGATCTGGTCTCAGGATCTTTCTGTTTCTTCTCTGTCTCAGATTATGAAAAACAGAATGGAAGAAGAAAAAATGGCAATCCGGCGCCATCAGCAAACCATGGCCCGATTAAATCTAACCAGTGAAGACTGCGAAAATATAAAAAATCATATGGATCAGGTAATCCTCAAAAACTCCCCCCGTTCCCACATCATCGTTCCTCACGCCGACTTCTCTGAAAGCCTTGCACTGTGGTTTCAATATGCTCAGCAATATCCTGGGCTTGATATGATGTATATTTTTGATGAATATAACTGGGATCCGGAAAAAAAGGATTTGGGAATTACCTACAAAAACTCTCAGCTGGTTCTTCACGCAGATTTAGCGGAGTATGTGGATTATGATCTTTCCCCCGAATCTCATCCTATTATGCAGCCCTCGCTCTGTATGACTCGAATTCGCATTTCGCAGCAGAGAATTCCAACGGCTGAAGATCTTCTGCCGATGCTTCAATGGGCAAAAGAGCAGGAACTTATGGTATCCCGTCAATTTTACTGCACCTTCATGCTTCAGGGACTCAGTGAAGGCTGCCAATCCTGTTATATTCAGCTTTATGTGCCTGTCTTTTAATATTGTTTTTTTCAATATACGAAAAATGTCCGGAGGCTTCTGCATACTCTGCATCTGCCTTTCCGGACATTTTTCTTATGATAGAATCAGAATTTCAAAATATGGAGATTGCATTCTTGTGATGGCTGCAATTTTTTTAGTGCTCTTCGTTTTCTTTGTGATCCTCACATTTTTCGTTGCCTACACGGGTAACGCGTCCCTTGCTGTCTGTGCAGTAGTAACGGTCATCTGCATCCTTGGCGTTCTTTTTCTTCTTCTGGATCTTACCGCTGGTATTTACCAGGTATTCTCCGCCGTCCTCATCACCGTTCCACTCTACAACCTTCAGCTTTTCATCGCTGTCAGCCTTCTGCAGCTTGCCCTGGAAATAAATATTTCCATCATCAATACCGTTGTAGCCCTGTCCGCGTTCCTCTCCGGATTTGCGGAAATTAAAGGTGAATTTCTCGCCGTCTAATTCAATGGTAGCCTTTCCGGTCTTCATAGCACCGTCCTTGGCTCCTCCAAAGTAGTAAACAGCCCATGCCTCATCCTGCTCCGGCATATCATCCTCGCCCTCAATCTCTTCCCAGGACTGGATTTTTGAATCATTTACACTCATCTTATAGAGACCCTCAAGCATCTTGCCGTACTCGTCAAATGCATAATACTCGCCCTTAATCCGTTTGATCTCTCCTTTGACAATCTCTCCGTCCTTATCTGCATAGAACCAGCATTCTTCTCCGTCTCTGTATCCCTCCGGATCCTGCTCCTCGCCGGGAACTGTCTTAAACCAGCCTGTGCTCAGCCAGCTGTCAGAGGGCTGGGAATAGAACTTGTCACTGGGAGTTGCCGCATTGCCCGGTGTGGAAATCCAGTTGAATACTGCATTACCGCCTTCCTCAAACAGATATTTTCTTCCGTTGATGGTCTTTTTCGTACCTGCAGTTTTCTCACCGTTGCTCTTAAAGTAGAACCAGTAGTGATCCTCAAAATCGGGATCATCCTGCTCCTCGTCCTCTGCTTCCAGCCATGCCCATTCGTTGGCTCTCTTCGCTCCGTCTCCTGCCTCGCCCAGGTAATACACACCATTTTTCCAGGCATCCTCGCCGGTCTGCCGCTCGCTCTCTTCGTTTACCCAGCCATAAAGCATTTTTCCTTCATCATCGAAAGCATACTTTTTCGCCTGACCGTCTGCACGGATAATCGTTTTAAATGTAGTCTTTCCGGAATTGGATGCGGTATAAGCTTTTCCATTCGGTCCAAAGTAGTACCAGCAGGTATCGGACTCATCATCATCTCCATCCTCATTTTCCAGCTCTCTCCACTGGTTTGCCACCATGACGCCTGTCTCATTGACATAATAGTATTCGTCATCGTCCTGCACCAGCTGACTGATAGCCATATCGCCATTTTCATCCAGCCAGTACCAGTTGTTTCCGGACCGCTTCCATTCGTCCGTTACCCGATCACCGTACTTATCATAATAATGCCACTGGCCGTCTTCCTGCTGCCATCCATAGGCTGCGTAGGACATCATTGCTGTTCCCATGGTAAATGCTGCTGCAGCGCAAGTTACCAGCATGCGTTTCGTGTTCTTTTTCATAATCATTACTCCTTCTTGATTTTCTATTTTCTCTTGTTTCTCGGTATCTCTTTCCGATGACCTTACTCTACACCCTGGAACCGTTCCAGGGTCAAGTGAAGTAAGAAAGCTGTAAGAAGTTGTAAATTTTCTGTGAAGAACGACAGAAAGCAGTAATTTTTTATGACGATTCAGGACGGCGTGAGAGCTGGAATCTCCGATGCATCTTGTTCGGCCAAAATAAAACAACGCCCCGGAGGATCTTTTTATATCCACCGAAGCGCCGTTTCTTTTAAAGCCTAATCTGATTTTTCATTACCTGTCAATCATAACCGTTCAGGGCCACCCCCTGGCCTGCTGCGAATTATTTTCTCAGCATTACATCCTGAAGACGCAGATGTCTCGGCAGTCCGTCTACCATCATAGGAGTCAGTTCTGCCTGAATCAGCGGCCGCACATAGTTGATGAAATCCTCTGTTACATAATCTCCGCTTTCATTGATCCACTCTCTCGGAACCTTTTTCTCAATGTTTGCAACCTTGTGAACATCATAAATATCCGTCACGCACAGATAGGGATCGTCAGACACTCTCTTTAAGATAACCATTTTTCCGGTCTCTCCTTCAAAAGCTGCCTTTACTGCAGCTCCGCCTACCTGATAAGCCTCTGTAATATCTACACGGCCTACAATATGGGATGCACACCGCTGCAGGGAGTTAAACTCGATTGCTCTGGTCTTGCAGCCTACTTCCTTAGAAATCTTCTGAGCCAGGAACCGTGAGGTGCCGGTCAGCTGACGGTGTCCAAAAGCATCTACGAAATCTACATTATCTGTCAGCTCGCAGACATAACGGCCGTCTGCCACCTTCACACCCTCTGAAATCGCCACAACCACAGATTTCTTTGTTTTGTGAAGCTCAGCCACCTTATGCATAAACTCATCCACATCAAAGGTAATCTCCGGTAAAAACAGCATATCCGGGCCTTCACAGTCTTCACCCTTTGCAAGAGCAGCCGCACCGGTCAGCCAGCCTGCATTACGTCCCATAATCTCTACCAGGGTTACGTTCTGCTGATCATAAACCAGTCCGTCACGAATAATTTCTTTTGTAATAGAAGCAATGTATTTTGCAGCGCTTCCAAAACCAGGCGTATGATCGGTAATCGGAAGATCATTGTCAATGGTCTTGGGAACGCCCATAAACCGGATTTTGGAACTGGTCAGAATCGCATAGTCTGACAGCTTCATAATCGTATCCATAGAGTCATTTCCTCCGATATAGAAGAAATACTCTACCTCCAGCTTTTCCAGGATCTCAAAAATCTTGTCGTATACCTCTGTATTTCCCTTGATAGGCGGCAGCTTATAGCGGCAAGAACCCAGGAAGGAGGACGGCGTTCTCTTTAACAGATCAATATCCAGATCACTGCGGATATGTTCTGACAAATCAACCACCCGTTCCTCTAACAATCCCTGAATGCCGTGCAGCATACCATATACCTTTTTTGCTCCCCTGTCTTTTGCAGTCTTAAATACACCGGCCAGGCTGGAATTGATGACTGCAGTTGGTCCGCCGGACTGTCCGACAATTACGTTACCCATTACTTGTTTCATAAATGAATCCCCCTCTGTATTTATTCTGTGAAGTTTATATCAATTTCCCTGATTGATAAAATGGCTAACTCCCGGTTAAAGGGAATTAGCCATTATTAAAGCCTTAACTTATTATCAAACTAGAATTATCTCTGAACACGTCCAGAACCGTCGCCGCCTGCCAGATTGTCAACATCTGCACGGGTAACCAGGTTGAAGTCGCCAGGAATGGTGTGCTTCAGAGCAGAAGCTGCTACTGCAAACTCCAGAGCTGCCTTCATATCCTTGCCGTCTAACAGACCGCAAACAAGACCTGCTGCAAAGGAATCTCCGCCGCCTACACGGTCAACGATAGGAGTGATGGAGTACTTTCTGGAATGATAGAACTCACGAGTCTTACCATCCATGATGCATGCGGACCAACCATTGTTGGAAGCGCTGTAGCTCTCACGCAGGGAGCTGATGATATACTTGAAGCCAAACTTGTCAGCCATCTGGTTGAAGATATCAACATAACCAGCCAGCTCCAGCTCTCCAGAAGTAACATCGGTGTTGCCCGGCTTGAAGCCCAGAACCTTCTCAGCATCCTCTTCGTTACCGATGCAGACATCAACGTACTGCATTAAGTTAGTCATAACCTTCTGAGCCTTCTCGGAAGACCACAGTTTCTTACGGAAGTTTAAGTCAACGGATACGGTTACGCCGTGAGCCTTAGCAGCCTTTAAAGCAGCCTCGGTCAGCTCAGCTGCAGCATCACTTACAGCCGGAGTAATACCGGTAAAGTGGAACCAGTCAGCATCAGCGAAGATCTCGTCAAAGTTGAACTCATCTGCAGTTGCAGTGGAGATAGAAGAATGAGCACGGTCATAAACAACGTTGGAAGCTCTCATTGCAGAGCCAGTCTCCAGGTAGTAAATACCCAGTCTCTCACCGCTTCTTGCGATGTGCTTGGTTCCTACATTGTATTTTCTCAGAGCTGCTACTGCACACTCACCGATGGGGTTAGCCGGTACAGCGGTAACAAATTCTGCATCATGACCATAGTTAGCCAGAGATACAGCTACGTTTGCCTCGCCGCCGCCGTAGTTGATGTCAAACTCGTCTGCCTGGATAAATTTCTCGTTATTCGGGGTAGATAATCTTAACATAATCTCGCCCATGGTTACTACTTTTGCCATTTTTATATTCTCCTTTTTTAATTTCTTTCTAAAATTTATTTACTTTCTTGCAGCTGCAACAGCTTCAACGAACTCTTTTGCTTTTGCAGTAACTGCTGCGAAGTCGCCGGTCTTTGCGCCCTTGGTCAGGCTGCTTCCGGTACCTACTGCGTATGCGCCAGCCTTCAGCCACTTGTCTACGTTGTCTACGTCAACACCGCCGGACGGCATAAACTCACCCTGAGGCAGCGGGCCCTTAAAGGAGCTGATAGCAGCCGGTCCAACAATGTTGCCCGGGAATACCTTAATGATATCACATCCAGCTTCCAGAGCAGTAATTGCTTCGGTAGGAGTCATAACACCTGGCAGCATCGGCACGCGGTAGCGGTTGCACATCTTAATGGTCTCAACGTTCAGGCCCGGGCTTACTACATAGTTAGCGCCAGCCATAATTGCCATTCTTGCAGTCTCCGGATCCAGAACAGTACCTGCACCGATCACGATCTTCTCATTATCTTTATACTTTGCTACCATGTTTGCAATCAGATCGATAGGGCTTCCCTCATCAACAGTCATGCAAATCTCGATGAAATTAATGCCGCCCTCGATAATGGCATCAATCACCTTCTCGCCCTGCTCCAGGTTCTTTGCACGAACCACAGCTACCAGGCAGTCTTCCTTCAGTCTTGCCAGTACTTGCTCTTTTTTCATGGTCTTCTTCTCCTTTTCTTGTTCGTATATGCGAATGTTCTTTGCAAATACGATTTATGATTTTATTTTAATAGTTTCCAACATGTTTGTCAACAGGCAATCCTTATATTTTGCCCAGAAAACCCAACAATTTTGAGACCTCCGCTGCCTTTTTGGCAGTCAGCCGCCCCAGCTGTTCATAGTCCTCCGTAGGCTTATAAAGACTGGATACGCTCAGGGCTCCCACAACGCTTCCATCCGGTCCGAAAACAGGAGCTCCCACACACTCCATGTGCTCCTCCACTTCTCTCTCATCCAGGGCATATCCCTGATCCCTGACTCGTTCCAGCTCCCTTTTCAGGGATTCTCTGTCTGTTATCGTTCGTTCCGTATGCTTCTTGAATTTCATACGGGCCATAATCTGTCCGCAGGTTTCCTCATCGCTGTATGCCAGAATCGCCTTGCCCAGAGAGGTACAGTACATCGGGTTCTTTGTTCCTACCGTAGCTGTAGTAATAATCGGATTTTCCGGCTCTGTCTTGCAGATATAGACTACCTCATGATCAGAACGCACCCCAAAAAACACCGTTTTTCCTACTTCCTTGGCAAAAGCGCGCATTTCCGGTTCAATCACATTGATAAAATTCAGATTGTTCGTATAATTAATCCCAATCCGGTATGCCGTCAGACCAATGGTATATCTTTGTCTCTGTCCCCGGTCTACATTTACCATTCCCATCTCTGCCAGGGTGGTTACAATGTCATAGGCGCTTGTTTTGGGAAGATCCAGCTTTCCGCAAATTTCATCCAAAGTGATCCCCTCCGGATTCTTGGATACCAGCTTCAGGATCTCCACGGTTCTTTGTGTCGTTCTGTTCAGTTTCATGGGACTTGCCCCGCCTTTCTATCTTAAACGGCAGGCAGCACAGGATAACATTGTCTGGCCGGCACATCTAATGCGCCGAATCTGCTGCTACAGCGTCACACCCTGCTTGAAGATAGCCATATCATGGAAGCCTGCTTCTTCTGCCTTCACCTTTTTGCCGGATGCAACAGCCAGAACATAGTCAAACAGTTCCTGAGCCAGCTGCTCCTTACTCTTATCTTCTACCATACTTCCGGCATTAAAGTCAATCCAGTTATTTTTATGTCCTGCCAGTTTTGAGTTGCTGGAGATCTTCACAGTAGGAACCGGTGATGCAAAGGGTGTTCCTCTTCCAGTCGTAAACAGTACAATCTGAGCGCCGGATACTGCCAGGGCTGTCGAAGCTACCAGATCATTGCCGGGAGCAGACAACAGATTTAATCCTTTTACCTTCACCGGCTCTCCATAGGACAGTACGCCCTTTACCGGAGCGCTTCCAGACTTCTGCGTACATCCAAGGGACTTGTCCTCCAGAGTGGAAATTCCTCCCTTTTTATTTCCCGGAGAAGGATTCTCATAAATGGTCTGGTTATGACTGGTAAAATAGTTTTTAAAATCATTAATCAAATGAACTGTCTTATCAAACAGCTCCGGAGTTTCACAACGGTTCATCAGAAGGGTCTCTGCACCAAACATCTCCGGAACCTCTGTCAGAATCGTAGTGCCTCCTTTGGAAATCAGCAGATCGGAAAAGGCTCCGACTGTAGGATTGGCTGTGATTCCGGACAGACCATCAGATCCGCCGCACTTCATGCCGATAACCAGCTCGCTGGCATCTATGGTCTCTCTGCTGAAGGCGCCTGCATACACAGCCAGCTCCTCCAGAAGCTTCATAGCCTCCTCCTGCTCGTCCTCCACGTCCTGACACTGAAGAAATTTTACTCTCTGTTCATCATATTCCCCAATATACTGCTCTTTTAAAAGAGGAATGTTGCTGTTCTCGCATCCCAGTCCCAGCACCAGAACGCCGCCGGCATTGGGGTGATGAATCATATCAGCCAGAACCTTTCTGGTATTCTCCTGATCATCGCCCATCTGGGAACATCCGTAAGGATGGGTAAATGCGATCACATCCTCCACATTTCCTCCCACAAATTTCTTTGCTTTCTTTTCCAGAGCCTGAGCGATGGAATTGACACATCCCACGGTAGGAATAATCCAGATCTCATTGCGGACGCCTACCTTTCCGTCTGCTCTGCGGTATCCGTCAAAATATGCGTGGGCTGATTCTTTCAGGCCGGAGGCCACCGGCTCATACTGATACTCCAGAAGGTCTCCCAGCGCCGTCTTTAAATTATGTACGTGCACCCATCCGCCAGCAGCAATATCCTCCTTTGCAAAGCCGATGCGGAAGCCGTATTTGATAACCTCCTCGCCTTTTGCAATAGGCTTTAAGGCAAATTTATGTCCCTGCGGAATCTCTTCACCAATGGTAACCTGGTACTGACCTACTGTCAGACTCTCACCCAGGGCAATGGGGCGCAGCGCAACAGCTACATTATCATCCTCATGGATCCTGATAAAATCCTGCATTTCCTTTTTTCTCCTTCTGTTCCAGTTGAAAGTATTGATATTTGTAAAGTTTTTCTGTCTTGTCCAATGTTGTAAGGGCTTACAATTATTCTACATAATCTCTGTTCATAAGTCAAGAAGAAAACAGGGATTATTTCAAAGAACTTGTGCAAAACTCTGTAAAATACTTGCAATATTTTTCTTTGGCGGTTATAATGATATCATCTTGTAAGTACTTACAGAAATGAGGATGATTTTCGTGAATATTTATGATGTTTCCAAAAAGGCCGGCGTTTCCATCGCTACCGTATCCAGGGTCCTGAATGGCAACCCCAATGTCAGCGAAAAAACCCGCGCCCGGGTGCTGGAGGTTATGGAAGAACTGGGCTACACCCCCAATGTATTTGCAAGAGGGCTGGGACTTGGTTCTATCAAAACCATCGGTATTATGTGTTCAGATTCTTCCGATCCCTATCTGGCTCACGCCATATATTATCTGGAACGGGATCTGCGCACCAATGGCTACGATTCCATTTTATGCTGCACCGGCAATTCGCTGGAAACTAAACGTCAGTATTTTGAACTGCTCCGTTCAAAAAAAGTAGACGCCATTATTATTGCCGGTTCCAAATTTATCGAAATGAAGGCAAAAGACAATGCTTACATTATAGATGCAGCAAAGGAGCTTCCCATTATTCTGGTAAATGGCTACCTGGAAGGAGAAAATATCTACTGTACCCTTTGTGATGACAGAACGGCAACCCACTACGCTACAAGCCAGCTGATTGCATCCGGCTGCCGAAAGATTCTCTATCTTTTCAGCAGCTATTCCTACAGCGGTACCAACAAGATGAAGGGCTACCGGGATGCCCTGTGCGGACGGGGACTTTCCGTTCAGGACGAATATATTCACCAGTGTGAAAAAGATGTGCTGGCAGCCAGAGATCTGCTGCTTCGCCTCCACAAGGAGGGACTTCCTTTTGACGCAGTTCTGACCTCAGATGATGCGCTGGCAGTAGGTGCTGTAAAATATGCACATATGACAGGCAGAAGTATTCCCGATGATTTGAGCATTATCGGTTATAATAATTCTGCTTATTCCATCTGTACCGATCCGGAGCTGACTTCTATTGACAGCAAGGCAGAGGCCCTCTGCACAACTGCTATCAATACCCTTATGGGCGTTTTCAACGGCGGCAATGTTCCCAGCAGGACAACCATTGCAGCTGATTTGATAAAAAGAGCTACTACTAAATTTTAATTTATTTTAAGGAGGAATCATCCAATGAAACAGTTTATGGACAAAGATTTTCTGCTGACCACTGATTCTGCAAAGGCATTATTCCACAATTACGCAGAAAAAATGCCAGTTCTGGATTACCATTGTCATATCAACCCCAGAGAAATCGCAGAAGACAGAAAATTTGAAAACATTACCCAGGTATGGCTGGGCGGAGATCACTACAAATGGCGTCAGATGCGTTCCAATGGTGTCGATGAAAAATATATCACCGGAGATGCTACTGACCGCGAGAAATTCCAGAAATGGGCTGAGACCCTGGAAAAGCTTATCGGCAATCCTCTGTACCACTGGAGCCATCTGGAGCTGCAGAGATACTTTGGCTACACCGGCCATCTGTGCGGAGATACCGCAGAAGAGGTATGGAATCTGTGCAACGAGCAGCTGCAGAATAAGTGGTCTGTACGCAGCCTGATCAAAGCTTCCAACGTTACCCTGATCTGCACCACCGACGATCCCATTGATTCTCTGGAGTGGCACAAAAAGATCGCTGAGGACGACACCTTTGACGTACAGGTTCTTCCTGCATGGAGACCGGACAAGGTTACCAACATTGAGAAGCCGGACTACACCTCCTACATTGGCAAGCTGTCCGAGGTAAGCGGTGTGGAAATCAAGGATTTCGCATCCCTAAAGGAAGCAATCAAGAACCGTATGGCTTTCTTTGCTGAGAACGGCTGTTCCGTTTCCGACCACGGTCTGGATTTCGTTCTGTACCATCCGGCATCTGAGGAAACCATCGACTCCATCATTGCCAAGAGACTTTCCGGTCAGGATATTACCAAGGAAGAGATGATGCAGTACAAGACTGAATTCATGCTGTTCCTGGCAAGAGAATATCACCGCATCAACTGGGCAATGCAGATTCACTACGGCTGCAAGCGCGACAACAATGCGTTTATGTTCAGCAAGCTGGGTCCGGACACCGGATTTGACTGCATCGGTGATGCCGCATCCGCAGCACAGACTGCAGATTTCCTGAATGCATTAAGCGCAACCAACGAAATCCCGAGAACCATTCTGTACTCCCTGAACCCCAACGACGACGCTGCTATCGGCACCATCATCGGATGCTTCCAGGGTACAGAGGCTGCAGGCAAGATTCAGCAGGGCTCTGCTTGGTGGTTCAATGACAACAAGACCGGCATGATCAACCAGATGACCAGTCTGGCCAACTTAGGCTGCCTGGGCAACTTTATCGGTATGCTGACCGACTCCAGAAGCTTCCTTTCCTACACCAGACATGAGTATTTCCGTCGGATTATGTGCGAGCTGATCGGCGGCTGGGTAGACAACGGCGAGTATCCGGATGATCAGAAGGCATTAAAGACCATTGTAGAAGGTATCTGTTACAACAATGCAGTAGAATACTTCGGATTTGATCTGTAATCACTAAGATACTTATAACAAAACATCTTCATAGGACGCAATTTCCTATGAAACAAATAATACCGGCTGCGGCATCTGAGGGATTTCTTCCCCTCTGGCCCGCGGCCGGTATTTTTCATATCCAGAGTCTTTGCTCTGAACTGCTTATTCTTCTTTCAAATGCTTACAGATAGCAAATCACAGGCATCCCCTTATATACCTGCTCATAAAAGGCAGGTACCCTGTCCGGGGGGAGGTTGATACAGCCATGGCTTCCTCCTGTTTTGTATATCTCACCGCCAAAGCTGCTTCTCCAGTTGGCATCATGAAATCCAATGCCGCCATTAAACGGCATCCAGAAGGATACCGGGCTTTCATACTCGTAGGTTCCGTCCGCCCGCTTGGCTCCCCGCAGAACCTTATCCTTCTGTTTGTAGGTCAGAGGGAAAATTCCCGGCGGCGTATCATACTTTTTGGAAATATTTCCGGTAACACAGGGCGCATCCCAGATAACAGCTCCGTCCTTCACCAGATAAACATGCTGTCCGGTCAGATCCACCTCGGCATATGTGCTTCCCCAGTCCTGCTCTCCCCGGACTGCTGCGGTTGAAGCATACTGTGGCTCCCTCGTCTGTGACTGCCCGCTGCGGATCATGGCAATCAGCGCGTCTGTCTCTGCTGCCTGATCAATTTTCCATCCATAAGGGCCCGTAACCTCGGCAATCCTTCCGGATACAGTAGAAAATTGTCTTGTTTTTCCGGCTGTATCGTACTGGGCTGCCAGATTCCCAATCCAGGCCCCGGCCTTTTCCCGATCCACCTGAATCTGTCCCTCGCTGGCTCCTGTAATCCAGGAACAGATTTCCACCGCAGGCAAAACCTGGCTCTCCTCGCCAATCGTATAGGTAATTTCCATTTCACGGCACTGATTCATAGTGTCACACAAAGCTTTCAGGGTCTCATCTCCAGAGTAAATCCGCGGCTCTATATAACAGCCTAAAGCCTCCAGATCCACCTCCATAGCCCCTGTATGAACAGCGGCACGAATAGCCTCTGCCGCTTTTTCCGGATCCACCTGATTGCCCCGGATCTCCGGAATCACCGTAAAGGCCTCCCCCTCTGCATAGTCAGAAATCCGGGCATCTGCTGCTGCCGTTGCCCCGTTTCCTGTAATGCAGTCCAGCGCCTGAATGCTCTGTTCCAGCCGTTCGCTCTGAAAACTGCTGACCATATCTGTTTTATACTTGTTATCCACGTCCGGTCCAAAAACTCGTCCGCCCGCATTCTGCTGATTTAATTTTTCCTGCAGAAATCCATCCGGCAGCTTTACGGAAAAACCAATCTGTTCTCCGGTAATTGTCTCCTGCTTTCCACCCCGTTCTTTAATCGTAAGGGTGTAATCTTTTGTATAAAAACTGCCGATACGCTCTGCTGCTTCATCAACCGTCAAATCGGCAATCCCCAGCCCGTTTACTGAGGTTCCTGGTACGAAAACCGTATCGCCTCCCTCTTCTGCCATAGCTATTCCTACAGCAGCAAGACTAATGGATAACGCCAGCACAGTCCGGCATACACCTGTTTTCCAGTTTTTCTTCATCTACTCTCTCTCTTTCCGGCTTTTTCTGTTTTACGCCTGTTCCCATTATAGAAGTTCCCTGAATCCCCGTCAATACCAGAGCTGTCCTTATTTTTCCCATTTTCTGTCAGATAACCTTTATCCACATTGATAACCGGGCATAGCTTTCAGCTTTTTCATAATCCGGATATAGGAGGGAATCAAAAATGCATCTGCCGCAATCCATGCTGCCGGACTTGCAAAGCAAACCGCAGCATATCCAAGCACTGGAACAAGGCAGAAGCCTACAAATGCCCGAGCAGCCATTTCACACACACCGGCCAATACAGCCAGCTTGGAATATCCCATCCCCTGAATCAAAAACCGGACAATATTTACAAATGCCAGAGGAATATAAAACAGAGAGTTTCCAATCAGAAACATCTGAACCTGCCCCAGAATCTCCGTCTGTCCTCTGTCCAAAAACAACAAACTGATCTGTCTTCCAAATACAAACAACACTCCCAGGGCAAAAACCGCATAAACACATCCCATAACAGATGCCGCCTTTAGCCCGCGGCTGATTCGATCCAGCTTTCTGGCTCCGATATTCTGACCGCCATAGGTTGCCATCGTTGAACCGAGCGCATCAAATGGACAACAGAAAAACATGCTGATCTTTGTCCCCGCAGTTACCGCAGCCACAGCCATAGAGCCCAGTCCATTTACCGCAGTCTGCAGTACCACGCTTCCAATCGCTGTAATGGAATACTGCAGTCCCATGGGCACTCCCATATTGCACAGAGCGAGAAGAATATCCCGATCTGGTTTTGCCTCCTCCTTTGTCATACGAAGAAGCTCAAACCGTTTTATCATAAAAATCAGACAGCAGACTCCCGATACCGCCTGGGCAATTACCGTTGCAATAGCCGCTCCCTCTTCTCCCATATGAAGCACCAGAATCATAAATAAATCCAGCAAAATATTCAGGATAGAAGATAAAATCAGAAAAATAAGCGGAGTACGGCTGTCCCCCAGGGAACGAATAATACCAGACACCATATTGTAAAGATAGGTAGCCGGAATCCCCAGAAAAATCACAAAAATATACCGGTATGCACCGTCAATAATATCCTCTGGTGTATTCATCCACTGAAGAATGGGACGACATAATACACAGACTGCCACTGTCATAACTGCTGCAAATCCCAGGGACAGCCATGCCCCATTTGCCACAAATCTCCGCAGCATGGGGAAATTTTTCTCCCCAAATTTCTGAGCTACAGGAATGGCAAAGCCATTGCACACGCCCATACAAAAGCCAATAATCATGAAATTGATGGAACCGGTAGATCCTACTGCCGCCAGCGCCTGAACCCCCAGATATTTTCCCACAATAATGGTATCCATCATATTGTAAAATTGCTGAAACAGCATACCAAACAGCATAGGAAAGAAAAATCCCAGCATCAGTCTGGATGGAGATCCTTCTGTCATATCCTTTGTTGTACTTTTTGCCATAATTATTCTTCCTTCCTTATTTTCTGGAAATCACCAGCTCTTCCATGGTTCGCTTCGGTACATGATGAACGCCCTTTTCATCCCGATAATAGGTAATGGTTCCGCAGGCATCCTCCAGAACAATCTCTTCATCCGGAGCGCCAATAGCCAGTACAAGCATGGGCACCAGATATTCAGGAATCTCCAGAGCTGTCTTCAGTTCCTCTTTCTGAAAGCTTCCGATCATGCAGCCGCCCAGTCCCTTTTCCACTGCCGCCAGTAGCATGGTCTGAGCCGTAATCCCCACATCCCGCAGATACGCTGTCAGATTCTCACTGATTCTGGTATCCTGACAGATAACAATAAATCCAGACGGACATTTTCCCTCTGCCGGAAGATGAAGCTGTGGCAATGCGCCAGCCCATTTGGTCAACGGCTGGATCTTCTTTACTACCTCCGGCTCCCATGCCAGAAAATACTTCAACGGCTGTACGTTCGCCGTCGCCGGACACAAACGGGTACATGCAACCAGCTCCCGCAGCTCCTCCTCTGTAACTTTTCTTGTCTCATCATATCCCCGGTAGCTCCGGTTTTTCTCTAATAAGTCCTTCAGCATATTCTCTTCTCCCTTAATGTACCGTCTGCGCAGTCTACACACAAATCGAATAAAATCCATATCGTTTTTCATCATATTACAGTTTTTTCCTGTTGTCTACTGTGGTTTTTTTAGATTTTTCCCGTCTTTTTCTTCATTTCTACAGCGGTATTTCCATTATCTGTCTTCCCTTCTTTGCAAGCCCTGTTCCCCTCCTCCCAACTCCCAAAATCCGTTTTCCAACAGATACAGAATAAGGGCGGCATTCCTGAGAATACCGCCCCAATCATTGGCAAAAGTCTTTTTGATATTACTTTGTATTTTTAACCAGCTTATCAATCTCCTGAGCCATCTGCAGCTTCGGATCCATCTGCAGCTTTGGCGCCTCCTGCTCTGCCTCGCTGGTATTGCGATTCACGACCAGAGGAAGATTCACACCCATAATATTTAAGATAACGCCCTTTGCATTTTTATCAAGAACCTTGTTCAGCTTGTCTGATTCCACCACAACCGCCCGGAATCTTCCTTCCCGGTTAAAACGGCCAAACTCCACAGCATCTGTAAATACCGGCTGAAATTTGTCTTCATTCTTCATTTTGATCATGGGCGTTCCCTGACCCTCTTTATCCAGCGCAAACAGGAAGCTTCCCTTGCGGAAATCTGCCACAATCTCCTCCTGCAGCTCCAGAAGGCGCTGTTTTGTCTCCGGTGTAGCCGGCTTTCTCATCTCCTGGGCAAAGTAAATAGCAGTCAGATGAAGCTGCGGATTCTCCACCCACACAGCGCCATCCGGCATCTCCGCCTTTTCCCGTTTTTTTATAATCTCATCCAGCTGAACTAAGGCCGGCTTCTCTTCATCTGGAATCTCAATGGCATTCACGCCCATGGCATACAGATTCGTAAAGAAAAACAGCATCTGCTTGCTCTCCAACCGGGTAACTGTTACTGGAATCTTTTTTCCGGCCAAGGTCTGAGCCGCCTGCTTTGCCTCTTCTCCGTCAAAATACAGGAACACCTTATCATCAAAGGTCTCCTCATCACATTCTACATAGGGCTCTCTCGTACATGCAGAAATCAATACAAAAAATTCTCCCTCTTTATCCGCCAGCCGCGTCAACAGCTCTTTTCTTCCATTTACCATGATTCTTCTATCTCCCTGTCCTGATATTGATAATTCTCTCTGACAATATACCTGTTTTATTATACTGTCTTTTCTCTTATTTTTCAACTAGGGGTTTTTTCTTCCTAGCCTGATTCACCATTTTCCTTCCAAAGAAATGGCTGTCAAATAATGCCCAAAAGCTTAGTCACAAAGATCCACATAAAAATCGTAAATACGCTGACACAGGAGCTGACCACCACCATCTCGCTTGCCAAATCCCCGTCTCCGCCCATAGCCTGAGCCATGGAGAAAGAGGCAGCCGCCACCGGAGCCGCAAACTGGGAATACAAAACAAACCGCTCCAGCGGAGAAAATCCCAAAAGCACAGATACTGCCACAATGATTGCCGGAACTAAAACCAGTTTGACTGTCAGAGTAGGCACCAGATATCTTAAATTTTTCCGTACAGAAGAAAACTGAAGCGTTCCGCCCATAACGAAGCAGGCAAGAGGCGTACAAAGGGCTGCATACTCTTTTACCGGTTTTTCCACACAGGCGGGAAGCCGAATCCCCAGCCAGAGAAAAACAGCGCCCACTGCTGCTCCCATAATCATAGGATTAGTTATCATTTTTTTCAGAAGCTGAGGCAGAGAAGGCTTTCCTCCCCGAAAATACTCCAGAATCAAAACTGCCATCACATTATAAATGGGGATAATAAAAGCCAGCACTATGGATGCCAGACTGGCTCCCTCTGCGCCAAATACATTTTCTGCCAGCGGCACGGCAAAAAGAACACAGTTCCCCCGGTAAAGCGCCTGAACAATCACCCCGCGGCGGGAATTTTCTTTCACCAGAAGGGGGACAGCCACCATGCTGGCTCCAATCAAAAGCAACACACAGGCAATATTAACCGCCAGAAGCTTTCCGCTCACTTCCTGCCCTCCACTAGTCCGGTAAATGTTGTTAAACATCATAACCGGGAAAAATGCCTTAAAAATCATCTGATTCAAACGAATAAAAAACGGTTTGTCCACGATTCCTGTTTTCTGAATTCCGTAGCCAAAGGCAAAATAAATGAAAAACGGCACTACCGCATTCCAGGCAATCCAAAAGCTTTCCATAAAGGTTCTCCCCTTTTCCTATTTAATCTGTAATTTTCCCCCGAAACATCCCCTATGACGCCTAGTATAACACAGGCTTTGCCTGTTTTCTACCGAAACCCATCTAAAAAAAGCTCGCTCGCGAGCTTCTCCGCCTGCGGCGGGTCGCTTCTGCGACAAAATTCT
>ERZ838225.277-NODE-277-length-77409-cov-7.366549_pt1 | contig 77409 bp, 68 predicted proteins | sample MGYA00519684_ERZ838225 | MGnify/ENA primary metagenome ERZ838225 (study PRJEB31850, sample SAMEA3708829) | human gut metagenome | biome: human gut; feature: human-associated habitat; material: faeces | place: China | collected 2014 ... | reverse complement strand
TGGCAGGAAAATCCCTTTACAAGCGAGCTTGACAAGAATTTTTCTGCCAGATCTCTCACCGTCCTGAATAGTTACGATAGATTATAAAAGACTGGAGGAATCCAGATCCAGATAGAGGCGGGCAGAATCCTGGGTTCGCAGGATACTGGACGGGCAGCTTTCTGAGATTTCTCCCTGAATCAGTTTAGAGATTGCGGCAGCCTTAGTTGGAGCCGGCACAACGCAGAACAGAGCCGGAGCAGCCATCAGTCCGGGAACCGTAACTGTCAATGCATATTCTGGAACCTCATCCAGAGAAGCAAAGCAGCCATCGTTTACCTGCTGTTGGCGGCAGACCAGATCCAGCTTTACTGGTTTCACCATGCGTGTGTCGTGAAAGTCAGCCACAGGTGGATCGTTAAAGGCGACATGGCCATTTTCTCCTACACCCATCAGGCAAATGTCGATGGGATGTTCCCTCAGAAGGGTTTCATACCGCATGGCTTCAGCTTCCGGATCAGAGGCTTCCGGAGAAATATAATTCACAGAGCGAAACGGTTGATGAGAAAACAGATGTTCTCTGAGGAAATTTCCAAACCCCTGGGGGGCAGAAGCGGAAAGACCAATATATTCGTCCATATGGAATGCATTTACTCTGGTCCAGTCGATGGTGGTATCTGCAGCAAGAGCAGCCAGAACCTCATTCTGGGAAGGCGCAGCACCGAACATCATATTAATGGTTTCTTTTTGAGAAAGCATCACATGCATGGCGGCAATAATATCTCTGGCAGCGCACTGCCCCATTTTTTCACGATCTTCGTAAATAAAACATTGAAGTTTATCTTTCACAAAATATTGAATCGTATCCATAAGTGATTCTCCTGTAACAATAAAAATACGGTTTAAAGTGGGAAAAGCTGTGAAGCAGAGGCATCATCAATAAACAGCTTCCAGTCCGGATGTGTTTTTAAAATAGTTGCAGGAATCTTTGGTGTAACCGGGAATGTAATGGTATTGTAAATAGCTTCAGCTTTTACGCTGTGAGGAGCTGCAGTTACAATATGTTTGCAGGCCATAATCTGTTTGACACACATGGTAATGGCCTGTTTGGGAACATCATCCACTCCTGCAAACCATCCCTCGCCTACCTGCTGTTTTCTGCAGCGTTCATCCAGGGTTACAACCTTATAAGCCTCGTCTGTATCAAAGTCAGCAGGCGGATCGTTGAAAGCGATATGTCCGTTTTCACCGATTCCGATTACTCCTACATCGACAGGAGCCTTGCGAAGTTCAGCAGTCAGGGCTGCAATATTTTCTTCTACATTTCCCTCGCCGTTTACAAAATGAGCAGCTTTCAGCGGAACTTTGCTGACAAAGCGTTCCTTCAGATATTTTCTGAAGCTGGCAATATGACTTTCCGGAAGAGCAACATATTCATCCAAGTGGAACATTTCAACCTTAGTCCAGTCAACATCCAGCTGGATCAGGGCATCCAGAGTTTCAAACTGGGAGGCTCCTGTGGATAAAATAATCCGTGCATAGCCTTGTTCAGAAATAGCCTTGTTTAATAAATCTGCGATGGCAGAAGCGGCCTGTTTTCCCAGTTCAGTGGGGGTGGGAGCTACGTTAATATTGATATTCATACTTTCAATTCTCCTTTATCTAATTATTTTACTTTTACTCCTGATACATAGACGGAAGAGATCTGGATATTGTCATCAAAGATCAATAAATCAGCACATTTTCCGGGCTCTATGCTTCCATAGGATTTTTCCATATGGATAAATCTGGCGGGATTGAGAGACGCCATTTTTACTGCGTCCCAGATGGGAAGTTCTGCCTGCTGTACCATGACTCTGACCAGCCGATCTGTGGTAGCTACACTGCCTGCAAAGCAGTTAAAATCAGGCATATTTGCAATTCCGTCTTTGATAATTACCGGAACGCCATGAGACAGAGAACCTAAAAGAGAAGGTCCATCAGGCATATCGGCGCCTCTCATACTGTCCGTTACCAGACAGATATGATCGTGGTTTTTGCATTTAACAATTAATTTTAAAAGCTCAGGTGGAAGGTGAATGCCATCAGCAATGATTTCAACATCCAGCTGCTCATACAGATATCCGGCTTCTATCAATCCCAACTTTCGATGTCCCTGTTCACGGACAATGGAAGACATGGCAGAGTAAAAATGGGTAAGCTGTGAATATCCGTGTTTCATAGCCTCCTGAGCGATATCCAGCTTTGCATCACTGTGTCCCATCAGGGCAGTAATTCCTCTAGAGGCAAGTTCATCTCCCAGTTCCATGGCGCCGGGAAGTTCTGGGGCCACGGACCATTTAACAACATTTCCATTTGCACGGTCAAGAATTTTCAGATAGTGTTCTTTTTGTGGTGCAGCCAGGTATTGGGGAGGCTGGGCACCAGCCTGTTTCGAAGAAAAATAAGGGCCTTCCAGATGAATGCCAAGCAGGTGAGGCATTTGTTCTGTAACCTTTTTTGCCTCTTCAAAATGGTCAAAGAAACAAAACAGTTCTTCATCAGAGCTGGTGAGGGTAGTGGGGCAGATACCTGTGGTACCGTGAGATAAATGGGCGCGGGCTGCTGTCAGAATATTTTCTGTAGTGCCGTCCATAAAATCTGCTCCGCCTCCACCGTGACAGTGGGTATCAATAAAACCAGGGGAAAGATAGCAGCCGCCACAGTTAATCCATTCTGCCTCATTGGGCGGAATGTCAGGTGGGGCTCCTGAACGAATATCCTGAATGACACCGTCCTGAACAAGGACATAATGATTTTCCAGTACAGTATCAGGGAGGATAATCCGGGCATTTGTGAAAATAAGCTGCTCCAAGTTTGTCATCTCCTTTTTGCTTGAATTAATTTCAGGATAGAAGAAAAAAAATGAAAAGTCAATACGAAAAAGACAAAAAGCATAAAAAAACTTAAAAATAATATGATTTTTTATAGAAAATTATTTTCGTATTGACAGGTGGTACGAAAATAATTTATAATCCCGATAAAGGAAACGTTTTCGAAAACAGTTGAATTTAGTTATATTGCTTATAAAATAGCCACGGCGTTTCCCGTACATAATGGGGGTGTTGTTCATAGACGTTAAAAAGATTACTTTAAAAGATATTGCACAGGCCAGTGGCTATTCTCTTGTATCTGTCCACAGAGCCATGAATAATAAAGAAGGCGTAAGCAAGGAGGTTCGGCAGCAGATTTTAAACGTTGCGGATCAACTGGGTTATACGACAAACTATGTGGCATCGGCTTTGAAACGTCGGCAGGTTAATATTGCGATTGTTCTTCCAGAGCCAGGAGGCAGCGGTAAATATTATTTCCAGTATTTCTGGAAGGGCTGCAAGGATGCAGAGAATGAGGTAGCTGGGTATAATCTGAATGTTATGAAATATACATTTCCAATTCACGGTTCTTCTGGAAGTGAAGAGCAGGTGGATATTCTGAAACAGCTGTACGAGGAATGGGGAAATCGTCTGGATGGACTTTTAACCTCTCCCAATATTAACAATTCACAGATTCAGTGCCTTTTAAGCCAGTTTTCGGGAAGAGGGGTTTCCGTAGTTTTGATGGATAACGATTTTAAAGACTGCGGAAGACTTTGTTGTATTGCGCCAAACGATATTTATACAGGAAGACTTGCAGCAGAGTTGATGAATCTGGTTTTACAGGGAAAGCGAGGAACTATTCTGGTCGCTGCCGGAGATGAACGTTCTTTGTCACATAAAATGAATGCAGACGGCTTTGAGGATTATTTTCGGGAGCAGAATGCAGATATTCTGGTAAAACGTGTACAGGACTTAAATCAGCCGGAAGCCAACAGAGAGCAGATGCTGCAGTGCTTTTTAGAGGATCCGGATATTATCGGCGCGTATTCCACAAGAGCAAGAAATACAATCCCTCTGTGTGAGGCACTGCTGAGAACAGGCCGGAGAGATGAAATTTTTGCAGTAGGAAGCGATCTGTTTCAGGAAAGTGCAGATATGCTCAGTAGCGGGGTTCTGAAAGCGATTGTATACAAAAATCCGTATCAAAAAGGATATCTGGGATTTAAGACACTGTTTGAATATCTGATTAAAGGAGTTTCTCCAAAGGATGAAGCAATCAGTGTGCCGATTTCCATTATATTACAGAACAATATTAAATTTTTTAAGGAATTTATTTAAGGAGGATGTAACAATGAAAAAAAGCTTAGCAGTAGTACTTGCATGCGCAATGGCAGCAACATCTCTGACAGCCTGCGGCGGTTCTGGAAAGCAGGAAACAGCAGCACCTACAACGGCAAAGGAAACCGAGGCAGCAGCTGAGTCTGAAAAAGGCACAGAGGCAAAGGAAACTGAGGCAGCAGCTAGTGAGGACATGGGAAAAGAGCTTCACTTTAAACTGGCAGAGAATCAGCCTGATGGAAACCCTATTACAGAAGGTATGTATAAATTTGCCGAGCTGGCAAAGGAGTATACCGGAGGCACGGTAAATATTGAAGTTTACGCTAATGCTGCTTTATGTGATGAAGCATCATCCATTGACCAGGTAATGGCAGGAACTCTTGATTTTTCAAGAGTAAATGCAAATACAATGGCACCGGTTGTAGATATGTTTGGAGCATTTGGCATGCCGTATCTGTTTGCCAATACAGAGGCAAAGTATAAAGCGCTGGATGGCGAAGCTGGAGCATATGCATTTAAGATTCTGGAAGATTACAACATGGTTGGACTTGATTTCTATGAGGCTGGTTCCAGAAACTTCTATACAACGGATAAGCCAATTACCTGTGTAGCTGATTTAAAGGGAACAAAAATTCGTGTTCAGCAGACAGAGGTTGCTATTTCCATGGTACAGGCGCTGGGCGCAGAGGCAACACCGATGGATTACGGCGAGGTATTCCAGGGACTTCAGACAGGAATTGTAGATGGTGCAGAAAATGATTTTGTTTCTTATTATACATCCGGTCATTATGAGGTTGCAAAGAACTTTACATTAGATGGTCATATGGCTCCTCCTGCACTGGTTATCTGCAGCAAGAATGCATGGGATCAGATGTCTGATGCTCAGAAGGAAGGCGTGAAGAAGGCCTCCAGAGAGGCTGCTGAGTGGCAGCGTCAGGCAATGCAGGATTTCCAGGAAGAGTCCAGAGCGAAATGTGAGGAGGCTGGATGTACCATTATTGATGTTGATGTAAAAGAATTCCAGGATGCAGTAAGTTCTGTATATGAAAAGTATCCTCAGTATCAGGAGTTGGTTGATCTGGTTCGTTCTGCTGAATAAGGAAACTGAAATACGGGAATGTTTGGCTGGGGGCAGACTCGCGTTTGCCCCCATAATTATTAGAAGGAGGAAGTGACCAATGTCGAAGATCAGAAAATATCTTGGATATGTGGTAAAGGCAGAACAGTATATCTGCTGTGTGCTGCTTGTAATTATGCTGGCGGTGTGTTTTGCGGCAGTTGTTATGCGCTATGCATTCAGCAAGCCGCTGGTATGGTCAGAGGAGGTTATTCTGACCATGCTGATCTGGTTTGGTTTTATGTGCATTTCGATAGGAACATTTGGAGACAGCCATATTGCAATAGAGGGTGCCTATAATTGTTTCCCGGCTCCAGTAAAGAAAGCCTGTGATTTGCTGCGTCATGTTCTTTTGATGGCATTCGGCTGTCTGATGGTATATTATGGATGGAAGGTATTTAAAATCAATTTAATGAAGCGGCTGCCGGCAACTCACTGGCCACAGGGAATTCAGTATTTTCCGATGGTGTTCGGCGGCGGACTGACAGCTATTTACAGTGCGCTGAATCTGGTTGAGTGTATAACTGGAAAGAAAACGAAAGGAGAGAAGATATGAGTGAAGTAGCGATTGGAACAATCTTGTTGTTTTCGTCTCTGGCTGTTTTAATGGTAATACGTATTCCGATTGCATTTTCTCTGGCAATTTCTGCACTGGTTACAGCCACTTATCTGGGAATTCCATATTTTAATCTGTTTCAGAAAATGTCTGTCAGCCTGTTAAGCTTTACCTTTATTGCTGTACCATTTTTTATTATGATGGCACAGGTTATGACCGACGGAGAAATTACCAGTAAATTAATGGCATTCTGTAATATTCTGGTAGGACGTATCCGGGGAGGAACAGCAATTGTTAATATTCTGGTCAGTATGCTGTTTGGCGGAATCTCCGGCTCTTCAGCAGCAGATGTTTCTTCTATCGGGGCAATGCTGATACCGGCAATGATCAAAGAAGGATATGATGCAGATTACAGTGTGGCAGTAACGGTTACCTCTTCTGTGGAAGGTGTTATTATTCCTCCCAGCCAGAATATGCTTTTTTATGCATTGGCTTCAGCAAGCGGCATTTCTATCAGCACCCTGCTGATGTGCGGGTATGTGCCTGGCGTGCTTTTAACCCTCGGTCTGATGATACCGGCCTATATGATCGCGGTAAAGAAAAAATACCCGCTGGGTGAAAAACGCTCTATGAAGGAGAATATGAAAATTGTATGGGAGGCTTTGCTTGGACTGGGAGCGATTGTAATTGTTCTGGCCGGAACCTCTCTGGGAATCTGTTCCGCAACAGAGGCAGCAGCAATTGCAGCTGTTTATGCACTGGTGATTACTGTAGGTGTTTACCGGAATATGTCTTTTAAGATGTATGTGGAAGGACTGAAAAAATGCCTGCCGACTATGACGATGTCTATGGCAATTATTGCGGCATCCGGTGCCTTTGGATATGTAATGTCATATTTGAAGGTTCCCCAGAACCTGGCAGGGTGGTTGCTTGCTTTAACATCTAACCGGATTCTTCTGATTCTGCTCCTGCTTCTGATGATGCTTGTTTTGGGATGTTTCATGGATATGGGAATTTTAATTCTGCTTACGACACCAATCCTTTATCCGATTGCAACGGGAGTGCTTGGATTTAATCCGTATCACTTTGGCGTAGTGCTGGTACTGGCCTACGGTATTGGACTTTGTACTCCGCCGGTTGGAACGTCTCTGTTTATTGGATGCAGCATTGCGAAAATGCCGGTAGAAAAAGTAGTGAAGGGATTCTTGCCATTCTATGCTTCTATGATTATTATGTTGTTGCTTTTAACCTTTATTCCGGCGCTGTCGCTGGGATTGCCGAGTCTTCTGGGACTTTTATAACAGACAAATGAGAGCCTGTGAAAAAACGGGAATCCGTTTTTCCACAGGTTCTTTTTCTGGCGCATCCCGCCGTCCTGTGATACAATACCGGTATGAAAACTTCAGAACAGGAGGCATTTAGAGAATGAAGAAAATAGGTTTTATTGGTGTGGGCATTATGGGTAAATCCATGGTTCGTAATTTAATGAAGGCCGGCTTTGATGTGGCGATTTATACCAGGACAAAATCGAAGGTTGAGGATGTGATCTGTGAGGGCGCAGCTTGGCGTGATTCGGTAAAAGAGTGTGTAGCAGATAGGGATGCGGTGATTACGATTGTCGGTTATCCCAAGGATGTAGAAGAGGTTTATTTTGGAGAAGGCGGGATTTTGAAAAATGCCCCGGCGGGAGCTTATGTCATTGATATGACAACCAGCAGTCCAAAGCTGGCAGAGCGGATTTATGAGGAGGCAAAGGCTGCAGGGCTTTATGCTCTGGATGCGCCGGTGACAGGAGGAGACAGCGGTGCGAAAGCTGGAACTCTGACAATTCTGGCAGGAGGAGACAGAGAAGCCTTTGATGCCTGCATGCCGGTGTTTGAGGCTATGGGAAAGAATATTAATTATGAAGGAAAGGCAGGAAATGGACAGCATACAAAGATGTGCAACCAGATTGCGATTGCAGGAGCACTTTCCGGCGCCTGTGAGGCTTTGGCCTATGCCCGGGCTGTGGGCCTGGATCAGAAGGTAATGCTGGATTCTATTTCTACCGGAGCTGCGGGAAGCGCCCAGATGAATAACGTGGCATCCAGAATTTTAAAAGATGATTTTGAACCGGGCTTTTTTATCAAGCATTTTATTAAAGATATGAAGCTGGCTGATGAAGAGGCCCTGGCGGCAGACGCCAGATTGGGAGTTTTGGAATATGTTCTGGCAATGTATGAAAAGCTGGCGGGAGAAGGACTGGAAGATCTGGGAACCCAGGCGCTGATTAAGTATTACGAAAAATTGTAAGAAGCAGAAGTGATGCAGAGGAAAAAATAGAGCGTGAAAACGCTTGATATAGCGTGCCAGATGTGCTATATTGATAATAGAAAAGGGAAAACCACAGAAACGGTTTACCCTCCGAAAACAACAAGCTAAACCGTTACAAACGGCAAGCCGTCAACTATTCGCAGTAGTTGGCGGCTATTTCTTTCCCTTGAAGATTGTATAGCACAATCCGACAAGGGCAACAATGAATATTCCAATCTGAACCAAGTCAGAATATGTAACATACATTGGCAAGCCCTCCTTTCTTCTTTGGTCTGGAGGGTTAGCCCCTCCGAAATAGGAGGATAAGCCGTCCGTTTTCGTTTCTGTATACCAGATAACTATATGCAACAGCAGAGTCGCAGACAGTGCCACTGCCACCAGAAAACAAATTAGTGACACATTTTTTGTGAAAGCCTTGATTTATAATGATTTCAGCGATAAATATCTTAATGCACTCTTAATATGGGAATGTCTTGTTTCTCCAATACAAATTGAGTATAATCGATGTAGCGGCCAGAAAAATCAGGCCGTTCTGAATTGTTACAATAGAAAAAGGAGCCAGGACGATGAAAATAAAAACCATTCGAGATGTAAAAATCAGCAAAAAGCTGATGATATTGGGTGCGGTCAGTATTCTGGGGCTGTTTCTTATGGGAAAGGAATCCATTGCCACAGCAAGACAGATTGATCAGGTAGGAGCAGAGCTGAATGATGTGTGGATGAATGCAGTGATTGCGGCAGAAGAGTTGAATACAGTGACCTCGGATTACCGGATTACAGAAAGCCGCCATGCGATTACAACGGATCCGGAGCTTATGGGAGCGCTGGAACAGGATATGCTGGAGCTGGAACAGGATATTGAAAGCCGGTTTCAGGAGTATAAGCAGCTTCCAACTCTGGAAGCAGATCAGATGATCATGGATCGGGCATATCAGGCATGGCAGCAATATCTGGAATGCAGTAAGGAACTGGTCGAAATCAGTAAAGGAAATGACCGGGAAAAGGCCACGGAGATGATGATGGGCGAGGCACAGCAGCGCTTTGACGAAACCAGTGGCCTGTTTCTGGAGGCAGTTGATTATAATAAGGATACAGCCATGCAGGCAAGAGATGATGCCGGAAGGCTGTATGATCGGCTGTCCCGGGTAAAATTGGTTGTAATCGGCGCTGTTTCCCTCATTGTTATCAGTCTGATTCTTTCTTTGATTCGGTCAATTAAGGAGCCGTCAGAAAAGCTGGCTGATGCAGCATGGCGGGCAGGAAACGGCAATCTGGATACGTTTCTGGAGTATGAATCTGAGGATGAGATTGGAACTTTGACAAGAGCGATGAATGAAATGCTGGCTCGTCTGCGGGATATTATCCGGGATGAGACGAGAATGTTTCAGGAAATCGGAAGCAGAAATTATGAGGTGAAATCCGAGTGTGAGCAGGCATACCGGGGAGATTTTGCTCCGGTGCTTTATGCATTTGACAGTCTTCAAAGTCAGCTGAAGGTACAGGAAAGTCAGCATCAGGAAGAGCTTCTGCGTCAGAAGGAACACTATGAAAAAGAGTTGGCGGCGCTGAAAATTCAGATATCGCAGATGGAAAAGGAAACTGAAAAACATGAAGAAAAATAATGGCAGCAGGCAGGAATCCTGCTGGATGCTGCAGACCAAGCGGGCAGATTTTGGAGCCCTCGCAAAGCGTTTTCACATCAGCCCTGTGACTGCGCGGATTATCAGAAACAGAGGGATAGTAGGAGAGGAGGCTGTGGAAAAATATCTCCACGGAACGCTTCGGGATTTGTACAATCCTCATCTTCTGAAGGGGATGGATCAGGCTGTCGGGATTTTGGAAGATAAAATAAAATCTGGAAAACGGATTCGCGTTGTAGGCGATTATGATATTGACGGTGTGTGCTCCACCTACCTGCTGTACCGGGGAATTTCCCGGTGCAGAGGTCTGGTGGATTATCAGATCCCGGAGCGAATCCGAGACGGATACGGTATTAATGAGAATATTATCAGAAAGGCTGCAGCTGACGGAATTGATACGATTGTAACCTGTGACAATGGAATTGCGGCTTTGGATCAGATTGCTCTGGCAAAAGAATTGGGACTGACAGTCGTGGTGACGGATCATCATGAGGTGGTGCGCGGGGCAGATGGCTCAGAGCAGCTTCCCTGTGCAGATGCGGTTGTGAATCCCAAGCAGGATGGCTGCAGCTATCCATTTAAAAGCATTTGCGGCGGAGTTGTGGCCTATAAGCTGGTGCAGGTTTTGTTTGAGCGCTTTGGAATTCCGGAGACAGAATGGGAGCAGATGCTGGAGTTTGCGGCAATTGCTGCAGTGGGCGATGTGATGCCGCTTCAGGATGAGAACAGAATTCTGGTGAGAAGGGGACTGCGTCAGATTGCCTGTACGAAAAGTGCAGGACTCAGAGCCTTGGTGGAAGCCTGTGATCTGGATATTACCCAGCTGACGGCATATCACATTGGATTTGTCATTGGACCCTGTCTGAATGCCAGCGGAAGACTTCAGACAGCGAAGCTGGCTCTGGAAATGCTTCTCTGTGAAGATGAGACACAGGCTCAGGAAATGGCAGTTCAGCTAAAGGAGCTGAATGAGGAGCGAAAGAACATGACGCAGAAAGGCGTAGAGGAAGCCCTTTCTCTCGTTGAAGAACAGTATGAGAATGATTCGGTGCTGGTAGTGTACCTGCCGGACTGCCATGAGTCTTTAGCTGGAATTATTGCAGGCCGTGTGCGTGAAGCCTGGAACAGGCCGTCTTTTGTTCTGACCAGGAGTGCGGAGGAGGCAGATTCACAGGACGGCGAAGAAACGGTTCCCATGGCAAAGGGCTCAGGCCGTTCGATTGAAGCATACCATATGTACCAGGGACTTTGCGGAGTTCAGGATCTTCTTGTAAAATTCGGAGGCCATCCTATGGCAGCTGGTTTTTCTCTGCGGGAAGCAGATATTGGGGAATTCCGCCGAAGACTGAATGAACAGGCGGATTTGAAGCCAGAGGATTTTGTGCGGAAAATCTGGATTGATGTACCGATGCCTCTGGAATATATTTCCGAGGGACTAATTGAAGAACTGAAGCAGCTGGAGCCCTTTGGACAGGGCAATGAGAAGCCGCAGTTTGCGCAGAAAAATCTTTTGATTCGAAGCAGCCGCGTTCTTGGACGGAACCGGAATGCAGTAAAGCTGTCTCTGGTTACGGAACAGGGGTATTTGATGGAAGGAATGCTGTTTACGGAGGGAGATCGCTTCATGGAGGAGCTGGGAATCCAGAAGCACATCGATGTGATTTATTATCCAGATGTAAATGAGTATAATGGAAACAGAACGCTGCAGATTGTGGTTCGAGAATATAAGCTGCATCCATAAAAATTGAAATGGGGGATAATGCTATGAAAGAAATTCGTACAGTAATCATCGGTTTTGGCGGTATGGGGAAAAAATATGCAAAAATTATTGCAGAGGGACATGCGCCGGGGCTGACGCTTCAGGGGATTTGCTGTCGGAACCAGCCTGGTCAGCAGGAGATCCGCACTCTTTATCCTCAAACGGCTCTGTATCAGGATGTGGAAGATACATTTTCTCATCAGGAGGATTTTGACGCAGTGGTGATTGCAACCCCGCATTCTACCCACGTTGAAATTGGGAAAAAGGCATTTTCCTGTGGAAAACATGTTTTTTGCGAGAAGCCTTTGGGGATTACGGCAGAAGCAGCAGAAGAACTGGCAGCTGCAAAGCGGGCAGATACGGAATTTGCCGTGATGTTTCACTGCAGAACCTTCCCGGCATTCCGCAAGGCAAAGGAAATGCTGGATACAGGCGTTCTGGGACATGTAACGAGAGCTGTCTGGATTTGTAATAACTGGTTCCGCTCCCCATGGTATCACAGCAGCGCTTCCTGGAGAAGCAGCTGGAACGGGGAAGGCGGCGGACTTCTTTTGAATCAGTGCCAGCATTATCTTGATATGTGGCAGTGGCTGTTTGGAATGCCGGATGCAGTGGATGCAGATATTGATTTTGGAAAGTATAATGATTTTGCTGTAGATGACAGTGTAGATCTGCGGCTTTATTATGGAAGCCGAAAGGATGGACGTCCGTCCTTCCGGGGCTCTCTGATCAGCTCCAGCGGTGAGCATCCAGGCTCTAATCGGCTGGAAATCTGGGGAACCTGCGGAAAACTGACTGTTGAAGGTGGAAAAACGGTACTCTGGGATAAAAATGATGTGGATACAGACACTTTTAATCGGGAAAACAGGGTGATTTTCGGACAGCCCTCTCACCATGAGGAAGTGGTGGCATTAGAGTCGGAGGAGGATGCTTATGTGACGATGTTTCGGAATTTCAGCGATCATCTTCGGAAAGGAACGCCGTTAATTGCGCCGGGAGAGGAAGGCATTGGAGGACTTTTGCTGGCCAATGCTTCTTATCTTTCTGCCTGGACTGGTGAACGGGTTAAATTTCCTCTGGATGAAAAGCGGTATGGAGAGCTGTTAGAGGAGCATCGGAGAGCGGAGCTGGAGAAGGGCTGAGAATTCGATAGAAAATATGCTGCTGTTTACAGGCAAGCCAGTGAACAACAATAAAACGTCAGAAAACCACGAAGAAAAGAGACAATTGCTTGACAGGTCTCTTTTTTTTGTACTATAATCAAAACCATGCGGGGGATACCAATTATTTTAGAGAAGAAAAGGAGTACTGCTATGGTTAATGAGGTAATGAATTTCATCACAGACTATGATCCTGAAGTGGGAAAAGCGATTGAAGCAGAGGCGGCTCGTCAGAGAAGAAATCTGGAGCTGATTGCATCAGAAAACATTGTTTCAGAGCCGGTTATGATGGCGATGGGAACGGTGCTTACCAACAAATATGCAGAGGGTTATTCCGGGAAGCGGTACTACGGCGGCTGTGAGTGCGTGGATGTGGTGGAGAATATTGCCATTGACCGTGCAAAAAAGCTGTTTGGATGCGACTATGCCAATGTACAGCCCCACTCTGGAGCACAGGCTAATATGGCAGTGTTTGTCGCTATGTTAAAGCCGGGAGATACGGTGCTGAGCATGAGTCTGGATCATGGCGGCCATCTTTCTCATGGAAGTCCTGTAAACTTCTCTGGAATGTATTTTAATATTGTTCCCTATGGCGTGAATGAACAGGGATTTATTGATTATGATGAGGTAGAACGTCTTGCTGTAGAGCATAAGCCGAAGATGATTCTGGCAGGAGCCAGCGCTTATGCCCGGACGATTGATTTTAAACGTTTCCGTGAGATTGCAGATAAGGTTGGAGCCTATCTGATGGTAGATATGGCTCATATTGCAGGGCTTGTGGCAGCAGGAGAGCATCCCAGTCCCATTCCTTATGCAGATGTAGTGACGACTACGACTCATAAGACTCTGCGGGGGCCCAGAGGCGGCATGATTCTGGCAAATCAGGCTGCAGCAGATAAATTTAATTTTAACAAGGCTATTTTCCCGGGAACCCAGGGCGGACCTCTGGAGCATGTGATTGCAGCAAAGGCAGTCTGCTTTGGCGAAGCTCTGAAACCGGAGTTTAAGGAATATCAGCATCAGGTAAGAAAGAATGCAGCAGCGCTGGCAGAGGCGCTGATGGCTCAGGGATTCAAGCTGGTTTCTGGCGGCACTGATAACCATCTGATGCTGGTGGATCTGACAGGGCTTGATGTCAGCGGAAAGGAGCTGCAGAATCGGTGTGATGAGGTTTATATTACACTGAATAAAAATGCAGTACCTAATGATCCCAGAAGTCCCTTTGTGACCTCCGGTGTCCGTATTGGAACTCCAGCTATTACTTCCAGAGGGCTGAAAGAGGAGGATATGACGAAGATTGCTGAGTGTATCTGGCTGGCAGCTACGGATTTTGAGAATAAGGCTGATTACATTCGCGCTGAGGTAACGAAGCTCTGTGAAAAATATCCGATTTATAAATAATATCTGCAATACAGGCCGCTGCCGGAGATTTTACATTGTTTGTAAAATCTCCGGCAGCGGCTTTTCTTTGCTTTTTTTGCGAAAAAACTTTACATTGATTTTACAGACAGCTTCTTTTAGATTTTACATAAGGATTTTACAATACGCCTTGTAAGAAACAAAACGCAGTCACTGGGAAGTCCCCCAAAAGCAGCTTCCTATGATGATACAGGATCACAAAGGTAAAACATATGCGGCAAAAAGACAAGGCCGTACAGAAAAAGGAGAGAAAAATTATGAAAAAAACAATGGCAGTACTTTTAGCAATGGGTCTGGCAATGGCAGGTCTGACTGGATGTTCCGGAAATAAGGCAGTTGAGACAACTGCAGCAGCAACCGAAGCAGCAACTACAGCTGCTCAGACAGAGAAGGCGGAGGAGACTACTGCAAAAGAGACTGAAGGAAAGGCAGAAGGTCCTATCAGTGTGGTATCTCGTGAGGATGGCTCCGGTACCAGAGGTGCTTTTATTGAGCTGTTCGGCATCGAAGAGAAGAATGATGCAGGAGAAAAAATAGATATGACTACAGAGGATGCAGAAATTACTAACAGCACCTCTGTTATGATGACCACAATTTCTGGAAATACCGAGGCAATTGGTTATATTTCTCTGGGCTCTTTAAATGATACGGTAAAGGCAGTAAAGATTGATGGAGCAGAGGCAACCGTTGACAATATCAAATCTGGTGCATACAAAATTGCCCGCCCGTTTAATATCGCAACAAAGGCAGAAGTAAGCGAGGTTGCTGCTGATTTCATTAAATATATTATGAGTGAGCAGGGACAGAAGGTTGTTGAGGACAACGGATATATCAGCCAGGGAAATGAGGGAGCATATGAAGCTTCTGGTCTTTCTGGAAAGGTTGTAGTAGCAGGTTCTTCTTCTGTAACTCCGGTTATGGAAAAGCTGAAAGAGGCTTATAATGCATTGAATCCGGATGTAACTATTGAAGTACAGCAGTCTGATTCTACTACTGGTGTAACCTCCGCAATTGAGGGTGTGTGTGATATTGGTATGGCATCCAGAGAGTTAAAGGACAGCGAACTGGAGAAGGGAGTTACTGGCACTGTAATTGCCATGGACGGAATTGCTGTTATTGTAAACAATGATAGTCCGGTAGAGGAACTGACCAGCGAGAATGTAAAAGCAATTTTTACCGGTGAGGTTACTGACTGGGCAGATGTAAAGTAATTACAGAAGGAAGAAAAATATCCGAAACCATCATGAGGCGGCCCCTTCAGGAGCCGCCTTCTATGACACAGCAGAGAAACATCCCTGGAAAGAAAGTAAGGAGCTTGTATGAATCATTTGAAAGAAAAATCCATGCGTATGGTATTTATGATATCTGCCTGCGCGTCTATTCTGTCCGTAGCTATGATATGTATTTTCCTGTTTGCAAACGGTATTCCAGCCATTGGGAAAATCGGTATATTTGATTTCCTGCTGGGAGAGAAGTGGAAACCGGGAAATGATATTTATGGAATCCTTCCCATGATTTTGGGAAGCATTTATGTAACCGCAGGAGCTATTGTGGTGGGGGTTCCCATCGGCATTCTGACTGCTATTTTCATGTCCCGGTTCTGTCCCCGCAGTCTGTACCGGATTATGAAGCCGGCCATTGATCTGCTGGCAGGAATCCCTTCCGTTGTCTATGGATTTTTCGGTATGGTAGTGATTGTTCCGGTCATGTCAAAGCTTTTTGGCGGAAGCGGAAAGAGTATGGCAACAGCTTCTGTTCTCCTGGGAATTATGATTCTTCCTACGATTATCGGGGTATCAGAATCAGCAATTAATGCGGTTCCTTCCAGCTATTATGAAGGAGCCCTGGCTCTGGGAGCCAGCCATGAAAGAAGTGTATTTTTTGCTACACTTCCAGCTGCAAAATCAGGAATTCTTGCAGGTGTGATTCTGGGTGTAGGACGGGCTATTGGTGAGACGATGGCAGTAATTATGGTGGCTGGAAACCAGGCTCGTATGCCGAAGGGATTGTTTGAAGGAGTCCGCACCATGACGGCTAATATTGTGCTGGAGATGGGATATGCCACAGATTTGCATCGGGAAGCTTTGATTGCAACAGCTGTAGTATTGTTTGTGTTTATTTTGATTATTAACCTGTCATTTTCTATTTTAAGCAGAAAGGCGGAAGCGTGATGGAAGCATTTATGGAAAAAAAGAATGTAGAGATTCAGGCAATTAACCGTCAGACCTTTTCTCAGCGTCTGAAGTCCTATAAAAGAAGTCCCTTGTCCCTGCTTTTGCTGATTCTGGTCAGCCTGTCGGCTCTGATTACGGTGATGACGCTACTGTTTTTGATTGCCTATATTCTGATTAAGGGTGTTCCTTATCTGACGGCAGATCTGTTTGCGTGGGAATATAACAGTGAAAATGTATCTCTGATGCCGGCGCTGATTAATACCATTATTATGACAGGGCTTTCTCTGATTATTGCAGGTCCTTTGGGAATTTTTGCAGCTATCTATCTGGTGGAATATGCAAAGCGGGGAAATAAGCTGGTGGCTTTGATTCGAATTACAGCGGAAACCTTATCCGGAATTCCTTCGATTGTGTACGGTCTGTTTGGATTTCTGCTGTTTGCCGTTACCTTTAAGTGGTCCTACACAATCCTGGGCGGCGCGCTGACTTTGGCAATTATGATTCTTCCGTTGATTATGAGAACAACGGAGGAGGCGTTAAAATCGGTTCCGGATTCTTATAGAGAAGGCAGCTTTGGACTGGGAGCGGGGCGGTTAAGAACAGTCTTTCATATTGTGCTTCCATCAGCAGTTCCGGGAATTCTGGCCGGAATTATTCTGGCAGTTGGACGAATTGTAGGTGAGACGGCAGCTTTGATGTATACGGCAGGTACTGTGGCTGGAATTCCGGAAAGTCTTTTAGGCTCCGGGCGGACGCTGGCTGTTCACATGTATGTGCTGACTAATGAGGGGCTGTATACCAATCAATCTTACGCAACAGCAGTGGTGCTTCTGGTGATTGTCGTGTGCATCAATGCCGTTTCCGGGATGATTGCAAAAATGGTAGCAAAATAGATGCCGGAAAGGCTGAAAAACCGGATAGGCCAACTGGTGAAGAGGCGTTTGTATCAGAAAAATATAATAACAAAGAATGTTTGGAAATCAGGAAAGGGAATTTATGGATAAGTTGACAATTCAGAATATGGAACTGTATTACGGGGATTTTAAGGCCCTGAAGGGGATTAATTTGAATATTCAAGCAAATGAAATTACCGCTTTTATTGGGCCTTCCGGATGCGGAAAATCGACACTTTTAAAGTCCTTAAACAGGATGAATGATCTGGTTGAGGGATGTAAAATCACAGGAAAAATTCTGCTGGATGGGGAAGATATTTATGGAAATATGGACATTAACCTTCTGCGGAAGCGGGTGGGAATGGTATTCCAGAAGCCAAATCCTTTCCCCATGAGCGTGTATGATAATATTGCTTTCGGTCCCAGAACTCACGGGATTCATTCCAAGGTTCAGCTGGATGATATTGTGGAAAAATCGCTGAGAGATGCGGCTATCTGGGATGAGCTGAAGGATCGTCTGAAAAAGAGCGCCCTGGGACTTTCCGGCGGTCAGCAGCAGCGGCTTTGCATTGCCCGCGCGTTGGCAGTACAGCCGGAGGTGCTTTTGATGGATGAGCCTACTTCTGCTCTGGATCCGATTTCTACCTCAAAAATAGAGGATCTTGCTGTAGAACTGAAAAAGGATTATACTATTGTTATGGTAACACATAATATGCAGCAGGCTGCGCGTATTTCTGATAAAACTGCATTTTTCCTTCTGGGAGAGGTGGTAGAATTCGGAGAGACAGAGCAGATTTTCTCCATGCCCAGAAACAAGAAAACGGAAGATTATATTACGGGGAGGTTTGGCTGATATGCGCAATCGTTTTGACGAACAGCTGGAGCTGTTGAATGTGGAACTGATTCGAATGGGAGCACTGTGTGAGGACGCGATTTCCTATGCATCAAGAACTCTGATGAAGGAGGGAGATTTCTCTGATGAGGTGTATAAAACCGATCGGGAAATCGACCAGAAGGAGCGGGATATTGAAAATCTTTGTATGAGAATTCTCCTGCAGCAGCAGCCTGTGGCAAAGGATCTCAGACAGGTTTCTTCTGCTCTGAAAATGATTTCTGATATGGAACGTATTGGTGATCAGGCGTCAGATATAGCAGAGATCTGCAGCTTTCTGCAGGGCTGGGAAACAGAGAGCCGGCTTCACATTCGGGATATGGCAGAGGCGACCATGAAAATGGTAACGGAGAGCATTGATTCCTTTGTAAAAAAGGATTTGAACATAGCAAAAGAAGTAATTCTCTATGATGATGTGGTGGATGAGCTGTTCGGTAAGGTAAAGCAGGAGCTGATTGGACTGCTGACCCGGGAGGACAGGAATGAGGAGCTGGGAGAGTTCTGTATTGATATGCTGATGATTGCAAAGTATTTTGAGCGCATCGGTGATCACGCTACGAATATTGCCGAGTGGGTGGAGTATTCTATTACCGGCACGCATCTGGAGTAGAACAGGAGGAAGCAGGCAGAATGATTTATCTGGTAGAAGATGACAACAGTATCCGGGAACTTGTGATTTACACCTTGCAGTCTACAGGATTTCCGGCGAAGGGATTTTCCTGTGCCAAGGAATTCTGGGAGGCCATGAAGGAGGAGCAGCCCTCGATGGCGCTGCTTGATATTATGCTGCCGGACGAGGACGGTCTGACTATTTTGAGAAAGCTTAGGGATTCGGCTCAAACGGCACGGCTTCCGGTGATTATGCTGACAGCAAAGGGAACGGAGTATGATAAGGTGATTGGTCTGGACAGCGGAGCTGACGATTACATTCCCAAGCCCTTTGGAATGATGGAACTGGTATCCCGGGTGCGGGCTCTGCTTCGGAGAGCGGAGCCGGAGAAAAAGGGGGGACTTCTTCAGGTTGGCCCCATTGCGGTAGATGCGGCAAAGCACACAGTTAAGGTCAATGATCAGGCGGTGGTTCTTACCTTTAAGGAGTTTGAGCTGCTTTGCTATCTGATGGAAAATGAAGGAATGGTTCTTACAAGAGATCAGCTGCTGTCCAGAATCTGGGGCTATGATTTTGATGGGGAGACAAGGACTGTGGACGTTCATATCCGGACTCTTCGGCAGAAACTGGGGGCAGCCAGCGGCTATATTGAAACCATCCGCGGCGTAGGCTATAAGATGGAGGAAATCGGATGAAACGGAAAATCTATTGGAATATGTGCCTGGTTGCCCTGTTTTCCATGGTAGTGGCAACTCTGGTAACGACCTGGCTGTTTTGCCGGGATTTGCAGGAGCAGATGCAGCTGGCAGTGAGGACTGAGGTGCGGTATCTGGAGTCGGCTGTAGAGGTTTCTGGGAAAGAATATCTTGCGCATCTGGCCAGCCGGGGAGACGGCAATAATATAAACCGGATTACCTGGATCGGGGAGGACGGAACAGTTCTCTATGACAGTTATGCAGACAGCGAATCCTTGGAAAATCACAGGGATCGCCCGGAGGTTGTCAGTGCGTTTCAGACAGGGGCTGGAGAAAGTGTCCGGATTTCTGATACTCTGGCAGAGCAGACCTATTATTATGCCAGAAAGCTGACAGATGGGACAATCATTCGTGTAGCCAGTACGACCAGCAGCGGCCTTGCTACGATGGTTCATACAGTTCCGTGGATGATTGTAATGGCAGTGGTGATTTTTGGTGTTACCATGGTTCTGGCAGAGCTTCAGACGAAGCGGATCGTGGATCCGATTAATCGTCTGGATCCCAAAAATCCTCAGGCAGAGCAGGTGTATGATGAGCTGGCTCCACTGGTGCGCCGTCTGGAAAAGCAGAAGGAAACCATTCGGGAGCAGATGGAAACCCTCCGGGAAAAGCAGGAAGAATTTACTGCAATTACAGAAAATATGCGGGAAGGCTTTATTGTTGTGGACAGCAAAGCAGATGTGATTTCCTATAATTCCAGCGCAGTCCGGATCCTGGGAGTCGATATGGAAAAGAATGGGAACGGCAACATCAATGTGCTGAGTTTAAATCGTTCCAACAGCTTCCGTCAGGTGGTAGATGAAGCTTTGGCGGGACAGCGATGTGAGCAGAATCTGGATTTAAACGGACGCCATTATCAGATTATTGCCAATCCGGTAGCAGAGTCTGAAAACCGCTGGGGCGCTGTTGTTGTGATTCTTGATGTGACAGAGCAGCAGAACAGAGAGGGGCTTCGCAGAGAGTTTACAGCAAATGTTTCTCACGAGCTGAAAACGCCTCTGACTTCCATTTCCGGGTATGCGGAGATTATGAAAAACGGGCTGGTACCGGCAGCGGATATGGGGCGTTTTTCAGAAAAAATCTATGTGGAGGCTCAGCGTCTGATTACTCTGGTAGGGGATATTATCAAGCTGTCCCGTCTGGATGAGGGCAATGTGGAGCTGGAAAAGGGACCAGTAGATTTGTACCAGATTGCCTCTGAGGTGGTAAAGCGAATGGGGGATATGGCAAATAAGGCTGGAGTGGCGATTGATATTAAGGGAAGTCCGGCAGTGGTTTCCGGAGCAGCCCAGCTTCTGGATGAAATGATATTTAATATCTGCGAAAATGCAGTAAAGTATAATAAGCCCGGCGGACTGGTACATGTAACTGTAGTAAAGGAAAAGGGACATCCTACAGTAACTGTGGAGGATACGGGAATCGGGATTCCAGAAGAAGATAAGGAACGGATTTTCGAGCGGTTTTACCGGGTAGATAAAAGCCATTCCAAGCAGATTGGAGGTACCGGTCTGGGCCTTTCCATTGTGAAGCACGGCGCCATTTACCACCAGGCAAAGGTGGAGATGGAAAGCAGGCTGGGAGAGGGAACGAGAATCCGGCTGGTGTTTTAGCCGTGTAGAACGGTCGCTCGCCTGTTACCAATTTCACTGGTTTAAGACGGTGGGGAGTTCACGAAACTGCTGTTTGGACGGGTGATAAATAGACAGGAAAGAAAGGATAGACTTTATTATATGGAGTGGATTGGCTGTTTTGCAGCGGATCCACTCCATATTTCTTTGTACAGGAAAGGGTGTCAGCACCAGGATTTTTTGAGAACGTTCTTTAACTTCCTTCGCTGAGACCAAGTCCAAGCAGTATGCCTGGAATAAGAAATACAACCGGTCTTTTCAAAAGCCATGGAAGAAGCTTCGAAGGCGCTGCCAGAACGGACAAGCTCGTGATGGAGCATAAGATGAGTCCGTAGCAGCCTGCTGCCAGAGCAATCCCGCACCAAAGAAATACTTTGTGAAAACGATGCACGGTCTGTTTCTGGAAAACTACAAGAGTTCCAATAATTCCAGTACAGATCCAAAACGCCGGTCGGGCAAAGTCAATGAAAAGAATTTCCCAGGGTGAGATCTGGAATGTCCGTGCACGAAGCGGCTCCAGTATCAATTGGTGGCAGATACCCAGGATAACCGAAGCTGTGATTATGATCCCACATAGACGGTAACATTTTTTGTGTTTCATGATGTATCCCTCCCATGCTTCATAAACTCATCAGAGTCATACAGAACAATGGACTCCAAAGACAGTCTGTCGTTTTCCTCTGGAAATTGCCATACAGCATCTGCGCAAGTGTAATTGCGCTTCCCCAATTCTCATAAGGTAAAACCGTACTGATATTGGCAGGAGATGACAAGAAGGCAATCTGAAGAAAGCGGCCATCTCCAGTCCCTTTCGCTGTGGATATGAGACAAATCATTTTCTGTTCCGAATCGCTTAACGTATAGGTAAAATGCTTGTCCTGTACAGAAGCTGTTTCTGTTACGGTCCATTCCAAGATTTCTTCCTTTAGTATGGTATTCAGAACATCCAGGGAATAAATATATGAGTGGCCAAAATGGTCCAGTATTCCTGTCTGCTCGCTTTTCCGGAAAAATGAAATGAGTACTGGATAAATCTTTTATAGATCTCAAAAAGACTGAGTATGATAGCACTCACCTCTACATCTCCACCATTCCATACGGAACCTGGCAGGCTGTCAGCATTTGTGCTTCCCTCTGGTGGCAGGTAAAGATGATAATCTGACCGGGCCAGGACTGAGACAGCCATTTCAGAGCAGTCCGCAGCCGCTCATCATCGTACAGTACAAAGCTGTCGTCAAAAATCAGAGGCATCTGATCGCCGTCGCCCTGGAGCAGTCTGGCGGCAGCCAGCCGCAGGGCCAGGTAAATCTGATCCATTGTGCCGCTGGAAACCTGTTCTACAGGAACCAGGCGAGTGGGAGTATTCATGAAAATATTCAGATTTTCATCTACACTCATACTGCTGTAAATCCCTCCGGTAATGCTGTTTACCAGCTGAGAGGCGCTTTTGTTTAAGTACAGGCCAAAGGAGTCCCGAATGGTGCCGGAAAGCTCTGTCATGGTCTCCAGAGCCAGATCGATTGCAGTAATTTCTTCTCGGATCCGTTCGTTTTCCTCCAGAACCTGTTTCAGTGTTTCTACCTGATCCTTGCAGTGCGTCAGGTGATCCAGCTTCTTTTCCAGCTCCCACTGGGTTCGCTGCTGTTTGCTGATGTTTTCTTCACAGGAAACCTCCTGCTGCTGAAGGGATGTGATCTGTTCAGCCTGTTCTTTTATAGAATTTTCGGAACGCTCCAGTACCTGGCTTAACCGGATAAATTCCTCCATACGGGCCTCAAAGGCAGCCATGGCATCTGCAGAAATGGCAGAATCCCCCAGATGGCGGGAAAAGGTCTCCTGAAGCAGCTTTCCTACCATAGCTGTTTCCTTTTTCCGGGTTTTGTAACGAAACATGAGAAACAGTCCGGCTGATGCAAACATTACAGCCGTCATAGCGCACAGAGTCAGATAGGCAGAGTGATCCACCGTATGGGCCGCTCCAGGAAGAAGCTCTGCAGCAAATCGGGCCAGTGTACCGGGAAAGCCGATTCCCAGTCCGGCAAGGACAGCAAAAAGCAGGAAGAGGACAGAAAGAACGAGAGTCCCTTTTTTCTCGCTGGCGGCCTTGGCATTTTCGTATTCCTGGTAGGAAGCTCTGGCGCTGTCCCGGTAACTGATAATAGAGGATTCATCCGTAAACTGTGCTGCGCTTAATACCTGGCGGCCCTTGGCAATTTTTTGAAGAAGGGTTTCCCGCTCCTCCTGCTTCTGTGCCAGCTGGCTTTTTACGCGGGAACGCAGCTCCTGATAGGACTGGAGCTGATTTTCATACTCTGGAGCAGCAATTTCTTTTTCGATGGAACGAATCTCCCCCAGAAGCGAGGTGTAATTTTTTCCGGCATCCGGAGTCAGCTGCCGTTCAAATTCCCGCCGTCGGTTTTTTAAGTAGGCAGTGGCTTTCGTAATATTCAAGGCCATGCTGCCGGTTGTATTCATATTTGCAATATAATTGCGCAGCTCCGTTACCATACCGCTGTCTGTAGCGCTTTTGAGCTGCCCGATGCTGATGGTATTGTTGTAGGTGGTTTCCGTCAGTCCGCACAGAAGAAAATCCAGAAAGCTTTTGGTGGGCTCCACTTCCTTTCCGGCAGTTTCATCTATAATTGTCGGAACCTTTAAATCTTTTTGAAAATTTCGTTCAATTCGATAAATAATCCCGTTTTTTTCCAGACGAATCCAGCCGCCGTAAGCGCCCTTATTCTGCCAGGGCTCAAAACGGGTAAACAGATCATTTCTGGCTGCTCGTCCCCGTCCCCGCTCCATTCCAAAGAGCATACAGCGGATAAAGGTATGGAGGGTCGATTTTCCGGCCTCATTTTTTCCGTATACAAGATTCATGCCGTCCTCAAACCGGACGGTGCGGTCGTGAAATTTTCCAAAGCCGTCAATATGTAAATCCAATAACCGCATGGCTAGCTCCTCTCATCCGTTGTTCTAAGCAATGCATCAATTCCGTAATACAGGGCCTTTTTTTCCACAGGGCTGGAATCCTCCCGCTGAAGCGCCCGGATATAAAAGCCGATCATGTCGCTGGGATGCTCTGCAAAAAGCCGGCTGAAATCATACTGAGGCTCTGATTCGTCGATGACCTCAATGATCTGCAGCCGTCGTATCAGCGATTCAAAATCGAAAACAATATCAGGATCCCGCATTCCGCGAATTCGGAACCGGTAAATATGTCCGGCGCCCCGTTTCTGAATCTCCTGAGCCATACGGTCATTCAGCTCCCGGCTGGTAGTAGCCGGAGTTACATGAACCACAAGGGGAATATACTGAGCCTGGCACAGGGGAACAAATTCCAGGGAGGTTACCTGAAGCGTGGAAGGGCTGATTTCTCCTGCAATCATACCATGGGGGCCAGTTTCTGTTTTGTCCAGAGGTTCTGGGGAGCCGCACCAGGCATAAGACCGATCCGGCGCGATTTCCGGCTTGTGAATATGTCCCAGGGCAGTGTAGGAAAACCCGGATTTGGCAAGCTGGGCCTTGTCCAGAGGCAAATGGGCAGCATCGCCTCCGTGGGCCAGAAGGATTTGAATTCGCCCATTTTCCGGCGCATGAATGCCGTTCAGCCGGGATTCGGTAATTTCGGCAGTGTGGTAGCTAAAACCGGTCACCTCGGTATTGAGCTCTTCAAAATACACAGAGCTCAGCTCCTCATCCATAAGAAAGGTCACATTGGGACACCACTGAAAGCTCATGAGAGCAGAGTTTTTCCGAATTCGGTCATGGTTTCCGGCAATGATAACCACCTGGACTCCGGGAATGGTGGAAAACAGATAATTGACCTCCTTCAGATCCCGCAGCAAGGGCTGGCGGTGGAAGAGATCGCCGGCAATAAACAGAAAATCAACATCCCGGATTTTTGCCTGGCGAATGATTTCACCAAAAGTATCATGGATGGCGTGGGCCCGTTCCCGGCTCCAGGGCTTATCGCTGTCGGGATGCATTCCCCAGTGAATATCAGCTGTGTGGATGAATTTCATAGAGAAATCTCCTTTGCTTTGTAAATGTAACTGTTCAGGACGGCTTATCTTCTTGTCCGGAAAATCCGAACAAGAAGCATCGGAGTTTCTCCCGCCGTCCTGAATCGTTATCTGTAAATAGAAGAAAAACGGCACCGTTTCCGAAGCATCTCCAGCCCTCTGCAGCAATACTGCTTTCGGAATACTCCAGAAAATCAGAGAGATCAGGGCAGAAGCATCCGGAAAACAGATGCCGTTTTTAAAAACAGTTCCAGTTATGATACTTACAGTTCGCAGTTGCCTACAGTACGCGGGAAGGGAATGACATCGCGGATATTGCCCATACCGGTCAGGTACATAACGCAGCGCTCAAAGCCCAGTCCGAAGCCTGCGTGACGGGTAGAGCCGTATTTGCGCAGATCCAGATAGAACTTGTAATCCTCTTCCTTCAGTCCCAGCTCGTTCATGCGGGCCAGCAGCTTTTCATAATCATCCTCACGCTGGCTGCCGCCGATGATTTCACCGATGCCCGGAACGAGACAGTCAACAGCTGCAACGGTCTTTCCGTCCGGATTCAGCTTCATGTAGAAGGCTTTGATTTCCTTGGGATAATCGGTTACGAATACCGGTTTTTTGAATACCTGCTCTGTCAGATAGCGCTCATGCTCTGTCTGCAGATCACAGCCCCAGGAAACCTTATAATCAAATTTGTCGTTGTTCTTTTCCAGAATTTCAATCGCTTCTGTGTAGGTGATGCGGCCGAATTCAGAATTCAGTACGTTATTTAACCGATCCAGAAGTCCTTTGTCGATAAAGCTGTTGAAAAAGGCCATTTCCTCCGGAGCATGTTCTAAAACATAGCGGATGATATATTTTAACATACCCTCAGCCAGCTCCATGTTGTCGTCCAGATCAGCAAAGGCCATCTCCGGCTCGATCATCCAGAACTCAGCTGCATGGCGGGTGGTGTTGGAGTTCTCTGCCCGGAAAGTAGGGCCAAAGGTATAAATGTTGCGGAAGGCCATTGCATAGGTCTCACCGTTTAACTGGCCGCTTACAGTCAGGTTGGTAGGCTTGCCGAAGAAATCCTCAGAGAAATCAACAGCTCCGTCCTGGGTTGTGGGAATGTTCTTTAAATCCATGGTAGTAACCTGGAACATCTCTCCGGCGCCTTCACAGTCGCTTCCTGTGATCAGGGGAGTATGAACATAGACAAAATCCTTCTCCTGGAAATACTGGTGGATTGCATAAGCAATCAGGGAGCGGACACGGAATACAGCCTGGAAGGTGTTGGTACGGGGGCGCAGATGAGTAATCGTGCGCAGATACTCCAGGGTGTGACGCTTTTTCTGCAGGGGATAGTCCGGAGCAGATGCGCCCTCTACAACAACCTCAGAGGCCTGAATCTCAAATGGCTGCTTGGCCTGAGGTGTGGCAACCAGAGTACCCTTTACAATAATGGCTGCGCCTACATTCAGACGGCAGATCTCATCAAAGTTTGCCAGGGTGTCGTGGTATACAATCTGAAGGGTGTCAAAATAAGAACCATCGCTGACAACAATAAATCCAAATGCTTTGGAATCCCGGACGCTGCGGACCCATCCGCCTACGGAAATTTCCTTGTCCAGGTAAGCTTCTCTGTTTTTATACAGTTCTCTTACGGTTACTAAATCCATAATGCTTCTCCTTTATCTTTCCTAGCGTCCAGCAAAGGGCGCCCTGTTTTGCCTGAAAATAACCTAATCTGCAGGCATACCTATACAGAAGTATACTGTATTTTTGCATTTGATTCAAGTAGGGGAAACGAAGATCTTGGAAGGAAACCCATTCATTAGTGCCAATTCTGCGTTTTCTGGCGAAGTATTGTGTCAAGCTGGCAGGTTGATACTAAATATAGAAAAAAATAAAGAGTTGCGAGAAATGTCGGAAAATGTACAAAAAAACTTCATAATAAATTCAAAATTTATTCACCTTTCTACAAATCTATGCTATAATATAAAGCACAAGAAAATCTTACAGCGAGGTGATAACGTGATAAAGAAGGAAATGATTGCCATGCTTTTGGCTGGGGGACAGGGAAGCCGTCTGGGAGTATTAACACAGAAGGTAGCCAAACCGGCAGTATCATTTGGGGGGAAGTACAGAATTATCGATTTCCCGCTGAGCAACTGTATCAATTCGGGAGTAGATACAGTTGGAGTTTTAACACAGTATCAACCGTTGCGTCTGAATACCCATATCGGAATTGGTATTCCGTGGGATCTGGACCGCAACGTAGGCGGAGTGACGATTCTTCCGCCATATGAGAAGAGCAAAGGCAGTGACTGGTATACAGGAACAGCCAACGCCATTTTCCAGAATCTGGAATATATGGAAACTTACAATCCTGACTATGTGCTGATTTTGTCAGGAGATCATATTTACAAGATGGATTACGAGGTTATGCTGGAGTACCATAAGGCAAACAATGCAGATGTAACCATCGCGGCTATGCCTGTGCCCATTGAGGAAGCCAGCAGATTCGGCATCGTAATCACAGATGAGCACAACCGGATTACGGAGTTTGAAGAGAAGCCGGCGAATCCGCGAAGCAACCTGGCATCCATGGGTATTTACATATTCAGCTGGCCGGCTCTGAAGGAGGCTCTGCTTACTCTGTCTGAGGAACCGGGCTGCGACTTCGGAAAACATGTGATTCCCTACTGCCATGGCAAGGGAGAGCGTATTTTCGCTTACGAGTACAACGGCTACTGGAAGGATGTAGGAACACTGGGTTCCTACTGGGAAGCTAACATGGAGCTGATTGATATTATTCCGGAATTCAATTTATATGAGGAATACTGGAAGATCTATACAAGAAGCGATATTATTCCGCCTCAGTACATTGCACCGGAGGCTGTGATTGAACGCAGTATTATCGGAGAAGGTACAGAGATCTACGGGGAGGTCCACAACTCTGTCATCGGCGCAGGCGTTACTATTGAGGCCGGCGCAGTGGTGAGGGATTCGATTGTCATGCGCAACAGCGTAATAGGCGCAGGAGCGAAGGTGGACAAGGCCATCGTAGCTGAGGACACTGCCATCGGAGCCGGCGCAGAGCTTGGCGTAGGTGAATATGCGCCCAGCACCTATGATCCCAAGGTTTATCAGTTTGATCTGGTAACGATCGGAGAGCACAGCGTAATTCCGGAAAATGTCAAGATTGGAAAGAATACAGCGATTTCCGGCGTTACCGTTTTGGAGGATTATCCTGACGGATTACTGGCAAGCGGCGATTCCATTATAAAGGCAGGTGGCATGAGATGAGAGCGATTGGTATAGTATTAGCAGGCGGAAACAGTAAAAGAATGCGGGAGTTATCGAACAAAAGGGCAATATCCGCCATGCCGGTTGCAGGAAGCTACCGCAGCATTGATTTTGTATTAAGCAACATGACCAATTCCCATATCCAGAACGTGGCTGTATTTACCCAGTACAATTCCCGTTCCTTAAACGAGCATTTAAGCTCCTCCAAATGGTGGGATTTCGGAAGAAAACAGGGCGGTCTGTATGTATTTACCCCGACCATTACAGCGCAGAACAGCGACTGGTACCGGGGCACAGCTGATGCGCTGTACCAGAACCTGACCTTTTTAAAGAACAGCCATGAGCCGTATGTTGTGATTGCATCCGGCGATGGTATCTATAAGATGGATTACAACAAGGTTCTGGAATATCATATCGAGAAGAAAGCAGATATTACTGTAGTATGCAAGGATATGAGCGAGGAAGAGGATGTGACCCGCTTCGGTCTGCTGAAGCTGAATGATGACGGCCGTATTGTAGAATTTGAGGAGAAGCCCATGGTGGCAACCTCCAATACAGTTTCCTGCGGTATCTATATTATTCGCCGCCGTCAGCTGATTGAGCTGATTGAGCGCTGTGCTGCAGAGGATCGGGTTGACTTTGTACGGGATGTTCTGGTTCGTTATAAAAACCTGAAGCGTATTTACGGATACAAGATAGACTCTTACTGGAGCAATATTGCATCTGTGGATTCCTATTACAAAACCAATATGGATTTCCTGAAACCAGATGTGCGCAACTATTTCTTTAAGCAGTATCCGGACATTTATTCCAAGGTAGACGATCTGCCGCCGGCCAAGTACAATCCTGGCGCGTCAGTGAAAAACAGCCTGATTTCCAGCGGATCCATTATCAACGGAACCGTGGAAAATTCAATTTTGTTTAAGAAGGCCTATGTAGGCAATAACTGTGTTATTAAAAATTCCATTATTCTCAACGATGTTTACATCGGGGACAATACGGTGATCGAAAACTGTATCGTAGAGAGCCGTGATACCATCCGCGCCAACACTACATATATCGGCACTCCGGATGAGATAAAGATTGTAGTTGAGAAAAACGAACGCTATACATTATAGGCACAGGCTGAAACGCTGGTGCGGGGGATATAGCAGCTGTTTCAGTCTTATTCCAGGAGGGGAGGTCTGCAAACAATAAGGCAGACAAGCCTGCATAAGCATTGTTCGGGGAAGTCAGAAAGACCCGGAACAGGAGGACTGGACAGTTGTACAGTTTACGAGAGGGAAGGGGCTTGGAAAAATGCAGATAACAGATGTCAGAGTAAGAAAGATTGAAAAAGAGGGTAAGATGAAAGCGATTGTTTCCATTACCTTGGATAATGAATTTGTCATTCATGATATCAAGGTAATTGAAGGGGAAAAAGGACTTTTCATCGCCATGCCAAGCCGTAAGGCAGCAGACGGGGAGTATAGAGATATTGCACATCCAATCAATTCTGAAACCCGTGAAAAGATTCAGGATATGATTCTGAACAAATATGAGACAACTGCTCTGGAGGCAGCAGCCGAATAGGCAGGGACTTTCGGAAAAGTGAGATCAGAAGATGCAGCAGCTCTTTCGGGGCGGCTGCATCTTCCTGTTTTATAGGAAATCTATTTAAAATTCTTTCTGAAGAGCAGACCTTTACAAGAGATTTTCTACCTGTTACAATAAAACCCGTAGCAGTTTGGCGCTAGTTTTCTTTCCCGGTGTCTATACCCCCTGGGGAGAGAAAATTAGCGCTTTTGGTGCGTGGTACAGGATGAAATGGAAAGGAAAGAAGATGTATTTAATAGCAGGACTTGGAAATCCAACAAGGGAATATGATAAAACAAGACACAATGTAGGCTTTTCGGTGATAGATGTGCTGGCAGATCGATACCGGATTGATATCAGTGAGAAAAAGCACAAGGCTTTGTGCGGCAGAGGTGTCATAGAGGGACAGAAGGTTCTTCTTTTAAAGCCTCAGACCTTTATGAATTTAAGCGGAGAAAGTATCCGTGCAGCGGCGGATTATTATAAAATTGAGCCGGAGGAGATGATTGTGATTTACGATGACATCAGCCTGGATCCGGGACAGCTTCGGATTCGTCTGAAGGGAAGCGCCGGCGGACACAATGGAATCAAGAATATTATTGCAAATCTGGGAACCCAGGATTTTCCGCGGATTAAGGTTGGGGTAGGAGCTAAGCCTCCTCGCATGGATCTGGCAGATTATGTGCTGAGCCGGTTTGGAGCTGGGGAACAGAAGCTGATGGAGGAGGCTTTTGGAGAGGCAGCAGAGGCTGCGGTTATGATGATGACTGATGGAGCAGAGCGGGCAATGAATCATTTTAATGCGAAGAAGAAGGCAGAGTAGAAGATTTTGACTGGGGAAAGCAGGGAGTACAAAAATGAGCAGGATATTTTCAAACCCATTAATAGAGCTGGCAGAATTTGAAGAGCTGAGCCGGGATATTTCCCGGAAAAAGGGACCGGTACAGGTCAGCGGCTGTATGGATTCGCAAAAGGTTCACCTGATGGTAGAGGCAGAGCCGGATATGTCCTGGAAGCTGGTTGTCACTTATGATGAGGCGCGTGCGCGGGAGATTTACGATGATTTTTGCTGCTTCCGGGATGATGTATGGCTTTATCCGGCCAAGGATCTTCTGTTTTACAGTGCGGATATTCATGGAAATCTGCTGACCCGGCAGAGGCTTTTAACCTTGCGCCATTTGATGGAGGATCCCTCGGGTGTTGTGGTAACGACTCTGGACGGACTTATGGATCATTTGTTTCCTCTGGAGCAGCTGAGGAATCAGGTTCTCAGAGCAGAACCGGGGCAGGAGCTGGATCTGGAACAATGGAAGGAAAAGCTGACGCAGCTGGGATATGAACGAATGCCTCAGGTAGACGGTATGGGGCAGTTTTCCATTCGTGGCGGCATTCTGGATATTTTCCCTCTGACAGAGGAGGTTCCGGTGCGGATTGAACTGTGGGACACGGAGATTGATTCTATCCGTACCTTTGATTTGGAAAGTCAGCGTTCCATTGAACAGCTGGATGAGATTCTGATTTATCCGGCTACAGAGTTGGTACTGACGAAGAAAGAGCTTCTTTTGGGAGCGGAACGTCTTAGAAAAGAAGAAAAGGCTTTTTCGGAAAAACTGAGAAAAGCCATGAAAACAGAAGAGGCCCATCGGATCCAGTCGATTGTGAAGGAACTGACTGAGGGAATGGAGGAAGGCTGGAAAATCACAGGACTGGATAGCTGTGTCACGTATTTTGGAAGGGAAACCGTATCTTTTCTGAATTATTTTGAGCCGGATTCCAGTATGATTTTTCTGGACGAGCCGCCAAGACTGCGGGAAAAGGGAGAGGCTGTGGAGACAGAGTTTCGGGAGAGTATGTCCCATCGTCTGGAAAAGGGATATTTGCTTCCGGGACAGACCGAGCTTTTGTATCCGGTGAAGGAAATTCTGGCCCGGGCACAGAGACCTAACACGGTGTATCTGACTGGACTGGAACAGAAGCTTCCAGGAATGACTGTGGAAAAGAAATACAGCATTAATGTAAAAAATGTGAATTCTTACCAGAGCAGCTTTGAAATGCTGATTCAGGATTTGAAGCGGTGGAAAAAGGAAAAATACAGAGTAATTCTTTTGTCCGGCTCCCGAACCAGAGCCAGCCGTCTGGCAGGCGATCTTCGGGAATATGATCTTCGGGCTTTCTGTCCGGATCAGGAAACGCGACAGGTTCAGCCGGGAGAAATTCTCGTAACCTATGGCAAGCTGCACAGGGGCTTTGAATATCCTCAGATTAAGTTTCTGGTGATTACCGAAGGAGACATGTTCGGGACCGAGAAAAAGAAACGGAAGAGAAAAAAGACTTCTTATGAAGGGAAAAAGATTCAGAGCTTTTCCGAGCTGTCTGTGGGCGATTATGTGGTTCACGAGGATCACGGACTGGGAGTTTACCGGGGAATTGAAAAAATCGAGAGGGATAAGGTTGTAAAGGATTATCTGAAAATTGAATATGCAGATGGAGGCAACTTATATCTTCCGGCAACCCGTCTGGACGGAATTCAGAAATATGCGGGAGCAGATGCCAAGGCGCCGAAATTAAATAAGCTGGGCGGAGAACAGTGGAACCGGACGAAGACAAGGGTGAAAACTGCTGTCCGGGAGATTGCGAGAGATCTGGTGAAGCTGTATGCAGCCAGACAGGAGATGGGCGGTTTTCCGTATGAAAAGGATACCGTCTGGCAGAAGGAATTTGAGGAGTTGTTTCCCTATGAGGAGACCGATGATCAGCTGGAAGCGATTGAGGCCACAAAGCGAGACATGGAAAGCAGAAAGATTATGGATCGGCTGATTTGCGGCGATGTAGGGTACGGAAAAACGGAGATTGCCCTGCGGGCAGCCTTTAAGGCCATTCAGGACGGGAAACAGGTAGTATATCTGGTTCCTACAACGATCCTGGCTCAGCAGCATTACAATACCTTCGTACAGAGGATGAAGGATTTTCCAGTGAGAGTTGATCTGATGTCTCGTTTCCGCACGCCGGCAGAGATGAAAAAGACCATTGAGGATCTGAAAAAGGGGCTGGTCGATATTGTTATCGGCACTCATCGAGTTCTGTCAAAGGATGTGAAGTTTAAGGATCTGGGGCTTTTGATTATTGATGAGGAACAGCGGTTTGGAGTGGCTCACAAAGAAAAAATCAAACAGCTGAAGGAAAATGTGGATGTTCTGACTCTGACTGCAACGCCGATTCCCAGAACGCTTCACATGAGTCTGGTGGGAATCCGGGATATGAGTGTGCTGGAAGAGCCTCCGGTGGACAGAACGCCGATACAGACTTATGTTATGGAATATAACGATGAAATGGTGCGGGAAGCCATCAATCGGGAGCTGGCGAGAAATGGACAGGTGTATTATGTATACAACCGAGTGAAAAACATTGATGAGATCGCAGCCCATATTCAGGAGCTGGTTCCGGATGCGTCTGTGGTTTTTGCTCATGGGCAGATGTCAGAGCATAAGCTGGAAAAGATTATGTTTGATTTTATTAATGGGGATATTGATGTACTGGTATCCACAACAATTATTGAAACTGGACTGGATATCCCCAATGCCAACACGATGATTATTCATGACGCGGATCATCTGGGGCTGTCTCAGCTGTATCAGCTGAGGGGGCGTGTAGGCCGTTCCAGCCGGGTTTCCTATGCATTTTTGATGTATAAACGGGATAAGCTTCTGAAGGAAGAGGCAGAGAAGCGTCTTCAGGCAATTCGGGAATTTACAGAACTGGGATCCGGAATTAAGATTGCCATGCGGGATCTGGAAATCCGCGGCGCAGGCAATGTGCTGGGAGCAGAACAGCATGGCCATATGGAGGCAGTGGGATATGATCTGTACTGCAAGCTTTTGAATCAGGCGGTGAAAGCCCTGAAGGGAGAGCGGGATGAGGAGGAAGACTTTGAATCCGTAGTAGAGTGCGATATTGATGCCTATATTCCTGCATCTTATATTAAGAATGAATATCAGAAACTGGATATTTACAAGAGGATTTCCGGGATTGAAAATGAGGAAGAATATCTGGATATGCAGGATGAGCTGATGGATCGGTTTGGCGATATTCCGAGGTCTGTAGACAATTTGCTGGCAATAGCAGCTTTGAAGGCTCTGGCTCACAGGGCTTATGTGACAGAGGTGAAGATAAACCGCCAGGAAATCCGCATGACCATGTATCAGAAGGCCAGACTGAATACAGATGGGATACCGGCGCTGGTAGAGGAATGCAAAGGCGCTCTAAGATTCCAGATGACAGAGCAGCCCTATTTTCTGTATACAGACCGGAAACGAAAAAATAAGGACTGTATGCCGATGATGGAAACAGCCCGGGAATTGCTTCAAAAAATCGGAGATCTGGCACAGAAAACAGAAAATACAGAAAACGCATAAAAATCCCTCCATCGACAGATACTATTTCCAGAAATGGAACAGTCAATCAATGGAGGAATGTGATATGAAAGCTACAGGAATTGTAAGAAGAATAGACGATCTGGGCCGTGTAGTAATTCCAAAGGAGATTCGGCGCACGCTTCGCCTAAAGGAAGGAACCCCTCTGGAAATTTTTACCGATCGGGAGGGAGAAATCATTCTGAAAAAATATTCGCCAATGGTGGAGCTGACTGCCTTTGCGGGACAGTATGCAGAATCCATGGCGCAGACTACGGGAATGATGGTCTGCATTACGGATCGGGATCAGGTGATTGCGGCGGCAGGCGGCCCCAGAAAAGAAATTCTTCAGAAAAATATCAGCAAACAGCTGGAGCAGGCAATTGATGATAGAGAAACGATCGTTGCCGGAAAAGGGGAAAAGCAGTTTATTCCGCTGACGGATGATGAGGTGGAAGGAATTACGGCGGAGGTGATTGCACCGATTATCTGTGAAGGAGATGCCATTGGAGCGGTTGCCCTGCTGGGGCGGGATACCCGGGCAAAATTCGGAGAGGCAGAGCTGAAGCTGGCAGGAACGGCTGCCGGATTTTTGGGACGCCAGATGGAGGGCTAAATCAATACGAAGGTTCCTTTTGCCAAAAACAGAATTTACAGGAACAAAATCTGAAATGGATGGTACAGACAGCTTCAGGGCAATTTGTACCATCCATTGTACATAAACGGATTCCGAGCTAAACGCGGCGGATCATGCCGCAGCCAATCTTATTACCAGAATTTCCGGAAGGCTGAGAGGAAAAATCGTCGCTGTCAGAATGGATCACAACAGAACGCCCAAGAATATCGGAAATGGAAAAGCGTTTATCGTAAAAGGCTTCCCACGCATATCCTTGGTTGCCCAAAACAGGGAGAAGATCTCCGGCGTGATAGGGGTGAAGCCGGTGTTGGGGATTGTAGTGTTCTCCGGTTTTCGTAAAAGACTGAGAGCAGTCTCCATTTTCATGAATGTGCATAGCATAGAAATCAGAAGAACCAGAAGTCTGGATATTTGGAAGCCCGAAAAGTTCGGATTCTATCAGAACGCCTCCATAGGGAGTATCATAAAATTTGACGAGTCCGCTTAACTGCGGAGCGCTCGTATTTCCTGTAACCCAGGCGGCTGCCTGGGGCTGATTATTTTTCAAAAGCTGGGAAAACACAAGTGCGGGAGTAACAGATGAGGGCATAAAAACAGCCTTTCATAATGGAGTTACTATAATCATATGCAGAGAATAGAGGAATGTTTCGGAAAGAGATTCTGCCGAAAAAGCGAACCGATGCAGGTGGAGCATGTAATTTTCCGGAGTAGCCAGTCTGCGTAAAGCACCTTCTATAGAGCTGATGCGAAGATTGACAAGGAATGGTTTTCGGATATACAATGTCATCAGAAATGTATAAAGGAAAGGATTTTATTTATGAACAGAAAAAGACGAGGTGGTTTTTCGATTCTTGCAGCTGTTCTTGCGGTAATGCTTGCACTCTTTTTGGGGCTGCTTTTCTGGCTGCTTCATGGAAATGAAGAGCCGGAGCGGATTTTGCAGGGGGCTGCAGGGACTGAGACACTGTCCGTGTCAGGACAGGCTTCGCCGCCAGAAAATTCTGGGCAGGATGTTCCAGGAGACGGTTCAGAACAGCCAGAGAGAACGGAGGAGAACAGTCCGGTTGTGATTATCGGGGCAGAAGAGGCCGGGGAAAATGACGGTTCAGGAAGCTCTGACGGAGAGGGGGAATTGGAGAATTCTTCGGAGGACGCTGTGCCGGAGGAGGAAATCAATCTGCTTTTTGCCGGAGATGTATTTCTTTCCAGCCATGTACTGAATGCCTATGATACAGCAGGTGGTATTGGCGGAGTTTTGGATGAGGAGCTTCGCCAGGTCATTCAGGCTTCGGATTATTTTATGGTGAATCAGGAATTTCCCTTCAGTGACAGGGGAACAGCGGCAGAGGATAAGCAGTTTACCTTTCGTCTTCCCCCTTCCAGAGTGCATTTGCTGAAGGAAATGGGGATTGATATGGTGACCCTGGCCAATAATCACAGCCTGGATTTTGGAACAGATGCGCTTCTGGACACCTGCAGGACTTTGGACGAGGCGGGAATCCGTTATGTTGGAGCTGGTGAAAATATGGCCAGGGCAAGACAGCTGGAAACCGTGGAGGTGAAGGGAAAAACCATAGGATTTTTGGGCTCCTCCCGGGTTATTCCTGTATATGACTGGACAGCAGGAGAGCAGAAGCCAGGGGTTGCAATTACATACGATCCCGGAATGCTTTTAAAGGATATTGCAGCAGCAAAGCAGGTCTGTGATTATGTGGTGGTTTATATACACTGGGGAAAGGAAAAGGCGGTTACGCCGGAGGAATATCAGCAGACTATGGGGCGGCAGTATATTGATGCCGGAGCGGATCTGGTAATTGGAAGCCATCCCCATGTGCTTCAGGGAATTGAATATTATCAGGGAAAACCGATTGTATACAGCCTTGGAAATTTTGTTTTCGGAAGCAGTATTCCAAGAACGATGCTGCTTCAGGCAGCTCTTGGGAAGGACGGTGTGAAGCTGTCAGCTGTGCCCTGTAAATCCGCAGCAGGATATACACAGATGGAAAAGGATCCGGAAAAAACAGCCGCATTTTATCAGGAGCTGCAGGGGCTTTCTGTTCATGCGCAGGTAAATGAAGCAGGAGAAGTAACGGCGGCAGAATAGAATGCTGACAGAAATTACGAAAAATAATCGACAGGAAGAAAGAAGAAAAATAAATGGAAAAGATGACAAATACTCCCCAGGATTGGGAGCTTTCAGAGGATTTTTACAGCCAGGAGGAAGGAAAAAAATGGAAGCTGGAGGATTTTCTGGAAGAGGATTCCGGAAAACAGGAGAAAGCCCCAGGGCTGAATACAGCAGCTGAGACAGGCGCCCGTCTGGAGGAAATGGCAGAGCTGGTACGTCAGGTGACGGCTCTTTCCGGGCAGGGAAATACCGCAGATCAGATTGCAGGAGCTCTTGGTGTGGAGAGGAAGCTGGTGCAGGATATTATGGTGTGTCTGCAGGCATTCCCGGAGGATAATCCGGTTGCTGTGGCGCGGCTGATTGTTTTGGGATAAAAGAAACGAAAGAAGGGAAAACGCCATGTTTTTTATTATGGGTGTCAGTCAGGGACAGCAAAAGCTGAATTTTGATCAGCTGATTGTCTGCGGAAACTGCGGACGTTACGGACACTTGGAAGTGTATATGGTATACTCGTATCTGAGTCTGTTTTTTATTCCCGTGTTAAAATGGGGACGCCGCTATTATGTGCGAACCACCTGCTGCAATGCCTCAGTGGAGCTGGATGCAGAGCTGGGAAGAAAAATTCAGAGAGGAGAGATAACCTCTCTGCCGGAGAATATCATTCCAGACAGTCCGGCAATGCTCCAGAGCGGGAGAAAGCGCTGCGCTTCCTGCGGATTTGAGACAGAAGAGGATTACCAGTTCTGTCCAAAATGCGGCAGGGAGCTTTAAGGAAAGGGTTACTGAAACAGCTCCGTTATTTCCTGAAACAGAGCAATATCGTCTTCCTTCAGCCGGAGATTGGCGGAGAGTTCTTCGCCTTCGGGAGTGGTTACTTTAAACTCGATTACAGTGCCTTCCCGGATTGCCTTCTGACGGACAGCAGACAGATATTTCGGGAATTTGGGATGATTGGCTTTTACCCGATCCCAGGCTGATTTCAGTTGAAGAAGCTTCATTGGGTTCATACAAAATACCTCCTTTTTCTGGTGTTGATGGTTGTAGTATACCCGACATAGGAGGTTTTGAAAAGGCTGCATGGCTGAACGGTTACAATTTTGAGGTGAGAAGAATGATTTTTTCCAGAAAAGACCTGTTTCGGCTTCTGGGTCCGCTGATTGTGGAACAGATTCTGGCGGTATTAGTCGGAATGGTAGATGTCATGATGGTAGCTGCTGTAGGAGAAGCTGCTGTATCCGGAGTTGCTCTGGTGGACTCAGTCAGTCTGCTGATTATTCAGCTTCTGGCAGCCCTGGCAACCGGAGGCGCTGTAGTGTGTTCCCAGTATATTGGCAAGCACAGGTCAGACATGGCATGTCGGGCTGCGGGACAGCTGGTATTAATTACAGCAGGCGTGTCATTTCTGTTTACAGCAGTGGCGTTAATTGGAAACAGGCGTCTGCTTTATCTGATATTTGGTCAGGCAGAGGCGGCGGTTATGGATAACGCAGCCACATATTTCTGGCTGACGGCTCTGTCTTATCCTTTTTTGGCTTTGTATAATTCCTGTGCAGCGCTGTTTCGTTCTATGGGAAATTCCAGGGTGTCGATGATGGCATCTATGATTATGAATGGGATAAATGTTGCAGGAAATGCTGTTTGTATCTATGGTCTTCATATGGGGGTAGAGGGCGTTGCCATTCCTACGTTGATTTCCCGAATAACAGCGGCAGTTCTGATGATGATTCTGGTGCGTCATCCGGACAATGTGATTCGGATTACCGGTATTTCTCAGCTGCGTCCGGAAAAGGATATGATTCGGAGTATTCTGACTGTGGGAATTCCCAGCGGTCTGGAAAACGGAATGTTTCAGTTTGGAAAGCTGATGCTGCAGAGTCTGGTTTCCACCTTGGGAACGGCTTCTATTGCAGGCTTTGCAGTAGCAAATAATCTGGTGACTCTGCAGTATCTTGCCGGAAATGCTCTGGGGCTGGGGCTGATTACTATTGTAGGACAGTGTGTGGGCGCCGGAGAGGTGAAGCAGGCAAAAACGTATACAAAAAAGCTTTTGGCTGTAAACTACGGTATTCTGCTGGCTGTGTGTACGGTAATGGCTCTGGGCCGCGGGGGGATTGTGGGCTTTTATCATCTGTCCCCGGAGGCGGCGGGCATGGCTGAGGAGCTGATACTGGTTCACTGCTTTGCAATGACAGTGTGGCCTCCGGCGTTTGCGCTTCCCAACACGCTGCGGGCTGGCATGGATGCACGGTTTACGATGATGGTTTCCGTATTTTCCATGTGGGTGTTCCGGATCGGCTTTGCGTATTTGTTTGTACGGGGCTTTGGTTTTGGAATTATGGGAGTATGGTGTGGAATGTTTATTGACTGGATTTTCCGTATGGCTGTATTTCTGTGGAGATTCCGCGGATTTGAAAAACGGGCGAAAAGAATTTAAGGTAACAGCGGGCAAGAAGCTTTAGGCTGAACTGTTACAATTTAAGGGCAAATTTCAGGAGGAGGATGAATATGAAAAAGAACAGAATGAAACGGGAATGCGGAATGCTTTTGCCGGTCAGCGCTCTTCCGTCAAGGTACGGGATTGGATGCTTTTCCAGAGAGGCCTATCAGTTTGTGGATCAGCTGAAGGAGGCTGGGCAGCAGTACTGGCAGATTCTGCCGCTGGGGCCTACCGGGTATGGGGATTCTCCCTATCAGTCCTTCAGTGCGTTTGCAGGCAATCCCTATCTGATTGATCTGGAGGACTTGATTCAAAAAGGGCTGCTGACCAGGGAGGAATGTGACCAGGCGGATTTTGGGGACAATCCCAGGGATATTGATTATGAGAAGCTGTACCGGAACCGATTTCCTGTACTGCGCAGGGCATTTGAACGGTGGAGAGAGCGCCAGTTTCAGGCCGGATATGATGAAAAGCAGATGGAACATATTTTTTCAAAAAAGCTTTCTGATGAGACTCTGGAATACTGCTTTTATATGGCAGTGAAAAATGAATTTGGAGGAAAAAGCTGGAGTGAATGGGATGAGGATATCCGCCTGAGAAAGGAAAGCGCAGTTCGCCATTATCGGGAAAAGCTGCAAAATGAAATTTTATTTTATGCCTTTTTACAGTATGTATTTCAGAAGCAGTGGAAGCGGCTGAAGCAGTATGCCAACAGCCAGGGAATCCGGATTATTGGAGATATTCCTATTTATGTGGCCTTTGATGGGGCAGACAGCTGGGCGCATCCTGAGCTGTTTCAGTTTGACCAGGAACGGCGCCCGTCTGCTGTGGCAGGATGTCCGCCAGATGCATTTTCGGCTACGGGACAGCTTTGGGGCAATCCTCTGTATCGCTGGGATTATCATAAAAAGACAAAGTACCGCTGGTGGATGAAGCGGATGGAATACAGCTTTGGACTTTATGATGTTGTCCGGGTGGATCATTTCCGGGGATTTGATGAATATTATTCGATTCCAGCAGGAGATCAAACAGCAGAATTCGGCCATTGGGAAAAAGGGCCGAGATATGATTTGTTCCGGGTTCTGAAAAAGAAATTTGGAAATCCCGATATTATTGCAGAGGATCTGGGATTTTTGACACCGTCTGTGTTAAAGCTGGTAGAGAAAACCGGTTATCCTGGAATGAAGGTGTTGGAATTTGCCTTTGACGAGTCGGAAGACAGCGCTTATTTGCCTCATAAATACCCGGCAAATTGTGTAGTTTATACAGGAACACACGACAACACAACTCTCCAGGAGTGGTACAGAACTCTGGATCCGGCAGCAAAAGCTTTCGCAGTTCGGTATCTGGGAAATGAGAGGACTCCTCAGGGAGAGATTCACTGGGATTATATTCGTCTGGCTCTTCAGAGCGCAGCGCGGATTGCTGTGATTCCTGTTCAGGATTATCTGGGACTTGGCGGCTGGGCCAGAATTAATGAGCCGTCTACCTTGGGTAAAAACTGGCGGTGGCGTATGACTGAGGAGGATTTTACAGAGGATCTTCTTAAACGGTGCCGGGATATGGCACAGACGTATGGACGATGTGAGAAGGAAGAATAGCGGTTTTTTGTAAAGAAGAAAGGCCTGACAGGGGGGATGTCTGTCAGGTCCTTTCTCTTTTCATAGGAGATTATGTCCTGTGAAATAAAAACGCTCTGCGGAACGAGCACTTACGGAAGAATAAATCTGCCTCTGTGAGTGCGTCCGGCACATTCGTAACAGTTCAATCAAAGCTATCAGCAAGGTGTGCCGAAAAATTTATGATAACGCGAATCAGGTATTAATCGTCATCGCGGTCATCATCATGATCATCATCGTCATGGTCGTCATCGAAGCGGTCGTCATCGAAGCAGTCGTCATCGTCGTGGTCGTCATCGAAGCGGTCGTCATCGAAGCGGTCGTCATCGAAGCGATCGTCATCGAAACGGTCATCATCGTCATGGTCGTCATCGAAGCGATCGTCGTCGAAACGGTCATCATCGTCATGGTCGTCATCATAACGATCGTCATCATTCCAGGCATCCCAGTCATCGTTGCGTTCCCGGTCAGCTGCTGTGATTTTTCCAGTGAAAGCGTTGACTTCGTATTCGTATTCGATTCCGCCGGCAGTGAATTCCAGCTCATAAATGCCGTCGTCCAGATCGTATTCGCCTTCGCTGAAAACGGCATCTTTCAGACCGGCATGGGCAAGAGCAAGTTCACGGGCTTTCTGAATGCCAATGCGTCCTTTATTATCCAGATCAGAGGTATTTACTGTAACAGTGCTGGATTTGAGTCCGCAGTCCTTTAAAGTATAACGGGCGCTGTCTGCCACATCTTCCAGAAACTGACTGTCGGGAGTCTTAGAGCCTGCTTCTAGCTTAATAAGAAGGTTTTTTGCAGGATGATTCTTTTGTGTATCAAAATATCCATCTTCATAGATTTCCCGGATCAGATCCTCCATAACCTCGTCACAGGGATCGTACTGATAATTTTTCATATCACGGACAACGGCGCGTCCGCTTTCGTTCATGCCACTCAGCTTCAGAACGCGTCCCTTATAGTTGTAATCCATTTTGATTTCAGGATTAACGCTGATTAGAAGGGTTCCGGTTTTGACAGTTTTATCAGTAACAACGGAAGCATCCTGTTTCAGAAGTGCGGATGCAGATGCGTGGCTGGTCATAGAAGCAGCCAGAGAAAGAACCATGGCAGCAGATAACATACTGGAAACTAAATTTTTTTTCATAAAGAGCATCTCCTTTCAGAAATATATGTTATTTTTATTGTTTTCAAAGATAGGATACGGAAGAGAAAATGGAAAACCGGGGTCAGAGAAAAAATTTTGAAAATTTTTTTACTGTTCATGGCTTGCGGCAGATGATAAAATATGATATTCTGAATTCATCTTCAGAAGAGAGTCTTTGATTGAAAGAAATCTTTGGCAGTTCGTCAGATTGATACCAGACTAAGTTTTAAAATTTCAGAATAAAATCAGGAAGTGCTGTTTGGATGCAAAAAACTTGTTTGCGGGTGACTCCGCCTGCATCAGGGCGCGTTTGCAGCGAAAAGGTCATAATTGCTGAGATTTATTAAGCCATTTTCATTTGCAGATAAGGGGACTTATAAAATAGAAAATCCCTGCCGAAATCAATTCGGCAGGGAGAAAGACTCAGTCGTCATCGTTATCATTGCTGTCCTCATCACTACTGTTGTCGGTGCTATGCTCATCGCCGTCCTCATCACTGCTGCTGTCATTGCCGTCATGCTCATCCTCGTCATTATCATTGTGATCATCTGTATGCTCAGCATCATCGTTTGTATCCAGCCGCGGGCTGTGTTCGTCCAGGTCATTGTTATCGGTATCCCGCTCGCTGTCATCATCTTGCCTGTCTGCTGCATTCTCGCTGTCATCATCTTGCCTGTCTGCTGCACCCTCCCTGTCATCGTCCTTCCCTTCGGACGTGTCCTCGCTGTCGTCTTCGTTATCCTCATTAAGAGTGCCCTCGTCGCCTTCGTCTTCAGAATCATCGTTCTCCTCATCTATTTCCTGAAATTTGGAGATTTCGGAGAGAGGCGTATCGTCAGGAGCGCTGGGGGGGACAGGAACATCGGAAAGTGAACCTGTGGGGAGGGGCTCTGCGGATGCAGGTGCTTCGGATGCAGTGACAGATACCGTATCATTCAGATGGTTTTCCAGTTCGGTCAGAAGGCGATCCTCTGTTTTGGCGATCCAGTTTTCATGAGAGGATTCCAGAGTAAGAAAAATCTGTCCGCCTTCCTTCAGATAACCCATTTCCATGGCTCTGTCTGCCAGCTCGCCAGAAGCCTGTTCCAGCTTTTGTCCTCGAAACTGGTAGCCGTCAAGAAGCCGCAGACCATCATCATTGAGACCATCTGCAGAAATAACATAGTCAAGCCGGTTGACGGTCAGCTTCAGATCGGGATTGATTTGAATTCGGACAGATCCATAGGGGGTCAGACAGACATGCCAGGTTCCCAGAACAGCCAGGAAGAAGCATGCAGCCAGAGAAGCAGCGGAGAGAAGCATTCGGCGTCTGCGCAGGGATTTTATTGTGATGGGCTCCTCCTCTGCAGTACATTCTATAACGAAGGATACCGTTTCCCCGACCTGATAATTCAGATTGGCAACCTTCAGAAATCGTCCTGTCTGATCCAAAACTACAGCGTATCCGGGATGGCATTCCATTACAAGATAAGTCATAGCGGTTTCTCCTTTCGTTTCATAAACTGCAGATGTCCTCGGATGATTTCAAAACCATTGGTGTAGGCCAGAAGAATGGCAACGAGATATTTCCGGTGCCGTTCCAGGGTTTTCCGCTCTGTTCCAGAACCGGCAGCCAGCTGAGCCAGAGGCAGTTTTTTGCTGTGAATCATCTGGACCAAAAGCTGAGGATGGGATTTCGCATAATCCAGCACCTTCATGCAGGCATCCATGGTTCGCTCCTGTCTGGGGCAGTTATCAGCAATGTCAGACAGTGTAAGCCCAAAGGATTCCAGTTGATGAGAAAATTCTTCGATTTCTGTGCGGGCCGCTGTTATCTGAAGAACCTCGTTCATTTTGTCAGAACGATCCGGAAGCTGTTCCCCAAGGGAGCGGCTGTCATCCTGAGAGGATGGCAGATCCAGAGAGAGAAGGGATTTATGACGCTGTTCTTTTCGGGCATAATCAATCAGCCGGTTTCGAATAGCAGTGGAAGCCAGCGTAAAGAATGCTCCCTTTTCTGTCCGATAAGAGAGAATGGATTCATAGAAGGCAAACATGGCAATATTCAGTTCATCCTGGTTTTCATCCGGCGGGCGTTTCAGAAAGCGGGCAGTTTCTGATTTGATAAATGGAAGGTACTGGCGAATCAGCTGGTCAGCAGCACGGCTGTCGCCCTGGGCCTTCTGAACCTGGCGGACGATCTGGTGTTCTTGATTCATAGGCAAAATCTCCCTTTTCCTATAGAATACGAATAAAATGTTAAAAAAACGGGGCTGCATGGAAAAAAATTGTAACAGTTCAGTGTTACAAAAAATTTGAATTTTGAAGAAGCTGTTTTCTGTCATAGGAGAATGGCGCCTAAGACAGAAAAAGGTGCAGAGACTGTCAGAAACAGCATCTGCACCGGAAGGTAAAGCCTGACCAAATGCAGGATTTACTGGATGGTAATTTTTGCTTTTGATGTAGATTCTTCTGTAGATGAGCTTTCCTTTTTACTGCTTTCAGAAGCGGCCTGTGTGGCTTCAGCGGCAGCAGAAGTGGTTTCCTCACTGCCTTCTTCTGCCTCCTGCTCTGGTGTGCTGTCGAGAACCTCGCTGCCGTTTTCTTTGTGAGAAGTAAAGGAACCCTGCGCCTCATTGCCAGCCATATCCTGTACGAAAATACGAAGTCCGGCAGAATCCATAGTAAAGGAAAAGGTATTCAGATCCCGGTTTGCAACCAGAGGAAGAACACGTTCACCTGTGGAATTCAGCGCATAAACGGAATCATAATTAATGCCGGCCTGACTGTCAGTCAGAGTTACGGTCAGTACGCCGTCTTCTACATAAGAGGCAGAAAAGGTGGGAGGCGTGTCATCCAGAATATTCACATATTTGATATTGTCCTCAGGCATTCCGTTAAAATTGGTAACAATAGCCTGGAGAGAACCATTTCTGTGAAGGGTGGTGGTATATGTCCGCTTTTTGCCTTTTGTCAGTTCCAAATTTTCACCATCCAGCTCCATGACAATGGATTTGGTGGGAAGCCAGGACTTCATGGTAAGGGTGGCAGTGGTAGTCTGATAATCGCTGGTATCTTCTACAGTCAGCTCAAATTTGGGCTTGGCTGTCACAAGGTAAAAAACTATGGCGTTAAATACAAGAAATGGCAATATGTAAAACAGCAGAATATGCGGCCACTCGCTGGCAGGCTTCTGCTTGTGTCTGCCGGATCGCCGGTAAGATGACTGATGATAATGTTCCATGACAGCTCCTTTGCATACAATATTTTCTGTCCATAAGCATAGCAGAAAAGCCGGGGATTTACAAGTGAACATTTTCTTACTTTTCTGCATCTGCCATTGGTTTTTTCGGCGGTTTTAGCGAAGAGACCTTTTCAGAAGGAGGTGGTTATGGTATGATGAAATCAGGAAGAGAACGGTAGTCTGCAGCTGACTGCAGACTTTGTGAAAGGAACAGATATGATACGGAAGGCAGCAGAGTTTGCGGCAAAGGCACACGAGGGAGCAGTCCGGAAAGGAAGCAGGATTCCCTATATTTATCATCCCATGGAGGCAGCTGTGATTGTGGCTCAGATGACGGAGGATGAGGAAGTGATTGCTGCGGCTTATCTTCATGATGTCCTGGAGGACACCGCAGTGACGGCAGAGCAGCTGGAGAAAGAATTTGGAGGCCGGGTTTTGGCTCTGGTTTCTGCTGAGACGGAGGATAAATCCCTTTCCTGGAGAGAGCGCAAGCAGGCGGCGATTGAACATTTAAAGACAGCCTCCAGAGAAGAAAAGATTCTTGTGCTTGGAGACAAGCTGAGCAATATGCGAAGCACTGCCCGGGATTATATGGCAGAAGGAGAACATGTGTGGCAGCGCTTTAATGAAAAACGCCGGGAGTGCCATCAGTGGTATATGGCCGGAATGCTGGAGGGACTGAAGGAGCTGGAGGATACAACTGCTTATCAGGAATTCAGCCAGCTGTTTCATTTCGTTTACGGGGCATAAAAAGGATAACCTGCGCTGAGGGAGAGATGGGCGCTCTGCGAATTCTTTGCCTCAGCACAGTCTCTGCAGACAGGATATGTCTGCAGCTTCAGAAGCCATCCCGGAAAGAAAAATCGAAAGCCGGCAGTTTGCTTTCATACAAAAGAAAAATCGAAATAATCTATCAAAAGTTTCTGTAAGAATTTTGAACTACGGATCTGTTCTTGATCCGGAAGAATCCCATAAAAAACAGCAGCTCAGGACAGAGATCCGTTTTAGACAGCTGCATCAGGAAACAATTTCAGAAAAGGCCTGTAAGAATGCCATGCGGCAAAATGGGACATGACAAGCTCTGATCTTGCTGCAGGAAAATTCCGATGGGTTTTTGCGGCCGGAAAAGGAGAGGGAATGAAGATTTTTTGGAGAGAAAAGCAATATGATGAAAAAATGCGGACAAGCTGTATTCAGATCATGATTTGGGTGGGGCTGGTTTTGATTCAGATGATGATTGTAGGCTGTCTGACTGTTAGGGCAGAGATACAGGAAGGCGGGAAGGAAACCATCGAAAAAAAGCTGGAATATACGCAGCTGGAGGAGGGGATGGATTTTCCGGAAACCATAGAAGTTCAGGTAAAGACAGAGCAGGGGACAGAGACAGTCTTGTGCCGTGCAGCAGAACAGAGGGTTACAGGAGAGCGATGGCTGGAGGATTTTTCTTTTCCTGTTACCTTCCACCGCTATCATTCCGATTATTACCGCCTGGGAGAGTTTCTGGTACCTTTTCAGGAAGAAAAACCACCGCTGGAGGGCTGTGAGTCTGAGCTGCTTCGACAGCTGGGACTTTCTTCAGATGCCTACGAGATCCTGGATTTTCAATGGCAGGGCGGAACCTATCTGGGACAGGACGGAACGCTCTGCCGTGACGGAATCGGAACAGGGCGGCGTCTGGTACGGGATTATCTGGTTACATACAGGGGAACCTATCAGAGGATGGCAGAAACAGAGGAATTGCAGGAAAGCGAGGAGCAGAAGCCAAATGTGCAGGAAGCCGGTTTGGGAGGACAGGGAGAGGATTCCTGGGAAGGGGCGGAAACTATACAGAGAAGGTTCCTTTCCTTCTGGAAAAAGGCAACGCGTTTTCTGCTGATTGCAGTAGGAATCGGAGGTATTTTCTTTCTGGGCGGACTTTTCTTTCTGGGGCTGTTATGGGTAGAAAAATATCTGCGAAAATGGTATAATAGCAGAAATTAAAATCCGTGATACAGACTGAATATACACCGGATGGGATTAAGGAGGAATTTAATCATGTTTACAGAAAATAAAAACGTAGAGGCAACAGATCTGGGCGGAGGAGTAACCAGAAAGATTTTATCTTACAGCAAGAATCTGATGACAGTGGAGCTTCAGTTCCAGAAGGGGGCTGTCGGTGCAAAGCATTCCCATCCGCACGAGCAGATTGGTTATATCGTGTCTGGACGCCTGATTTATCAGGAGGAGGGCTGTGAGGATAAAGAACTGCAGACAGGTGATACTTACTATGTAAAACCAGACGCGGTTCATGGAATCCAGGTTCTGGAGGATACGGTTCTTCTGGATGTTTTCACTCCGATGCGGGAGGATTTTGTAAAATAAAAGGAAATTACAATAAAAGGCAGAATTGGAAGGTAAAGGAGAAGAGAATGCTGTTTATCGAATATCCATCATGCAGTACCTGCCAGAAAGCAAAAAAATGGCTGAATGCTCATGAAATCGCGTTTATAGATCGTCACATTGCAGAAGAGAATCCCACGGCAGAGGAGCTTAGGGAGTGGATCGGACGTTCCGGTCTGGAAATCCGGAAATTTTTTAATACCAGTGGAATGAAGTATCGGGAACTGGGGCTGAAGGATCGGCTGGCAGATATGAGTGACGAAGAAAAGATCGGACTTTTGGCCCAGGATGGAATGCTGGTAAAGCGCCCTCTGGTGGTAACAGAGGACCGAATTTTAGTAGGATTTAAAGAGAAAGAGTGGGAAGAGGCCCTGCTGAAAAATTGACATTTGAAAGCCGTGGTGCTACACTGATTTCATGATTACGAAGCGACAGGAGAAGAATATTATGTTAAATGGAAAGAAAGTATTATTCAGTGGTATGCAGGCTACCGGAAACCTGACTCTTGGAAACTACCTGGGGGCCCTGAAAAACTGGGTTACCATTGCTGATGAATATGAAACCTTTTACAGCGTAGTAGATATGCATTCTATTACGGTGCGCCAGGATCCGGCAGAGCTGCGCAGACGCGCAAGAAATTTGCTGACCCTGTATATTGCAGCTGGTCTGGATCCGGAGAAAAACTGTATTTATTACCAGTCTCATGTATCTGGCCATGCTGAGCTGGCCTGGATTCTGAACTGCTTTACCTATATGGGTGAATTAAATCGTATGACCCAGTTTAAGGACAAGGCAGCCAAGCATGCAGATAACATTAATGCAGGTCTGTTTACCTATCCGGTTTTAATGGCTGCGGATATTCTGCTGTACCAGGCCGATGTGGTTCCTGTTGGAATCGATCAGATGCAGCATCTGGAGCTGACAAGGGACATTGCTCAGAGATTCAATGGAGTTTACGGCGATGTATTCACTGTTCCGGAGGCATATATCGGCAAGGTTGGAGCGAAGATCATGAGTCTTCAGGAGCCTGCAAAGAAGATGTCCAAATCTGATGAAAATCCTAACGGAAGCATTTATCTGATGGATGATCCGGATACGATTATCCGCAAATTTAAACGGGCAGTGACTGATTCCGAGGCCTGCGTGCGCTACTGTGAGGAGCAGCCGGGAATCAGAAACCTGATTGATATTTACTGTGCATGTACCGGAAAGACGCCAGCAGATGTGGAGAAGGAATTTGATGGAAAGGGCTACGGCGATTTTAAGATGGCAGTAGGTGAGTCTGTTGTAGATGTACTGAAGCCGTTGCAGGATCGGTTTGCAGACCTTTCAAACAATAAAGATTATCTGGACAGCGTGATTAAGAATAATACAGAGAAGGCACAGTACTTCTCCAATAAGACTCTGCGCAAGGTTCAGAAAAAGGTAGGCTTCCCGGAGCGGATCCGCTGAGGCAGATACGAAGAAGCTTCCGTCAGAATATATCAGAAAAGGAGCAGATACGATGGCTAAATTGGATGGAAAAGTTGCACTGATTACCGGTGCTGCAGCAGGCCTTGGAGAAGGCATTGCTTCTGCTTATGCAAAGTATGGCGCAAAAATGATTCTGGTGGACCTGTCGCCCGCTGTTGAGGAGACTGCCGAGAAGCTGCGCAGAGAATATGGCGCAGAGGTTATTACGGCAGTTGCCAATGTGGCGGATCGTGCGCAGATGGATGCGGCTGCGGCAAAGGCGGTTGAGGCCTTCGGGGCAATTCATATTGCCTGCTGCAATGCCGGAGTATGCCGTCTGGCACCCTTTGAAGAGATGGATGACGCTACCAGGGATTTTCATATTGATGTGAATATCAAGGGTGTGTGGAACACCTGTAAGGCCGTGATTCCCTATATGTTAAAGCAGGGAGGCGGCAGTATTGTCATCGCATCCTCTGTAACAGGAGATATCGTGGCAGATGCCGGAGAGGCCGCTTATGCCATGACAAAGGCGGCGCTGGTTGGACTGACCAAATGTCTGGCTGTCGAATATGCAGGACGGAATATCCGTGTAAACTGTTCTCAGCTGGGATATGCGCGGACACCGATGGTAGAAAAGATGGCTATGGAATCCAATCCGGAGAATCCGGAGGCAGCTATTGCTGATATTGCAGCAGGGGTACCCATGGGACGCCTTGCAAAGCCCATAGAAGTGGGAGAGCTGTTTGCATTTCTGGGAAGCGACGAGTCCAGCTATCTGACCGGTTCTCAGATTGTGATAGACGGAGGCAGTACTTTGCCGGAAACCATGTCCATTGGAACCAACTGAGTGGGAGCATCGATGGAATGTTTGAAGCGGAAACGTCAGCACAGAGGCGTTAAAACAACGTAAAAAAATATAGATTTTGTTGACAGTTTTCCAGTTTGTATGCCATATTATAAAAAACGCAAAAACAGAGTGTTTTGATAATAAGCTAGGCATTCCAAGGGAGTAGTTGCAAGGACAGGATCAACATACGCGGCGAAGCATCGCCTGGTCCTGGACACCGGAAGGATAAAACGGTAACGAGACTTTTCATGCATGAAAGAATTTCGTGTGTGGAGAGTCTCGTTTTTTGTCATAGGAAAGTGTGTCCCATGAAATAAAAACGCGGAAATACAGTCCTAGAAATATGGAATGCCTCATACCTTAAAATAAGCAAAGGAGAGACAAGATGAAAACGTGGTATCGAGAATCAGCGGAAAATGTGCTGAGGGATATGGGCAGCAGCCGAAGCGGTCTGACACAGCAGCAGGCCGAAGCGGTACGAAAGAAGGCCGGGGAAAATGTCCTTCAGGAAGGGACTGGAAAAAAGGCCTGGCAGGTGTTTTTGGAACAGTTTCAGGATCTTCTGGTGATAATCCTGATTGCTGCAGCAGGGATTTCCATGGTATCTGATAATGTGGAAAGTGCAGTGGTTATTTTTGCAGTGATACTGATGAATGCGGTTCTGGGAACTGTACAGCATGAAAAGGCGAGAAAATCCCTGGACAGTCTGAAATCCCTGTCCTCGCCGTCAGCGAAGGTGATACGAAATGGACAGACTCTGGAAATCCCGTCCGCTCAGGTGGTTCCGGGAGATTTGATAGCTCTGGAGGCAGGAGATCTGGCTGTAGCAGACGGACGCCTTTTGGAGTGCCATAATCTTCAGGTCAATGAAAGCTCTCTGACGGGAGAATCTCTGGCTGTGGAAAAGCAGGCGGAAGCGATGGAGACAGAAGGGGCGGTTCCTCTGGGCGATCAGTTCAATATGATTTTTTCAGGTTCTTTGATTATTCAGGGACGGGCAGTGATGGTGGCAACGGCAACGGGAATGCACACGGAAATTGGAAAAATTGCAGCTCTCATGAATGCCACAGGTGAGAAAAAAACACCGCTTCAGATCAGCCTGGATCGTTTCAGCGGCCATCTGGCAGCTGTTATTATGGGAATCTGCGCCCTGGTATTTGCATTAAGCCTGTACCGGAAAATGCCAGTGCTGGATTCGCTGATGTTTGCAGTAGCGCTGGCTGTGGCGGCAATTCCTGAGGCTCTGGGCTCTATTGTAACCATTGTGCAGGCTATGGGAACGCAGCGGATGGCACGGGAAAATGCCATTATCAAGGATTTAAAGGCAGTAGAAAGTCTGGGCTGCGTGTCTGTAATCTGTTCTGATAAAACAGGAACTCTGACGCAGAATAAAATGACAGTAGAAGAGGTTTTTGCAGACGGAGAGTTGATGGCGCCGGGGCAGATTTCCATGTACCAGAAGGCCGGACGTTATCTGGTATACGGATTTACCCTGGCAAATGATGCCAGACTTCAGGGGGAGGAAGGAATCGGAGATCCCACGGAGCTTGCCCTTCTGGAAATGGCGGTCCGGGCCGGGGCGGACAGCGAGGAGCTGAGGCGGGAAATGCCGAGGCTGGAAGAGCTTCCCTTTGATTCTGAAAGAAAGCTGATGAGTACCGTTCATATGTGTGACGGACAGAGAGTTCTGTTTACAAAAGGGGCTATGGACGTGATTCTTGACCGGACCGGAGAACTGATGACAAAGAACGGGGCGATTCCCATGACTCCGGCCTGGAGGCAGAGACTGCAGGAGCAGAACAGAGCATGGTCGGAAAAAGGGCTTCGGGTTCTGGCTGTGGCATACCGTCCGTTGGAGGAGATGGAGTGCTGCAGTCTGGAAGCAGAGAACGGATATGTTTTTCTGGGAATGGCAGCCATGATGGACCCACCCAGAATAGAATCACGTCCGGCAGTGCTCAGCGCCAGAAGAGCAGGAATCCGTCCGGTTATGATTACCGGAGATCACAAAATTACAGCTATGGCCATTGCAGGAAAAATCGGCATTATGGAGGAGGGGGATCTGGCTCTGACCGGACCGGAGCTGGATGCGATGAAGGAGGAAGAGCTGGACGAAAAACTGGAAAATATTTCCGTCTATGCAAGAGTTTCTCCAGAGCATAAAATCAGAATTGTAGATGCATGGCAGAGAAAAGGCTGTATTGTTGCCATGACGGGAGACGGAGTCAATGATGCTCCGGCTTTAAAGAAGGCTGATATCGGGGTAGCCATGGGAATTACGGGGACAGAGGTTTCCAAGGATGCAGCCTCTATGATTCTGACAGATGACAATTTTGCCACGATTATCAAGGCGGTAGCCAACGGGCGGAATGTTTACCGGAATATCCGCCATGCGGTTCAGTTCCTTCTTTCCGGAAATATGGCAGGGATTTTCAGTGTCCTGTATACATCCCTTTTCGATCTGCCTATGCCCTTTGCACCGGTTCATCTTTTGTTTATTAACCTGCTGACAGATTCTCTTCCGGCTATTGCCATTGGTATGGAACCCCAGGAAGACGGGCTGCTCAGACAGCCGCCCAGAGATCCAAAGGAGGGAATTTTGACCAGGGAATTTTTGCTGCGGATTCTGCTGCAGGGAGGGCTGATCGCTCTTTGCACGATGACGGCCTTTCATCTGGGACTGGAAACAGGCGGCGCAGGAACTGCCAGCACCATGGCTTTTGCAGCTCTGACCTTGGCTCGTCTATTTCATGGATTTAACTGCAGAAGTGAACACTCCATTGCGAAGCTGGGCTTTCGGGGAAACCTGTGGAGCATTTTGGCCTTTGAGACAGGCGTTCTGCTTTTAGCGGCTGTTTTGTTCCTTCCGGGACTTCAGGTACTGTTTGCAGTGGCTGATTTAAACCTGCGTCAGCTTGTCAGCATTGTGGCTCTGGCTGTGATTCCCACGGTGGTGATTCAGGCCGGAAAGATGATCCGGGAGGCGCTGGCATAAGAAATCTCCTTGCAACCTTTTTTTCAGAGAGGTATAATCAAGAAAAATGCCGGAACGGAAAATAGCCGAAACAGAGAATTTCCGGAACCGGCAGAATGAGGAAAATGGGAAGGGGAGCAGAGATGAAACTGGTAACGTATCAGGTAGATCAAAAGGTGAAAATAGGAATTATCAGCGCAGATGGAGAGTGGGTATATCCGATGGATTCCATTGGTGTGGAGTATCCGACGATGCTGGAGGCAGTAAAGCAGATGTGTGAATCAGAAAAGCAGCTGCTGGAATACAGCGCCGGTCTGGAACCCGATCGCTTCCGCGGCGCAGCCCGGTTAGAGGATGTGCAGCTGCTGGCGCCGATTCCTGTGCCGGAGCAGGACATTATCTGTCTGGGAATTAACTATATGGAGCATGCAGAGGAGTCTGCCCGATTTAAAAAACAGGAATTTTCCGGGGAGCGCCCCTTTGCAGTTTACTTTTCCAAACGGGTGAATGAGGCAGTGCCGGACGGTGGTTTCATTCCGGCATATGAGGGTTTGGTGGATAGTCTGGACTATGAGGCAGAGCTGGCTGTGATTGTAGGAAGGGATGCCAGAAATGTGGAGCCGGAACATGCGGAGGATTATGTGTTTGGATATACGATTTTAAATGATGTAAGCGCCCGCAATATTCAGAACCGCCATCAGCAGTGGTATTTTGGAAAAAGCTTGGATGGATTTGCGCCCATGGGACCCTGCATTCTTACCCGGGAGTCTGTTCCGTATCCGCCGTGTTTAAATATCCGCTCTTATGTAAATGGAGAACTGCGCCAGAACAGCAATACTTCCCGGATGATTTTTCACATTGATCATATTATCAGTGAGCTGTCAAAGGGAATGACTCTGAAGGCAGGAACGATTATTTCTACAGGAACTCCGTCAGGAGTGGGAATGGGATTTGAGCCTCCCCGTTTTTTGAAAGCAGGCGATGAGGTTTCCTGCGAAATAGAAGAAATTGGAAGATTGACAAACCGGATTGGCAGGGAGGATTAATCCTCCTGCCACCATTCCTGGGGAATCACATCCCGCTCCAGCAGACAGGTTTTCTCATGGGAGAGAATCCGCCGCGTCACAGAGGCTGTCTGACGGGCATCACAGAGAATGCAGTCTGCATCTCCAAAGGAAACATGGCGGGCGGCGCCACAGGTCTCAAGGGCAGGAGCCAGCTTGGGATAATGTTCGGAAATATGCGGCTCATTTTTGTTGTAGTGGCGGTAAACCGGGCGGCGAAGAAGAGCATCGTCAGCCTGACGGATAAAAAATTCACTGGGTTCATCGGTAAGCCGCTCTGGAACATTCATGGATTCCTCAACTGCGTGGATGAAGGTGTTTCGTTCATGGCCTACGCCGATCAGAAGAATTTTTGCTCCAATATTCTCCAATCGTCCCCAGCATCCCTCAGGACTGCAGGGAGTATCCACAGTCTCTTCGCCGGCAATGTACTCTTTTGCTTTTTTTCCATAGGCAGCAATGCTGTGAGTGGGATGAAGCGAGCGGACAACACCAGGACGTATGCGGAACAGATTTGTCAGAAGTCCTACACAGGAAGGCATATTTTGAGGATCAAAAATGCGGCAGTCCGGTCCCATCTGGGCCCAGGTGTGGGCAGGCATCATGAAAAGCCCATCTGACAGATATTCCATCCAGGTGTCCAGTACAGTATCTGCGCCGCCTTCTACGTTTCCGATGGATTTCATAGAAGCGTGAACCATGATGGAATCATCAGGCTGAATGCCCATGCGGTGAATCATATCGGTAAGCTGTTGTTTTGTGTAGTTCATGTTTCATATCCTCATTTCTATTGTTGTGAAAGAGCCCGGAACCATATGGTCCGGGCTTTTGCAGTTCCTGTTTTGAGTATCAATAGTTAACGGTCATCCGTTCAAAGTATGCCTGGGGATGTGAACATACTGGGCAGATTTCCGGAGCCTCATTACCCTCGTGGATGTATCCGCAGTTGCGGCACTTCCAGCCAAGCGGCGCCTCACCCTTGAAGGTTCCGTCTTTGCGCAGATTTTCAAGCAGCTTTAAGTAACGTTTCTCATGGGAGGCTTCTACCTCTGCCACCAGGCGGAATTTGGCAGCCAGCTCAGGGAAGCCTTCTTCTTCTGCTTCTCTTGCCATGCGAACATACATATCTGTCCACTCTGCATTTTCTCCGGCGGCTGCATCCACAAGGTTGGCGTCTGTATCACCGATGCCGTGGATTTCTTTAAACCACATTTTTGCATGTTCCTTTTCCTGCTCGGCAGTTTCTAAATACAGAGCAGCCATCTGCTCATATCCGGCCTTCTTTGCTGCAGATGCATAGAAGGTGTATTTGGTTCGTGCCTGGGATTCCCCGGAAAATGCTTCCCAGAGATTTTTCTCGGTTTTTGTGCCTGCGTATTTTGACATAAAAAGAGCCCTCCTTTGCTTAAAAACTACAATAATAAGAATTATTACTGATTTTGTTTTAGCATAAAAAACGGGAAAATGTCAAGAAAAAATGAGAGAGAAGACGAATCCTCTCTCTCATAAAATTCCTGACGGTTCAGGATATATTAGCCAAAGTATCTCTTTAACAGACCTTCGAATGCCTTGCCGTGGCGAGCTTCGTCGCGAGCCATCTCATGAACGGTGTCATGGATTGCATCCAGGTTAGCAGCTTTTGCTCTCTTAGCCAGATCGAACTTGCCTGCGGTTGCGCCGTTCTCAGCGTCAATTCTCATCTCCAGGTTCTTCTTGGTAGAGTCGGTAACAACCTCACCCAGAAGCTCTGCAAACTTGGAAGCGTGCTCAGCCTCTTCCCAGGCTGCTTTCTCCCAGTACAGACCGATCTCCGGATAGCCTTCTCTGTGAGCAACTCTTGCCATAGCCAGGTACATACCAACCTCAGAGCACTCGCCCTCGAAGTTAGCGCGCAGGTCAGCCAGAATATCCTCGCTTACGCCCTGTGCAACACCTACAACGTGCTCAGCAGCCCAGGTTCTCTCACCAGCCTGCTCTTTGAACTTGGAAGCCGGAGCCTTACATACCGGGCAGAATTCCGGAGCAGCGTCGCCTTCATGAACATAACCACATACAGTACAAACCCATTTCTTCATAGTTAAAATCTCCTTTACATGTTATATTAATATTAAATTAGATGCGTTATTTTGCTGTAATCAAATCAGTAATGATTACTAATATTAATTTATCACAAAACTTTTTAAATGTCAATCCTTTTTGAGAAAAATTCTTGTTAATTCTGGAAAAGGATTAGTGCCCCTGTTGTGCCATACAGTCAGAGCAGATTCCATAGAAATCAATGGAATGACTGTCAATCTTCCCGTGAATATGCGGCTGCATTTTATCTTCCAGATCCAAAGCCCAGAGTGGGGGCAGATCCTGAATACCGCCGCAGCAGCGGCATACAAAATGATAATGAGGGGCAGTGTCTCCATCAAAATGATCCTTGCCGTCACCAAAGGTCAGCTTTCGCGCCTCACCTAATTCTACCAGGAGATTCAGGTTCCGGTAAACGGTTCCGAGGCTGATGCTGGGAAACTCTTCCCTGATACTTGCGTATATGGCATCTGCAGTCGGATGGTCGTGGCGGTTCATCAGACATGCTTTGATAGATTCTCTCTGACGGCTATACTTTAATGTCTTCATAGACCAGCTCCTTGAAAATAAAAATAATAGTAACAATTACTATATTTATTTTAAGAGATCCTGGAGGAAATGTCAAGTGTTTTCTGTCAGACGGCACAGTTACTTTTTATAGTTAACGTCAGATAGTCTCTTTTGCAATTCGTATGAATTCTTTGGTGGCCTGTGACATATAATGGCCTTTGTGATATCCGATTGCCAGTATTCCATGAGCTTTTGCATAATCCAGGGAATAGAAGCTGACAGGAGAATTCTGCTGCTGCATTTTTTGGCGGAATTCCTGATGGCCGGAAATAAACATCCTGGGATAGAATGTGATTCCCATGCCCTTGATGCACAGCCCCAGCACAGTTTCAATGTTTTCTGTCTCCAGTACGACATTGGGCGTCATCTGGGCTTCTTCAAACATTTCGTCAGCAATGGTGCGAACCCGGTTTCCCTTGTTAATCAGAAGAAACGGGCAGTCTCTGAGCAGGGTCAGATCCGTGTGCTGTTTTAACTGCTCTTTGATTTCTTCCAGACGGCCAGGAAAGGTCCGCTCCAAAACAGTATCTGGCACTGCAAGCAGGATTTCCTCCTCACAGAGCGGAATGGTTTCTGTATTTTCGGCTTTAAACGGCTGCATATCAATAACCAGATCCACATCTCCGTGAAGCAGGGCGGAAGCCAGGGTGGAGGAATTGCCTTCCACCAGCCTCAGATCAATATTGGGAAAGCGTTCTTTATAGCAGGGGAGGATTTCCGGAAGAATCATCCTTCCTCTGGTGTGAGAAAGCCCGATAGTCAGCTGGCCAATGGAAAAATCCTTGATATCAGCCAGTTCCCGGTAGGTTTCATCCCGCAGCTCCAGAATTTTTCGTGCCTTTCCTTTCAGAGCCTGTCCGGCATAGGTGAGGGTCAGAGGCGTGGTCCGGTTAAACAAAACCACATCAAATTCCTTTTCCAGATTGGAAATATGATTGCTCAGGGACTGCTGGGAAATAAAAAGCCGTTTGGCTGCCCGGGTAAAGTTCAGTTCCTCAGCGGCTACCAGAAAGTATTCCAGATGAAGAAAGTTAATCATGAGAAAAGCCTCCTGTGTAAACCGGCTGTTTCAGGCAGGGAATGTAAGAAGCGGCCTTTTCTATCGAAGCGTTGACGATCAGTTCTTCGGGAAAGGCAATTTCCTGTATCAGGTCCCAGGCACGTCTGTGATTTCCCACATCAGCTTCACAGTGGGCGTCACTGTCGATAATGACGGATACCTGGTGTTTTCGGCACAGCTCCAGCATGGAAATATAATTCTCCCGTGCGCCTTCTCTGTGGCACTGAGGATGAAGAGAGGAGGCGTTGACCTCCAAAAGCACATGGTGTTCTTTCGCTGCGCAGACCAGAGTTTCGTAATCCACAGGGAATCTTCCGTCATCAGGATGGCCGATAATCTGGACATATGGATTCTTCATGGCGCCCAGATAGGCTGCAGTGTTCTGGCTGACGGTTCCGCTTTTGTAACAGGGATCATGGATACTGGCAATCGCAAAATCAAGTCCCTTGCAGTAGCGTGGGCTCAGATCCACAGTGCCTTCATAATCCAGAATATTCAGTTCACAGCCCAGCATCAGCTTGACTCCGTAAAGCTCTCTGGGAACTACCTTAAAATTGATAAAGTAAAAAGGATGGCAGGTGCCGGGCATCTTGGGAGCGTGTTCTGTAACGCCTAAAAGGCTGACCCCTTTTTCTGATGCAGAGCGAACCATCTCATAAAGCGTATTGTATGCATGCCCGCTGACAATGGTATGGGTATGCAGATCAAGAATGTCTGTCATGGTGATTATGCTCTCCTAAACGGTGTATTTCTTGTAACAGTATATCACAATCAGAGATACTTTTCTAACAAAACTATGGTAAAAAAGGCGAAAATGTGGTAAAGTCAAGTATAACTGGCAGAATCTGTTCTGCCCAGGAGGACGATGAAAAGGAGTGTGCAACAATGAGCGAAGAAGTAAAAGAGACAATGGAAGATTTTGCAAGCGAGCTGGAGGCTTCCTACAAGGAGTTTGACGAGCGCCGCAATCCGTATCAGGAACAGGAAGGTCCTGATGCAGAGAAGTGGGCAGAGCTGGTACAGCAGATGCAGGATAAGGCAGTTCTGAATGTAAAGGTGAAAGAGGCTGTAAAGGGCGGACTGGTAACCTATGTGAATGATATCCAGGGCTTTATTCCCGCATCTCAGATTTCTACCAAATACGTAGAGAAGTTAGAGGATATGGTAGGCCAGCATCTGGAGGTTACTCCGATTACCGTGGTTCCGGAGAACAAAAAACTGGTTCTGTCCGGAAGAGCTGTGATGAAGCAGAAGGAAGAGGACGAGAAAGCTGCGAAGATGGCTGCTGTAGAGGTTGGTGCTGTTGTTGAGGGTACCGTTGACAGCCTGAAGGACTACGGCGCATTTGTAAATCTGGACGGCGGTTTGTCCGGTCTTCTGCATGTGTCTCAGATCAGCACTCAGAGAATCAAGCATCCGGGCGTGGTTCTGAAAGAGGGCCAGAAGGTGACTGTTAAGATTATCGGTATTAAGGACGGCAAAATCAGCCTGAGCATGAAGGCTCTGGCTCAGGAGGAGCCGGTTGAGAAGGAAGAAACCTTCAACTACAAAGAAACCGGAGCAGCTACCACTGGACTGGGAGCTCTGTTAAAGGGACTGAAACTGTAAAGACAGGGAAAATAAGGCCCGGCTGACTTGCAGGATTTCCTGTTCGTCAGCCGGGCCGGAATCCGCCGGAAGGAATTCCTCCTCCGGCGAAGATATAAAAGCAGGGAGTATAAACAGGCAGTGGAGGAGATAGGATTGACGAATATCCCCAACGTTTACAGTCAGATGGATCAGTGGAACTCCGTGATGTTCCTCTATGATTCCGCGCTGAAGGCAATTCGTACCAAGATTGAAATTTTAAACGGAGAGTTTGTCCATATTTACGGGCATACTCCGATCGAACACATTAAATCCAGACTGAAAACCCCGGACAGCATTGTAAAAAAGCTGAAGCGGGACGGGCTGGAGGTAACCATTGACAATATGGTGGAAAAGCTGAGCGATATTGCAGGAATCCGCATTATCTGTTCCTTCACCCAGGACATTTATCAGATTGCAGAGATGATTGCAAGACAGAAGGATGTCAGCGTTCTTTATGTGAAGGATTATATCAGGCAGCCTAAACCTAATGGGTATAAAAGTTACCATATGGTGGTGACGATTCCCATTTATCTGGCGGCCGGAGCAGTGGAAACCAAGGTGGAAATTCAGATCCGGACAGTGGCAATGGATTTCTGGGCCAGTCTGGAGCACAAAATCTATTACAAATTTGAAGGAAATGCTCCTGATTCTCTGCAGGCGGAGCTGAAGGCATGTGCGGATATGGTGGATATGCTTGATGCAAAGATGTTTTCCCTAAACCAGTCTATTTTGGAACTGGGAGAGCAGGAAGCTGCTGAGCAGAAGGAACGGACATAAAAGCATAGATGAGGACATTAGCAAAAGAGACCTGGCAGATTGCCGGATATAACTGGAAAAATATTCTTTTGTTTGAATTTTTGTACCGGGGCGTAACCATGCCGGTGTATCTGCGGTTTGTAAACCGCAGTCTGCATCTTGCGCTGAAGATGGCTGGATACAGCTATCTGACAGCGGGCAATATAGGAAGCTTTCTCGCAAGACCGGGAACGATCTGCATGGCAGGCGCTGTGTGCCTGGTTGGAGCTGTGCTTCTGATTGTGGAGACAGCCAGTCTCATTACGGCATTTCAGGGGTCAGCCTATTATCAGAAGCTGACCCCTTTGCAGATGCTCTGGGGCGGAATGCAGAAAACGGCAGATGAAATATGGAGAAAAAACTGGCAGCTGGGGCTGGTAATTCTGGCTCAGTATCTGTTTGCCAATCTTTTATTTCTGATTCGGGCGGCCAGTCATGTAAAGCCGGTGAATTTTATTATGCAGGAAATGGCAAAGGAGCCCTGGCTTATGGCTCTGACGGCAGTTTTGCTGCTGTGTTTTCTGGCGGCGTTTCCGGCGCTGCTTTCTGTTCCCTGCTGTATGATTGAGCAGAAAAATTTCACAGATGCCAGATACCGGAGTATCGGGCTGATGCGGAAAAGACGGGTGAAAATCATTTTTCTGCTGGCAGGCTTTCATGTGCTGTCAGCGGCTGTAGTTTTTCTGCTGTATTTTCTTTCCGTAGTGGCAGCCGCTGTGTTTATTGAGGTTTTTACAAAGAAAAATCTGGCTATGGCAGTTCTCCTTTCTGTGTCAGACAAGCTGGAGCTGGGACTTCTGTTTTTGGGAAGCATTTTGTCTGTTGCAGTTCAGTATGCGGCTGTTTCTGTTATGTTTTATCAGTATGGAAATAGGCAGTATCATGGGGAACGGTGGAACGTTGGATATCCGTCGCATGGAACAGCAGGACGAAGGCGTATGGCAGCAGTTTTCTGCGCAATAGTGGGTATCAGCCTGATCTATATTTATGATCTGGTACGCAATGGTTCTGCTTTGTCTGATGAGATTTTGATAGAAACGCAGATTACGGCTCACAGAGGTAGTTCTCTGGCAGCTCCGGAAAATACCCTGGCTGCGGTGCAGGCGGCGATTGATGATCTGGCGGACAGTGTGGAGATCGATGTACAGTTAAGCCGTGACGGAGTTGTGGTGCTTGGACATGATGCCAGCCTGAAGCGGGTGGCAGGAGTAAACAGGCCCATCAGCGCTCTGAACTGGGAAGAGCTGCAGAAGCTGGATGTGGGATCCTGGTTTTCCAGTGATTTTGCGGGAGAACGGATTCCGGCTTTGGAGGAGGTTCTGGAGCTGTGTAAGGGAAAAATTAACCTGAATATAGAGCTGAAAAACATAGGCCCGGAAAGCCTTCTTCCGGAAAAAACAGTGGAGCTGGTGATGGCTCACGGTATGGAGGAGCAGTGTGTGATTACCTCTGCCAGTCTGAATTATTTAAAGGACGTAAAGGCGCTGGAACCGCAGCTTCGGACAGGATATATTATTTCTGCCGCCTACGGGAATTTTTATTCCAGTGAGGCCGTGGATTTTATCAGTCTGCGGTCGGGCTTTGTAAATGAAAAGCTGGTTGAGAACATTCATGTTCAAGGTAAGGCAATCTATGCCTGGACAGTAAACTCCAAAAGCGAGATGGAACGTCTGGTGATGCTCGGCGTGGACGGAATTATTACGGACAGGCCGGTGCTGGCCCGGGAGATTATTTACCGGGAGGAGGCTACAGAAAATCTGATGGAGTATGTGCGGCTTGTGTTTAAATAAGATACAGGAAAATATCCTGCGCTGCAGTTTTTGCAGCAGGAAATGACAGAAAGGTTTTCGCGGAATTATGAGAGCAGTATTACAGAGAGTGACTCATGCGTCGGTGAAGGTTGACGGGGAGACGATCGGAGAGATAGGAAATGGTTTTTTGATTCTTCTGGGAGTTGCAGAAGAGGATAATGAGGCAGCGGCAGATAAGATGGCAGATAAAATCTGCAAGCTGAGAATTTTTCAGGACGGGGACGGGAAAACCAATCTGTCTCTGGCAGATGTGGCAGGAGAACTTCTGGTTGTTAGCCAGTTTACCCTGTATGCAGACTGCCATAAGGGAAATCGCCCCAGCTTTATTAAGGCGGGAAGTCCGGAAAAAGCGAACCGGCTTTATGAGTATTTTGTAGAGCGCTGCAGGCAGTATGTGCCGAAGGTGGAGCATGGAAGCTTTGGCGCGGATATGAAGGTGGAGCTGTTAAATGACGGTCCCTTTACCCTGATGCTGGAGGGCGATGAAAAGGGCATTCACTAAGGCCGATAAAGGTACGGTCAGAGCACAGAATATGTGGAAAAACAAAGACAGAAAAACTGGAGGACGAGAAGATGAATGACAACAAAGAGAAAACAGAAGGAATGATGCTGGAGGAGCAGCTGGTATGGAAATTCCCCCATATCGGAAAAGATGCACCAGAGCAGGTGGAGGCTGCCGCAGAATTCTGCGAAGACTATAAGGCATTTCTGGATGAGGGAAAAACGGAGAGAGAATGTGTGGAGGCAGCGGTAAAGCGTCTGCAGGCTGCTGGATATACAGAATTTGAAAAGGGACGCAGTTATAATCCTGGAGATCAGGTTTATTTTATCAACAGAAAGAAGGCTCTGATTGCAACTACCTTCGGCCAGCTTCCGGTGTGCGAGGGCCTGCGGATTAACGGAGCTCACATTGATTCCCCCCGACTGGATCTGAAGCCCAGCCCGGTTTATGAGAAATCAGATATTGCTTATCTGAAGACTCATTATTATGGAGGAATCCGCAAGTACCAGTGGGGAACGATTCCGTTAGCCATGCATGGTGTTGTGGTTAAGAAAAACGGCGAGCTGGTGAAGATCTGCATTGGTGAGGATGCAGCAGATCCGGTATTCTGCGTCAGTGACCTTCTTCCGCATCTGTCAGCAAAGCAGAATGAGCGGAAATTAAGCGAGGGCTTAAAGGGAGAGGAGCTGAATATTATCGCAGGCTCCATTCCATTTGTAGATGACAGCGTCAAGGAGCCGGTTAAGCTGCTGGCTCTGAAGCTGTTAAATGATCGCTATGGAATGACAGAGGGAGATTTTTTCCGGGCAGAAATTGAGATGGTTCCGGCCCACAAGGCTTCTGATGTAGGATTGGATCGCAGCCTGGTAGGCGCATATGGGCAGGATGACAGAGTCTGCGCTTATACAGCTTTGATGGCAGAAATTGCTGCGAAGAATCCGGTTCGTACAACTGTGACAATTCTGGCAGATAAAGAGGAGATTGGTTCTGAGGGAAATACGGGCATGAATTCTGATTTCCTGAAGCACTATATTGAATACCTGGCTCAGGCAGAGGGCTCTGATCCCAAGGATGTATGTATGGCTTCTCTGTGCCTGTCCTCAGATGTAAATGCAGCCTATGATCCGACCTTTTCCGATGTGTATGAGGCGAACAATTCCAGCTATTTGAATAAGGGCTGCGTGCTGACGAAATATACAGGCGCAAGAGGAAAGTCAGGTTCTAATGATGCCAGCGCAGAGACAATGGCCCGTGTAATCGCTATTATGGAAGAGAACGGCGTGTATTGGCAGGCTGGCGAGTTGGGCGCTGTAGATCAGGGGGGCGGCGGAACGATTGCCAAGTTTGTGTCTCACTTAAATATTGACACAGTGGATCTGGGAGTTCCGGTGATTTCCATGCATTCTCCCTTTGAACTGGTTTCCAAGCTGGATGTATATAATACATTCCGTGCCTTTGAAGCATTCTATAAATAATCCCCATAGGGCGGACGCCCGACGCTTCTTGTACGGTAAAGCCGTACAAGAAGAAGCAGGGCTGAACTGTTAGATAAAGCCGTAGGAAGGTTCAGCCAGAAAAGTTGTGAAATCTTTATGAATTTGTTGGAAAGGCTTTTTAAACGGGATGTAATATGATATAACAGTAGGAAGTACCCGTGTTTTGCGGATACTTCAAAAAATCAGAGATGAGGAAAGTATTATGAAAAAATATGTAAAACTGGCACTTTGTGGAATGGCGGCGGCAGCGCTGGTTACAGGCTGCGGGAAAAAGAATGCGGAAGAGACAACAGCCGCACCGACAGAAAGCAGCACGCCTTCTGACAGTACGGAGGCAGCAGCAGAGAAGGCAGATCCGGGCAAGCTGACAAAGCTGGGTACATATAAAGGCGTGGAAGTAAAGAAAAACAGCACAGAGGTAACTCCGGAGGAGCTGGAGCAGAGAATTCAGGGAATTCTGGATGCCAATCCGGAATACATTGAGATCACAGATCGTCCGGCTCAGAACGGCGATATTGTAAATATTGACTTTGTGGGAATGAAGGACGGAGAGGCCTTTGACGGTGGAACTGCTGAGGATTTCCCGCTGGAGCTGGGCTCTAATTCTTTTATTGACGGTTTTGAGGAAGGCCTGGTAGGAGCTGAGGCAGGAAGCGAGCTGAGCCTGAATCTGACGTTCCCGGAGGACTATTTTAATGCAGATCTGGCAGGACAGGAAGTAGTATTTGATGTTACGGTCAATTCTATTGAAGAAAAGAAAGAGGCAGTTCTGGACGAAAACTTTGTTCAGAGAATGTCTGATTTTACCACTGTAGATGAATTCAAGGCAGATACCCTGGCTGACATGGAGCAGGAAAAGGAAACGATGGCAGAGAACCAGCTGGAGTATGATGCATTCATGGCGGCTCTGGACAATTCCGAATTTGAGCTCAACGAAGAAGCTGTGGAGCAGCAGTATGAAGCACAGATGGATTACTATACTTCCATGGTTCAGATGTACGGTATGACAATGGATGATTATGTGGCAGCCTTTGGAATGACCATGGATGATTTCCAGAAGGAGCTGCGGACAGCTGCGGAAAACGCTTTGAAGCAGGAGCTTCTTGTAGATGCAGTTGCTGAGGAGGAGAAGCTGGAGGTGACAGACGAGGATCGCCAGAAGGTGGCAGATCAGTATGGTACAGATATTCAGAACATGAAGGATACCTACGGCGAGGAAGCTCTGGACAGAACAGCTCTTGTCTATAAGGTTCAGGCACTGGTTAAGGATAATGCAGTTGTAAAATAATATAAAAGTAACTATTCAGGACGGCGGGAGAACTGGAAGAAAAATCAGTGTCAAGCTTGCTTGTAAGAGGATTTTTCTTCCAGTTCTCACATTGGAGGAATCTCCGATGCTTCTTGTTCGGCCTTGCTGGACAAGAAGGTGGCCCGTTCTGAACAATTATATATAAAATAATATGGGGGTACTCTATGGAGCTGCTTAAAGAGAGAATCCGCAAAGATGGAAAGATTAAGGCGGGTAATGTACTGAAGGTTGACAGTTTTCTGAATCATCAGATGGATACGGACCTGTTTCAGGAGATTGGAAAAGAGTTTAAACGGCGCTTTTCTGATGTGGAGATCAATAAAATTCTGACGATTGAGGCATCGGGGATCGGGATTGCCTGTGTAGTTGCACAGCAGTTCCATGTGCCAGTTGTATTTGCAAAGAAGAACCAGACAAAGAATATTGCCGGAGATGTGTATACCAGCAAGGTGGAATCCTATACGCATGGAAGAACCTATGATATTATTGTATCCAAGGAATTTCTGGGAAAAGGAGACAAGGTGCTTCTGATCGACGATTTTCTGGCAAACGGCAAGGCGCTGGAGGGATTGGCAAGCCTGGTGAAGGATTCCGGTGCAGAGCTGGTGGGAGCCGGTATTGTAATTGAAAAAGGCTTCCAGGTAGGCGGCGATTTGCTGCGAAATCAGGGAATCCGTCTGGAATCTCTGGCAATTGTGGAGAGTATGGATGAGGAGAGCGGAGAGATTGTATTCCGCGATGATAAGGTGTGAACAGGAAAGCATTATTTTTTGACATTGACGGAACCTTGCTGAGTGAGATTACCAGACAGGTACCGGAAAGCACCAAAGAGGCTTTACGGATTGCCCGCTCCCTGGGACATTTGGTATTTGTAAATACAGGGCGTTCCTATGGCTCGCTGGGGCCAATTAAGGGCATGCTGGAGGTGGATGGCTGGCTTTGTGGCTGTGGCACCTATGTGGAGGCTCAGGGACGGGAATTATATCACCGGGCAATGCCTCAGGAGCAGGTCAAAAAGATCTGCAGAGCCATGGAGGCAGCTGATGTGGACGGAATTCTGGAAGGACGGGACGGCTGTTATCTGGGCAGCCCGGAGAGTCGTTTTCCCGAAGGACGCAGACTTCGCCAGTCTATGAAGGCATTTATCCGTTCTACAGACTGGAACCAGGAGTGCGGGACGGTAGAAAAGTTCTGTGTTCTGGCCGATGAAAAAAGTGATAAGGCTGGATTCTTCCGAAGCCTGGGACTGGAGATTCAGGTGATTGATCGGGGAGACGGATTTTATGAGTGCGTTCCAGAGGGACACAGCAAGGCTTCTGCTATTGACATTATTCTGAAGGAATATGGGCTGAAGCTGACAGATGCTTATGTATTTGGAGACAGCACCAATGATCTGGCTATGTTTGAGCATGTGCCTAATGCCATTGTTATGGGACATCATAGCCGGGAGTTGGAACCTTACGCCAGCTTTTTTACAAAGACAGTAGAACAGGACGGCATCTGGTACGCCATGGAGAAGCTGGGGCTGCTGGAATAGCCGCAAACACCTGTGGAAGGGAATGCGGTTCACTTCTGCGGCAAGGACAATCAAAGGCAGATATGCCGGAGCAGAAACAGGAGAGATGAGAAAACAGCCGTGACGAAAGAAGCGGCTGTTTTTGTCATCTAACAGGAAAAACAGCAGAAAGGTTGACAGATTAGAAAATGAAACTGCGAATTGGAACCAGAAAAAGTAAGCTTGCAATGATACAGACAGAGATTGTGAGAGATGCTATTTTACGAAAATTTCCGGAAACAGAGATCGAGATGGTGCCAATGAGTACCAAAGGAGATTTGATTCTGGATCGTTCTCTTACAAGCTTTGGAGGGAAAGGCGTTTTTACAGGCGAACTGGAGACAGCACTTCTGGATGGAGAGATTGATATGGCGGTTCACAGCGCTAAGGATATGCCTATGGAATTTCCAGAAGGACTTTGTATTGGTGCGGTACTTGAAAGGGAAGAGGCGGCAGATGTGCTGGTTACTTTAGACGGCACCCCAGCAGAAAAGCTTCCGGCTGGCAGTGTGATCGGAACCAGCAGTCTTCGCAGACAGTTGCAGATTCGCGTAGTGAATCCGGGCGTGGAGGTTAAGCTTCTGCGGGGAAACGTACAGACCAGAATAGAAAAGCTGCGCCGGGGGGAGTACGATGGAATTCTTTTGGCAGCGGCTGGACTTGTGCGTTTAGGTCTGGATAAGGAAGAAGGACTGCATCTGGAATATTTGGATAAACGCAGCTTTGTCCCAGCGGCTGGGCAGGGCATTTTGGCAGCAGAGGTACGCAGAGAGGATCAGAAAGAGGGCGGCCGGCTGGAAATGATGCTGAAAAGCATTCATTCAGAAATTGCAGCTGCAGAGCTTTTTGCAGAACGGGAATTTCTGCGGATTCTGGAAGGTGGCTGCAATGCGCCCTGTGGCGCCTGGTGCAGGAGTCATGAGAAAACGATGATGATGACAGCCATGTACGCAAGAGATGGGATTCATCCGGTAATTTTTGAAGAAAAGCTGATTGTGGAAGAAGAAAAAGCTCAATGGAAGGCAGATAAGGCGCTGGAATGGGAACAGGAAGAGCTTTTTTCAGGAGGGCTTATGGAGACTGCCGGGAGGCTGGCAGAGAGGCTGGCAGCGCGCCTTCAGTACAAGCCGGTTTACCTGGTTGGAGCTGGTCCGGGAGATGGAGGTCTGATTACCAGGAAAGGGCTGGAATGCCTGCGTCAGGCTGATGTAGTGGTGTATGACAATCTGATTTCCGGTTCTCTGCTAAACGAGGCAAGGCTGGATGCAGAGCTGATTTATGCAGGAAAACGCTCTGGAAAGCATTCTATGAGACAGGAACAGATTCAGCGGATTCTGGTGGAAAAAGCAATGGAAGGAAAAAGCGTTGTACGTCTGAAGGGCGGCGATCCTTACATTTTTGGAAGAGGCGGTGAGGAGGCTCTGGCGCTTAGAGAACAGGGAATTCCGTATGAGGTGATACCGGGAGTATCATCAGTATACAGTGTTCCGGCTTACAGCGGAATCCCTGTAACACATAGAGAGGTAGCATCTTCTTTCCATGTAATAACAGGGCATGAGGGAGACGGAAAGCAGACAGCTTCTGTGGATTACCGGATCCTGGCAAAGGAAGAGGGGACTCTGGTATTTCTCATGGGGCTTGGACACCTTCGGTTTATTGCAGAGCAGCTGATCAAATACGGAAAGGATCCGGGCACACCGGCAGCAGTGATTGAAAACGGAACCACGGCAAAGCAGAAAAAAGCAATGTCAGATCTGGCACACATTGAAGCTGCGGTGAGAGAAAAGGGACTGTCTACACCGGCGCTTATTATTATTGGTGAGGCAGTGGAAATGGAATCCCGATTAGACTGGTTCGGCAGAGGAGCCTTAGCAGGAAAACGGATTTTGATAACAGGGACTCGCCATATGGTATCAGAACTGGAAGCGGAACTGAAGCCTCTTGGTGCAGAATGTGTAGCAGTGAGTCTTATTGAAAGCCGTCCACTCTGGACGAAGGAAACGGCAGCTGCCTTAAAAAATGTGGCTCAGTATGGTTGGCTGGTATTTACCAGCAGAAATGGAGTCGATCTGTTTTTCCAGATGATGGGACAGATGGGGCAGGATCTGCGGACTCTGATGCATGTGAAGTTTGCGGCAATTGGAAGAGGAACGGCGGAGGAACTTTTCAAGCATGGATTTATCTGTGACTTTGTGCCGGGAAATTTTTCCGGAGCAGGTCTGGCGAAGGAGTGGATCCCTGAGTTGAAAAAAACAGATCGGGTTTTAATACTTCGGGCGAAGAATGGCTCTTCTGTTCTTCCTCAGGAACTGGAAAAGGCAGGAATTCCCTTTACAGATGTGCCTGTGTATGAAACCTGGACAGATTGGCGGCGCCAGGAGGAACTGAACCGTTTGGCAGAAACGGTAGACTATGTGGTTCTGGCCAGCAGTTCTGCGGCTCATGCGATGAAGCAGATGCTTCGCAGGAGACTTCCGGAGTCTGCCAGGGTGATTGCTATTGGGCCGGTTACTGCAGAAACAGCAGAGAATCTGGGAATTCATGTGGATTTGGAAGCGAGGGAATATACTGCAGCAGGAATTGCAGCAGCGCTTTTGGAGGATGTTTCACGATGACAGAATATCCGTATTTTCCATTGTTTGTGAATCTTTTCGGAAAGAAAATTTTGATTGTAGGAGCTGGAAGCATTGCGCTGAGAAGGGCAGAGGCGCTGTTTCCTTTTGGCGCAGAGCTGATGGTAACTGCGCCTGAGGGCCGTCCGGAGATGGAAAAGCTGGCGGCGGTTTGGAACCGCCGCCGGTTTCAGGAAGAGGATCTAGAGGGGGCGGTTCTGGTTCTGGCTGCTACGGATGACAAAGAGCTGAACAGCCTTGTGGCAGAGCTATGCCGGGAACGGGGAATTCCGGTAAACAGCTGCAGCGACAGGACACAGTGTGATTTTTATTTTCCAGGAATTGCAAGAAAAGAAAATCTGGTAATTGGAGTCACTGCCTCAGGAAAAGATCACCGTCTTGCAGCTACGGTCGCCGGACAGCTTCGAAAATGGCTGTCCGGCTGGTGATTATTTTGGGGGCTGGATTGGTTTGAGACTGCGCCTGCAGAAAACCATTGACTTTATAAAAAAAATCGATACAATAAAAACAACGAATCGAAAACAGGTCGCTGAAATTGGAAGATTTCAACGGCCTGGATGCGGTTTTAGACAGCGCTTTGTTCAGCATCGCTGTCAAGATTGTTAGAAAAAGTGGAAAGGAAAGAGAATGAGTACAAAAAACAAAAGATGGATTTATGCTGCAGTAGGTGTTATGGTGCTGCTGCTGGCGGGAATGGTTTATGCATGGAGTGTTTTGTCTTCACCGATAGGGGCTTATTTTCCAGAGTGGAGTAAGGCGCAGCTGTCTCTTACTTTTACCATCTGCATGGGATTTTTCTGTGTAGGCGGTTTTTTAGGAGGTCTGGCAAATAAAAAAATAAACGTAAAGCTTCATGTATGGGCTTCAGGAGTTGTTTTCTTTGTGGGCTTTTTTATCGCATCCAGGGCTCAGAGTCCGGCTGTGCTTTATCTGGGTTATGGAGTGCTTTGCGGTTTTGCCTCTGGTCTGGTGTACAATGCGGTTATGAGTACAATTTCCGGCTGGTTTCCGGATAAACAGGGGCTGGTTTCCGGTTTACTTCTTATGGGATTTGGAATCAGCAGCTTTATTGTGGGAAAGATTTATCAGGCAGTAACTCCTTCCGGAGTTGGAATTGATGCATGGAGAAATTCCTTTTTCATGTTCGGTATCATTATTCTGGTTGTTATGGCTGTGAGCGGCTTTTTCTTTGTAAAGCCGACGAAGCAGGATATAGAGAAAATCCTGGATGGGGAACAGTCAGGAAAATCAAATTCAGGAAGAAAGACTGCAGCAGGCGCTGAGGCAGAAGCATCTGTGGATATGACAGCAGTGGAGATGGTAAAGACCAGAGCATTCTGGCTGTACTTTGCCTGGGCAGTTCTGCTGAGTGCTGCCGGACTGGCGCTGATTTCTCAGGCCAGCGGGGTTGCCTCTGAAGTGGGACAGGGCGTGGAGCCTGGTACGATTGCAACGGTAGTGGGGCTGATTTCTATATTTAATGGTATAGGCCGTGTAGTATTTGGCGGTATGTATGATAAGGCTGGAAGAAGCCGGACGATGGCGGTGATTACGCTGGCATTTCTGGTGTCTGTAGGCATCCTGGTTCTGGCTCTTTTACAGCAGAGATTTGCTATTATTGTGGCAGGATTTATCTGTACCGGGTTTTCTTATGGGGGTATCAATCCTACAAACTCAGCTTTTATCAGTGATTATTTTGGAAGAAAGCATTTTCCGGTAAACTTTTCGATTATAAATATGAATCTTCTGGTATCCTCTTTTGGAAGTACTATTGCTGGAATCTTATATGACAGAAGCGGTTCCTTTTTAAGCACATTTTTAATGATGATTGGAGCAGCAGCTGTGGCTCTTCTCTGCAGTGTGATGATTCATAAGCCGGTGAAGAAGAATGAATAAGAAAATAAATTTAACAGATATTCGAGTTGTGATGTTTCTGGCAGGCGTGTGCTGCTTCCTCTGGGGCAGCGCGACACCGGCGATTAAGACAGGATACAGGCTGTTTCAGATCGATTCGACAGACACAAGCTCCATCCTTTTATTTGCCGGGACAAGATTTTTTCTGGCGGGAATTCTGGTAATTGCCTGGCACAGCCTGACCAGCAGAAAATGGATTCTTCCGCCCAGGGGATCGGCTTTGGCGATTGTGGAGCTGGCTATGAGTCAGACCATTCTGCAGTATGTGTTTTTTTATGTAGGGCTTTCCCATGCAACTGGTGTTCATGGCGCGATTATTACGGGAACCAATGTATTTTTTTCCATTTTGTTTGCCAGCCTTGTTTTCCGTTATGAGACGCTGAATGGCAGAAAGCTTGCAGGCTGTCTTCTTGGATTTGCAGGTATTGTGATTGTAAATCTGTCCGGCTCCGGTTCAGAAGGATTGTTTGATGTTTCTTTTCTGGGAGAGGGCTTTGTGCTGTTGGCGCAGATCTTTTATGCCATATCCAGCGCACTGGTTAAAAAGTATTCCAGGCAGTTTGATGTGGTTACGCTATCTGGCTATCAGTTTATGATTGGCGGACTTGCTCTGATGGTAATTGGCGCAGCCTCTGGGGGAACCCTGGCAGGAGCGACAGGCCCCTCTGCCTATGTGCTTCTTCTGTATATGGGCTTTCTTTCGGCTGTGGCGTATACCCTGTGGGGTGTTTTGCTAAAGTATAATCCAGTCAGCCGTGTGACAATTTTTGGATTTATGAATCCGATGTTTGGCGTTTTGCTTTCTGCGGTATTTCTGGGAGAAAGCGGACAGGCCCTTACCTGGAATACCCTGGCAGCTTTGATATTGGTGAGTCTTGGAATTTATGTGGTAAACGGCGGGAAAAGTCAGCAGAAAGCGTGAATAGACTGAAAAATAAGGAATGATAGAAAGACGAGGAATGCATACCCTATGGGATTTCAATTTGATGTAAGTATACCGGCAGTGACAGTGTTTCTTCAGGGACTCATTAGCTTTTTTTCGCCCTGCGTGCTTCCGCTTCTTCCGCTTTATATCGGCTATCTGTCCGGTGGAACAGGTGTGAGAGGCGAGGATGGGAAAATTCATTATCACCGGGGAAAGGTGATGGTAAATACTCTGTTTTTTGTAGTGGGCGTCAGCTTTGCCTTTTTCCTTCTGGGACTGGGAATGACGGCTGTAGGAAGCTTTTTCCATTCCAGTCAGACAATGTTTGCTCGGATTGGCGGAGTGCTGATTGTATTTTTTGGTTTGTACCAGCTGGGGATTTTTGGAACTTCCCGGGTTTTGGGACAGGAACGGCGGCTTCCATTTCAGTTGGATAAGCTGGCTATGTCACCAGTAACGGCTCTTTTGATGGGATTTACCTTCAGCTTTGCATGGACGCCCTGTGTGGGACCGGCTCTTACCAGTGTGCTTTTGATGGCGGCATCTGCCGCATCCAGAATGGCGGGGTTTGTCCTGATAGGCGTATATACTCTTGGATTTGTGCTTCCGTTTCTGGCAGTAGGCTTGTTTACAACAACTCTGCTGGAGTTTTTCAAAAAGCATCGAGGTGTGGTGCAGTATACAGTAAAAATTGGCGGAATCCTTATGGTTGCCATGGGACTGATGATGTTTACAGGGAAGATGAATGACATTACTGGATATCTGTCTCGGGTAACTGCAGATACAGAACAAAGCGGGGAAGTCCCCAAAATGCCGGGAGAAGATGGGACAGAGGGCGGCAGTGCTGCAAAGGAAAATGCAGATGGGGCAGAAGGTAGCAGTTCTGCAAAAGAAGGCGCTGACGTATCTGCAGATGCCGGAGGAGCGGCTTCTGCAGATGAGACGAAGACTGGCTCCACTCTTCCGCCGGCCATTGATTTTGAATTAAAGGATCAGTACGGCAATACTCACCGGCTGTCAGATTATAAAGGAAAAACGGTGTTTTTGAATTTCTGGGCAACCTGGTGTCCTCCATGTAAGGCAGAGATGCCGGATATTCAGAAGCTGTATGAAACCTATGATCAGGAAGGCGAGGAGGCTTTGATTGTTCTGGGGGTAGCTGCTCCGGGACAGTGGCAGGAGCAGGATGAAGAAGGAGTTAAGACATTTCTGGAAGACAAGGGATATACCTATCCAGTACTGATGGATTCTTCAGGAAATACCTTTCTTCAGTATGGCGTATCTTCTTACCCTACAACGTTTATGATTGATCGGGACGGCAATGTATTTGGATATGTTCCGGGAATGCTGTCTTTTGATATGATGGAAAGTATTGTGCAGCAGACTATGACTGGAGTGAGAAACGGTGACTGATGCTTTTTAAGTCATAGGATATTGTAAAATGTGGCAGTGCCGCTGAAAATCTGTGTAGAATGAGATTTTCAGCGGTACAGTTTTTTGTTAGTTCATGTTATTTGCTGGCAGAATCAAACTGGCGGCAAATATCTTTTGAGGGCGGAGCAGTTGCCAGGGAAACAAGAAGAATGGCAGCAGAGGCGACCAGAAAGGCAGGAAGCAGTTCATAAATATTCCATGCTCCGCCTAAAGGACGAATCCCATATTTCCATACAAAGACCATGATTCCTCCGGAAATCATACCTGCCAGAGCGCCGCAGAAATTGGTTCTCTTCCAGAAAAGGGAAAACAGCATAACGGGTCCAAAGGCAGCTCCAAATCCGGCCCAGGCAAAGGATACAATTGTAAATACGGAACTGTTTGGATCCCAGGCCAGAATAATTCCAACAAGAGCAACAGCAAGAACGGTGATGCGTGCGGCAGCCATGGAGGTTTTTGCATTCATTTTGATTTTCAGAAAGTCCTGCAGCAGGTTCTGGGATACACTGGAGGCAGCGGTTAAAAGCTGTGAGTCTGCAGTGGACATGGTGCTTGCAAGAATGCCGGCCAGTACAATACCGGCAACAATGGAAAGAAGGAAGCCGTGGCCTCCCAGCAGTCCGGAGAGACGGATAATAATAGTTTCGGAATCTGCGCTGGAGGTAAAGGTTTCCAGTTTTCCGGCAGCGGAAACGCCACATCCGATCATACCGATGAGAATAGCAACAAACATGGAGATGACCACCCATACAGAGGCAATCCGGCGAGATAAGCCGAGCTTATTTTCATCCTCGATTGCCATAAAACGGAGAAGGATATGGGGCATTCCAAAGTATCCCAGTCCCCAGGCCATCATGGAAAAAATGGAGATCATGCTGTAGGGAGCTGCGGTATTGGAAACAGGATCGTGAATCTGGGTCATGGACAGATATCCTGCAAGAGAGCGTGCGTTATCCATAACGGCGTTCCATCCGCCTGCAATGTGAATTCCGTAAAAAACAATAATGATCAAAGCAATGCTCATTACAATACTCTGAATCAAATCTGTGGTAGAAACAGCCATAAATCCACCCATAATAGTATATCCGATAATCACTACAGCGCCTATAATCATGGCTGCGTGGTAGTCAAAGCCGAACAGACTGTTAAAAAGAGTTCCGACTGCCTTAAAGCCGGATGCGGTATAGGGAATAAAGAAAATCAGGATAATGACGGCAGAAATGCACATCAGAATATTTTTCTCATCCCGATACCGGCGGGAGAAGAACTCGGGTATGGTGATAGCGTTGCAAACAATGGAATACCGGCGCAGCCGTTTTGCAACAATCAGCCAGTTTAAGTAGGTTCCGACAGCAAGGCCAAGGGCAGTCCAGCCAGCATCGGCGACTCCGGTCAGATAGGCAAGACCTGGCAGTCCCATTAAAAGCCAGCTGCTCATATCAGAGGCTTCTGCGCTCATGGCAGTTACAAAGGGGCCCAGCTTTCTTCCGCCCAGATAGAATTCGTCTGAGGAATCTCCGCTTCCCTTCTTGCTGAAGTACCATCCCACATATACCATGGCCGCCAGATAAACGACAATGGAGATCATAATTCCTGTAAGTCCAGATTTCATAATGGTAATCCTCCTCATTCCCTGTAATAACAGCAGTGTACTTAATTTTTGCAGGCTGCTGTATATATGTAATAGTTCAGCCTTGCGGGGATTATAGCACGAAGAAAAATAGACTACAATACAGAATGCAGTATAGACTAAATACTATACGAATTTTGAAAATATTAAAATATTTCTTTTATTATAAGGAAAAATAACAAGACGAATATTATAAATAAAATAAATACGAATTATAAATTTTTTGAATAAAAACCAGTTTTTGAATTTTAGGAGGAATTTGCGGAACAATGCAGCCTCCGTCTCAGGGAAGGAAGCTGCTTAAAAATCCAGGAAGAACACGTTTGCTGTACTGGCGAAGGGAATATTCTCCGCCGCAGAGACACCAGTCGTAGAGAAGAGCCCGTTCACAGAGGGCATAGAGTTTTACCATTTCGCTGACAGTGGACTGAGAGGTAAGCTGACCGGCTGACTGTCCGTCAGAAATGATTTTTCGCAGCAGCCGGTAGTAAATGCGGTTATGATCCAGCAGATGTTTTTCTCCGCTGGTTGTCAGCTGAGTGGAATACAGACGGGTTAAAAGCTCCAGAGAAATGCTGTTTTCGATCATTCCAAAAAGCTCATCATTAAGAAACAGAAGCTGTTCCATTGCAGTCATTTCCGGCTTCAGCAGAGGAATCAATTCCTGATATTTGTCGTCAAAAAGATTGCTCAGGGTGCTGAGCAGAGCATCCTTTCCGTCAAAGTAGTGGTAAAAGGAGCCTTTTGAGGTGCCGGACAAGTCAATGATTTCTTCTACGGTAGTGTACTCGTAGCCCTGTTCATAAAACAGCTTCCATGCGGCATTGACGATTTTGCCTCGCGTATTTCGTGTGTTTTTTCTGGCCATGATATTCTCCTTTGGCAGTTATCTGATGAAGCCCAGTATACCACAGCGCAGATATTTCTGCCATAGGAGAAGGGATTCTATGGCTGTATTCAGGCCGCGTATTAAGGAAACCATGCGAATTTGTGAATATTTTATGACATATTTGAAAAAGCACTATCCAAAAGGAATTGAATCGTATATAATACAAACTGCCTGTTTGAAATTGAGGAGGAAATAACATGTTTAGCAGAAAAATGAAAATTTTGATGATTGCGGTTGGCTGTGCAGCAGCATTGAGCGCCTGCACGAAGAGCAACATTGTACAGCCGGAAAGCTCCTTTGAGCCGGACTTCAATATGTATAATAATATTGAACTGGATGAAGAGCAGCTTCAGGCAGATGTAGAGGATGTGTGGCTGGATGAAAGTGAGTTTCCCATGGGAGCAGCCTTTGCATTTGAACTTCATGAAGATGAGGCATATGTAGATATGTCTGTGGTTGTAAAGAACGGAACTTCTCCGGAGGATGCAGCCTGGTATGCAGATCAGGTTGTGAAGGGATTCAATGATCAGGTTGCCATGCAGGACTTTTCCTATGGAACAGCAGAGGAAGACAGCTTTGGGGGATATTTCCAGGACAGAGAGCTTCATCTGAAGATTTATGAAGAGTCTCAGTATGAGGCAGACGGGGAGCCGATGTATGAAACCACAGTTCCAGCAGATGCATATGTAACTTTTGATATCCAGTAATAGGGAAAAATAAGAAGGGACTGTGTGATGCGGTATCCTTCTGCGATGCAAAAAACCGGTTCAGAATTTTATTCTGAACCGGTTTTTTTGTCATAGGAAAGTGCGTCCTATGACAAAAAAACGCTCTGCGAGGATCGCCATGCGGCGGAAGAGAATTTTGTCGCAGAAGCGACCCGCCGCAG
>ERZ838225.272-NODE-272-length-78207-cov-5.097234_pt1 | contig 78207 bp, 66 predicted proteins | sample MGYA00519684_ERZ838225 | MGnify/ENA primary metagenome ERZ838225 (study PRJEB31850, sample SAMEA3708829) | human gut metagenome | biome: human gut; feature: human-associated habitat; material: faeces | place: China | collected 2014 ... | reverse complement strand
TATCACTCTGGATCTTGCCAGAAGAAGCTCTGGCGGCGGCAGCGGTTCCAGCGGCGGTGGAAGCGGCTCTGGCGGCGGCAGAAGCGTATCTACTGCTAAGAAGCTGACCAATGGCCAGTGGATTCTGGATTCTACCGGCTGGTGGTATCCATTCAGCGACAACACCTATGCTAAGGGTGGCTGGTATTATCTGGAATGGCAGAACAAGATGGATTGGTACTATTTCGACAACAACGGCTATCTGGTATCCGGATGGTTTGAGGAGAACGGCAATAAGTACTATCTGCACGATGTTCATGACGGTACCTTCGGAAGAATGTACCTTGGATGGAACAAGATTGGCAATCAGTGGTATTACTTCAATGATACGACAACTGGTACCTTCGGCGCTTTGAATCCCAATGCGCAGGTTCCGGCTGAGCTGCTGAATCAGTAATTAAAATTGAGCACTGCTTCTGCAGCATTCTGTAAGGCAGAGACCGTCTGGTAACTTTTACCAGGCGGCCTCCCTTTTTAGTATACCAAATCACTTGCCTTCTCCTATTCCAAAAGCCTCTCCTCTTCTGCGCTTTGCTTCTTCCTTCTTTTTAACAGTTTTCGTTTCAGCTGCTTCCATCTTTCCCTTCTTCTTTTTCTGTTTCCCTGTAAAAAGAAAAGGTCTGAATCCGTTTCCATCAACCCCAGCTGCTCCATGATTCGTTCGTGCTCCTGTCCGCTTTCCATGATATAAATTCTGGTGGTTTCGATGTGGGAATGTCCCAGAACGTCTGCCAGCTTTGCCAGATCCTTTCCTGCGCTGTAAAAGGTTTTCGCAAATAAATGACGCAGGTTATGAGGAAATACCTTTCTGCATTCTACTCCTGCAGTCTGCGAAAGCTTTTTCATTGCTCTCCAGATATTGCTGCGGTTCAAAACAGCCCCTGTTCTCGTCAGAAAAACAGCTCCTTCGGTAATGTTTTTCCTCTTCATATATTCTTTTAAAAGGCGCTGAAGCTTTGACGGAATAAAAATCACCCGTTTCTTATTTTTGCAGTTTACAAACGCGCGTCCTGTCCGCACTGCTTCTGCAGTAATGTAGGGCAGCTCAGAAACGCGGATTCCTGTAGCGCAAATCGTTTCCATCACCAGCTTCAGGCGCTCATCTCCCTGCTTCTTTGCCTCCTCCAGAAGCTGAATATACTCTTTTCTTGACAGATCTCTTTCCGGATCCCGGTACAGCTGCTTCTGTTGACGAAAAGGCTTTACCCTCAGCTCCGGCCATCCCTGAAAACTCAGGAATCCATTCAGTGCCGCCAGCATAGAATTCGCAGAGCTGACTGCATATTCCCGGGCAAGGTGATTTTTCCATTCCAGAATCCTTGTTCTGACAATAACCTCCCCCTGATTCCACCGGCAGAAAGAGCGAACATCCCGCAGATACTTTTCTATGGTTGCCAGACTTTTTTCATTTTCCATCATATTATGCTTATATGCCTCTAAATTCTGCTCTGTGATTTCGTACTGAATATATTCCATGATTTTCTCCTCTTCATTTTCTACGCTTATCGTTTTCACGGCAACAGCTCATTCATACCCTCAACGCCCTTTGTTCCCTGTACGAGGAAAACGGATACGTTTTCCCTAAGAAAGAAACAAAGCAAAATCCGGGTGTTCCTGTTACAAATCATAACATGGAATCACCCGGATTCTCGGAATCTGGCTATTTTGTCAGCATCATTCGGTCATTGGCAAATTCTTCACCACTGGCCTCTTCAAACTTGTGGAGCAGATCCTCCACAGTCAGATTTTTCTTTTTTTCACCTGCTACATCGTAAATTACATTTCCCTCGTGCATCATAATCAGACGGTTGCCCAGCTGGATTGCGTCCTTCATATTGTGCGTAATCATCAGCGTTGTCAAATGCTGCTCTTCCACAATCTCTGCCGTCAGATCCAGCACCTTCTTCGCGGTCTTGGGATCCAGAGCCGCTGTATGCTCATCTAAAAGCAGAAGCTTCGGACGCTGAAGAGTTGCCATCAGAAGGGTCAGAGCCTGACGCTGTCCGCCGGAAAGAAGTCCAACCTTTGATGTCAGACGATCCTCCAGCCCCAGGCCCAGACGCTTTAACCAATCCCGGTACAGCTCTCTCTCGCTGTTTCTAATTCCAATCCGCAAAGTTCTTCTGGCACCCCGGCGAAGAGCAAGGGCCAGGTTTTCCTCGATCCCCATAGTTGCTGCTGTTCCATTCATAGGATCCTGGAATACACGTCCCAAAAACGCAGCACGGCGATATTCGGGAAGCTTTGTTACGTCCTTTCCATCAATAATAATATGTCCCTCATCGACCGGCCATACTCCGGAAATTGCATTCAGAAGAGTCGATTTTCCAGCTCCGTTTCCGCCGATTACTGTCACAAAATCTCCGTCATTTAAGGTCAGGCTCAGTCCTCTTAAAGCCTTTTTTTCATTGACCGTTCCTGCATTAAAGGTCTTGGAAATACTTTTAATCTCTAACATGGCTCCTTATCCTCTCTTTCCCACTTTTGAAAAATACCGGGTCTTCCAGGTCGGAACGGCCAGAAATACTGCAACAACTGCTGCCGACAGCAGCTTCAGCAGATCCGTATCAATTCCCATCCAGATAACCACCTGCAGTACCAGATAATAAATAATGGAGCCCAGGGCCACGCCCAGAAGGCGGAAGCCGAAATTGTGGAATATTTTACCAAATACTGCCTCACCGATAATCACAGCTGCCAGACCGATGACAATGGCTCCGCGGCCCATCTGAATATCTGCAAAGCCCTGATACTGACACAGAAGAGCTCCGGATAAGGCGACCAGGCCGTTCGACACCATCAGGCCAAGAACACGGCAGAAATCCGTATTAATCCCCTGAGCCCGGGCCATTTTATCATTGCATCCGGTTGCCCGCATGGAGCATCCCAGCTCTGTGCCGAAAAACCAGTACAGAACCAGAATTAAAAGAATAATTCCGACTGCCACAACAAAAATCGTATTTTTGTAAAAGGCTACTTTACGGATAAAACGAAGGGATACCAGCAAATCAAATTTGTCTACATTAATCGCCTGATTTGCCTTGCCCATAATTTTCAAATTCACAGAATACAAACTCAGCTGTGTAAGGATACCGGAAAGAATTGCCGGAATTCCCATAAACGTATGTAAAATACCAGTAACCAGACCTGCCAGCATGCCGGCAATCACAGCCCCTGCCAGAGATACCCATACATTATGTCCTGTCAGCATCAGCATAATGCAGACTGCACCTCCGGTTCCCAGAGATCCGTCTACTGTCAGATCTGCAATATCCAGTATCCGATAGGTCAGATAAACTCCGATTGCCATAATTCCCCAGATGAGGCCCTGTGCAACTGCTCCTGGCAGGGCATTGATTAAACTTGCCATAACTCTCTTCTCCTTAAAAACCAGTATAAGCCCATTGCAGGATTATTTTCTGCATGGGCAATGTTCACCGCCTTACCGCCAGTCAGGCATGGAAAGGTTCCTTTGTCAGGATCCTTTTCATGCCTGGCTTTGCGCTAGATTCTATTATTCTGCGATTGCCTCATAGCCCTCCGGCACGGTAATACCAAGAGCCTCGCAGGCAGCCGGATTATATTTCTTGGTAAACTGAGGTGCATATTCAATCGGCATCTCAGATACATTGGATTCTCCGGTCAAGATTTTCACTGCCATCTTACCAGTTGCAACTCCCAGATCATAGTAGCTGATAGACAGGGTCGCAACGCCGCAGCCCTTGCAGATACCTTCCTCGCCTGCGACAATGGGAACTCCTGCCGGCTGACAGATATTATTGATAATTTCTGTATTAGAAGCTGCCGTGTTGTCCGTAGGAACGTAAATAACATCGCAGGCTCCAGCTGCATTGGTTACAATAGTAGAAAGGTCGTTAGAATCAGAAAATGCATAGTACTCGCAGGTATATCCAAGCTCCTCCAGAGCTGCCTTTACGGTATCTACCTGATACTGAGAGTTGGCCTCTGCAGAGCAGTAAAGAAGTCCTACATTCTTCGCATCCGGGAAAAGCTCGTGCAGCATGGCTGCCTGCTCGTCCAGAGGAGCCAGATCGGAGGTACCGGAAATATTGCTGCCCACAGTACCGGTAAAATCATCAATTCCCAGTGCAACTCCATATTCTGTAACAGAGGTTCCCAAAACCGGAATATCGCTGGTTCCTGCCTGAGCGGCCTGCAGCGCTGCAGTTGCATTGGCCAGAATCAGATCCACATCGTTGGAAACAAAGCTGTTGATAATGGTGGAACAGGTATTGGAATCGCCCTGTGCATTCTGCTCGTCAAAGGTCACGGCATCTGCCCCCAGCGCCTCGGTAATCGCATCCTTAAAGCCTTCTGTCGCTGCATCCAGAGCGTCATGCTGTACCAGCTGACAGATTCCCACAGTATAGGCTTCTCCATCTGCCTTCTCCTCCTGGGCTGCCTGAGTATCAGTGCTGTCCTTTGCCTCTGATGCTGCTTCTGTGGTATCCTTCGCTGCTGTGGTTCCTGCATCACTGCCGCCGCAAGCTGCCAGGGAAAGAACCATGATACCGCTCATTGCTGCAGACATGATTTTCATTGATTTTTTCATAATCGTCTCCCTCTCTTTTACATATATTCTGCATTCATTCTTTTCTGCATTCTGCTCAGATTTCTGAACTGTTCCTATCATACTACGAAAATTCATCGCTGTCAATTTATATCGCTTTAATTTTTAAAAATTCAACGCGGTAAAGTAATAATAAGAAAGGCTTTATAGGGGATATAACCGATTATATATTTGATTTTTTGTTACTTTCCTACTATAATAAAGGGGTAAAACACCTATGTGTACTCTATTTTCAATAAAGCTTCCCCTTTTTTGGGAATCCTTAAATCCGATTTACTGCCAATGGATCGTATGCATCAACCTTTTCTCGAAAAGGCGGCGAAGCTTTATTGGAATCTGAGGTTCTTTTTGCTCAAATAAATCCGGGAGGAATCATCCGATGAATGATAAATTAAAAGAAGTAAGTCTGACAGAGATGCTGGACGCCAGAGAGGCGCGGGCCTTTGCCCAGAAGCAGCTTTTAAACCGTTATCAGAAGCCTCTGATCTGTCTGACTCTCAATATTCCAGGGCCCGTGAAGGTTCTTCCCGGCGTTCCACAGGCATTTGAAGAGGCCTGCAAACGGATTGAGGCCATATTAAAGGTTTATCAGACACCAGTTTTATACAATGTAAGTATTCGGGAAAAAACCGGATACGAGGCAATTTATTGTGTCGATGACAGTCCAGAAGTCATCAAGAGCCGCATGACCAGTCTGGAAGACGCAGACAGACTGGGACGTCTTTTTGATATTGATGTACTGCGCACAGACGGAACCAAGGTTTCCAGAGAGGAACTGGGTCATGCCGCCCGCACCTGCCTGCTCTGCGGAGAACCAGCTCATGTATGCAGCCGCAGCAGAAGACATACTGTAGACAAGCTTACAGAAGAGATTACCGGCATTTTAAGTGATTTTACCAGTCATACCTCTGCTGCTCCGGTATTTTCCTACGAAAATCTCTGCCGTCAGGCCTTAATGGCCGAAGTATCTGCCACACCAAAGCCGGGGCTGGTAGATCGTCATGACAACGGCGCCCATAACGACATGAATTTTCAGACCTTTGCCGTCAGCACAGAGGCCATTGTCCCCTATCTGAATGCGATGTACCAGGCTGGAGAAGGCTGGACAGAGCCCAAAGGAAAAGGGCTGTTTCTCTCTATCCGCCCCATAGGCGTAGAGGCAGAAAAATCCATGTTCCAGGCTACCAATGAAGTAAACACCCATAAGGGTATGATTTTTTCTATGGGAATTATCTCTGCTGCCGCCGGACTTTATCAGAAATTCCGCAATCCAAAAACTCCGTTTCTTGCAGAGGATATTCTGAAGCTGGCAGGGAAGATATGCAGAGATGAAATTGAGAAAGATTTTGATCAAATCCGGAAACGGAGTCCCCGGACTCATGGAGAAATGCTTTTTAAGCGTTACAATATGAAGGGTATCCGCGGAGAAGCCCAAAAAGGTTTTCCCTCTATCGCCTCCATCAGTCTTCCCGCTTACCGGAAATACAAATCCGAAGGCATTGATGACAATATTGCTGCTATTAATACTCTGCTGGCTCTGATGAACAAGGTGAACGACACCAATGTTCTTATCCGGACAAATCACAATCTGCTCTCCTATGAAAAAATGGAGGCAGGCCGAATCCTTGCCCTGGGCGGTGCAGGAACTGCAGAAGGTCTTGTGGAGCTTCGGAAGCTGAACCGGGAATTTATCCGCCTGAACATCAGTCCCGGCGGCTGTGCCGATTTGCTGGCTGTTACCATTCTTTTATGGAATCTGGAAAAGGCTTTTTCTTAGAAGCCTTTTCCAGATTTCTGTCAGTTTTTTCCCGTTCTCAGTCCGTCAGAAGCCAGTGTATATCCATCTATTACCGTATCATGGGCCATAGTTCCGTCCTCCTGAAGATAATAATACTCTCCCGGCTTATCCATCACCCAGCCTGTAACCATTTTTCCCGTGTCATCTGCATAATACCAGTTATTTTCAAAGACAAACCACCCAGAAGCCATCCGCCCGTCCTCTCCCAGATAATAGCGGGCGCCGTCTACATTCTGCCAGCCGCAAAGGCGGTATCCGTTTTCATCCAGCAGATACCAGTCTCCCTCTATCAGCTGCCAGCCTTCCGTCAGATAGGCTCCGTCCTCTGTCTGGTAACGGCTGCCCTCCAGATAATTGCGCCACCTCCCCCCGGTAGTTCCCATCACCTGTTTTTCACGGAAATCCACATCCGGAGATCCTACCCAGCCGCCAGCCTGTACATAGGCCTGTTCCTTTACCTGCGGCACAGCCCGAACTGCTGCGAAATAGGTATGAAGATCATCCAGGTACTGGGAAAAATCATAGCTGGTGCCGGAAGTACGGATCACCGCCGCTGTCTCCAGCCCTTCATCCTCAAAATCCACTGTCTTCCAGTTTTCCTCATCCCGATCGGCATTGTCAGCAATAAAAAGCTTTACCTGATACTCCCGGGCATTTTTCACAGAAGACCATTTTACAACTGTGTCTGTCTCCCACCACACGTGCTCCGGCTCTCCCAGAACAATGGTTTCTACTGCATGATCCGAGGCAAGGGAAGAAAACGAAACGGCTGACACAGCCAGAAAAACAGAAGCGGCTGTGAGCGCTGCCCATTTCATATGACGGATTTTTCCTGTTCTCATCCTGTTTTCTCGTTTATCTGCAAATATCTGATTTCCTAATCCAAGGTTCATAGCCTCTGTCCTTTCTTTCCAGAAGAAGCAGCTCTGCCGCTCCGGACGGGGAAAACGCCGGGAATTTTCCTGCTTAGAGGATTTCCTTATAGACTCTCAGCACGTTTTTAGAAAATACAGCCTCGATCTCACTGCCTGTAAAGCCCTGCTTTTCCATTTCCTCTGCCAGCATCTGCATTCCAGAGCAATCCTTCATCTCCACAATGCTTCCAATGCCGTCAAAATCCGTTCCCAGTCCGATGCAGCCGATTCCTCCTATCTTTTTCATATGCTTCATGTGCGCCACCATATCCCGGCAGTAACTGTGGGTAGGCTCCTGTCCTGTTTCATCCCGATCCCGAAGGAAGGAAGCGCAGAAATTGATTCCTGCCACACCGCCCCGTTCTGCCAGAGCACGGATCATATCATCCGTCAGATTTCTCGGGTGAGAGGCCAGAGCACGAGCATTGGAATGGCTTGCCACAAAGGGCTTTTTTGTATAACGGAACACGTCCCAGATTCCTGCATCATTCAAATGAGAAATATCGATAATCATACCCAGACGTTCCATTTCCTGAACGAATTCAATTCCCTTTTCCGTCAGACCATGCTCTGTATCCGGCAAAAAGCGGGGATAAGTCTCTCCCTCATGCAGCTCCATCCGGTTGGGATATCCCAGCTGATTCTGAAAATTCCAGGTCAGAGTCATCATTCTTGCGCCCAGGCGGTAAAAATCACGCAGCAGCGCAGTTTCCCCCAGGCACATACCGCCTTCCTCCAGCGTCAGCATGGCGGACATTCTGCCTTCTGCTATATTTTTTTCCAGATCGCCCCAGGTTTTTACAATACCAATCTGATCCTTGTGCGCCTCCAGCTCCGTGTAGAACGTATCAACCAGCTTCATAGCGTATTCAAAAGGATTCGCATGGGATTCCAGATGAACAAACAGACCGAAATTCTGCAGCAGATAATCTCCTTTTTTCATTTTCTGCAAATCAATATGAAGCGAGTTCTCCAGAATAGACATATTCCCTCCATTCTGATGATCCTTTAAAATTTCTCCAATGGTATCGCAATGCATATCAACTACTTTCATATCCTGCCTCCGCTTTTCCTGTCATATCATTATGCAGTACACTCAGCCGCTTCCCTTCGAAAAACTGCTGCTTCCTTCTGCATATATTTTCTGCATTATACAGCAGTTTTCAAACAGGTGTCAAGGCAAAACATCCTCTATTTAATCTCCGCGCAGGGCATCAATCGGATTCAGCCCTGCTGCCCGGTTGGCCGGCATATAGCCAAACAGCAATCCAATTCCTACCGATACTCCAAATGATACCAGTACCGCTGCTGGAGTCGGAGTGGCAGACAATTCAGCAAGCTTTCCAACTGCAGATGTTACAACGCTTCCCAGAATGATTCCAATAATTCCTCCCAGTGAACTTGTCACTGCTGCTTCTATAACAAACTGCTGCATAATCACACTTTTTCTTGCCCCCAGAGCCTTTCTGATTCCAATTTCTCTTGTCCTCTCTGTTACGGAAACCAGCATAATATTCATTACGCCAACTCCGGCTACTAACAGGGAAATTCCGGCAATTCCTCCCAGTCCTGCTGACGCCATGGCAATCATGGAATTTAACTCATCCAGCATTTCGCTCATTGCAGTTACTGTGTACAAATCCTCATCTTTAAATCGTTCATAGAGAAAACTTTCTATCTGGCTTTTGGCTGCCGTTGCCTGGGATAAATCAGAAACAGTAAAAACGTAATTATTAATATTGGAGTTTCTTGCCATTTTTACAGCTCTGGTATAAGGCATCCATACAAAATCGTCGGTTCCGCCCTCCTCCATCTCATCCTCCTGCTGGGCCGCCACACCTACAATGGTAAACGCATATCCATTGATTTTCAGTGTTTCTCCATAAGCATTCTCAGCGCTGCCATAAAGCTCATCTGCTACATAAGTGCCGATTACACAGACCTTGTGGCGTCCTGTCATATCCCCATACTGAAGATTTCTTCCATACTGAAGCTCCCAGCCCTTGATAGACAGATAGGCTTCGCTGACGCCTGTGATAGAGGTTGATGTCATGGAATCATTTCCATGCTTAATTGCGCCGCTAATGCTTACCATCGGTGAAATTTCATCAAATACCTCTCCCTGCTCGCTATAAAACTCATATATTTCCTCGTCTGAAACAGAGCGGGAAGATAAATTTATCATATTCACTGTGATCTGGTTAGTTCCCATGCTGGAAAAGCTGTCTGTCATGTAAGACATATAGGCATTCACCAGACTGACCAGTATAATGACCGATGCCACACCGATAATGATACCCAGCATAGTCAGAAAGGAGCGCATTTTATTGCTCCAGATGCTTTTCATTGCCAGCTTGAATGATTGCAGCATAATCCTTTACATCTCCGTCAAAATTAATTTTTCCATCGTGAACCCTGACCACATGCTTTGCTTCCAACGCTATGGAATTGTCATGGGTAATCATCACAATGGTATTTCCTTCTTCGTTCAGCTCCTTTAAAAAATTCAGTACCTCGCGGCTGGTTCGTGAATCCAGTGCGCCCGTTGGCTCATCTGCCAGAATCAGGGAGGGATCGCCAGCCAGAGCGCGGGCAATCGACACCCGCTGCTGCTGGCCTCCGGAAAGCTGATTGGGAAGATTTTTCCATTTGTCCGCCAGTCCCACTCTCTCCAGGGCCTTCATAGCCCGCTCCCTTCGTTCTTCCCTGTCCTTTTTTGCATACAAAAGCGGAAGCTCTACGTTCTCCAGAAGATTCGATTTGGGAAGCAGGTTATACTGCTGAAAAATAAATCCAATCTGCCGGTTACGGATATCTGCCAGCTGATCGTCACTCATTCGATCCACATCCTCACCTCCCAGCAGATACCTGCCGGAGGTAGGCACATCCAAAGCACCAATAATATTCATCAATGTAGATTTTCCGCTTCCTGATTTTCCAACAATCGCCACAAACTCGCCTTTATCCACATTCAGAGAAATTCCGTCGTTTGCCCTCACCTCTTCTGTACCCATATGATATATTTTATAAATATCCCGTAATTCGATTAATGGCTCTGTCATATCAATCTCCATTCCGCTGCCATTCCATTGGCGGCACGGTTTTTCTTTGTCTGTTCCAAACTGCAAGCTTCTTTCCGGATTTTATCAGCGCATTCCGCCTCCAGGGCCGCCTCCGGGACCACCTCCGAGATTACCTCCGGGACCGCCTCCAGGGCCACCTCCCATTCCGCCTCCAGGACCGCCCATCATAAATGCATCCGTACTTTTCGATGACTCACTCACATAGACCTCTTCTCCTTCGGAGAGTCCGCTTACAATCTCCACATAATCATCATTGGTCAGTCCGGTTTCTACCTCCACTGCCCGAAATCCTGCAGGAACACTGCCCTGAGCCTCCTTCACAGTATCGTCCTTCACATAAACACGATTGCCCCGCATCAAAGAATCAATGGGAATCATCAAGGCATCCTCTGTCTCATCGAGCAAAATAACACCATCCACATTCATTCCAGGAAGCAAATCACCGGTTTCATCCATAGTCACCGTCACCGGGTAATTGGTAACACCATTAGACTGTACGCTTTCCAGGCTTACATTGGTAACTGTTCCTGTAAAGGTCTGTCCCTCCAGGGCGTCTGCTGTAACCGAAACCTTCTGCCCCACCTGGACACTGTGCACATCCAGCTCGTCCACAGACATCTCAAAGGTCAGGGAAGACAGATCATAAATGACCGCCAGAGTCGTGTCGCTGCTGCCGGAATTCCGGCTGATGGTATCGCCCTCCTTTACGCTTTTTGTAATCACCTGTCCGGAAATCGGCGCAGTAATCGTGTAATTGTCATAGCTTTCCTTTGTGGAATCCACCTTGCTCTGAGCGCTTTCTAATGATACCTCCGCCTGGGTCATGGCATCCTGATAGGTATCTATCAAATCCTCTGCATCCTCTGCAGCGATTCGAAAAATAGGAGTTCCTTCTGTTACATAGTCTCCCTCATTCACCAGCAGCGCCTCAACCTCAACACTGGAAGGAAGGTCTGCTTTCATCACCAGATCGGTGGCTGCCTCAAAATTTCCTTCTGCAGTACAGACCACCCCGTTTATTTCCACCGTGGCGCTGTGGCTCGCCGTCAGACCTCCGGGATTTGCTGCCTCAACGGTTACATAACGGACAATTCTTCCTCCGTCCAGCACCTCATCCATATTGCTGACAGCCGTTACCACACCGCTAAGCTGCTCTTCTGTATCGGTAAGGGTCAGCACAGCCTGATTTCCAGCTCCAATCGCTGCTGCCTCTGATGCAAGGAAGGGGACACGGATTTTCATAAGCTGATCATTATAAATCGATGCAAGCTCTGTATTCTGGCCTACCTGATCCCCTGCCTGGATATTCAATTCCCGAATAAAACCAGTCCGCGTGGATTTATAGGTATTTCCGCTGTAATCAGACAATGCCTCATTGTAATCCTCCTGGGCATTCTGATACTGCTTCTGTGCCCGTTCCAGAGAAGTATTGGCTGATTTCAGCTCTGATTCCATGGAGGATACATCAATCTGATACAGAACCTGTCCCTCTGTTACCTGATCTCCCTCTTCAAAATTAGCAGAAATCACTTCTCCTTCTACCAGTGAGGTAAGACTGTAAGTATCCTTTGGTGAAATCACGCCAGAGGAAGAAAGCTCCGAGGTAATGGTTCCTTTCGTCACAGTTGCAGTTCTCTGCCCTTCTGTCCCACTTGCAGTCGCCTGCTCACTGCGGCTTTTCAGCTGCCACAGACCAAAAACAGCTGCCAGCGCTGCTGCCCCAATTATCAGGGGCAAGCGTCCTTTCTTTTTTGGTTTTTTCTTCTCTCTTCCCTTTTCCAGCAGCTTCTGCAGTTTCGTTTGCTGGTCTTTATTCTGTTCTTCTGTTATCTGTTTTCCTTTTTTCCTATTCATCCACATCTGTTTTCCAACTCTCCCCCTGTTATTCTTCTACATAATCTACAACTGTATAGGAGACATCTCCATCGGCATTTTCTGTTTTTTCACAAACCAGGGTTACAGTATCTCCCACACGCAGAGAGCCATAGATAGAAAAGGCAAACTGCATATCAGAGCTGGCCAGCTTATATTCATCCGACTCTCCTTCCAGGGTAATGGAGGTTGGAGTCATCACATCACTGGAGCTGTAATAGATGTTTTCCACCGTTCCGCGAACGACGCAGCGGCCAGACTGTACATCCTCATCCGCCACATAGGCCCAGATGGTTTTCGCCTTCTGATTGTAATAAATCACCACATAATTGCTGGAAATGCAGCTTTTCAGTGATTCATAGCTGGAGGCCTCTCCATTGACATAAATACTGGCCTCCTGAACATTAAAGGGAACATAATCGCCCAGCTGCCGGCCCTTGGGAATCAGCTTTGGCCCTGTTAGATTGGTATCTGCCAGTCCCATCGGATTGATCTCACCATCTGCATTTACCGTACAGCCAAGACTGAGACCATACACCTGTCCTGTAGACTTACTTTCTGTTTTCAAAAGATTATAAAACAGATTGATGCAGTCTGTTTTGTTGAGAATTTCCTCCGGCTGCCGATCCACCTCCTCATTTAACTCCAGGGTATAGTACTGTGCCATTCTGGAATTGGCTGCGTCTCCCGTAAAATCCGAGCTGGTATAGCCTAACAGAGCCAGAATTCCCCGTACCGCCTCCCTCAGGGTTATGGGCTGAGCCGGTCTAAACGTACCGCCCAAGTACCCTGTCATCCAGTTTTCCTCTGCCGCAATCCGAATACTGGATGCATAGGAATACTCCTTCGGTACATCTGCATACACAGACACCTTGCTGACAGAAGGGAGGTGATCCCGATAACCGGATGCCTGAACCAGCATGTGGGCAAACTGCGCTCTGGTAACCGGCGCTTCAAGCTCCGTACTCACATTCTGAATAATTCCCGCAATTCCTATCACCTTCCTGCGATAGTCCTGGTTATTATCTGCTGCCTTCGCTGTCAGGCTTATCTGCAAAGCAACTGCCGTACCAGCTGTCACTGCCGAAATCCCCCATGCCCATGTCCTCCACAGCTTTTTCTTCATATATAAAAACTCCTCTCAATATTGACCTGTATCGTTCATAATAAAAAATACCAATGGTTTGTGTCCATTTTGTGTTCAAAATTTGAGAAAATCAGCAAAGATTTTAAAGCCTCCTCAGAAGAAAAAATGCCCGGATGCCTCTTTTTTTCTAACAGATCAGAAAAAGCAGAACTGCCTCCCCGTTTTCGGGGAAACCTTCCTGCTTCCAAAAATCCATATTCTGTTGTATTCATTTAAGATAAAGTGTAACCGTTCAGCCATGCCCTCAACGCTTTTTTCTGTCTGAATCTTCGCATGGACGAACTGTTACACTAAAAAATAGTGAAGCACGATCTCCAGCGCCGCCTGATATCCGGGAATCAGGGAGTCTTCATAAACAAATTCCTCCCTTGTGTGAAAGCCCTTTCCCCGGCACGCTCCGAAGCATACCGCCGGAATCCCCAGAGACAGGGGAATGTTGCAGTCCGTTGAGCTGGAGCCAGTTCCCGGTTTTATTCCACAGGCGTGAAAAATCGCTTCCTCCACATAATCAAACATCTTCTGTCTGGCAGCGGCATCTACCTGGCCTTCGCAGGGGCGAATCCCTATCACCTCTGCTTCAATGGAAACTCCCTTGTTTTGATACTCCTCGATCAGGTTATAAAATCTGGTCTCCATTTCCTCCAGACTTTTCCTGCAGTCTGATCGGAATTCACAGGTTATCTCTGCCTGCTGAGCAATGGTATTGACTGAGGTGCCTCCCTGAATGGTTCCCACATTGTAGGTTGTGCGTCCCTCGCGCGGCACCTGAATCTGGTACATGCTGCCGATAAACTCTGCCAGTCTGGCAATGGCATTCTCCTTTCCAAAATCAAGGTAGGAGTGGCCTCCCTCTGCAGTCACCTTTACCCGGTACCGACAGGATCCCACAGAGCGGGTCACATATCGATCCAGATACAGATCCAGGGTATAAAAGGCCTGAATCCGCTTTCCATAGGTATCGCAAATCTTCCGGGAGCCCTTCAGATTGCCCAGTCCCTCCTCACAGGAATTACAGACAAAAACTACCCCTCCATAATCCGGCGACAGCCCCTGCTCTGTCACATAACCGGCAGCCATCAAAAGAGCTACCAGATTAGCCGTGTCATCTCCAATGCCAGGGCAGAAGATCTTCCCATCCTTCACAGTCAGAGGCAATTCTTCTGTGTCAGGAAAAACCACATCCATGTGGGCCATAAAGACCGTCACAGGATTATCCTCTGTTACTCCAATCGGATAAACCACATTCAAAGCATCATCAATCACCACATTTTTAGCTCCGTGGGCTTCCAGCCAGTGCTTACAGAACTGTGCCCGTTTCTCTTCGTGGTGGGAAGGAGCAGGAATCCTCGCCAGAGTAAGTAAAAGCTGTCTGGCCTCCTGCGCATGTTCCTCGATATATGTCAATTCCTTCTCTGTCAGCATACGTTACCCCCTGCTTTTTCATTTGTATTTATCCCAATTACAGGGTTTCTGCCCGTTCTTCCACCTGTCTTCGGAAATTAATTACATCATGCTGATAATCCGAATTCATTAATTCTGAGGTAATCAGAAAATCGGCTGTAGCCTTATTGACGGCCATGGGAATATCATAGACCTGAGCAATTCTCATCAAAGCCTTAACATCTGGGTCGTGCGGCTGAGCCGTCAGCGGATCCGAAAAGAACACAACAAAATCGATGACCCCTTCTACAATCTTGGCTCCAATCTGCTGATCTCCGCCCAGAGGGCCGCTGTTGTAGCCCTTTACTGTCAGGCCCGTCTGATCGGTGATCATTCTGGCTGTTGTTCCGGTTCCGTAAAGATTGTGGTGTTTCAGCTCTGCATAATGTTCTCTGCACCACGCAATCAGCTTCGGCTTCTCATTGTCATGTGCAATCAGTGCAATATCCTTCTTTGGTCCAATGGTAAATGTAATATATTCTTTCGCCATAATGATACTCCTTTCCGGTTCTTTCATACGGCTACACATTACCACAGTCTCTTCACTTGTGCAAATAAAATTTCTGTAAAATTCCAGAACAAATGCAAAAGAATCATGGAAGCTTTCTTACAGTTCCCGCGGCTCTTCTGTTCTGCACATGCTCTCAATCAGCTCCCAGATCTCATCTCTGCCCTGCTTCGTTTCTGCTGAAAAGGGAATCAGAATATCATCTTTTTCCATTCCCAGCCCCTGACGCAGCACTTTAATCTGCTTTGCCACCTGGCTTCTCTTCAGCTTATCCAGCTTTGTTGCAATAATCACCGGATGATATCCGTTAGCCACAATCCAGTCATACATCATCCGATCATTATCAGACGGCTCATGGCGAATATCAATCAAAAGAAACACGCATCTGAGAACAGGCGATTTTCTCAGATACCGCTCAATCATCTTTCCCCATTTTGCTTTTACTTCCACAGATACCTTGGCATAGCCATATCCGGGAAGATCGACAAAATACAGTTCGTCGTTGATGTTGTAAAAATTAATGGTCTGGGTTTTTCCCGGCTGGGAAGATGTTCTCGCCAGAGACTTCCTGTTTAAAAGCCCATTAATCAGAGAAGATTTGCCCACATTGGACTTGCCTGCAAATGCAAACTCCGGGCAGGTATTTTCCGGAAGACGGCTGGTAATACCGCAGACGGTTTCCAGTTCTGCTTTTCTGATAATCATTTCCTGTCCTTTCTGTTCATGCCGATTCTGCCTCTGCAAAAGCTTCCTTCAGCACATCCTCCATATTTTTCACATAAACAATCGTCAATCCCTTGGTAATTTCCTTTGACAGCTCCGCGATATCCGGCCTGTTCTTATCCGGTACCAGAACTGTTTTCATATGTGCCATTTTGGCTGCCAGGATCTTCTCTTTCAGGCCGCCAATGGGGAGGACACGCCCCCGCAGGGTAATCTCTCCTGTCATGGCAACCTTGGCCTTTACCTTTCTGTTAATCACTGCAGAAAGCATTGCCGTTGCCATTGTAATTCCGGCAGAGGGACCGTCCTTGGGAACAGCTCCCTCAGGAATGTGGATATGAAGATCATGTTTTTCAAAATAATCATCTGCCACCTGATACTGAGGGCAGACAGAACGCACATAGGTCAGGGCTGTCTGGGCAGACTCCTTCATCACATCTCCCATCTGACCTGTCAGCTTCAGATTGCCCTGTCCAGGCATCACATTAACTTCTATCTGAAGTGTGTCGCCGCCTACGCTGGTCCATGCCAGTCCGCGGACAATTCCTACCTCATCCTCTTCATTGGCATCCTCAAAGGTTACCCGCTCCTTGCCCAGATATTTTTCCAGACCGGATTCCGTTACGCGGATCACCTTCTTTTTGTCCTCCAGAAATTCTCTTGCAGCCTTTCTGCAGATGTCTCCAATCCGGCGCTCCAGGTTTCGAACACCGGCCTCTCTGGTGTAATTGTGAATGATCTTCTTTAAGGCGCCGTCGGTCAGAATCAGCTGCTCCTTTGTCAGTCCGTTTCTCTCCAGCTGTTTTCCTACCAGATAATTTCTGGCAATATGAAATTTCTCATTTTCTGTATAGCTGTTGATTTCAATAACCTCCATACGGTCTAGCAGCGGCCGCGGAATGGTCTGTGTTGTGTTGGCTGTTGCAATAAAGAGAACATTGGACAGATCAATAGGAACCTCTACATAATGATCCCGGAATTTTACATTCTGCTCTCCGTCCAGCACCTCCAGGAGCGCGGAAAAGGTATCTCCCTTATAGTCGCTGCTGACCTTGTCAATCTCATCCAGAAGCATCAGCGGATTAGCCACTCCGGCATGACGCAGTCCGTCTACCATGCGGCCAGGCATAGCGCCTACATAGGTTTTCCGATGACCACGGATTTCTGCCTCATCCCGAACTCCGCCCAGGCTGATGCGGACATACTTTTTGCCCAGAGCCCGCGCTACAGACCGGGCAATGGAAGTTTTTCCTGTTCCAGGCGGTCCTACCAGACAGATGATGGGGCTGGTTCCCTTTTTCGTCAGAATCCGTACAGCCAGGTATTCCAGAACTCGCTCCTTCACCTTTTCCAGGCCATAGTGATCCTCTTCGAGAATTTCCTCTGCATGTTTTAAATTATTATTATCCCGGGACATTTTATTCCAGGGCAGTTCCAGAAGTGTCTCTATGTAGGTGCGCAACACGTTGGCTTCCTGGCTTCCCCCTGGCATTCCCTTAAACCGTTCGATTTCCTTCTGAAGCTTTTCCTTTACTTCTTTATCTGCCTTCAGATTCTGAAGCTTCTTCTCATACTCATCCGCATCGGAAAGCGAATCCTCTCCCAGCTCCTCCCGGATAACCTTCATCTGCTCCCGCAGAATGTATTCCTTCTGATTCTGATCAATGCTCTGCTTTACCTTTTCCTGGAATTCCCGTCGAATCCGGGAAATCTCCACCTCATTTACCAGGCTGGCAACAATCACCTCATACTGTTCCTCTTCGCTGGAGGCCTCTAAATACTGCTGTCGGATCCGGTAGTCCCAAGGCATTTCACTTGCCATCTGCATCATCAGAGGAGAGAGCCTCTCACAGCGCAGAAGGTTTGGCAAAACCTCTTTTTCAAATTTCGGATGCTGTTTTCCATACTCCTCTGCCTTATCCTTCAGCACTCGAATCATGGCCTCTGAGGTTACATAGTCCTCCTCGCCTTCCAGAACCGGAGCCTCTAATATCTCACCAATCAGAGACGGCTCCTCGCTGTCCAGCTCCAGAAGCTCTGCCCTTACCAGTCCTTCTACCATGACTCTGATAATTCCTCCGGGCATTTTTACCAGCTGCTTGACCCGCACAATGGTTCCAATATGATAAAGCTGTTCCAGAGAAGGATCGGTATCTTCCGGATTCTTCTGTGCAAAAAGGCCGATCTTCTGATCACTGACCATAGCCTTTTCTACTGCCGCCACAGACTTGGCACGGCTGATATCAAAGCTGACTGTCATACCAGGCAGCACGGTAAGGCCGCGCAGGGCAATCACTGGCATCGTCACGATTATCTGCTGCATATAATTTCTGTTTTCCTTTCTATGTTATAAAAAAGAAGCTCGCTTGTGAGCTTCTCCGCCTGCGGCGGGTCGCTTCTGCGACAAAATTCTCTTCCGCCGCATGGCGATCCTCGCGGAGCGTTGTTATGTCACAGGGCGCAATTTCCCGTGACATAACACAAAATGGGAGCATTACGCCCCCATTTCTCCATTGTTTCTCAGGCAATCTCGCCTGTCTTATCCTTTTTCAGTCTCTGGGAGAGTGTCTTATGCGGCACAGCCGTATCACGGTATACCAGCTCCGGCTCTCCAGTTCCATCGACCACCTGACGGGTAATGGTACAAATACCAATATTGTTATTGGACGGAACCTCATACATCAGTTCCATCATCACGGACTCCAGAATGGAGCGAAGTCCTCTGGCTCCGGTCTTTCTGGCAACCGCCTGCCTTGCAACCTCTGCCAGGGCGTCCCGGGTAAATTCCAGCTTTACGTCGTCTAACTCAAACAGCTTCTGATACTGCTTAGTCAGAGCATTCTTCGGCTCAGACAAAATCTGCACCAAAGCATCCTCATCCAGCAGCTCCAGAGAAACCACTACCGGAACACGACCGATAAATTCCGGAATCAGACCAAATTTTACCAAATCCTGCGGTTCAGCCTGCTTTAAAAGCTCATCAATATCTGCCTTATTTTTATCTACCACTTCTGCGTTGAAGCCAATGGAGCCTGCACTGAGCCGGCTTTCTACGATCTTTTCCAGTCCGTCAAAAGCGCCTCCGCAAATAAAGAGAATATTGGTAGTATCAATCTGCAAAAGCTCCTGATGGGGATGCTTTCTGCCTCCCTGGGGCGGAACGCTGGCAACAGTTCCCTCCAGAATCTTTAAAAGAGCCTGCTGTACGCCTTCTCCGGATACGTCTCTTGTAATGGATACATTTTCGGATTTTTTCGTAATCTTATCAATCTCGTCAATATAAATAATCCCGTACTCCGCACGGTGAATATCCCCGTCCGCTGCCTGAATCAGCTTCAGAAGAATATTTTCCACGTCCTCGCCTACATATCCAGCCTCTGTCAGGGCCGTAGCATCTGCAATGGCAAAAGGAACATTGAGAACCTTTGCCAGAGTCTGTGCCAGGTAGGTTTTTCCGGAACCAGTGGGTCCTAACAGCAGGATATTGCTCTTTTGGATATCCACTTCCATGTCTCTTGCGGAAGTAATCCGCTTGTAGTGATTGTAAACAGCTACAGAAAGGGCTTTCTTCGCCGCATCCTGGCCAATTACGTATTCATCAAGAAAGGCTTTGATCTCCTTGGGCTTGAGAAGGTTGATATCCCCCAGATCCACCTCATCATTTTCATCCATTTCCTCTTCCAGAATCTCTGCACAAAGGTCAATGCACTCATCGCAGATAAATACATTGTTGTTCCCTGCAATCAGCTTTTTTACCTGTTCCTGAGATTTTCCGCAAAAAGAACATCTGACTCTGTCCTCAGGTCTGTTCGGCATATTGGCACACCTCTATCCTTTCCTAGTGTTTTTCAATCACCCGGTCAATCAAACCATACTTCATGGCCTCCTCGGCAGTCATGTAGTTGTCCCGCTCTGTGTCGCGGCAGATTACCTCGTAGGGCTGACCGGTGTTGGCAGCCAGAATCTCATTTAATTTTTTTCTGGTCTGCAGGATTTTTTCAGCTACAATCTGAATCTCTGTAGCCTGACCCTGTGCGCCGCCGGACGGCTGGTGAATCATCACCTCTGCATTGGGGAGAGCAAAACGCTTGCCCTTTGCACCGCCTGCCAGAAGAAATGCTCCCATGCTGGCAGCCATGCCGATGCAGACCGTAGACACATCGCACTTAATGTAGTTCATGGTATCGTAAATCGCCATGCCGGCTGTTACAGAGCCGCCGGGGCTGTTAATATATAAGTTAATATCCTTGCCTGGATCCTCAGACTCCAGGAACAGAAGCTGTGCAACTACCAGGCTGGCAGAAACATCATTGACTTCTTCTCCAAGGAAAATAATTCTCTCTTTTAATAAACGGGAATAAATATCGTAAGAACGTTCTCCTCTGCTGGTTGACTCAATCACATAAGGTACTAATGCCATGGTCAAATCCTCCTGTTCTTTCTTTCTGCAAATTCCGTGAAAAAGAATATGCTTCGGCGCATCCTCGCGGAGCGTCCCTGCTTCATAGGAACGTGCGTCCTATGATACAAAAATCCTGATACAGATACAGGTTCCCGGCTGTACCGGAAACCCGCCTCTGTCTTTTGAAATATCTTAATTAAATCAGATTAGCCTCTGCTACCAGGAAGTCTACTGCCTCCTGAACAGCCATATCCTCTTTCATCTGAGCGATACCGGCTTCGCCCATAATGCTTCTTACCTTGTCAGCTTCCATCTTGTAGGTCTCTGCCATCTTAGCGATCTCAGCGTCTACAGCCTCATCAGATACCTGAATGTTCTCAGCTGCAACAACAGCCTCCAGAACCAGACGGGTACGGATTCTCTTTTCAGCCTGCGGACGGGACTGCTCCTGCAGCTTCTCGATGGTCATGCCGGTGAACTGCATATACTGCTCCAGAGAAATACCCTGGCTCTGCATTCTGCGTGCATAGTCATTGATCATCTCGCGAACCTGCTCGTCGATCATTGCATCCGGAATCTCCATAGAAGCATTCTCAACAACCTTCTCTACTACGTTGTTCTCGTTCTCAGTAGTAGCCTGCTGCTGCTTTGTTTCTGCAAGCTTTGCCCGGATATCGGATTTATATTCATCCATGGTCTCAAACTCAGAAACCTCACCTGCGAACTCATCGTTCAGCTCCGGCAGCTCTTTAGTCTTGATCTCGTGAATCTTTACCTTAAATACAGCCGGCTTTCCTGCCAGCTCTGCTGCATGATACTCAGCCGGGAAGGTTACGTTCACTTCTACTTCATCACCGATATTCTTGCCAATCAGCTGCTCTTCAAAGGTATCAATGAAGGAGTGAGAGCCGATTACCAGCGGATAAGCCTCAGACTTGCCGCCTTCGAAAGGCTGTCCGTCTACAAAGCCCTCAAAGTCAATCACAGTATGGTCTCCGTTCTCAACTGCACGATCCTCAACGTTTACCATTCTGGAGTTCTGATCCTGAACCTTCTTTAACTCAGCCTCAACGTCAGCATCGGTTACTTCCGGTTTTGCCTTTTCCACTTCAACACCCTTGTACTCGCCCAGAGTTACTTCCGGCTTTACTGCTACCAGTGCTGTGTAAATAAAGGTCTTGCCCTTCTCAATCTGCTCAATGCCGATCTCCGGTCTGGAAACGATCTCCAGTCCGCTCTCCTTGACAGCGTCTGCGTAGGTGGAATCTAACAGTGTATCAATTGCATCATCGTAAAGAACACCGACACCATACATCTTCTCAACCATTGCCTGGGGAGCTTTTCCCTTACGGAAGCCAGGAATGCTGAACTTGTTCTTATTCTTCTGGAAAGAAGTTTTAAGAGCTGCCTCGAACTGCTCTGCCGGTACTTCTACGGTCAATTTCGCCATGTTCTTTTCTAACTTTTCTACTTGTAAACTCATTTCAAGTTTCCTCCTTACATCTATGTATGGTCGTCACGGCAGGGCGCCACACTTCAAGATAGCATTATATCATAGTCTTTTCTTAATTACCAGTCCTATTTTTCGTATAATTCCAGTATTTTTCCTGACTTTTGACCGAAAAAATACATTTTCGCCTCCAATCCCTTTCTTTTTTGCCTTATTTCCGCTATAATCTGGTATCATCAAAGCAAATGGAGGGATTATTTTTGGAAATTGAACGGAAATACCTGGTATCTGCACCTCCAGAGGATTATCTGTCCTGGGACTGCCGCTCCATCGAGCAGGCTTATCTCTGCACGGATCCTGTGGTACGGGTGCGAAGAGACGGCGATAACTACTATATGACCTACAAATCCAAAGGACTTCTTGCCCGGGAGGAGTACAACCTTCCCCTGAACGAAGCAGCCTATCGTCACCTGATTTCTAAGGCCGACGGCATCATTCTGACGAAAAAACGCTACAAAAGGCAGCTGGAAGGAAGCGCACTGCAGGTTGAACTGGATGTGTTCTCTGGCACATATGAGGGACTTATGCTGGCTGAGGTGGAATTTTCCTCTGTGGAGGAGGCCGAAGCCTTTATCCCGCCCTCATGGTTTGGCCGCGATGTCACTTTTTCCGGAGAATACCAGAACAGCAGGTTAAGCAAAGAAAACCCCCGGAAGCGCTGAACGTCCGGGGGGTTTCTTAGTTCACTGCCTGAAAAATACCAATCACCACAACCAAAATCAGAAGAACGATACATCCGGCAATAAAACTATCCAGATAGTTCAAGGGTATATGGCGAAAATTCTCATACAATTTGTTTACTTGCCGAGGTGGTTCTTCCAGGACAGCTTCTTTATCAGAGACCGTATCTGCCTGAGATATAGTCTCTATTTTTTTCTGTAAATTTTCTTCCATTCTGTCAATCACACCAGCCTATTATTTCTTTGCGAGATATTTACGCAGATCGAGTGCAACTGCAATGATGATTACAAGACCCTGCGCAATATAGGTATATGCCGGATCCACACCCAAAAACTGGAGACAGATCTTCAGGATTTCAAATACCAGTACGCCGACCAGAATACCGCCGACACTACCAACACCACCGTTTGCAGATACGCCGCCGATGGTACATGCAGCAATTGCCTCCAGCTCATAGCCCATACCTGTTGCAGTAGAAGCGCCTCCGGCCTTTGCACCTACCAGGAAACCTGCCAGAGCATACATACATCCAGCCAGAACGTAAATACGAATCAGGGAAGCCGTTACGTTTACACCTGCTACCTGCGCAGCGCTTTCATTGCCGCCGATTGCGTACATATATTTACCATGACGGGTCTTATTATATAAGAACCAGAAAAAAGCACCTATTACAATAGCGAAAATCAGCAGATAAGGAATCGGTCCTACTGAGCCGCTTGCAACCTTCAGGTAGCTCTTCTTGTATCCGCCCATCGGCTGGTTATCGGTAACCAGGGAGCAGAGACCGTAAATAATTGTCTGCATACCCAGAGTAGTGATAAACGGAGGAACCTTCAGCATAGCGATAACAACACCGTTGATGGCACCAAATCCACCCATGATTGCCATAACAACAATAAGGGCAACCGGCCACGGAATGTCAGGCATCCACGGGAACATACGTGCCGCATAATCCATGCTCTGCAGCATCATAGCAGAAATACATGCTGCCAGACCCACTGCACGGCCCGCTGACAGGTCGGTACCCTTGGTAATCAGACATCCGGATACGCCGCAGGCAATGATAAAACGCGGGGATACGTTTACAACCAGGTTCTTAAAGTTGTTTACCGTAAAAAAGTTTTTTGTAACTGCTCCGGTAAAAACTGCCAGAATACAGATCAGAATAATGATCGCATTATTTGACAGAAATTTTTTTATATCAAATGATTTTTGCATAATAATGTCTCCTTCTTATTCAAACTTGGTAGCCAGCGCCATGATATTTTCCTGATTTGCCTTATCACCGTCAATAAATCCGGTTACCCGACCGTCGCACATTACCATAACCCGGTCAGACATACCAATCAGTTCAGACATTTCAGAAGAAATCATAATAATGCTCTTACCCTGTTTTGCCATCTCAGCAATAATACAGTAAATCTCATACTTGGCACCTACGTCGATACCGCGCGTCGGCTCATCCATGATAAACACATCCGGATCATTTGCCAGCCAGCGGCTGATCAGCACCTTCTGCTGGTTACCGCCGGAAAGAGACTGAATCTGAGTCTTAGATGACGGTGTTTTAATGGAAAGCTTTGCCACATTATCCTGAACCAGCTTTTCAATTTTTGCATCATCCAGCATCACTCCGCCAATCAGATACTGATTCAGAGATGAAATGGAAACATTATCTGCTATCGAAAGAACTCCGAGAATACCGGTTGCCCGGCGATCCTCCGTCAGCATGGCGATGCCGTTATTGATGGCATCCTTCGGCTGATTAATCACAAGCTCTTTTCCCTTATATGTAATTTTACCAGTGGTATGGCTGCGAAGACCAAAGAGTCCTTCCATCAGCTCTGTACGCTGGGCTCCTACCAGACCGGCTACACCAAGAATCTCGCCTTTACGCAGCTCAAAGCTGGCATGACGGAAACTCTTGGGATTAATGGATGTAAAGTCTTCCACCTTGAAAACAACCTCACCCGGTGTATTGGAACGGGTCGGATACAGGTCGGAAAGCTCACGTCCTACCATTTTCGTGATAATAAAATCTGTTGTTAAATTTTTCGCTTCCCAAGTTCCGATATACTGACCATCTCGCATGATAGTAACATCGTCGCTGATTCGCAGGATCTCGTCCATTTTATGGCTAATATAAACCATGCTGACGCCCTTGTCGCGAAGCTCATTGATAATTGTAAACAGCGCCTCTACCTCTGCCGCAGTCAGGGAAGAGGTCGGCTCGTCTAATATAAGTACTTTACAATCTGCAGAAACTGCCTTGGCAATTTCTACCAGCTGCATCTGAGATACAGAAAGACTTCCAAGTTTTGCTCTGGGATCAAAGTTCAGATGAACCTCCTCCAGCACCTTTGCTGCATCTGCATACATTTTTTCATGATCCACCACAGTAATCGGACCAATCTTTTTGGTAGGATACCGTCCTACGAAAATATTTTCTCCGATACTTCTTTCCGGAATCGGCTGAAGCTCCTGATGAACCATAGCGATTCCGCGGTTAAGAGCATCCAGCGGCCCTTTAATCTGTACCTTTTTTCCCTCGTAAATGACTTCCCCTTCGTCCATGTGGTAGATACCAAACATGCACTTCATCAGGGTGGACTTTCCGGCACCATTTTCTCCCATCAGAGCATGTACCGTTCCCGGACGCAGCTGAAGCTGTGCACCATCCAACGCCTTTACGCCTGGAAATGTCTTTACGACATTATGCATTTCCAAACGATAATCTGACACTTTTCTGACCCCCTTTGTTTATTCTGTTTCCTGCTGCCTCCATCCTGTCCGGCAAAGGAAACTTTACAGCAAAGTACCATTCCCAACTGCAAATTCTGCTATTTTCTTAAAAAGGGTGCGTGCGCCATACGCACACACACCCTGTATCATATCTTTTTTACATAACTTACTGGAAATCAGCTACGTTCTCCGGAGTAACCTTTACATAGTCTACGTAAATGGACTGCTCACCAGATGCATAGGTCTTTCCGCCCAGAAGAGCTTCCATAGCCTCTACAGCGCCCTCAGCCTGACCGTTTGCATCATTTAAAACAGTACCGGTCATGTTGCCTGCTGCAACCTCGTTCAGAGCTGCGTCCAGAGCGTCAACACCTACCAGGTAGATATCTTTATTTACAGTTCTGCCTGCTGCCTGAATTGCCTGCAGTGCACCGATAGCCATATCGTCGTTGTTACAGAAAACAACTTCAATCTCATCTCCGAATTTAGCAAGGTCATTCTGTGCGATTTCCTGGCCCTTGTTACGATCCCAGTCACCACGCTGCAGGTCAAGCTGCTCAACTTCCATACCCGCGTCCGTCAGAGCCTTTACAGAGAATTCGGTACGATACTGAGCATCTACGTTCTCCGGGTCACCCTGAATCATAATGTAAGAAATCTTGCCGTCGCCGTTGATATCGCCCTTGGTCTCGGTCTCCAGAATCAGTTCGCCCTGCATGGTACCGGACTGACGTGCGTCACATCCAACATAAACCAGTTTCTCATAAGCAGACATCTGCTCAGCGGTCGGCTCACGATTAATCAGAACAGTCGGGATATCTGCATCCTTAACGGTAGCGATAATCTGATCTGCTGCTGAGGTCATAACCGGATTAATAATCAGAGCGTCAACACCCTGTGCAATAAAGTTGTTGATCTGGTTGTTCTGCTCAGCCTGGTCATTCTTACCATCCATGAAAGTTACAGTATAACCCTTACCTTCCAGAATCTCCTGCAGAGCATTCCGGTATGTAGTCATGAAAGCGTCATCAAATTTGTAAATGCAGACACCAATGTTTCCACCGGCTGCAACACTCTCCTCTGCTGCAGCTGCAGTAGTCTCGGCTTCTTTTGCTGCCTCAGTTGCTGCTGCAGTCGTCTCAGCTGCTGCCGGTGCTGCAGTAGTCTCAGCTGCCTTGCCGCCGCCGCATGCGGTCAGGGACACTGCCATTGTAGACGCCATTGCCAATGCCATAACTTTTCTTGTTAATCTCATTGTAATTACCTCCCTTTACATTCGCGTGATTTGTTTCGCGTAATCTGTCGGTTTTCGTCATTTTATCTCACCGACATATGTATTATAACTCTTTTTTGTAATATTTTCTATAATTTTTCTTCGCAGTATTATAAATTTTTTTCGTTTTTTCTAATTTTCATATCTATTTTCGATAATTTTCTGGGGACATCGATAATATTTTCCCTGTTCCAGCTTTAATTCCTCCCGCACAGACTGCCCCATCGCCTTATCTGCCGCAATAGAAAACATCGCCCAGGCAAATCGTTCTTTGTCGCTGGAAACCGTTCCCAGCATTTTCCCATTTTCTACTGCCTCAATTCCTGGAACCGTACCGTCAATTCCTACCACCTGAATATTTTCAGCTCCAATCCGCTCCATGGCATCAATAGCCCCCAGAGCCATATCATCGTTATTGCTGATTACCAGTTCAATCTGCTCCGGGTAAGCCTCCAGCCACTGCTCCATCAAGGCAGAAGCCTGACTTCTCTCCCAGTTGGCAATTCCGCCGGTCAGCTTCTCCACCGGAACTCCGTTCTCCTTCAGAGTCCGGATCGCCCACTCCGTCCGAATCACCGCATCCTGGTGACTGCTTTCTCCCTCTAAAAGCACATAACTGACAACACCGTCTCCATTTTGATCGAGAAGTTCAGGATTCGTTTTATAACGATCCACCAGAATGTTTCCCTGAATCACAGCTGATTCCTTTGCCTCCACGCCAATATAATACAGCTGATCCCATCGATCCATATCCTCTTCCACCGGCTGACGGTTGAAAAATACAACGGGAACCTGAGCCGTCATCGCCTTATCAATCATTACCGTTGCATTGGTTCTGTCTACAGGATTGATACAAAGCACATCGCAGCCCAGGGAAATAAAGCGCTCTACCTGATTGTTCTGGGTATTCTGATTTCCCTTGGCATCCTGAATATCCAAGGTAACCCGGATTCCTGTCTGCTGTTCATAGCTTTTGGCCTGCTTTTCCAGTTCGCTCCGAATATTATTAATAAAGGTATCATCGCCCCGATACAGACTGACTCCGATGCGGATAGAATTCTTTTTTTTCTCCGTCTTTCCTACTTGACATCCGCTGACAAAAATCCCACAGCAAAGTGCCAGACATAATGCAAACAGTCCCTTTTTTCCGGTCATAACCCCACTCTCCTTTTCCCTGCTACTCAATCGGGTACAGCATTTTTTCAAACTCCTCCGTCCTCAGATCCTTCCGTTCAATGTAGTAGCTTTCCTGGGGGCGAATTTTGATTCTGCACCGTCCGCTTCTTGCTGCCTCCACTGCGCTTGCCACACTTTGATAGCCGATTCCAAAATCGTCTGTTACACAAAGCCCATCAATGGTTCCCCGATCCAGCGCGTTTAAAACTGCCAGACTGGTTCCCCTTCCGTACAGGCCATCTGCATATGCCTGAAGACGGATACTGTCTTCAAAAATTCTGGCCAGACCGGTAAGGCTCTCCTGGTCCAAAGCCACAAAAACAAGACTCTGCCATTTCATCTGAAATACCCGCCCCAACAAAGCCTGGTAATTCTCCTCCTCCGACTTTTCATATAAAAGTACCTCCTGTCCAAGATCTTCCAGAACCTCTCGAATCCCCTCTTCAAATTTTACGGAGGCAATCGTTCTGCTTGCCTCTCCCACAAGACAAACCGGAATCCGCCGTTCATGGGAGGCTGCAATCTGTTCTGCCAGACGCCGTCCCATTTCCACATAATCCGGCGCTGCCACACAGGCCGCAGAGGAAGTCTCCAGCCGGGTGTTCAGAAGAACAACAGGGATATTCAGGCGGCTTCCTGAAATGTCTTTCTCCATTTTTTCTTCATTAACTGGCGATACAATCAGAGCTCCTGCACTGTCCTGCTGCTCCCGTTCCATTAAAGCCCGCTGCTGCTCCAGATCATTTTTATCATAAAGTGTAATAAAGCTCACGTCAGCATTCAGCTCCGATGCTGCCAGCTCCATGCCCTTTCTGAAGTTTACATAGTCCGCATCATCCGTATCCTCTATCACAACGGAAATTGGAAAAATTTCGTTTTTCTTTTCTTTAATAATCAGATCTGTAGAAGATGCCAGAAACAGAAAAACCAGCAGGACCACATAAAGAAACCATACTATTTTTCCTTTTTTTGTATTCATTGCCGCTCCTTTTTCAGAATCTCCTCATAAGGTACTGCCGGAAGATGAATGTGAATAGTCGTTCCTTCATCCGGCTCTGAAAAAATGGACAAACCATATTCTTTTCCAAAATACAGCCGGATTCGCTCATTAACATTTTTCACGCCGATTCCAGAACCCCTTCCTGCACTGCTGTGAACTGGCGCCCCGTGGCTTAAAAGAGACTCAGCCTGCTCCAGAGGCATTCCCAGTCCATTATCCTGGATCGTAAACCACAGTTCCCCATCTTTCAGACGGGCCTGTATCAGAATCTCACCATCTCCATCCATAAATTCCATTCCATGGTAAATGGCATTTTCCACCAGAGGCTGCAGCATTAACTTCAGACTGGCCAAATCCAGAGATTCCGGATCTGCGTCGATTTTATATTCAAACTTGTTTTTAAACCGCATCTGCTGAATCATCAGATAATTTCGAACATGCTCCAGTTCATCCCGAACTGTAATAATACTTTTTCCCTTGCTTAAGCTGATGCGGAAAAAGCGGGCCAGAGCCGTAACGATTTTGACTGCCTCAGCCTTCTGTTCATTTTCAATCATCCAGACGATAATATCCAGTGTGTTATAGAGAAAATGCGGGTTAATCTGTGACTGGAGCGTGTCAAATTCGCTCTTCCGCTTTGATTCATGTTCTGCTACAATATCATCCATGAGTTTTTGAATCCGCGCAGCCATGTCACCAATAGAGCGCCCCAGATGCTGAATCTCATAGGAACCGCCCATGTAAATTTGGGTATCCAGTTTTCCTGCCTCCAGCTCTCCCACTGATTCCTCCAGCTTTTGAATCGGAATTGTGATCCTGTTAGAAATATAGGCATTAATCAGGGCAAGAATAAACAGGAAAAAGGCGCTTACAAAAACCACAAACAGATTTGTTTTTAAATTATTTAAAGAAAACCCCCGCTCCGGCGTAACGCCAATCAGCTTCCAGCCTGTGTAGCCTACAGATTTCACTGTAATCTCACGAACCTCTCCCTGGTATTCCTCCCGGTAGCTTCCGTCCCGGTATACGGCTGCCTGCTTCAGATTTTCCTCTGCCAGTCCGGCATCAATCAGCTGCATTTTCGGATGATAAATCAACTGTCCGTTACTGCCGACCATATACAGATACCCCTCGTTTCCCAGGGTAACATTATCCAGCAGCTGCTTTAAGCTGGCATAAGTAATGTCAATCAGCAAAACCCCCTGCTCCGTGGAAGTGCCGTCTGTAATCTCCACCGCTCTTGTCAGAGAAATCACCCAACGATACTGTTTTTCATTATTGTCAAAAATATACTGGACATGAGGCTTGGTAAAATGCATGTTGTCCGGCCGATCCAGGGTTGCCGAAAACCACTGCTCCTGTGTCACATCGATATCGTTTTTCAGTCTCGCCGCCGGCACAGCCTCAATCAGTTTTCCTTCTTTTGAAAGAAGGGCAATATTGGAAATCTCATCCTTATTGTTATCGTACAAAAGAGTAAGCTCACTGCTGACTGTTCCTGAAGACAGATCTGCATTTTTAATCACCCCATAATACAGAGAATCTGACAGCTTCATAATTGTCCTCAGATATGCATCCACGGAACGATTTACCTGGCTTAAAAGCACCTGGTTTTCATTTCTGACCGTTTCCTTCAGCTGTCCGGAAAGACGGACATACAGGGACATACCGGTAAGAAGAATAATCACCAGAGCGCTGACTGTGAAATATACAAATATGGTGTACCGGATACTCCCTCTGGAGAAAAACTCTTTCTTCTGTGGCTGCTCCATAGTTCCCCCTTTTCTTCTCCCGAATCGCCGCTTTGGGCCAGTCTAATGCTGGCTTCCCCTGAACTTGGTGGGAGATATGCCAAACCTTTTTTTGAAAACATAGCTGAAATAATTCTGTTCCTGATACCCCACCTTCTGGGCGATCACATAGGTCTTATCATCTGTGGTATTTAACAGCTCCACCGCCTTATCCAGACGCACCTCTGTCAGATAGGCAATATAAGTCTGACCTGTCTCCCGTTTAAATACTGTGGAAAAATAAGCCGGGCTCATGTGCAGCTGGCGGCACATAACATCTACCGAAAGCTCCGGATCCTGATAATGATCCAGAATATACTGCTTTGCTTCCAGAATCACCTTCTTGGCCGTCTTATCCCGCTCCCGGTTCATGGCCTCATTCATCCGGCATCCTACTTCCGTAATCACAGATGCAAATTCCTCTGGCTTCATGTTTCCATAAATAACCTTTCCGTACATTTCATCTGTTCCAAACATGGCGCCAAGCTCCAAATCCTGCTGCTGCATCAGACGGATCAGACAGTTAATAATCGACATCTGATATACCTGCAGCTGGCGCATATGCACCCTTGCCCCTTCCATACGAGCAGCAAAGTTTTTGGCTGCCGCTTCAATTTTTTCCCGGGTTCCAAATTTCACTACTGCAATCAAATCAGCCTCATCCCGGGTTTCCAGCTGCAGCTTTCCGCGGCTGACCGGCTCCATATCATTGATGTAAATGGTTTTCCCGGTTCCCACGATTTCCCGATACCCCAGTGCGTCAACTGCTGACTGGTAAGCAGCCGGAAGCTGTTCCAGCTCTCTGCTGAAATATCCAATTCCAATCGTAACCGTAACCTGCAGTATTCTCTTGATTTCCTTGCAGATATCCCCCAGAAGATCAATCAGAGAGGTCTGCTTTCTCTCTCCATCAACTGCTGCAATCAGCGTAACTCCCACTGCTGAGTTAAATGCCATAAACCGGCAGTAATCCTTCAGATTATCTTCCAGAAGACTCTTTACAGAAATAGGAATCAGTTCTTTTTCCTGATGAAGCGTCAGCCCCGTTTCCTCTGATGCTTCGTTCTCTACATTAATTACCGCAGTCAGCCATTTTTCTGCCCCTAAAATATCAATTTTATACTCCTCCAGCTTTTGCCTGATATTCTCTGCCGGCATATTGCCCCTTACCATATCGTTTAAAAACAGCTCTCTGAGTATGGGAAGACTGCTTAAATAACTTTCCCGCAGCCGATCTACATCTCGCCTTTGTTCAATTTCCTGATCCAGATTCTCCCTGACTCTGTTTAAAATCCGGGTCAGCTCCTCCACATTCACCGGCTTTAAAATATACTCTGTTACATTCAGCTTAATTGCCTTCTGCGCATACTCAAAATCATCAAATCCGGAAAAAATCAAAACCTTTACAGAAGGATATTTCTGCCGGATCCAGGAGGTCAGCGTTAAACCGTCCATATAAGGCATCCGAATATCTGTCATTACCACATCTGGCTCCAGCTGTTCAATTTTTTCCAGAGCATCCTGCCCGTTTTCTGCATCGCCCACTACCTGAAACCCCAGAGCTTCCCAGTCAATTTTACGGATAATACCCTTGCGTACCTCTTCCTCATCGTCTACCAGGATAATTCGATATAAATTCATAGACATCCTTCTCCCTTCCGGTTGTTTTTTCAGCCTGTCTGCCCATTCTTCTCCAGCTCTCCCAAAACCCTTAAAAGACGGCTGTTTTCTTCTCTGCTGCGAATGCAGATTCTATAATATCCGGGACCAAGTCCAGAAAAATTCCGGCAGTCACGAATAAGAATTTTCTGATGTCTGCAAAGCTCCCAGAGACTGTGGGCATCCTCCTGCGGATCGTAAAACAGCAGAAAATTTGCCATGGAATCAAATACCCGATACCCCAGCTCCTCCAGCCCCTTTTTTAAAAACGGCCGTTCCTCCCTTAGAAGCCTCCTGGTTTTCTCCAGATAAGTCTCAGGAACCGAAAGGGCCGCCACACCTGCCTCCTGAGCGGGAAGAGACACACTCCAGGGCTGCCGCAGAGCTGCCATGGTTTTCAAAAGCCTCTCATCTGAACAGACGGCAAAGCCCAATCGAAGTCCGGCCATAGAATAGGTTTTTGTAAATGCCCGGAGAATTACCAGATTGGGATACGCCTCTGTCTGCCCCATCATGGTAATCTGCCGGGGCTTCTCCAGAAATTCACAGAAGCACTCATCCAGTATCAGTCTGACCTGGTGCCTCAGACAGAAGGCCGCCAGCTTTTCTACCTGTTCTCTTTTCACTGCAATACCTGACGGATTGTTGGGGTTGCAGAAAAACACCATATCTACTTTTTTTCCGGAAATGTCCGCCACCGCCTCTGTAAGCCTGTCCATGTCTGGAACAAACCCGTCCTCCTGCTTCAACGGAAATACACAAATCTGACAGTCAAATGCCCGCAAAGCCTGTTCATATTCAGAAAAGGACGGGGAAAGCACCAGGGCCCTTCTCGGCCGCTCTGCCAATACTGCCTGAAAAATCAGATCCGCCGCCCCATTTCCACAGAGGATCGTTTCCGCTCGAATCTGGTATTTCTGTACAATGGCCTCTGTCAGCTGCTGACACAAAGGATCCGGATACCGCTCCCATCGCTCCATGCTTTTTTTCAATGCCTCTCTTACTGCATCCGGCATTCCCAGAGGATTTAAATTTATGGAAAAATCACAGTCTACGGAATTCCGGTAAATATCACCGCCGTGTCCTCCAGCCGGCGATTCCCGAAGGGCTGATTTTATGTTGTATTCTGATGTCATGATTTCCTCCAGCATATTAATCTTCTGCGGCAAAATTCTGTAACCGTTCAGCCATGCATCTTCTTGCCCCCTTACAGCGGACACACATTCTTTCCACAAGCTTCTACAGAAAGGCCAAAAAAACTGCTGCTGCCGTACCTGCTGCCAGAGCTGACGCAGATGCTGTATACATAAGACGGGAAGCCCGCCGGATATCCTCTGCCACAACAGGACGTTTTGCATCTCCAATCACAGGCTTTTTATGAAGCACCCCAAAATACCAGGCATCTCCAGCCAGCTGTACCCCCAAAGCGCCGGCGCAGGCTGCCTCCGGCTGTGCAGAATTGGGACTTTTATGACACCGCCGATCCCGTCTCCAGATCCTCCAGGCCTCTTTCCCATCCATACCAGGAAGCAGCCAGGCAGCCAGGACGAAGAAAAAAGCAGTCAGTCTGGCTGGTATCCAGTTCACTGCATCATCGGTATAAGCAGCCGCTCTTCCAAAATACAGGTAACGGTCATTTTTATAGCCAACCATAGAATCCATAGTATTCACTGCCTTATAAAAAAAGCCTCCCAGCGGTCCCAATACCAGCATCCACAAAAGCGGCGCTATCACTCCGTCTGAAGCGTTTTCTGCCACAGTTTCTACTGCTGCTTTGGCAATTCCCTCTTCTGTCAGTCGTTTTGTATCACGCCCCACAATCATGGAAACAGCCTGTCTGGCCCCTTCGGTATCTCCCTGCTCCAGAAAAAACCTCACCTTTCCGCTTTCTTTTTCCAGGGAACGGGCAGCCAGAAGCTGTCCGCACATGACACACATAACCAGAAAGCGCAGCAGCGGATGAATCCGCCCTGCCGCCCACAAAATCAGGGCAGCCACGCCCGTAGAGATCCCTGCTGTAAAAAACACCAAAGCTGCTCCTGCTGCCAGCTCCCCCTGCTTCGTCCGCGGAAAAATCCGCCGAAGCTGTTTTTCCAGCGCCCCAATCAGCCACCCAATGCTTCTCACCGGATGCCACCAGTCCTGAGGATCTCCAATCAAAAAATCCAGTACGAATCCGCCCCACAGGGCCCAGATATGTTCCATTTTTCATCTCCACTTCTTATTCCTTGATTCTGACAGGAATACCACACTGAACTCTCCAGACCTCCCGGGCTGCTGCCGCCAGCTTCTGTCCTGCCCGTCCCACAGCCTCTCTGTAATCCCGTTCTTCCTTTTTCAGCGGAACAATCCCGCATCCAACCTCATCCATGGTAATCAGCAATGGTTCTGACTTCAGTACCTGACAAAGAAACTTCTCTGCCTCCTCTGTTTCCTGCAGCTGACGGATAAAACCATGAAAATTCACCAAACACGGTTTTTCCAGCGCCTTCTGCCAGGGCTCATCTCCGCGGCACACCAGCTGATCCCAGTTTTCCTCTCCGCCCTTTTGCTGTCCGATCAGTTTTTTTGCAAATTCCTCTTTGCCCTGAAAACTGCCTCCAATAATCAAAATCATCTCTCTGCTCCTGCCTTTTCTCATGTTATCCAGCAAGTGCCGCTGCTCCTATCATAAAAAGCTCCGCCATTTGAAGAAAATATCCTGCCAGATCCCCTGTAATTCCGCCAAATTCCCGAAGAGCCATGCGGCGATACCAAAGGAATGCCGCTGCCGCCCCTGCCCCTGCTGCCAGAGCCATAACAAGTCCGCCAGTAAGCAAAATCCAGAAAAAACCACCTGCAAGCCAGCACAGCAAAATTCCAGAAACAGCTGTAGGCGCCTGGCTGGCGCCTTTTGCAAAGGCAGTAACAAGCCCGTCTTTTTTTGCTTTTGGAAATGTCACAACGGAGTAACCGCTTAATGCTCGTGACATTACAAAAACACCTGCTATACCGGGAAATGCCTCTGGACTCAACTCCGAAAAAGCGGCCGCATAAAAAAGCAGGTAGACGCCGCATCCTGCAATGGCAAATGCTCCTGCATGAGGATCCTTTAAAATTTCCAGCTTTCTCTCCCTGCTCTGATGGGAGCTTCTTGCATCTACCGTATCCAGAAATCCGTCCATGTGAATTCCTCCGGTAATCAGAAGAGGCAGAGCAGTTTCCACGCAAAGGCGGGACAAATCCCCCAGTCCCAGAAGGCGGGACAACTGCCAAAATGCCGCCACTGCAGCCCCAACTGCGATCCCCACTGCAGGAAAAAAGCAGAGTGCATATTTCATTCCCTTTTCCGTCCATGCAACCATAGGCATGGGAATTCTGGAATACATGGAAAATGCAATCACAAGGCTTTCTGCCAGACCACCTATTTTCCCATTTTCTCTCTGCTCATTCATATCTGTCTCATTCCTCGTTTTCATTTTCCCTCTGTCCCGACTTCCATACAACAGGAATCCCAAACACAACTTCCGTTACCCAATCGGCTTCCCGGGCCAAAAAAGCATTGATTTCTCCCATCAGCCGAAGATAACGGACTGTCTCCGGTTCATAAGACACCCCGTCGGAAAACACTTCATTGGTTACTATGATAAGGGTTTCCGCCTGTTTTTGCAAGCTTCGGATTCCTCGCTTCATGCGGGTAAGAATTTCCTGGTCGCTGCCGCCTTCTTCAAACTGTTCATTCGCCGCCAGGTTGGACATACATTCCAGAAGAATCACTCGATTCTCAGGCTGCTCTTCTCCAAAGGACAGGGCCGCCTGTTCTATGCAAGTATAACATTCTACGGTTGTAAATCCCCTTCCCGCCCGCATATTCCGGTGTTTCTCCACCCGCTCCTGTCCTTCCTTTCCCCAGGGCTTCATGGTTGCCAGGTAATATCTTGATTTTTCTCCGGCCCCCACTGCCATTTTCTCTGCATAAGCTGACTTTCCACTGGCGCTTCCGCCGGTAATCAAATGCATCATCGGTCATCCTCCCTGTTCAGAAACTGCAGGATCCATTCCGGAGCAGAGCGGTAATACAGGTGGGGAAAGCCTGCCAGTATGGTTTCGGTCCGAATCATACAGTCCCAGCCTCTCTGGGAAGCTGGCTTTCTGGCATACATGGCCCTTCCCGGATTCGTGCTGTCCCAATAATGGAATTCATGTCCCCGGATGCTTCCTGACGTTCCGGTCACTGTTCCGTTTTCCCTGTCCTCCAGAGAAATATATCCAAATCTGGTCATACGCTCTCTCCGGAAGCCCTCTCCTTCCAGCACACCAGTCATGGGATAGAATTTTTGATCCATTCCCTCCAGCTTCTGGTGAAGATACAAAAATCCGCCGCACTCCGCCAGAATTTTCACACCAGACGCTGCCGCCTGTGCAATCTCTGTCCGCAGGGACACATTGGCACTTAACTGCCCTGCATAAACCTCCGGATATCCTCCTCCCAGCAAAATTCCGTCCAGTGCCGGGGGAAGGTGCTGATCCCGCAGCGGACTGAAGAAAACCAGCTCCCATCCATGTTCCTGAAGAAACTCTAGATTTTCCTCATAGTAAAAGCAAAAAGCTTCATCAAGGGCAACTCCCATTCGCCTCAGAGGCTTTGCCTGAATTTCCTGGACTGTACCCGGAGCCTTCTTCTCTTTCGCTGCATCCACAAGCGCCTGCGCGCCTTTGGCTATCCGCAGAATTTTCGAAATATCCAGCCACTCCTCCAGCCTGTCTCCCAGCGCCTCCAGCCGTTCCCTGAGAGCTTCCTGCTCCTGAGGAATTGTAAGTCCCAGATGACGGCTTTCCAGCTTTGCTTCCTCACAGACAGGAACCGCGCCGATACAGGAAATCCCCAAAGCCTCCAGCTGCGGCTTCAGCCGCTTCACCATTTCCGGAGAAGTTCTGTTTAAAATAACGCCCTCAATCCGGCTGTCCGGACGAAAGGTCAAAAAACCGTGAATCTGAGCTGCCACAGACAGGCTGCTTCCCTTTCCATCTACAACCAGAATCACCGGAGTCTCCGTGATATCCGCAATTTCCCAGGCGCTGGCCTGAAATGTCGTTCCTCCTATTCCGTCATAATATCCCATAGCGCCCTCTGTCACTGCAAGCTCTGCCTCTTTTGTTTTTTCCAGAAACAGATTCCTGACCTGTTCTCTGTCCAGGAAAAATCTGTCCAGATTGCAGCATGGAATTCCCAAAACCTGCCGGTGAAACATGGGATCAATATAATCTGGTCCACATTTGAAAGAAGCGCAGGCGATGCCGCGCTTTTTCAGCAGCGAAAGAAGCCCTGCCGTAATCACCGTTTTTCCGCTTCCGCTGGCCGGTGAGGCAATCAGAATACGGGGAATCTGCCTTTTTTCAGCCACGTTTTCCTCTTCCTCTTTTTTCGCTTCCTTCTGCAAACCTCCAAAAGAAATCACATACACGGGATTCTGGCCTTCCATCATATGATACCGTCCTCTGACACAGGCTCTTGACACCTGAATACAGGATACCTCCGGCTCGACTTCTTTCGCCCTGCAATATTCCATGATCTGATGGAGACTTTCCAAAGCAATAACATTGACTACCACACGGACAGAAGGATTCAGGGCAAAGGCCCGTTCCAGAACCTCCGTCATTTTCCCGCCGCTCCCTCCGATAAAAATACAGTCCGGCGCCGGAAGCCCCTCCCAGGTATCCGGAGCCTTTCCCTGAACTACCGTTATATTTTTCACCCCATGCCGCTGTGCATTAGCCTGTATCAGACTGCAGCCCTCCTCCTTCTGCTCAAAGGCATATACTCTGCCTCTGGGAATCAAAAGGGCTGCCTCCACAGATACAGAGCCTGTTCCTGCTCCTACATCATACAGAATATCCTCCGGCTTCAGCTCCAGCCTGGAAACAGAAACTGCCCGCACCTCGCTTTTTGTCATGGGAATTGCCCCGCGGATAAATGCCTCATCCTTCATATGTAGTGTCACTCCATTCTTTTTCCAATATCACAGATACCAGCCCCTCTGCCTGTACGTGAAGCAGTCTGTCTGCACGATCTTGGAGAAGCTGCTGATTTTCATAGCCCAGACAGATTCCTGCTCTGACTCCGGCATGGCCCCAGCCAGACTCTGTAAGACGCCTGCAAAGTCCTGCCAGGGTTTCCTTTCCTCCCAGCAGCAAAAATACACGTTTATGCTTTTCCAGCAGGGCTGCCGGATCACAGTCTCTTCCATGGGCGCTGGTCAGATAAAGATCCTCCCAGGAGGTTTTCAGCTCTGCACAAAGGGCAGAGACAGAGGAAATTCCAGGATAAACCGTAACCTGCCACGCGGCGTTCTCCTTCTTCCAAAGCTCCAGAAGTTGCCTGCTTCCACTGTAAAATCCCGTGTCTCCGGAATAAACTACAGCAGCGCGAAAGCTCTCTTTCTCTCTCCTGTGGCTTTTCATCCAGTTTCTGATATCCTCTGCCAGATAAAGCGGAACCTTTTCTGCCTCTGGCGCCAGAGAAGCAACATCCCTCAGCATCCGCGGCGCTCCAAACAGAAGCTGACAGCTCTCCAGTGCCTTTTTTGCCTCCAGGGTCAACTGTCCTGCACCACCCATTCCCATGCCGATAAGATAAAGCTCTTTCTTCCCAAAAAACTCCTGCTCTGTCAAATGAACCGTTTGTTCTGAAGGTTCTGCAACTGCGTGTGCTGTCTTTCCAGCCATAATTTGCATCTGCGCCCTGGCCTCCTCCAAAGAAATTCCATTCTCCTGAACAGGTCTGTCCAAAATAATAACGGATACTCCGCATTCTTCTGCTGCCTGCAGCTTCTCTTCAAATCCCCCCCGGCTTCCTGATTCCTTTGTTACCAGCCAGCCAGCTTTCGTGCTTCGCAGCATGGCCCGGTTCATTTCCACAGAAAAAGGCCCCTGCATGGCAATCAGAGCCGGTCCCCGAATTCCCATTTCTTCACAGCTTTTTATCACCCGGCTGTCCGGCAAAACCCGCGCAAACAGCCTTCCCTTTAAATACTCCGCCTCCGCAAATACTCCCAGCTCCTTACTCCCTGTGGTCAAAAGCACCGGGCGGGAATCCTGCTTTAAAATCTCTGCTGCCTGTTCTGCCCCCTCGGCATGAAAAATCCCTTTCCCATTCCGGTTCCGGGAAGCCCGAAGGACCCGACTGTAGGGAATTTTCATCTTCCCGCACAGCTCTGATGCCTGCTCTGTAACCTGTCGTGCATAAGGGTGCGTCGCATCCAATACCAGCTCCGGCTTCATCCATTCAAAAAAGTGTTCCATTTCTTCCCGATCAAGGGCTCCCTGATGAACCTTTACATATCTGGTTTCCTCTAAAAGCTCCTCTCCGTATCCAGATACCACGCTGACAGTTGCCGAAAGTCCGATATCATGGGCAAACCGGGACAGTTCCCGCCCCTCTGACGTTCCTCCCAGTATCAGCACTCTGCTTTTTATCTGCTCCATTTCTGCTCTGCTCCTATTGTTTTTCTTTCCTCTGCAATCGCTACTGTAACCCCATCCAGACACTGTTTTCTCATCCACAGCCTTCCTCTGCCCCCGACCGCCAGAACAGCCGACCGTTCGCAGACATTTCCGATTCCCGCTGTTTTGCGGACAAATTCTGATTCTGTAAAGCTTCCGCTGACAGCCTCCAGCTCCTCTGCAGAAAATGTAACAAATGGAAGAGACTGCTTTTCTGCAAATTTCAGGATACCTTCCTCCCCCTTCTTCAAATCAATGCTGGCCAAAATTCCTGCTGCCCGAATATCCAGGCGCGCCCGTTCAAAGGCCTGAAAAACCGCCTTCTCCACATTTTCCTCAGATATATATTTTCTGCATCCAATTCCCACAGACAGAAAGCGTGGAATCAACCTTAAAAAGCTGCAGTTTTCCGGCAAAGCCCCCTCCTGATCTGGAATATTTTCCGCAGAGCGACAGGTTATCCATACATTTCTTCGGCATATTTTGTTAGAAAGATACCCTTCCGGCACCCCATCCTCCAAAGGATAATCGCTGAAAAAACCGACCTGTTCTCCATTGACCAGAGCTGCTGCCGTTTCCTTTGCAAGAATTCTGTCAGAAATCAAAAGTCCCCGGCTGCTGGCCCAGACATCAATCGCAGTCAGCCCTCTGATATCCGAAGCAGTTGTAATAACCGGGACCGCTCCCACAATCTGGGCAGTTATCTCTGTCAAAGCATTTGCCCCTCCCACATGTCCGGAAAGCAGGGAAATGGCATATGTAGCCTGATCATCTACCACCACTACAGCTGGATCTGTCATCTTATCCTTCAGGTATGGAGCAATGGAACGCACTGCAATTCCTGCAGCGCCTATGTAGATCAGTCCGTCTGCCCAAGCAAACTGTTTTTCCGTCCAATCTCCAACTGGCTCCGTCACTGAAAAAATAAAGTCCTGGCCTGACCCCTCCTCTATATATTTTTCTGGTACATAGCCCCTGCATTCCTCTCCACGTCTGAGAAATTCCTCCGTCAAATGTCTGCATACATCGCTTCCTGCTTTTGTAAAACTGATTACTGCAAGCTTCATTGCTGTGTTCCTTCCTGCTGTCTCCACTGGTTCAGACAGTCTGCTGCGTTTTCTGTCGATTTCGTAAGCCCGCAGGCAGAAGAAAAAGCAGCCACTGCCACCTCCAAATCTCCGCCCAGCTCCCGGCTCCAGCCTTCCATAACTCTGCGCGCCTCCTGTGCCATTTCTTCCAGCACCTGAGAAGCCACCCCCTTTTCCAAAAGATATTTCAGCGCCTCATCTGTTGTATTACACTCCCGCACACGGCTGCACAGTCCTTCCCGATCAGGAATTTCCTCTCCGTACACCCTCCGTGTCAAACATTCCATCTGTTCCATCCGGCCATCGCCAAACCTGGAATGGGTATTTTCCATACCGGCAGATACCTTTACCAGCTTTCCCACGTGACTGGCAAATAAAACCTTTTTTACGCCCTCCTCCTGAAGCATCTGTACCGCAGCCTTTACATAGTTGCTGCAAAGCACAGCTTTTCCTGGAGAAATCCCCATTTCTGTTTCAAAAAATTTTTCACCGTAATTGCCAGGAGCCATTAAAATCACCTGGTTTCCTGCTGCTGCCTGCATATGTATATCCAGACGAATGGTTTCCTTTAAAGCTTCCTCGCTCATCGGCTTAACAATTCCGGTGGTTCCAAGAATCGAAATCCCTCCCTCAATCCCCAGTCTGGGATTAAAGGTCTTTTCCGACAACCCAATTCCTTCCGGAACCGCAATCCGAATTAAAATCGGCCCTGTCTCCCCGGCCTCAGCACATACATGGGCTGTTTCCGACAGAATCATTCTGCGAGGCCCCGGATTGATGGCATAATATCCAGGAGGACAGGAAAGCCCCGGTCTTGTTGCCAATCCGACTCCCGGTCCCCCGGTTACATATATTCCCGGAAACTCATCCAGCTCATAGCAGCATTCCGGACATTTTCTCTGCTCCAGACGTTCTGCCTGGGCGTAGATCACTGCGCCATGGGTCACATCCGGGTCATCTCCCGCATCCTTTTTTACGCCAAACCAACCGCTGACCTGCCGTTTGCCGTCCCATCCCGGAGCCAGATTTTCCGAAATGCCTGCTCCCGGAATCCCCGAAATCTCCACACCTTCAGCCTGCAAAACACCTCCGCCTAGAACCTCCAGTCTCTGCCTGCAGAATGTACCGCCTGGAAGCTCCACCTCAACTTCCTCAGCTATTCTCCCTGTCAAAAGAAAAACGGCTGCTGCCTTTGCCGCAGCCGCCGCACAGGTTCCGGTTGTATATCCGGTTCTTAACTTCTTTTCTTCCATCGTTTTGTTTCCTATTCCGTTTTCTTTTCCCTGCCGCAGCCCTTCGTTTTTCATTCGTTTCCCATTATAAAAAATTTCAGAGCATTTGACAAGTACCAGTCATCTCCCGCAGCTTCCCTTAACCATTCTCTTTTTTCAAATGCTCCTCCGAACGTTCCTGCTCTGACAAATGCTTCCACTCCCGCTTCCTTCTGGCAATCAGTCCTCCAATTCGCCCGCTTTCCTTAGAGGTCAGACATTTCCAGCCTCCCTCTAAAACCCGATCCTTCAGGCCCAGCTCCTCTGCAATCTCAAATTTCAGTTTTTCCTCCGGTGTCATATTTTTCCAGTCAAATGGTTGTTTATTCTTATTCTTAGACATAAAACAGGGCATCCTCCTTATGATTTTCTAAGAGTATGCCCTGTATGTTCTGATTTCATACGGTTTTTACCGATTTAAAACATTTTCTGCACCAAGCTGATATCCGTTTTCTTTAATAGCTGCTTCCCGGATCCTGGGGGATAATAACTGCCGCCAGCAAATATGCCACAACGCCTGCTCCAGAGCAGGCCACAAGGGCCCAGATCAACCGAACCAGCGTAGGATCCACATTTAAGTATTCTCCAATCCCTCCGCATACACCGCAAATCATACGGTTTGTATTTGAGCGATACAGCTTTCTGTTCATATCCATGTCTTTTCCTCCTGATTTCTGTTATTTTTTGGTAACTGTCTCCTATGCTTCTTGTCCGGCTTTGCCGGACGAGAAGATGCCCTCCTGAACAGTCACTCATATTCTACCGTAATTGTTCCACTGGCGCAGCTAAGCTCCACCTCCCGGCCAGTATGATGGTTCAAATGGCTCTCCTTCCAGCTGTTCTCAAAAGCCCTCTGCTCTTCCCCATTAAAATAAATACTGCCGCCTCCAGCCTCAATTTCATAATCAAAATCATCCTCTGCTCCTGCCAGACAAATACTGGTATCTCCGGAAATATTTTCCACCGAAGCGCTGTATTCTGCAGCTGCCATGCATCGGCAGCTTCCGGATATACACTCAATCTCCAGTTCCTTCACACTGCCTCCGGCAATATCTGCTGTTCCAGAAATCATCTCCACAGAAAGCTCTCTGGCAAAAAGTCTTTCTGCATAAAGGCTTCCTGCCACATGTTCAAGCTCTATCTGATCAAATTCATAGGAAACAGGAATGGAAATCACCAGCGCTTTCATCTTGATGTCCCCCGGCGTATTTCTGCTAATATTTCGAGGCAGGCGAATTTTTAATTCTCCTCCTTCCTGATAAACGCGATAATCTGCTCCATCTCCACTCTGAACCACCTGAATCTGCCCTTCTTCCAGGTCCTCAGTTTCCACTATCTGCACCTGTTCGCTCACAGTTTCCAGCTCCAGGCTCCTTACATTTTCATAAATCTGACCATTCGGAATCGAACTCTCTGTTTTGACACTTTCCGAATTCCCTGCGTTCTCATTTGCGCCTGCGGTTCCTGCAGTGCCTGCACCTTCTGACTTGTCCCCAGATCCAGTATCTCCTGCGGCAATTTCCATCGGACACTCAGGAATTTCCTCCAGTTCCTCCGAAACAGCTGAAAAATCCTCCTCAATCCGGACAAGCCAGGGAGGCACCTGTCTTCCCCCGGTTCCATACATCATAACACCAGCTGCAATCATTCCCACTCCTGCCAGACAGAAAACTCCGCCAGCCGCCGCCAGTCCTATCATCCATTTTTTCAAAGGCTTCCTCTCCTTTCCATTTTTCAGCCCTTCTGTCCGCACCACTTTCCTCTATGGATCAGACTGCTGATGCCATTAATCAAACCGCGAATGCACCAGGGAAGAAATTTTCCATAAATCAGAACAGAAAGTACAATTCCAATCAGCCCCAATCCCAGAGCTCCAACACCAGCTCCGAGAACCATCATGCCTGTTCCTGGTTCTGTAAACATCAGACCGGCTCCCCATACCAGAAGAGCTGCTGCACCCAGGCAGGCTGTCACTGTAAGAACTCCAATCAGAACCACAGCTCCAGCCAGAAGAAGCGCTGCTGCCAGCAAAATCCCCAGAACGGTTCCGCCTGCTCCCAGTAAAATCGGAGCCAGCACTCCCAGAATCACCAGCAGAAGTCCTACCTTTAAAAGACGCTTCAGCCACATTCTGTCCCTAAAGTCCTGCTGCTTCCAGTTTTCAGAATATCCTCTGTTTTCCTGCCTGGAACTTCCTTCCTGCCAATGAGCTCCTTCCTGCTGCCAGGCGCTCTTCTCTGGCAAATCCATCCGCTTAGCAACCTGGTAATTCGGTTCCCGGAAACGCTCGTCCTGATACCCGGATTCCGTAAACTCTCCTCCGTTTTCCAGATTGCCGTCCAGATCGCTTCGAATAATCGCTGCAACCCGTTCCGGACTTCCAAATTCCCGGATCACCTGCTCTTCATTTTCATCACCGGCTTCCTCCAGATAATCCCGATAATAAGCCAGCGCCTCTTCCTTTTCCTCATCGGGAATATCCTGCAGCAGGTATTCCAGCTCTTTCATAAATTCTGCTCTTCTCATACCTTAGCCTCCTCAAGGATTCTGGATATTTTCTCAGAATACACATGCCATTCACTCCGATAAAGATTCAGCTGCAGTCTCCCGCTTTCCGTAATCCGGTAATATCTTCTGTTTCTTCCATCAATGGCCATATCATACGTTTCCAAACACGCTTCCTTCTGCAGCCGCCTCAGCACCGGATACAGCGTTGATTCAGAAATATCAATCGCTTCCCGTACATCCTGGGTAATCTTATATCCGTATGTCCCTTCCTTCTCCCTGGACACAGCTGCCAGCACAATGGCATCCAAAAGCGCTGCTCCTGTATTAAAAATCATATCCGGCCCGCCTTTCTGTGTATTATCCTTCATCTCATATTGTTTCTCAGGCGATATTATATGTTATATAATATCCTGTTACTAATACTATACATCATATAATATTATATGTCAATATAGAATTGCGTGTTTCTTCATAACACAAAAGGGGTATCCGTTTTTTGACGGATACCCCCTGTCACTACTTATTCTCCAACCATTAACTTGATAATTTCTTCATTTGTTTCTTTCATACCGGCTTTTCCCAGCCGGCCAATTCCCCGGATCGTTTCCTCGATATTCTGCATCACAATTCCGTCTCCGCGGCGGAATTCCTGTCCTCGCTTATACATATTGTAGCCCAGAATTGCTGCATCCACAGAAGAAGCAATCTTGGCCGCGCAGGATGCCTTCGCCCCGTCGCAGACAATTCCGGATACAATCGCCAGCGCATTCACTACTGTATGAACGACCTCCTCATAGGTTCCTCCGCAAAGATAAGCAATTCCTGCTCCTGCCCCCGCTCCCGCGCTAACTGCTCCGCAGTAGGCAGACAAGGTGCCGATACCTGTTTTCTGATGAATTGCAGTCAGATTGGAAAGTGCCAGAGCCCGAAGGAGGTGCTCCTCATCTGTTCCCATTTCTTTTGCATACTCAATCACCGGAATAGAAACCGTAATCCCCTGATTTCCGCTTCCGGAATTGATAATTACCGGAAGCTCACAGCCGTTCATTCTTGCGTCTGAGCCTGCTGCTGCTTTCGCCTTAGCCCGGGTTCTGATATCGTCCCCGTAGGTATCCAGAAGCACGCTTCCTATATTGGCGCCGTAATTTCCTTTAAGACCCTCATCGGCAATCGCAGTATTGTATTCAATCTGCCTCGTCAGCACCTCCCGCACATCCTCTACATCCAGAGAATGAATAAAATCCCAGATGCTTTCCATATCCAGCAGGCCTCTGTCTGCGCGTTTTTCTTCTTCTGATGCCAGTTCCTCTCTGTTCTCGTAAAGAATTTTTCCGTCCTTTTCAATCAGAACAATATTGGTATGGAAATTCGTAATGCGGACCTTTGCATAAGAATCTCCACTGTATTCTGTTACGATAATTTCAAATACCAATCCGTGAGCAATATGCTCCACATCAATCTGAACCTCTTCCAGGAAGCGGCGCATATCCTCCATCTCACTTCCAGTGACCTCCGAAATAACCTCCAGCTCCTTTTCCGACCGTCCGGCAATAATACCAGCTGCCGCTGCCGCAGGCATTCCCTTTAAGTGATTGGTATTCGGAACGATGACACTTTTTACATTTTTAATAATACTGCCGCTGGCCTCAATCAGAACACGCTCAGGGCGGCATCCCAGAACCTCCCTTGCCTTAGCCGCCGCATAAGCCAGTGCAATAGGCTCCGTGCATCCCATGGCAGGAACCAGCTCCTCTTTCAGAATTTCCACATAGGCCTGATATTTTTCACTTGTTTTTTCCATCACGTTTCTCCTTCAGTGCAGGGCAAACATCTTTGCCCCTGCTGCCTTCTCCCTACTCAAATAAGCCTTCATAAATTTCCAGTACTTCGTTTCTTCCCAGAGGAACAAAGCTATTCACCATCAGCCTCTGCTGTCCTTCTATTACACTGTCTGCCCACTGAGCCAGCATTTCTCTGGTTGCTCCGTATTCCTTCATGTTTTTTTTAGAAAGAATCTTGTTCAGAAGCTCCTCCAGCTTTTCATAGACCTCCTCATAGGAACATCCAAGGAGCTCTGAAAGGAAGCGATTCAGCTTCTGAATTTTTCCATCCTGCCGGATTTCCATATATTTTTTCATAACGCCAATAAACACAGCATAATTCGCTTCTCCGTGAGCCACATGGAAGGTTCCTCCCAGCGGATAACTCATAGCATGAACTGCTGCGCAGCCTGCGGTTCCAAAGGCAAGACCTGCAAAATTGCTTGCTGTCAGGAACTGGTTCAAAAGCTCCTTTCTTGCCTCCTCTCCCCTTTCTGCAATCACCTGATATCCGCGGATAATTTCCTCAATTGCTTTGTATCCAAACAGCTCCGTATAGGGTGTCGCCTTAGGAGAAAGACTGGACTCCACCGCATGAATCAGGGCGTCAATGGAGCTGGTTGCAAAGAAACGATAGGGCAATCCCTCCAGCAGCTGCGGAATCAGCACTGCCTCATCTGCATACATGTCATCCGCCGCCAGACCCAGTTTTATATTTTTAGAGAGAAATGCAAAAATTGAAATATTCGTAACCTCAGAACCAGTCCCGCAGGTAGTCGGAATCAGACACAGCTTTTTTTCCTTTACCGCCTCTCTTTTGTGTTCATAAAGCTCCGCAATCGGAGAACAGTCCTTACAAAAGGAGGCGGGATTTTCTTACGAAAATCCCGCCTGAAAAATCCTTATTATCTTATCCTATTCAAACCTTATGGGTTTTACTCTGCATCTGCTACAGCGTCAATGTCAACGTCTGCAACATCTGCCTGCTCAGGAGCTGCCTGCAGAGCCTTCATGCTCAGGCTGATCTTGTGATCTTCACCGTTGAAATCAACAACCTTAGCCTCGATCTCCTGACCGATGCTCAGTACGTCTGCCGGTTTTTCAACATGCTCTCTGGAAATCTGAGATACATGAAGCAGAGCGTCTACGCCCGGCTCCAGCTCTACAAATGCGCCGAAGTCAGTCATACGTGCAACACGACCGGTTACTACGTTTCCTACAGCATAGTTATCTGCTGCCTTTACCCACGGATTCTCCTCCGGGAACTTCAGGCTCAGAGCAATCTTCTCACCGCTGATATCCTTAATCAGAGCGCGTACCTGCTCACCAGCTTTGAATACCTTCTTCGGGTTTTCAACGCGGCCCCAGGACATCTCGGAAATATGAAGCAGTCCGTCTGCTCCGCCCAGATCGATAAATGCGCCAAAGTCTGTTACGTTCTTAACCACGCCCTCTACGGTATCACCAACGTGGATTCTCTCGAACAGCTCTTTCTGCATCTCAGCCTTCTTAGCAACCATCAGCTGCTTTCTGTCACCGATCACTCTTCTTCTCTTCGGATTGAATTCAGTAATTACGAACTCGATCTCCTGACCAGCGTATTTGGTCAGATCCTTCTCGTAAGTATCAGATACCAGACTTGCCGGAATAAATACTCTGGCCTCGTCTACCAGAACGCTTAAACCGCCGTCCAGAACCTGTGCAACCTTTGCAGTCAGAACCTCATGGTTCTCAAATGCCTCTTCCAGTCTCTTGTTGCCCTTGTCGGCAGCCAGTCTCTTATAGGACAGAGCAACCTGGCCCTCGCCGTCGTTTACCTTTACTACCTTGGCTTCCATCTCGTCGCCAACCTGTACCAGATTTCTTAAATCTGCATTGGAATCATTGGTATATTCGCTTCTCGGAATAATACCGTCAGACTTATAACCTATATTCAGGACGATTTCATCATCTTTCACATCGATTACTTTACCAGTGACAATCTCTCCTGTACGTATGGTTTTTAATGATTCCTCCAACATTTGTTCAAAACTTAATTCTGACATTAGTATGAACCTCCTCAATAATTTGATTGGGGGTAGATGCCCCCGCTGTAATACCTACGCTGCGCACAGAATTCACACATTCAGGGTTGAAATCGCCTAGTGTCTGGATAAAGTAAGTGTTCTTACATTCCTTTCGGCATATCTCGTAGAGTTTCTGTGTGTTGGAGCTATTTCTGCCTCCTATTACAATCATAGCGTCCACTTCAGAAGCAATACGCTTAGCTTCCACTTGTCTTTCCTGTGTTGCATTGCAAATCGTATTTAAAACAAGTATATCATAACCCTTTTTCTCAAATTTTTCAACTAAATCTTGAAATTTATTGTAATTAAATGTCGTTTGGGCCACAACGCACAGCTTATCCTTTGTGGAAACCGGCAAATTCTCGATTTGATCTGCGTTTTCTACCACCAAAGTGCCCTCATCTCCCCATCCCCGGATCCCCTGTACCTCCGGATGTTCAGGATTCCCCACAATGATGACCCGCCGGCCCGCCGCCTGCTGCTCCTGGACAATCCTGTGGATTTTTTTAACAAAAGGACAGGTGGCATCTACCACAGTAACGCCATTTCGTTCCAGCAGATCGTAAATATGCTTTCCAACTCCATGAGAGCGGATAATCACAATCGCATCGCGAACCGTTTCCAGTTCCTCTTCTGTGTCAATTACCCGGACGCCCTTTTGCGCCAGATCCTCCACTACCTGCTCGTTGTGAATAATGGGTCCAAAGGTATAAACCGGGCGCTCTGCCTTTTCAATCTGCTCGTAAACCTGTTCCACAGCCCGCTTGACTCCAAAACAGAAGCCTGCTGTCTTTGCAACAATCACTTCCATCAGACTTCCTCCTTTGTCTGTCCGGCTTCGGAATCTGCATGGTCAGAGGCTTTTTGTGAGCCAGGTGCAAGTCCGCGGGAAAAGGCCGCCTCAAGAATAGCCTGCACCACCTGCTCAAGCGTCATGTCAGAGCTGTCCAGAAGCATGGCATCCTCCGCCTGCTTCAGAGGAGCCGTATCCCTGTTCATATCCCTGGCATCCCGTTCAATAATATCCTGCTCAATTTCTTCCAGATTACACATCATTCCTTTTTCCTGCAGTTCTCTGTACCGGCGCATGGCACGAACAGAGGTGCTGGCCGTCAGGAAAATCTTTACATCCGCATCCGGAAGAATGCAGGTTCCAATGTCACGGCCGTCCATGATTACGTTGGCGCTGGCCGCCAGGTTTCTCTGAAGCTCCAGAAGATGAGCCCGCACTGCCGGAATGGCGCTGGTAGCAGAAGCCATGTTTCCAACCTCCTCTGTGCGGATTTGTCCTGACACATCCTCCCCGTTTAAAATAACCTGCTGGGTTCCGTCTGCATAGCGAATCGTAATTTCCGCGCCCTGAACCAGACTGGCAATCGTCTGCACATCCTCAGGACGAATTCCCTTTCTTAAAAAATACAGGGCGATCGCCCGATACATGGCACCAGTATCCACATAGACAAATCCCAGCCGTTTTGCCGCCAGCCGGGCAATGGTGCTTTTTCCGGCGCCAGCCGGACCATCAATTGCAATATTAAATGATTTCTGCTCCATAATTCTTGATCTGCTCCTTTATGCTGTCTGTTATGTATTCTCTTTTTTCGCGTCTATGATGCATTCTGTAAGTCTCTGAAATCCCTGACAGCGGCCTCTGAGGCGCCTTCGTTATTCCACAGAGCTTCCTGCCAGATGTCCTGTAGACCAGGCGATCTGAAGATTATATCCGCCTGTCACCGCATCCAGATCCAGAACCTCACCTGCAAAATACAGACCCTTTACCAGCTTTGACTCCATGGTAGACGGATTGATTTCCCGGACGGAAATGCCTCCCTGAGTAATAATCGCTTCCTTGTAGCCTCTGAGCCCCGTTAGGGTCAGCCTGAAATTCTTGACAGCCTGCACGATCCGTCGGCGCTCCTCTTTTGTAATTTCATTGATTTTTTTATCGGGATCAATACCGCTTCTTTCCACTATCACCGGAATCATTTTTGCCGGAAGAAGACGGGAGAGGGAATTTTTGTACTGTTTGTTTTTCTGCTCCTCAAAATCCCTGAGAATTCTGGCATCCAGCTGTTCCTCCGAAAGCGCTGGCTTTAAGTCTAAAGAAAGCGTCAGCGGCTCCTTTTTCAGCTGCGCTGCTCCGTAGCTGCTGGCTGACAGCAGCACCGGCCCGCTGACTCCAAAATGCGTAAACAGCATTTCCCCGAACTCCTCATAAAGAACCTTTTTTCCCTTCAGAATCTTTGCCTGTATATTTTTCAGAGCAAGTCCCTGCAAATCCCTTCCCACTGGCTCTGCAGTCTCAAAGGGAACCAGGGCCGGAGACAGATCGGTTACCGTATGTCCCGTTTTTTCCGCAAACCGGTACCCGTCTCCTGTAGAGCCTGTAGAGGGATAGGAAAGGCCTCCCGTAGCCACAATCACTGCATCAGCCGAAACTATCTCTCTTGTTTTTTTCAGACGAATACCAGACACCCTTCCATCTCTGGTTTCTACAGAATCTACCTCCTCATAAAGCCTTACCTGAACTCCTGCATTCTTTAAACACACAGTCAACGCCCGGATTACATCCGATGACTTATCTGAAACAGGAAATACCCGTCCGCCCCGTTCTGTTTTCAGGGGGCAGCCGTTTCTTTCCACCAGTTCCATCATATCCTGGTTTGTAAAGCTGTAAAAGCTGCTGTAAAGAAACTTGGGATTGTGTACAACCGCTGCAAACAGCTCCTCTGTATCACAGGCGTTGGTAACATTGCACCGTCCCTTTCCTGTAATATATATTTTTTTCCCCAGCTTCTCGTTTTTCTCAAAAAGCTGCACCTGATGGCCGTGTTCTGCCGCCGCAATGGCCGCCAGCATTCCGGCTGCTCCGCCTCCTATCACTGCAACCCGACTCATAATCTGTGTTTTCTCCTCCCGTTTTCATACCTGCCTTCCCCAGCGGGCACCTGCCCGTTTCTGCGGTACGGCTTCTTTCTGAACAGTTACTATTTTTCCTGTTTTACCTGCGCAATTTTCTTTTCCAAAGCCTCTACCACTGTGCGCAAAACCTTGACTCTGGCATAATATTTGCAGTTCCCTTCTACCACAATCCACGGGGCATAGGTGGTAGAGGTTCGAACCAGCATTTCATTGACAGCCAGCTCATACTGATCCCATTTTTCCCGATTTCTCCAGTCCTCATCTGTAATCTTCCACTGCTTTTCCGGAATCCGCATCCGTTCCTCAAACCGGCGCTTCTGCTCATCCTTGTCAATCTGCAGCCAGAATTTGAGAACTACCGCGCCTGCATTAACCAGATGGGACTCCATCTCATTGATCTCCTGATAGGCACGCCGCCACTCCTCTTCCCTGCAAAAGCCTTCAATCCGCTCCACCATAACCCGCCCATACCAGGTTCTGTCAAAAATGGCAATATGGCCGGCCTTTGGCATACGATTCCAGAAACGCCACAGATAATGATGCTTTTTTTCGATATCATTGGGCGCAGCTGTCGGACATACCTGGTAGCCTCTGGGATCGAGATGGCTGGTCAGACGCCGGATCGCACCTCCCTTGCCGCCTGCATCCCAGCCCTCAAAGCCCAGAACTACCGGAATTCTCAGCCGGTACAGCTCACTGTGAAGCAGCTCCAGCTTTTTCTGAAGCCGATCAATTTCTTTTTTGTAAGCCTCCCGGGGCATGGTCTTAGATAAATCAATACCTGAAAGAACCCCGTTCTGATACCTGCTGTTCTCTGCCGGATTTTCACCAGCCTTCAGAAGCGTTTCTGCCGCCTTCTTTTTCTCCTCCTTCAGCCGTTCCTCCTCTGCCGTCTTTGCAAGAGCATCCTCCAGAGTTTCCGTCACGGTTTTTAAAATCTTCATAGCGCCATAGGACTTATCGGTTGCCTCAATAATTGTCCAGGGCGCATACTCTGTGTCTGTCCGCTCCAGCATTTCCTCGTTGATCTTCAGATATCTGTCATAGTCCTCATTCCGTTTCCAGTCTTCTTTCGTCACTCTCCATGCCGTTTCTCCAGACTCCTCCAGCTTTTTAAACCTCTTTTTCTGCTCCTCTCTGGAAATATAGAGAAACAGCTTGATAATCACAGCCTTGCTGTCCGTAAGCTGTTTTTCAAAAGAGCAAATGTCACGGAATGCCTCTGAAAGCTCTTTTTTCGCCGTTCTGCCCTCAAAACGGTCTTCACGCACCTTTCGGTACCAGCTTCGATCAAAAACCGCAATACGGCCATTTTCCGGCGTCAGTGTCCAGAATCTCCACAGAAACGGGCGCATGGCTTCATCCTCTGTCACCCGGCTGCTGGCATACACATCAAAGCCCCGAGGATCCAGAAATTGAATCAGTCGGTTAATCTGCGTTCCCTTCCCGGCGGCATCCATTCCATCAAACAGAATCAATACCGGAATCCCTGCCTCCTTCAGCCTTCTCTGAGCCAAGCCCAGCCTGGGACCATAGGTTTCCTTTGCCTGTCTGTAAACCTCTTTTTCTGCCTTTCTCGATAAATCAATCTTCTCCAGCATACGCTCCTACCTCCGAAGGCATATTCAGATTGGTCCGTACCCGGCTGCGGTAGGCCTCCAGCTCCTCAAACTGACGGAAAAAATCTATCCGGCTGCTCCAGCTTTCCGGTGCCTTTTCCGACCGTTCTGCCAGCACGTACATCTGAAATGCTGTTTTGAAATCCGGCGGCGCCGCTTCCTCACCTGCTTCCCCAGGCGCAACGCCGACTCTTGTTACCGGTGCCTGAGGCTGCTTTTTTGCTTCGGGAATCGGCTCCTCTTCTGCTTCAGGAAACCTGGCCGCAAAGACAGCTCCATAGGTTTCCTGCTCTGAGCCGTCTTCCTGCTTCAAAATCGCAGACTGCTCCAGAATTTCCCCGTACAGGCCGGTAAGCATCCGTATGGTTTCCGTCCTGTTCCTCCAGTTTCCTGTCCTGTCCAGAGCATCCTCCAAATCCACAGACATCCTCCAGTAAAAACGGCTGTTTTCCTGCCCTCCTTCCCCGTCAATACCGCTCATGCTGGTTCCGTCTGCATTTTCATTCCCATATTCCACATATCCGGCGCTGCCACCGATCCCATCTGTATAATAGCTTACAGATTCTATGATTTCGTCCCCATCTTCCGGAAGAATATCAAAAATCAGGTCAGAAAGCACATCGCAGCGGGGATCCTCTTTTTCCGAGGCCAGGATCTGTCCTTTGGGACTGCGCTGTTCATAGACCGTCTTATCTGTCCAGTATTCCCTGATTTCCAGATCATAACCCTCTGTTTCCGGAATCAGTGCAAAAAATTTGTGATAAACCGGATCTGTCCAGTCATATTCCGTTCCATTGGGACCGCTGTTTTCCCCTATTGGCTCTCCATAAAGCTCCGTAATGCGCTCTTTCATATCATCAAACTCAATGCCTGCCTCTTCCCCCTCCACTGAAATCAGAGAAAGCCCTCCATCAGTAAAATAATAATCCGTCAGGATAATCTGGTCTACATCAAACCATTTCATGCGAAACTGATATTTTTCTACCTGCCGCCCAGATGCATCCGTATTGATTCCATTCAGTATTCCCGTTCTTCCGGTTTCTGTCTGAACAAATTCCGGACTTTCTCCAAACCAGGCAGGCGTATCCTTTTTCTGAACAAAAGCATAATCTCTGTCATTGTAGGAATGAGCCTTCGCCATCATAGACGGAGTATCTGTACTCATCATTTCAAGAGCCATCCCGCAGATCACATCAACAGCCTGTGCTACCTGCTCTACGTCCACAGTCTCCGGCAAATCCAGGGGAGTTCCGTTTTCATAGCCGTTCCACTTCTGAGAAATCGATACTGCCGGTATCTCGTCACGGACAAAGGCGCCGATACTTCCCTCTGTTCTGCAGACATAAGGCCAGGAATCTCCCAGAACCTTTCTGGATACTGTTCGAAGCAGATCACCTGTGTAAACAGAACCGCCGTCCACAGTTCCCAAAACCATCTCGTCATCTGACACATGTCCCATCTGATCCAATTCTACAACACCTACTATCCGTTCCCGCTCCCGCTTTCTCAGACTTTCCACATAATGGCGGGCTCCCAGCCGCTCTCTTCCGCACTGGGCGAAGCTGACAAACCGCAACTCTGTGTCCGTAGGAATTCTGGAAAGCAGGCGGGCTGTTTCCAGAAACGCTGCTGTTCCTGAACCATTGTTATTGGCTCCGGGACTTTCCTTTGCAGTATCATGGTTGCTGCAGATCACCAGAATATCTGAATCTCTCGACGAAGCCTCCCGCACAGCCTCCACATTCGTTCCTGTCCGGACCCCAAACTCAGTTTCGTAACGAAATCTCTGAATTTCTACCTGATATCCGTAATCCCCCAGAAGCTGCTGAATATATTTCACTGCATCCCTCTCTCCCCTGCTGCCTCCGTACCTGGACGTTTCTGATAAAACAGTCAGAGATTCCTGAATATAATAGGGATTGACCTCTTCCAAAACAGGGATCTCTTCCGGAAGCTCATGATTGCTTCCTGTCTCGCTTCGGACAATCACACGGGTCGACGGCCCTGCACATCCGGCCAGAACCGCTCCCATAAGCAAGACACAAAGAAGCCTCCTCCCGGAAGAATGCTTTCTGCAGGCCTCTGATCCGGCAGTTTTTTGCCCCTTCGCCGCTGCCGTCCCGGCGCCATGAATCTTTTTCATGGAAAATCTCCTTTTTGTGAAAGAGACAACCGGAAGAAAGGCATTATGCCTCTCCCCTGTTGTCTCCCGGTTGTTTTAAATTTCAGCTGTAATAAAAATATCGTAAATTGCCCGAATCGCAGACTCAAAATCATCATTTCTAACGCCAATGATAATATTCAGCTCACTGGATCCCTGATCAATCATCTTTACATTGATACGGGCATGAGCCAGAGCAGAGAAAATTCTTCCGGCAGTTCCCCTGGTTGCCTTCATTCCCCGGCCAACTACTGCAATCAGCGCCAGATCTGACTCCAGTTCTACACTGTCCGGCTCTACTGCACGATGAATGCCTGCAATTACAGACTGTTCGTACTCTACAAATTCATCCTGATGAACCATAATGGTCATGGTATCAATGCCGGAAGGCATATGTTCAAAGGAAATACCGTACTTTTCAAATACCTGAAGCACTTTTCTGCCAAAGCCCACCTCAGCGTTCATCATAGCCTTTTCAATATTGATTGCGCAAAAGCCCTTTTTTCCTGCAATACCGGTAATAGTATAATGAGGCTTTCTGCAGGTGCTTTCTACAATCAGAGTTCCCTTGTCCTCCGGCTTATTGGTGTTGCGGATATTGATCGGGATTCCTTCTTTTCTGACAGGGAAAATTGCATCCTCGTGGAGAACGCTTGCACCCATGTAGGACAGCTCTCGCAGCTCCTTGTATGTAATCGTCTCAATTACCTCAGGATCCTCAACAATCCGGGGATCCGTTACCAGAAAGCCGGATACATCTGTCCAGTTTTCATACAAATCTGCATGAATGGCTCTGGCTACAATAGATCCCGTCACATCGGAACCGCCTCTGGAAAAGGTTTTAATCGAGCCGTCATGCTTTGAACCATAAAAACCGGGAATTACAGCTCTGTCTACGTGCTCCAGCCGTTCTGCCAGCTCCTGGTTGGTTAAATCTGCCTCAAAATTGCCTTTATCATCAAAGAAAATTACCTCAGCCGCATCGATAAATTCATATCCCAGATAGTTGGCCATCACAATACCGTTCAGGTATTCTCCCCGGGATGCCGCATAATCACGGCCTGCGCCGCCAAGAAAGTTTTCTTCAATTCTCTCAAACTCGTGATCCAGATTCAAATTCAAATCCAGACCGTTGATAATTTCGTGGTACCGATCCTTAATCTTATTCAGAAGCTTTTTATAGCTTCCGCCGGTAGAAGCCGCATCATAGCAGGCATATAGCATGTCTGTCACTTTTTCATCCTTGCTGCTGCGTTTTCCAGGAGCAGAAGGAATCACATAGCGTCTTGCTTTATCTGAACGAATAATATCTCCTACTTTTTTGAACTGACGGGCACTCGCAAGAGAGCTGCCGCCAAACTTAACTACCTTTTTCATAATCGGTTATCTCCTCGTATGATTTTGTTACGGAAAATCATACTTGAATTAGGGGCGTATGTCAAGATCCTGAAAAAGAAAACTGTCTGAAATTTAAAAATTTCAGACAGTCCACCGATACACATATTCCTGTGCAGTTTCTCCCCGCCGCTCATAAATCCGGGTTCTCTGCAGGATCCTTTTCATTCCCAGTTTCTCCATCATCCTTGCGGAAGCTATATTTCTGGTATCACAGCACGAGATACAGGAAGAAATCCCCAGCTCTTCTGACATAAATCGCAGAACTGCCGCCGCTGCTTCGGTTCCATAGCCGCAGCCCCAGTAGTGACGGTTTAAAATCCAGCCAATTTCTACTCCATCGGCCTCTTCCAGCCAGAGAGAGACTGTTCCAATCATCTCTCCGTCCAGAAGCACCGCAAATTCATAGGTAATCGGCTCTTCCTCTTCCCACTGAGAAGCGGTTTCTTCCACATAGGAAACCGCTTCCTGTTCCGTTTTCGGATAATAAACCATATATTCTGCATTGCTTAAGTCACAGGCATAGGCCAGAACCGCCCTCAGATCCTTCCTGGTTATGGGACGCAGGCACAGACGCTCTGTTTTCAGTTCCATAGCCCCTCCGATTTCTTTTATTTTCTCTGTTACTTTTCCTGACTTTTCCACTTAAAATCAGGAATCACATCGCTCCATTTTTCAATTCCAATGTATTTTTTATACTTCTCTGTTGTCTCCAGTGTCCGTTTTCTGTCATCAATGTTTTTATAAACGGTCCATGACTGCTTCCGCATAGTAGGAACAATATCATTGGGCTTGCTCATATCGCAGGACCAAAGTCCAAAGCTGCAGGAGGCAGCCACCTCAGAAGGAGCGTCCACCTGACGGCTCATAATAAAGGCATCAATCAAAGGATTGCTGTCTGCCAGATAATAGGCATAGGCAATGGCGGCAGCCTGAAGCTCTTCTACTTCTCCGCGACTGTGACTCTGTGAGGTAAAGCCCTGCTCTGATAAAATCACATGACGTGGCTTTCCGCTCCGCATCAAAAACTGCGGCTGCTGGAGATAATCCGTCAGAACATTCAGGTTAATCATGTTGACAACCGGAGAGCTGGCATTGTTTTTAATCAGTCCTGTCTCCGCATCATTCCAGAATTCCGGCTCCACCATGGGAATAGAATAGGGATGGTATGCCAGTTCCCAGTCCATAGGACCTCCCGGAACCACCATGCTGTTAAAGGTATCCAGAACATCCTTTGCATTGTATTTCAGACGGCCGTCCGCCTCATGCAGCCAGTTATAATCTGTGGAAAAGAACACCCGGCTGGTACTGCTGGTACTGCGAATCGCTGTATAAAATACACGGAATGCCCGCACATACTCCTCCATATACTGCTCCAGGCTCATAGGCCCCATGTAGTTCCAAAGCTGGTTGTTGATCTCATTTCCAATCACCCAGTTGGAAACACGGCCATAGGGGGACTGAAGACTGCTGTAGCGCTCTGTCAAAAATGCCGCTATGGCCTTTAAGGTTTCAAAGCCCTCCTCTGTCGCCACATGGAATCCATAATAATTTGCCGTACCCGCTGGCTGTCTTGTTACCCCGGGATAATAAAGCTGGGGGGTTGCATTGTTCCAGTCATTTAAAAGAACCACTGTTACGGTCATGTTTTTCTCTGACATTCTTCGAATGGTATCATCATACACGGCCAGCACATCGCTGCTGAAGTGGTAGGTTCTTCCATCATACGTATAATCAATACCGCTGCCCAGAATATGGCTGAAGGGAATGTTGACAATCACATGGTTTACTCCCAGTTCAAAGGCATCTGCAATCATGGTCTGGGTTGTCTGAATAAGCAGTCCCTTTTTCGTCTGTCCGGTTTTATAGGGCTCTGTATACTTGGCCATAACCTCAGGGTTTGTTACATAAACCTCATTGCTAACCTGAATATACTCCTCACCATCATAAACTGCTACTACAAAGCTGGAATACAGGCGATCCGACTGAGTGCCGTGATTTAAAGGAATAGAAAAATGCAGAGCATCGCCCTTGGTGATCCAGGCCGCATAATCGGTACGTCCCTTCAAATCACGCTGGTACGGCTTCTGCTCAAATAAGTATAAATAATTATCATAATAAGCAGAATCAGAAAAGCTTCCCTCCATCTGACCATCTATCACAATCTGATCGCCGGAAATGGCGCATTCATAAATATGCGCAAATTCTGTCGGCGCCGGTTTTACCGGTGCTTCCGTCGTTTCTGCTGCTGTTTCTGCCGTTGACTCTGCTGGCTGTCCATTATCAGTGCTGGCTCTTGCAGACAACACGCCTGCGCCGGAAATACCAGCCAGAACTGCCACTGCGCAGCACAGAGATAAGAATCTCGTAATTTTATTCATATTCTGCCTCCGTTTTCTGTCCTATTACTGAATCGTAATTCAGTTAAATAATATCATTTTATTCAGAGACTTCAAGAACGATTCTCTTAATTTGCCTTACATTTTTCTTTCACTTTTTAAAATAATTTCTTTTGTGCAAGCACAACGGGAGCGCCCTCTCTCTTCGCCGTGCTCCTACCTCGATTCCGCTTCGCTTCATCTCGGTCGCGGGCTTCGCCCTATGACAAAAAGTCCCCTGGCTCTCCCTTTTGTGCAAGCACAACGGGAGCGCCAGGGGACTTTTTGTCGCACGGCTCATGCTTAACGCGTATAGTATTCTACGCCGCTTTCGAAGATTTTCAGATCCTGCTCGCCGTAAATGTTGATGGCTACGGAATCGCCACGGCGTTCGGAGTGGGCCATCTTGCCCAGAATACGTCCGTCAGGGCTGGTAATTCCTTCAATGGCCATATAGGAGCCATTGGGATTCCAGAATTCATCCATAGTCGGATTGCCCTTATCATCTACATACTGAGTGGCAACCTGTCCGTTAGCAAACAGAGTTTTCAGCCACTGCTCATTTGCTACAAAACGTCCCTCACCATGAGAAGCCGGATTGCAGTATACACCGCCCAGCTCTGCCTTCTGCAGCCACGGGGACTTGTTGGAAACAACCTTGGTATATACCATCTTGGAAATATGGCGGCCAATGGTGTTCATCGCCAGAGTCGGAGAATCTGCCCCCTGCTCTACAATCTTTCCTTCCGGAACCAGTCCCAATTTAATCAGTGCCTGGAAACCATTACAGATACCTAACATCAGGCCATCTCTTTCATTTAACAGCTTCTCAATCTCATCCTTGATGACTGCGTTACGGAATACGGTTGCAAAGAATTTTGCGCTTCCCTCTGGCTCATCGCCTGCGGAAAAGCCTCCCGGGAACATCACAATCTGTGCCTTTGCAATTTCTTTCTTGTATTCTTCTACAGACTCCCGAATATCGGAAGCAGTCATGTTCTTAAATACCCGTGTTACAACCTTGGCACCGGCCCGCTCAAAAGCTTTGGTGCTGTCATACTCACAGTTGGTTCCCGGGAATACAGGAATAAATACCGTCGGCTGAGCCAGCTTATGGTTGCATACATATACCTTGTCTGCCTTGTAAAGCTCATTCTGAACCGGAGTCTGTTTTACACCGGATTTTGTTGGGAATACATCCTCCAGTGTCTCCGTCCAGTTCTTCAAAGCCTCATCCATGGAAATCGTAACAGGGCCGTACTCAAATCCATCGCGGTCGGTTACTTCACCAATTACAGTGTAAGTAATAGCCAGCTGTCCTACCATGCTGTCCGGAACCTCACATACAATGTTGCCCCAGCCCGGTGCAAAGAAGTCTCTCGGATCCACATTGTGCTCAATCTTAACGCCCATGCGGTTGCCAAATGCCATCTTGCTGACAGCCTCAGCCAGTCCGTGTCCTTCTACTGCATACGCAGAAATAATCCGTCCTGCCTTAATATCCTCATGAAGCTTTGCATATCCATCCAGAATCTGGCTGTAAACCGGCAGATCATACGGATCCTTTTCAATGCGGAATACCACCAGCTTATTTCCGGCCTTTTTCAGTTCAGGAGTAATAATATGTCTGCTGCTTGCCACATCTACAGCAAAGGAAACCAGTGTCGGCGGAACATTGATCTCACCGTGCTTTTCATCATTAAAAGTACCGGACATACTGTCCTTTCCGCCAATGGACGGAAGGCCAAAGCCCAGCTGTGCATTATATGCACCTAACAGAGCTGCAAACGGAGCGCCCCAACGGGAGGCATCCTCTGTCATGCGCTTAAAGTATTCCTGGAAGGTGAAACGGATCTTGCTGTAATCACCGCCATTTGCCACAATCTTTGCTACAGAAGAAATTACGGCATAAATGGAACCATGATATGGGCTCCAGCTGGACAGATACGGATCAAAACCATAGCTCATCATGGTAACGGTATCTGTTTTTCCCTTCAGCACCGGAAGCTTGGCAACCATGGCCTGTGTCTCTGTCAGCTGATATTTTCCGCCGTAAGGCATAAATACGCTTCCTGCACCGATGGAACCGTCAAACATCTCTACAAGGCCTTTCTGAGAGCATACGTTCAGATCAGCCAGCACCTTCAGCCATGCTTCTTTTACATCCCCAATATCATTTCTTGCAAAAGGAGTACCCTCCTGTGAAGGTGTTTCCAGAACTACGCTTGCTTCCTGATGAGCGCCGTTGGTATCCAGGAATGCTCGGCTGATATCAACAATGGTTTTTCCTCTCCAATGCATAACAAGACGCGGCTCCTCAGTTACTACTGCAACCGGAATTGCCTCCAGGTTTTCCTCTGCGGAAAATGCCAGGAATTTTTCTACGTCTGCCGGATCCAGAACGACAGCCATACGCTCCTGAGATTCGGAAATGGCGATCTCTGTGCCGTCCAGACCTGCGTACTTTTTCGGAACCTTGTCTAAATCAATCTGCAGTCCTGCAGCCAGCTCACCAATCGCTACAGAAACACCGCCAGCACCAAAGTCATTGCACTTTTTGATTATGCTGGAAACCTCCGGACGGCGGAACAGTCTCTGAATCTTTCTCTCTGTAGGTGCATTTCCTTTCTGAACCTCTGCGCCGCAAACTTCAATGGAAGCCTCTGTATGAACCTTAGAGGAACCGGTAGCGCCTCCGATACCGTCACGACCGGTACGTCCGCCCAGAAGAACAATCATATCGCCGGGATCAGAGTTCAGACGTTTTACATATTTTCTCGGAGCTGCGCCCATAACAGCGCCAATCTCCATACGCTTTGCCGCATAATCCGGATGATAAATCTCCTTTACATAGCCGGTTGCCAGTCCAATCTGGTTTCCATAGGAGCTGTATCCGCTGGCAGCGCCATTTACCAGCTTTCTCTGAGGCAGCTTGCCCTTTAAGGTCTCAGAAAGGGGACGGGTCGGATCTGCCGCGCCGGTTACACGCATAGCCTGATATACATAAGTACGACCGGAAAGGGGATCACGGATTGCACCGCCCAGACAGGTTGCCGCACCACCGAAGGGTTCGATTTCTGTCGGATGGTTGTGGGTTTCATTCTTAAAGTTTACCAGCCACTCCTCTGTCACTCCATCGATTTCCACCGGCACCACAATACTGCAGGCGTTGATCTCGTCAGAAACCTCCAGATCCTCCAGTTTCCCCTCTGCCCGAAGCTTCTTCATAGCCAGAAGCGCCAGATCCATCAGGCAAACAAACTTATCATCACGGCCTTTATAAAGAACCTCTCTGTCAGCCAGATACTGGTTGTAGGTATTCTCAATAGGAGCCTTGTAAAAGCCATCTGTAATCTCTACATTCTTTAATTCTGTAGAAAAGGTGGTATGACGGCAATGGTCAGACCAATAGGTATCCAGAACACGGATCTCCGTTACTGTGGGATTGCGATGCTCCTCCTCTGCGTAATAATTCTGGATATGCTGAAAATCACGGAAGGTCATAGCCAGATTCAGAGAATCATAAAGAGCCTTTAAATCCTCCTGGCCAAACTCTGTAAAGCCGTCAAAGGAAGCAACATCCTCCGGTGTCTCAAACACAGTAACCAGAGTTTCCGGTTTTTTTGCAGATGCCTCTCTGGAATCCACCGGATTGATGCAGAAGCTCTTCACTGCCTCTCTCTGATCGTCAGTCAGTTCTCCGGTCAGGACATAGGTTGTCGCTGTACGGATCACCGGCTCCTCATTTTCATTTAACAGCTTTACACACTGCTCTGCAGAATCAGCCCTCTGGTCAAACTGTCCCGGCAGATATTCAACGGAAAATACGGTATCTCCCTCTTCCTTTGGAAAATCCTCTTCATATACAAAATCAACCGGCGGCTCGGAAAAAATAGTCACCAGTGCCTGACGATAAGTCTCCTCGGACAAATTTTCAATATCATAACGAATCAGTACCCGGACATTGCTTACCGTGCCAATGCTCAGATAACTGCTGATTTCCTCACGCAGTTCACCAGCCTTAACGGCAAACTCCGGTTTCTTCTCTACATACACTCGTCTTACGCTCATAGATTCCTCCTGATTTCTCTGTACTTCACCTGATGGTTTCGGAAAATGATCAATCCTAATTAAATAATACCACAAGATATATTATAAATAAAATTAATATATCTTATGGCATTTATCATCATAGCTAATCAATGTTTCTCCAGGCGTTCTTATATCTCTGCATCAGGGCTGACGCTCATGGCATCCAGAGTCAGCTTCATAATATCCTTGATTTCGTCCTCTGTCATTTTCATTTTCTGAGCCAGCTCCTCTACTGTAGCTTCCCGTCCCAGCTCCTCTGCCATCTGCTGAGAAATATCCTTCAGCACATTTACCCGGGCTAACAGCTCCTCTCCTACCTGTTCAGAATTTTTCTGTTCTGCAAGAGCTGTCTGAAGCGCCTCTTCCACCTGTTTCTTAATATAACTGCGAAAAGCTGTCAGTCCCTCCACGTCTCCTGAATCTCCAAAATTCAGACTTTCCGGCTCTCCTAAAGCCATCATTACAGCCATATTTGCCTCCTGAACCAGATCTCCCAGAGGCAGACCCTGATTCTCATACGCTTTTACCAGCTCTACAATATAGCCAAGGGTTCCTTCCATAAGCCGGTTCTTTGCATCTGCATCTCCCAGCTTCACCCGCTCCAGAAGGACTGCCTCCTCCTCGGGGGTACAGGGTGTAAGAATCCCTATTTCTTCCAGATACATCTGATAAACATCATCATGCATAACTCTTTCCTCCTGCACATCATTTCCTGTCAGTATAACACAAAAACAGAATCAAGGAAATGAAGATTTTTCGCTGTCCCAAATCAGGCCGTTTTCCCGTCTTATTTTATCAGCTTCATCTGAAAGTCCATCCGGTAGCAGGTATGCACTGCATCCTCCTTTGGAAAATAAACCGTCAGTCCGTTAGAAAAAGCTTCCTCATGATATCCTTTGATCTCTCTTCTCCAGGAAATCTCCACATCTTCTGTGCAAAAACTCCAGTCCCGTTTTCCATTCTCTTCTATCTCATAAAGTATAGGCCGAAAGTTCTGAAGAAATCCCCCGGTTCCCTGACGTCCTGCCGCAAAGGACAGGGCTGCCAGAGCCATCTGCGTTTCATAGCCGGAAACCGGCTCCTTCTGTTCCAGAAGCTCTATGGAAAACGACACAGCAGTCACTATCCCATTCTCTGTCTGGTACTGAAACTCCGGAAGCATGCGGTTCCCAACCCAAATAGTCACAGAATCGGAAAAGGACGTCTCTTCCTCCCACATTCCATTTTTATTCAGGCACCGTTCCTTATGTTCGCTGTAAAAATATTTTGTCAGATCATTATAATTCTCCGCAAATTCCGCAACTGTCACAGCTCCCAGATTCGGAACCACCTGAGCCAGCAGCACCACGAGAACCGTGCCCCCCAGAAGCATTCCCTGCACCAGAACAAACACCAGCCACCGAAAACATTTTTCATCCTGAACCTTCACCAGACATTCTTCATCCCAGTCCAGCTCCTGCCCCTCCCTGCAGAGCTGATAATTTTTGTACATTCGGAACAGATTATAAACAGGAATATCAAACCCCATCCCAGAAGAAAACACACGCCAGGTACGAAATAGTCCCTGCTCATAAGAAAGGCGCTCTCCATTTAATTTCTCCCTTCCCGGCAGTCATTCCGTTTTTCCGTTTCTCTCAAATATATTATCCCACAAAACCTCCCCCAATGCTTTACCGGAATCTTACGTTTCTCTGACAGTTTCCAGGATGTCATGGCACACCGGACTAAATTGTAGAAATTGTTTCAACATCAAGTGAAAAAATGGGATGATAGGCTTCCTTCTTTTGTTCGATTTGGTAAAAAAATAAGACCGGGGATCTGCGAAGATTTAGAACTTATAATTGCGTAAGAAAATTTATAAAAAGGCATAGGAAGTCTCAGGAAAAAATCCGGAAAAATCTTTAAATTTCCTATGTTCCTATGAAACAAAAAACTCCCACAAAAATGGAAGTTTTTCAATGCTCTCATAAAATAAAAATTTGTAAATGGAGATAGTGGGATTCGAACCCATGACCTCTTGAATGCCATTCAAGCGCTCTCCCAGCTGAGCTATACCCCCATGCAATCTGGTATATATTTTATCACAGATACAGCAGTCTGTAAAGTAAAAATTCAAATTTTATGTAAGATTCTATCACACATACAAGATTAGTCTTTCATAATATTTGAGATTATGCTATACTACTACACTATGGAGGTTTATATTCTATGGAAAAAATCACAAGCTTTACTATCGATCACCTGAAACTGCTTCCCGGAATCTATGTTTCCAGAAAAGATATGGCAGGTGAATCTGTTATTACCACCTTTGATCTTCGCATGACTCGTCCGAATTTTGAACCAGTCATGAATACTGCTGAAATTCACACCATCGAGCATCTGGGAGCTACTTTCCTGCGTAATCACGAGCTGTTCCGGGATCGTGTCATTTATTTCGGCCCAATGGGCTGTCGGACTGGCTTCTACCTGCTTTTGGCTGGAGATTACTCTTCCAGAGATATTGTTCCCCTGGTTCGTGACATGTTCACCTTTATCCGGGATTATGAAGGCGAAGTTCCCGGGGCTTGTGCCAGAGACTGCGGCAATTACCTGGATATGAACCTGAATATGGCAAAATATCTGGCTGGCCGCTATCTTGAAGAAGTGATTGAAGGCATCAACGATGACCGTCTGATTTATCCGGAATAACGCACCGGATACCTGCAATTAAAAATTCTGGCAATACAAAAAGCCGCTGTTTTCTGGACTTTCCAGACAAACAGCGGTTTTTCTATCCTCGTATCTGTTATCGAAGCTTTCTCAAATAATAGGTTACCATTACAATACAATAACAAAGTGCCAGCCCCCAGGCCAGAGGATTTGCAATACAAATCCCGAAAAATCCCAGTACCCTTACGGCCAGAATACCTCCCAGAGTTCGTCCAATCAATTCGCCCACACCGGAAATAATTGCCTGCATGCTGTAGCCCAGGCCCTGCAGTGTATTTCTCATAATCATCAGCGAGCCATGAATAAAAAATAAAGCGCTCATAACCGTCAGATACTCTACCGCCCCGGTTGCTGTTGCACTTGTTGTTTCACTAAGGACAAGCCCTACCAAAGGTGTTTTCAACACAAAAATAACAACCCAGATCACGGCACAATAGCTATACTGAATCGTTAAACCACTGCGAATTCCCTGATAAATGCGGTCAATCTTTTTTGCACCATAGTTCTGCCCCACATAAGTTGCCATCGCCATACCCACACTTTCCATAGGAAGTGTAAACATCTGACGGATTTTTTCTCCTGCTGTTTGTGCGGCAACTGCTACACTGCCAAGACTGTTGATTGCTCCCTGCATCACTACCGCACCAATAGCAGATACCGAATATTCAAAGCCCATTGGAAGTCCAATCAGGCAGAGTTTTTTTGCATGATAGGGGGAAAAGGCCATAAAGCAGCGCTTTCGTTCAATCACCCCTGTCTTTGTAAGAAACCACCAGGTACACAGAATTCCACTCACCAGCTGACTTAGAACGGTTGCCCATGCAGCACCTGCAACTCCCATATTCATAGGCACAATAAATAGATAATCCAGAATGATATTCAAAACACTGGAAATGACTAAATAGTAAAAAGGATGTCTGGAATCGCCTACTGCCCGAAGCGCTCCTGCCATATAATTGTAAAGCACCGTTGCCGGGATTCCAATAAAAATAATCTGAATATACAGCACTGCCATATCCAGAATTTCTTCCGGTGTCCGAATAAGCTTCAAAAGAGGACGAGCTCCCACACACGTTGTCACTGCAAGGAACAGACTGATTCCCGCACTCAGATAGCATCCGTTTATAAAATAGTGGTTCAGTTCTGTCCTGTCACGAGCTCCAAACTGCTGTGCCAGCAAAATTCCAAAACCCACGCACAGACCCTGGGCAAATCCAAGGATCAAAAAATTCAGCGAATAGGTAGTTCCAACTGCCGCCAGGGCATCTACTCCTATAAAACGACCTACAATTACCGTATCCACAAAGCTGTAGAGCTGCTGAAACAGCGTCCCAAGCACCAATGGAATGGCAAATAAAAGAATCTGAACAATGGGACGGCCAATCGTCAGATCCTGCGTATTCCTCTCTTTCAAACTCAATTCCTCCCCGTCTCTTTTGTTCTTGTGCCGCACTTTCCTATGACATAAAAAGCAGATACCTTCCTCACCAGACATCCGGGCAAAAAAGGTATCTCCCAAAACAACATTTCTATAACATTTTTTACAGAAGCTTCTCTCCTGTCAGCATCTCATATCCCTGAAGATACTTGTCAATCGTCTTCTCTACAATCTCTTCCGGAAGAGTCCAGTCATTTCCCGGATGGGCAGTCAGCCAGTCGCGGGCAAACTGCTTGTCAAAGGAAGGCTGTCCATGACCCGCCTCATATCCCTCTGCCGGCCAGAAACGGGAGCTGTCCGGTGTCAGCATCTCATCACCAATCACAATATTGCCGTTCTCGTCCAGACCAAACTCAAATTTGGTATCTGCAATAATAATACCGCGGCTTAAAGCGTAATCCGCGCACTTTTTATAAAGCGCAATGGTAAAATCACGAAGCTTTACTGCATATTCCTCACCATGACCCGGATAGTATTTCTCCAGATGAGCAATGCTCTGCTCAAAGGAAATATTCTCATCGTGATCCCCGATCTCAGCCTTTGTAGACGGAGTGTAAATCGGCTCCGGCAGTTTATCAGACTCTTTCAGGCCCTCCGGCAGCTTGATGCCGCAGACGGTTCCTGTTTTCTGGTAGCTGGCCCAGCCGCTGCCTGTGATATATCCTCTTACGATACATTCCAGCGGAAGCATATTCAGTTTTTTGCACATCATGCTGTTGCCGTCGAACTGCGGCTGCCGGAAAAACTCAGGCATATCATTTACATCAACAGAGATCATATGGTTGGGAAGAATATCCTCTGTCAGATCAAACCAGAACTTGGACATCTGAGTCAGTACTGTGCCCTTTTTTGTTACTACATTGTTCAGAATCACGTCAAAACAACTGATCCGGTCTGTAGCAACCATAATCAGGCTGTCACCATTATCATAGATTTCACGTACTTTTCCTTCTTTAAAGGGTTTCATGTTATGTACCTCGCTGTGTAATTATAAGTTGCGGCATTTTCTGCCTGCTCCATAATAAGCATAAGCGATCTGATATGTAAAAATCAATACCTATCTTTTATTTTTGGCGGTTTTCCCATTCTCTCTTTACATTTTATTAGTTTTTATGGTAAGATAGAACATACTTATAAGGGGGACTAATGATGGATATTAATTATGAATTATACAAGGTCTTTTATCATGTAGCAAATACCCTAAGCTTCTCAGAAGCATCCAAACAGCTGTTTATTTCTCAGTCTGCAGTAAGCCAGTCAATCAAGGTTCTGGAAAAAAAATTAAACCAGCCTCTTTTTATCCGCAGCACTAAGCGAGTTCAGCTGACGCCGGAGGGGGAAATCCTTTTAAAACATATTGAACCAGCCATGAACCTGATTAAGCAGGGAGAAAACCAGCTGCTTGAGGCTAATACTCTAAACGGAGGACAGCTTCGGATTGGCGCCAGCGATACCATCTGCCGCTACTACCTGATTCCCTATTTAAAGGAATTCCACCGCAAATATCCCAACGTCCACATTAAGGTCACAAACCAGACCTCCATTGCCTGTGCAAAGCTGCTTGAATCCGGCCAGGTAGACTTTGCCATTACCAACTATCCCAATTCCGGGCTTTCCAACACTCAGAATGTGCGGATTATCCACGAGTTTCACGATGTTTTTGCTGCCAATGACGAATACGGCTCTCTCCGCGGAAAAACAGTCACTTTAAAGGAGCTGCAGACCTGCCCCATCCTTATGCTGGATCGGAAAAGCACAACCAGTGAATTTCTCCACAGTATGTTCCAGCGTCATCAGCTGGATCTGGTTCCTGAAATTGAGCTTTCCAGCAATGAACTGCTGATTGATCTGGCCCGCATCGGGCTGGGCATTGCCTTTGTACCAGATTACTGTATCCCGGAAAATGACCCGGATCTGTTTATTGTTCATCTGGAAGAACAGCTTCCTGCCCGTCAGATGGTAGTTGCCTATAACGAAAACATTCCTTTGTCTCAGGCCGCCCGGCAGTTTATCGACATGCTGTAGAATCCTTCCAAAACCGTTCCAGCCAGTATCCCACCGTCTGCCTCGTGACCTGCCCATATTCTGACCACTCTCTGGGAAACATTCGCTGAACCTCCGGCCTGAGAAAACGATCGTCCAGAAGAAGAATCACTCCCCGATCCCCGGCGGTGCGGATTACCCGCCCCGCCGCCTGCATTACCTTGTTCATTCCCGGATACTGGTAAGCGTAATCATATCCGTTTTCCCCCTGCTCCTCGAAATATTTCTTCAGAATCTCTTGCTCAGTACAAACCATGGGAAGTCCTGTTCCTACGATAATCGCCCCTTCCAGACGTTCCTCCTTCAAATCAATTCCTTCTGAAAAAATTCCGCCCAAAACACATAGCCCTACAAAGGACTGCGTTCTTTCCCGCTCAAACTCCAAAAGAAACTCCTCTCTCTGGGCTTCTGTCATGTGGCTTTCCTGTAGCCGCCAGGAAAAGCAGCTCTCTGTTCGTTCCTCTAGCTGCTGCTTCACTGCTTCCATATACTGATAAGACGGAAAGAACACCAGGTAATTTCCTTTATGGCTCTGTGCCAGAATCTCAATATAATTCACCACCCGCTGATACTCTGTCCTGTTTCTTCTGGTATACCTGCTGCTGACATCTGACGCAATCAAAAGCAGCCGGTTTTTGCTGTCAAAGGGAGAATGGACATACACGGCATAATCCTCCTCATTTCCGCTTAAAAGCCTTTTATAATAGCGGACAGGAAGCAGAGTTGCAGAAAAAAGGATTGTGCCGCTGCTTTTTTCCAGGCACTGGGATAAAAGCCTGGACGGATCGATACAAAGCAGATGAAGCCCATACCTTCCATCCTCTCCCAGCTCCCCGTAAATCCGGTAATGCTCATCCAGCCCCTCGTACATATTCAGAAAATGGCGCAGTTCAAAATAGAATTCCAAAACGGACTCCCTTTCTGGAAAATCTCTTTCCACTTCCAGGAAAGACTCCAGCTCACCCAGAACCGCCATCAGCTCAGATGCCAGCAGATGAACATTTTCAAATATCTGATATCCCTCTTTGCTCCGCTTCATTTCCAGCATACTTTTGTTGCACCGTTCCAGGGCGCGCTCCAGCTTTTTGCTTCGTCCCCGAATGCTTCGCTTCACCTCCAGAATCTCTTCCTTGACTATCTGGGCACTGTACATCTCCCGCGCCCGCCCCACCAGATTGTGGGCCTCATCAATCAAAAACAGGTATTCGCCGGAAACCCCATCGGAAAAATACCGTTTCAGCCTGGCCGAGGGATCAAACACATAATTATAATCGCAGATGATTCCGTCTGCCCAGTTGCTGATATCGAGGCAGAATTCGAAAGGACAGACACAAAACTGTTCGGAATACTCCAGAATCACCTCTCTGGTTATAGCCTTCTGCTCATGGATCACAGCAAAAACCGCATCATTCACCCGATCGAAATGTCCCTTGGCAAGGGGACAGTCATCTGGATTGCACTGCGGCTTTTCCATAGGACAAAGCTTTTCTTTCGCGGTTATTGTAACTGTGGTAAAATAAAGCCCCTTTTCCCGCAGCAGTCCGAAACACTCTTCGGCCACACTTCGGGTAATGGTTTTCGCTGTCAGATAAAACAGTTTTTCTCCAAAACCTTCCCCCATCGCTTTCAGCGCCGGATAAACAGTAGAAAGTGTTTTCCCAATTCCCGTCGGCGCCTGAATAAACAGATTCGCCTTTCTCCGGACAGCCCGATAAACAGAAACAGCCAGCTCCTTCTGCCCCTTCCTGTACTCATAGGGAAAGGAAAGCTCCTTTAAGGATTCTTCTCTGCGAAGTCCATGGCGGTAGAGATATTCAGCCCACTTGACATATTCATGAATCAGTCCCTCAAACCATTCCTCCAGCTCCTCCCAGGTTCTGTCCTGACGAAAACGCCGAATCTCCTCTGTCTCAATGCTGCAGTAAGTCAGCTGAATTCCGATTCTCTCCAGAGAATGGCTGCAGCCGTACATATAAGCATAGCAAAGAGCCTGAGCCAGGTGAACAGGAACCGGCTCCTCCAGCAATCGTAAATCCATATATACAGCCTTGATCTCATCAATAACCGTTTCCGCCGGTGACTCTATGACACCATCTGCCCGTCCCTCCAGCACAATCTGGTAACCGTCCATTTCCACAGTATGACGCAGAACCACCTCCGGCCGGTAATCTGCTCCCATTTTCTTCTGCAGCTTTCTGTGAATCCTGCTGCCTGCCTGCATGGCGTCTTTTTCTGCCCCTGCCGTTCTCCGGTTGTCAATATCACCGCTTCGAATCACAAACTCCACCAGATTCCGCACAGAAATCCGGATACAGGTTTTTTCTGATGTCAACTCTTCCATCGCCTCTGCCTTTCCCAAAACTGACTTCTTCTATTTTAATACAGACCAAAGAGGCGGGCAAGCACTTTCCCTGTGCTGCCCGCCTCCCGGCTTACCTTTTATGATCCTGAAGCAATCAGCTTCTGTCTGTTCAGGATTAGTCAACCTATTTCATTTTCCACGGTTCTGATTTATGCTGCTTTTTTTCTATCTGGTGCCAATGTATCCAACAGCTCTTCAAACTCTTTATTCTCGCCATACATCCGAACAGTCAAAACCTGTCTCAAATCCAGGCTGAATACCCCCAAAATCGACTTTGCATCAATAATCACTCGATTGTAGTACACATCCACATCAAAATCACACTGAATCGCGGCCGACACGAACTGCTTTACCTCGTCAACATTTAACAGTTTAATGTTTTTCTCTTTCATAAAATAAGAACAACTCCTTTTGACTTAAAATACTAATCAGTTTCCGTGTTGAAATATGTATATCACGTTTTAAGCCGGTTGTCAAATTTTATTTCTCATAAAAAAGCCTCCAAAAAAACCTCTATGTCGCTGTATTTTTATGTGTATTACGCAATTTATTTGTTAATTTTAACGAAAATATTTGTTAATTAATGCGCATACTCTGTATTTTTTGGATGAATCACTGTATTCCAACTAAGGTTTAGCCCTGTTTTCTGCACTATCTCACAGTTTTTTTGAAAGCAATGAAGAAATCGTATTGTAAAGCAATGTCATATCTACCGGTTTTGCAATATGTCCGTTCATTCCTGCTGCAATGGATTCTTTTACATCTTCCGCAAAAGCATTGGCTGTCATCGCCAGAATAATCACGGACTTTGCATCTGGATGATCCAGATCTCGGATCTCCCTGGTTGCCTCATATCCATTCATAACAGGCATCTGAATGTCCATAAAAACAGCATCGTATGTACCAGGCTCTGCCCGTTTAAATTCATTTACCGCCTGCAGTCCGTCTGTCACAACTGTAAAGGTAGCTCCACGCATCAGCAAAAGCTCACCGAGAATTTCTGTCATCCACAATCAGTATTTTATTAATTTTTCGTTTTTCATACATGATTCTTTTCCGTACCCTCTCAAAAGATGCCCCCAAGTATATCCCTTTTATTTTAGAAAAACTGCACGAAAAAAATAAATCTCCCCCTGCATAATTTCTGATATATTGGGTTTATCATAAACTCCTCTGATTGTACACATGGATTTCTCTTTGGTCAGTTCAAATTCCGTCATCAGCATCCGAATGTTCTCCTTCGCTGTCCCTTCCTGTGGAATTACCGCAAAATCCCTGTTCCAGCAGCAAAAAGCTTTCTTCTCCAAACTGTTTCGTATGGAAGACCATACGCCATTCTACATCCTCCCGAACCGGCTCGAAATGCAGTGCCGAATATGCAGTGCGCAGATAACTGCGGGAATCATCCCCCATTATAATTTCCGCAGGGCCGCCTGCTCCGCCAATAATACAGATCGCTTGTTTCGCTTTAGGATAAAAGGCATTTTCCTCTGGTTGCTTTTCCAGAGGCTGATCTCCCTCATCGCAGTCAAAAATCGTGATTCTATTCTCCGGTTCCGGTGATATCCGGTAGTTCATAACCATGCAGTTCGTCGGATAAATCCAGCGCTTTGAACCAAAGCTGTCCCGTGAAAAAATTTCCTGCTCCATGCGCTCCACTGTCAAAGTATGAGACATTTTGCTGACCGGATTGTAAAACGGAAACGATTCCCCTGGTTCGTGAATCTTAAAATGAGGTCCCGGAATCTGAACCGACTGCTGCTCCATTGTAACAGACAGTGTCTTAATTACCGGATGGCGTCTTCCAGCCCAGGGAAATGCATTCCGGCAAATAACCCAGCCGCAGTCATAATCCAAACCATAATGATCCATAGCCCATTTCGTTTCCAAATCCTGCATGCACCTTTCCGGCAAACAGGGATTATAGCACACAGAACAGCCATGAGATGTCAAAAGCTCCTTTCCGTTTAAAAGGATATGCGGAGTAAAATGGAAACAGAGGGGATTGTCCAGCTCTATCTGCAGCTGCTGCTCACGAGTAAAATCCTCCCTAAAATCATTGTCTGAACTCAAACTCCATTTTTCCATAAAACCACGAATCCGTTCTATATCTGCCTGCATACAAAAATCTATTACCAATCCCTTGCTGCATGAGTAAACAGACGGAATGACCCAGTGATATCCAGCCCAGTCCAACTCCTTATGGATCCTGATTTCTTTTCCTGCATGCGCTCTTCCATGATATCCCCAAAAGTTTCCGTCAAAATAAACCTTCCATTCCGGAAAAGCGATTTCTGCGGAAGGATTCCGGTCAATATCATAATAATCCTCCGTGTATTTAATCCTGCTGTAGTCAAAATCAGACTGAAGCTTTCTGATATATTCCCACGGCTGCTCCATCGGCGTCAGCTTCATGGCTTTTGCAAGCTCCTTCAGGGTCTTCTCTCCCTCTCCTGCTGCTGGATTTTTCAAAAGAAAGGCCTCAAATTCTTCCCTGCTCCACCTCCACGCCTGTTCCAGGGCTGCCTCATTGCCGCAGACAAGGAGCAGGCGCAGAAAATCCGAAAAATCCTTCGCCAGCGGATGTACATAGCTCTGAGATTCATTCATTGGATTAACAGAAAAAACCATTCCGCCAAAACCGCGAATGAAGCAAAAATGAATGCCGTCCGTTCCTGCCCAGCCAAAAACAGACGCGCCTTTTGGCGTACAGAAGTACTGCGTATTCTCCCTGCGGCATTCAATTCCCACAGCGGCTAAGTCCATACCGCTTCGCAGGAATTTTTCATATATTTTGTCCATTTAGTCCTCCTTGTATCATCTGCTGTTTTAACTTCGCTGACACGCTCAAAGCATTCTTCCCAGAATCCATTCGCTATCTAAAAATCAAATACAGTGCAAGGAAAAAGAGAAGCAGACTACCCCATTGCATTGTAACAAGCAGAGTGAGCAACATCACAAGCAACAAAATCCCAATCAAAAGAATAATCCCATTCATTTATCCCTTACTCTCCTTCCCTATCATTTTCTGTTCTTACCTGTCGTCTGTATTTTTCCCCATCGCCTGGGTAATCTGCCTTATAGCCATATCTATATAGAGATACACCCCATCCCGATCGCAGTGGTACAGGTTGGAATAACTCGTACTCTCATTGGGAGCGATAGGATTAGGTTCTACCACCTCAGTAGCCTCCAGCAATCCGACACCCAGCTCTACAGCGGCAGTAAGAGCCTTTTTCAGTACCGCAAGCTGCCCGTCACACCAAAGCTCTTCCAGGTCTTCCAGAACCTTTTTGTTCTGCTCCAGATCTCGGAGCAGCTGCGCAGCCTGATCTGGAGACAGATACACTCCAGAGCAGTAATTTTCAATGATCCGATTTTCTGTCGGATTGGAAAAGGCAGCTGGTACTACCTGCTCCCACGGAGTAAAATACCGAGCATATTCTGGCTTCTCATCTACCAGAAAAGAAAAGGCGCTTCCTCTGGTGTAAAAGTAATCCCGGAAGAACCCCTGGATCACTGCAATATAAAAGCCATGGCTCTTATCAAACAGCTCACCGCCCCCTGTTCCCGCCCCGACCCGCAGGGTATTCAGATACTTTTCTGCATAGAAATCCTCCATCCCTTGCTGTGCTGCAAAGGCTCGTACCTTTTCCTCCTGTCCCTGCTGTACCCATGCAAGAGGCGCAAAATACCATTCTTGCATTTCTTTCGGTGAAATCGGGTGAAAGCTTACATCGTATCCCATAATAAACTCCTCCTTGAAAAATTCCTCAATCGCAGTCCATCCAGACCAGATGCTTTCCACAGTGGAGGCACTGGAACAAATAACATTGCAAATGCCCGCCGTTGACAGATTCCTGAATCATTTCTTTTTGTTCCTCGTCCCACACAGGATCGTCCAGCACTTCCTCCAGCACCCCCAGCGCCCGCAGCTCTCTGGCACCTACATAGCCCAAAAAGGCGCAGTAGTCACCGCAGTGAGCCCTCCAGTATTCCTGCTGCCAGCCGGAATATCCTGGAGTGCAGTGGATGAGCTCGTCCAGCTTTTCAGGATCGTCTACACCATCATCCAGAGAGAAATCGTCCTGAAAACTGCCTTCATATTTCCGGGCCGCCTCGCCGTTTGCGATACACGATGGGCACAGATATGCAATATCCTCCACAGCGAAAAAGGGAGCTGTATAGAAAACGTGGGTCGTCTTGCCGCAGCAGTCACAGACAACACCATCTGCAGACTCCTCAAAAGCACCTGTTTCCAGTGGATTCGGATGATACCGGAAGATGGGCAGGCCCAGCTTATTCTGCCGCTCCTTCTCATTCTGCTTTTCCTTCGCCGTTTTTGGCCGGGGAATGGCGTAATGGTTGCCCCAGTTCTCCGCATAATCCTTTAAGACGCCCAGCCGCTTGAGCGTCTTTTTATCGGAGCGATTGCCAATTTGGCAGAGCAGCTCGTAGGCATCCTTTTTGAAGTCCAGCAGGTCATACACATCCACCAACACTTCCCTGGCCTGCTCATCCTCGCTCTGCTCCAGTTCCTCCTTGAATACGTAGAGAGCGCGGACGCTGTCAGGACCTTCATTGGTCGCAGCAAACTGTTTTTTCAATTCAATGTATTGTTTCAAATATTCGTTCATTTGCATGTTCTCCGATTAATCCCACCAAAAATACCAGACGGTGGACTGCCACAGGGTATCTGCCAGATTGCCCACCGTGGGGTCATCCTGCTCCTGAACCACAATGTCCGGGCAGAAGCCATACTGCTCTGCAGCATTCTCCATGGCCTGCTCTTGGGAAACAGGGGTCGGGAGCAGAAATTCCAGCTCATCGTGGCTCATGGCAGCAGGCACTGCGCCATACTTCTCAAACCAGTATTTCGCCACTGCCACCAGCTCCGGAGTATTGGGGCACTCGTTCCAACCACCAAAGGGCAGATAGGCGAAAATCTCCCAAGAATTCTTCACCGGAATTTTTGCCAAAATGAGGGGGTAAGTCATGTGGTTCTCCAAGCCCCAGTAGCTAGAGAAGCGGCAGTTATCATATCCGCCCTCCATCTCACCAAGAACTTCCTCTTCCCAGTCCAGCTCGTCGTCCTCAGCTTCTTCCCTCCGCTGACCGATCAATTCCTCCAGAACCGCCTTTCCGTCCTTGATGGGAGTAGTCAGCATCTTCTTGCGGTACTCCTCCACCGTTTTAAGGTCAAATTCATAGCAGTCCGCATCGTTTTCCGGATCGGCATTCATCACCAGACATTCCAACAGCGTTTCATCCGGCTTGATAAGCACGGGAATAAAGCCCTCCCTCACCCCCAGCCGCCGGGCGTAGCTGTATGCCGACATAATGGGGTCGTCGTCTGCCATGGATGGAAAATAGGTACACTCACAATCCAGATACTCCATGATGGCCTGGGCCACATCGGAAGGCTCCAGAGTATCCTCGTCAAAATCCTGTCCCTGCCAGTTGACAAAGCGTTTCTCGATCACCTTTGCCATGGCCTGATAGTACTTCTCATCAAATGGGATGAATAAATATGCCTCCTGTTGAAATTCATTGGAGTGATACCGGGACGGACCAAAATATTTCAGGGCATAGTCATCAATGTCGGCAGGATAATAGGGCGCGTCATTTTCTCCATAGTAATAATGAGCAAAAGCACGGCCTTTCTGGTTGAACAGAGCCGAGAACAGACAGCCGAATAACTCCTCCCGGATGAATGTTCGCAGATCTGTGTTGCTGGAATCTGCCTTGACCTGATTCACCACCTCGCCATGCTCCTCCAGAAACTTCTCGCTCATCAGGTCATGCTCCATACACCAACGCAGATAAATTGCCATATGATTATAGGCATTAATGGAGGCAATGGGAATCTCCTTCTCCGCAATGCTCTCAATATGATAGGAGGCATCATCCATTCCTATGCTGTCATCATCATTCTCCAGCTCTCTCTCGTCAGACTCATAGGCAATCTTTAGGGTCATCTGCTCCTCCGGCAGAGAGACGCCGGGACTGCAGGTGATGGTGTGCTTATCGTCCGCGGAAAAGCCAATGGTTTCGCCGTCCTTCAGCGTAACATCACATTCCAGCACATAGGAGGCAAGGCTGGCCAAAAAGTCCCGCAGCTCCCCCGGCTCGGCGTTGGCATTCAGCACCTCCATTTCTTCCTTGCCAAACACATCCATGCCGTAGGTGTAGCCATTAAGGCCCCACTCGCTCCGGTACAGGCCGAACCAGATCCAGTTGAAGATGGGCAGCTCGTCCTCTTTCATCATATCGGCAAAGCCCTCGTAGAAGCGGGGTTCAAATACCACGCCGCTGGTATAGACGCCGGTAGCATATTTCTGCTTGCAGCACACTGCCATCGCCTTGGTGAACAGCTTGCCCCGTTCCAGCAGTTTTTCCTCCTCGCCCAATACAGCCACCATGATATGGGCCTTGTGCGCTTTGGCCACCTCTACGGCCTCTGGCCACATATAGTTGTTTTCGGCGTTGATCTCTGCTTCATTGT
>ERZ838225.267-NODE-267-length-79100-cov-8.066468_pt1 | contig 79100 bp, 67 predicted proteins | sample MGYA00519684_ERZ838225 | MGnify/ENA primary metagenome ERZ838225 (study PRJEB31850, sample SAMEA3708829) | human gut metagenome | biome: human gut; feature: human-associated habitat; material: faeces | place: China | collected 2014 ... | reverse complement strand
TGGAGCACCTCAAAAACACCATCATACACTAAATCAGTAAGTTGGCAGCATCACCATTGCCATGATTGTCTGCTCCCCTGTCTTGTTATGGGAGCAGTATTCAGGAATAAAAACATTCATTAAAAGAATTAGTCGTTATCGCACAGATGATTTTATTCTTAGCAAAAAAACGGCTAAGGAAAGATTAAATATGCAATTACTCCGTTCTAACAATTGGGAAAATTACTACACTTCATTTTAGTGATGCATAAACAACCACATTACGAGATTTATTACTTCATTATTTCTATCAATATCAATACATATAATAAAACTATTATATTCGCATTGTATATATCACTGTATCATTCTCAATCACTCGCATATTACATTCACATAATGTATATAAACAATGCTTGTTCACAGAACATATTTTTTAAATGCAATTAATTGACAAACTAAATCACATCTAAATACAATGTATAAAACAAAATAACTATACATACCAAACATACAAACACTTAACATATGAATTGCATAGAAACATTACCCAGTCGAACCCACGGGTCTGAAAGCCCTTGCTTTTCAGTTATTAGCAACATTTAACATTTATAAATTAACATCTGGCTGCGCCAGAGATTACGTCTCTGAGTGCATCGTTGTGCTTGTAGTATAATAAATAAAATGGAGTGTCATTAAGTGGATAAGGTTTTAGATTCAGCCCTCCTTTCTTCGGCAAATAAAAGAAAGGGTATCCTTGCTATTGGCGCACATCCTGACGATATAGAATTAGGCTGTGGCGCATCGCTTGCTCGTCTTGCGCAAAAAGGAATTTATATCGCAGCCGTGGTGATGACTACCGGCAACTCTGGCACAGATGGAATAATCGATCGCCATGAAGAATCGCGCAACGCCCTAAAGATATTAGGGTGCCACCAAACTATTCATCTTAATTTTGCTGACACCCGCGCTCATTTACAGCTCAATGATATGATTTCCGCCCTGGAAGACATCATTAAAAATCAAATTCCTTCTGATGTTGAAATCATGCGGGTATATACCATGCATGATGCCGACCGCCATCAGGATCATCTTGCTGTTTATCAAGCTTCAATGGTTGCCTGCCGAACTATTCCGCAAATTCTCGGCTACGAAACCCCAAGTACCTGGCTTTCATTTATGCCTCAGGTTTTTGAATCCGTTAAAGAAGAATATTTCACAGTCAAACTTGCTGCATTAAAAAAACATAAAAGCCAGGAACGACGCGATTATATGCGTCATGATCGCCTGCGTGCAGTTGCACAATTTCGCGGACAACAGGTCAATAGCGATCTGGGTGAAGGCTTTGTAATTCATAAAATGATTCTTTGAGCAAATTGCATGAAAACCTGGATATTTATCTGTATGTCCATAGCAATGTTGCTATGGTTTTTAAGTACGCTAAGACGTAAACCCAGTCAAAAGAAAGGCTGTATTGACGCCATTATACCTGCGTATAACGAAGGCCCGTGTCTGGCGCAGTCACTGGATAATCTACTGCGTAACCCTTATTTTTGCCGGGTAATTTGCGTTAACGACGGCTCCACGGACAATACCGAAGCGGTCATGGCGGAAGTCAAACGCAAATGGGGCGACCGCTTTGTTGCCGTCACGCAAAAAAATACCGGTAAAGGTGGTGCGCTGATGAATGGCCTCAATTACGCCACCTGCGACCAGGTTTTTTTAAGTGATGCCGACACCTATGTTCCGCCCGATCAAGACGGAATGGGCTATATGCTGGCAGAAATTGAGCGCGGTGCCGATGCCGTAGGCGGCATTCCCTCTACTGCGTTGAAAGGCGCGGGTCTGTTACCGCACATCCGCGCGACCGTAAAGTTGCCGATGATTGTTATGAAGCGCACGCTACAGCAGCTCCTGGGTGGCGCACCGTTTATTATCAGCGGTGCCTGCGGGATGTTCCGTACTGATGTATTGCGTAAGTTCGGTTTCTCGGATCGTACTAAAGTCGAAGACCTTGATCTCACCTGGACATTGGTGGCAAACGGCTACCGTATTCGGCAGGCGAATCGCTGCATCGTATACCCACAGGAATGCAACAGCCCGCGTGAGGAGTGGCGTCGCTGGCGGCGTTGGATTGTGGGATACGCGGTCTGTATGCGCCTGCATAAAAGACTTTTATTTAGCCGCTTCGGTATCTTCAGTATATTTCCTATGCTGTTGGTTGTGCTTTATGGCGTTGGGATTTATCTCACTACCTGGTTTAATGAATTCATCACCACCGGGCCGCATGGAGTGGTGTTGGCAATGTTTCCGCTTATCTGGGTCGGCGTAGTTTGTGTTATTGGTGCTTTTAGCGCCTGGTTTCATCGTTGCTGGTTGTTGGTGCCTTTAGCGCCGCTTTCCGTTGTGTATGTATTATTAGCTTATGCCATCTGGATTATTTATGGACTTATTGCCTTTTTTACTGGACGCGAACCTCAGCGCGACAAACCCACCCGCTATTCCGCACTGGTGGAAGCGTCAACCGCTTATTCCCAACCTTCTGTCACAGGAACTGAAAAACTATCTGAAGCTTAATGTTAAAGAGAAAAATATTCAGATTGCAGACCAGGTAATTATTGATGAAACTGCAGGTGAAGTTGTTATCGGCGCGAATACCCGTATTTGTCATGGTGCCGTTATTCAGGGTCCGGTAGTGATTGGCGCAAACTGCCTGATAGGTAATTATGCGTTTATTCGTCCTGGCACAATAATCAGCAATGGCGTAAAAATTGGTTTTGCCACCGAGATTAAAAATGCGGTTATTGAAGCGGAAGCAACGATTGGTCCGCAATGTTTTATTGCCGACTCGGTAGTTGCAAACCAGGCATATTTAGGCGCACAAGTACGTACCAGTAATCATCGTCTGGATGAACAGCCCGTGTCTGTTCGAACTCCAGAGGGAATTATCGCTACCGGATGCGATAAATTAGGTTGTTATATCGGGCAGCGTTCACGCCTTGGCGTACAAGTTATTATTTTGCCTGGGCGAATTATTTCCCCGAACACGCAACTTGGCCCGCGCGTGATTGTAGAACGTAATTTACCTACCGGAACTTATTCACTCCGACAAGAACTTATCCGTACAGGAGATTAAAATGATAAAACGGACGTTATTAGCGGCGGCCATTTTTAGCGCATTGCCCGCTTATGCCGGGTTAACTTCCATTACCGCGGGCTACGATTTTACCGATTATTCTGGCGATCATGGCAACCGTAATTTAGCGTATGCTGAACTGGTGGCGAAAGTTGAAAACGCAACGCTGCTTTTTAATCTTTCCCAGGGGCGTCGTGATTATGAAACTGAACATTTCAATGCCACTCGCGGTCAGGGTGCGGTCTGGTATAAATGGAATAACTGGCTGACAACCCGAACGGGTATTGCCTTTGCGGATAATACGCCGGTCTTTGCCCGCCAGGATTTTCGTCAGGATATTAACCTGGCCCTGTTACCAAAAACGCTTTTCACGACCGGTTATCGCTACACTAAATATTACGATGATGTCGAAGTCGATGCCTGGCAAGGCGGCGTATCACTCTATACTGGCCCGGTGATCACCAGCTACCGCTATACCCATTATGACTCCAGCGATGCAGGTGGTAGTTATAGCAATATGATTTCCGTGCGTCTGAATGACCCGCGCGGCACTGGTTATACGCAACTATGGCTAAGCCGCGGAACAGGTGCTTACACCTATGACTGGACGCCAGAAACACGCTACGGCAGCATGAAGAGCGTCAGTCTGCAACGTATTCAACCGCTGACTGAGCAACTTAATCTCGGGCTGACGGCAGGTAAAGTGTGGTACGACACCCCAACCGATGATTTTAACGGTCTGCAACTTGCAGCCCGTCTGACCTGGAAATTCTGATTCCTTCTGCCGCCCGCTATCCGGGGCGGCCTTCCCTGCCGATTAGCCCCCCCCCCTTTCCTCTTTGTTTTCCGACCACATTCACCGGATAAATTTTATTCTCCAGTGTTATATACTATAGGGGGGTATGCATTGACATATAGAATACCCCCCTATAGTATATTGCATGCAGATGATGAGGTGCGAAATGCCCAGTACTCCGGAAGAGAAGAAAAAGGTCCTTACTCGAGTTCGTCGTATTCGGGGGCAGATTGATGCTCTGGAACGGTCGCTGGAGGGTGATGCCGAATGCCGTGCCATACTCCAACAGATCGCTGCCGTTCGGGGCGCGGCTAATGGGCTGATGGCAGAAGTGCTTGAAAGCCATATCCGGGAAACGTTTGACCGAAATGACTGCTACAGCCGCGAAGTCAGCCAATCCGTTGACGACACTATTGAACTGGTTCGTGCCTATCTTAAATAGCTGAATCTATTACCATATTGAGGAAGAGCGAGAGATGAAATCACGTGCTGCCGTTGCATTTGCTCCCGGTAAACCGCTGGAAATCGTTGAAATTGACGTTGCACCACCGAAAAAAGGTGAAGTGCTAATTAAAGTCACCCATACCGGCGTTTGCCATACCGACGCATTTACCCTCTCCGGCGATGACCCGGAAGGTGTATTCCCGGTGGTTCTCGGTCACGAAGGGGCCGGCGTTGTGGTTGAAGTCGGTGAAGGCGTAACCAGCGTCAAACCTGGCGACCATGTGATCCCGCTTTACACCGCGGAGTGCGGCGAGTGTGAGTTCTGTCGTTCTGGCAAAACTAACCTCTGTGTTGCGGTTCGCGAAACCCAGGGTAAAGGCCTGATGCCAGACGGCACCACCCGTTTTTCTTACAACGGGCAGCCGCTTTATCACTACATGGGGTGCTCTACATTCAGTGAATACACCGTAGTCGCGGAAGTGTCTCTGGCAAAAATTAATCCAGAAGCAAACCATGAACACGTCTGCCTGCTGGGCTGTGGCGTGACCACCGGTATTGGCGCGGTACACAACACAGCTAAAGTCCAGCCAGGTGATTCTGTTGCCGTGTTTGGTCTTGGCGCGATTGGTCTGGCAGTGGTTCAGGGCGCGCGTCAGGCGAAAGCGGGTCGGATTATCGCTATCGATACCAACCCGAAGAAATTCGATCTGGCGCGTCGCTTCGGTGCTACCGACTGCATTAACCCGAATGACTACGACAAACCGATAAAAGATGTCCTGTTGGATATCAACAAATGGGGTATCGACCATACCTTTGAATGCATCGGTAACGTCAACGTGATGCGTGCGGCGCTGGAAAGTGCGCACCGCGGCTGGGGTCAGTCGGTGATCATCGGGGTCGCGGGTGCCGGTCAGGAAATCTCCACCCGTCCATTCCAGTTGGTCACTGGTCGCGTATGGAAAGGTTCCGCGTTTGGCGGCGTGAAAGGTCGTTCCCAGTTACCGGGCATGGTTGAAGATGCGATGAAAGGTGATATCGATCTGGAACCGTTTGTCACGCATACCATGAGCCTGGATGAAATTAATGACGCCTTCGACCTGATGCATGAAGGCAAATCCATTCGAACCGTAATTCGTTACTGATTTCCCGCAGGTTTACCCCGTCCACTTCAGGCGGGGGTTCTTAATACTCTCCCCGGGCAGCCGTCCGGGGGATTAACCCTGAGATAATGACTGATGGAACTCATTGAAAAACATGTCAGCTTTGGCGGCTGGCAAAATGTGTATCGGCATTATTCCCAATCACTGAAATGTGAAATGAATGTCGGCGTCTATCTCCCACCAAAAGCCGCGAATGAAAAATTGCCGGTGCTGTACTGGCTTTCAGGCCTGACCTGCAACGAGCAGAATTTCATTACTAAATCGGGGATGCAGCGTTACGCGGCTGAGCACAACATTATTGTTGTTGCGCCGGACACCAGTCCGCGAGGCAGTCATGTCGCAGATGCTGACCGTTACGATCTCGGGCAAGGTGCCGGGTTTTACCTGAACGCGACGCAAGCGCCGTGGAATGAACATTACAAAATGTATGACTATATCCGCAACGAGCTGCCGGATTTAGTGATGCATCATTTTCCGGCAACGGCCAAAAAGTCTATCTCTGGTCATTCTATGGGCGGGCTGGGCGCGCTGGTGCTGGCGTTACGTAACCCAGATGAATATGTCAGCGTCTCGGCGTTTTCGCCCATTGTCTCCCCATCGCAAGTGCCGTGGGGACAGCAAGCCTTTGCTGCATATCTTGCTGAAAATAAAGATGCCTGGTTGGATTACGACCCGGTGAGTCTTATTTCACAAGGTCAACGCGTTGCGGAAATCATGGTTGATCAGGGGTTGAGTGATGATTTTTACGCAGAACAGCTGCGGACTCCAAATCTTGAAAAGATCTGCCAGGAGATGAATATCAAGACGTTAATCCGTTATCACGAGGGTTATGATCACAGCTATTATTTTGTCTCCAGTTTTATTGGCGAGCATATTGCCTACCACGCCAATAAACTGAATATGCGTTGATAATAGCACGACTGCCGGATGCGGCGTGAACGCCTTATCCGGCCTACACTTCGCCCGTAAGCCGTAGGCCTGATAAGACGCGCAAAGCGTCGCATCAGGCATGGCGCACGACTGCCGGATGCGGCGTGAACGCCTTATCCGGTCTACACTTCGCCCATAAACCGTAGGCCTGATAAGACGCGCATAGCGTCGCATCAGGCATCTGCGCACGACTTATCTATGTTTACCACATCAAATCATCAGGCACTTTGAAGTCGGCATACGGGTCGTCTTCATCCTGCTCTTCGGCGCTGAGCGCGCTGTGCAACACTATACTGCTGGCATCGCGCTGAGCAATTTTATCGGCAACGCTGGCGGGAATAATGGCGTATTCACCTTCGCTATTGTTATCGACCAACAAGCGGGCAATCGCCAGACGACCATTAATCAACTGCGCCTGTGTGAGCTTATCGACAAAAATCTTCTTAATCAGATTGCCGTCAGTGAAGTTAAAACCAATATCGCCATTGGCAATGGTGATTCGGTTCATTTCAATAAGCTGCTTCACCTGAGCTTTATATTCTTTCGCCAACGCCGCTTGTTTTTGCTGTTCGCTAAGCTGTTTATCACGCTCAAGCTGTGCCTTTTTATTTTCTTCTACCGCCGCCCGAGCTTCACGCGCCTGAACGCGCGATTTTTTCGCCGTTCTCTCCACCTTCGCCGCTTTTTTGCTGGTGACTAATCCTGCTTTGAGCAACTGCTCTTGTAAGGTAAGTTTTGCCATCTTTGTTTCCAAACCCGCTGAATAATTTTTAGCGAGTATACCTGTAAACGCCGTAGGTGTATTGGGGTGAAGTCCCTTTCGCCCCTGCCTAATAAGGCACGTCAGGCATCGGCGCACGGCTGTATTCGTGATCTCCGGCTCATCAAAATAAACACCGCCAACCCAGCAACAAGAATACCCGGTGCAGAAGCGGCCATTACGCCGACCGTGCCAGTGCCTAATGCCAGCATTTTCCCGGCCAGTAACGGACCGCTCATAGCCCCCAGACGCCCTACCGCCACGGCTGTTCCCACACCTGTTGCGCGGATCTGCGAACTGTAAAACAACGGTGCCAGGGCATACAAAACGCTTTGCCCACCTGTCGCAAACAACCCCGCGACAAATCCCGCCAGCAACATACCGTTAAATGACGACACCGTTCCAAGCGCCAGCAGCGAAGCTAACATGCCGCTATAAATCAGTAGCGACATGGTTACTGGACGCAGCTTATCCATCAATGCGCCCAACATTAACGTCCCGCTTGCCGCCCCCATTTGCAGGGCAAACATCACCCCTGCCGCCTGCGATGGCTGGAATCCTTGCTCCACCAAAAGTAGCGGTAGCCAGTTGATCAACATGTAGACCACCAGCAGAGTGAAGAAATAACACAACCACAGCAGCAGCGTCGCGGTTGCCGTTTCTGGCGCAAATAAGGCACGCAGTGGTGGCGCAGACTGTTTTTCGCCAGCGAAAACCGCCGACTCCGGCAGCCAGCGCATTAATAGCGGCACCAGAATCAACGGCACCACACCACCTACCCAAAACACCGTTTGCCATGCTAAGTTTGCCCCCGCGAAACCCAGTGTCGCCGCCAGCGCCGCGCCAATGGGAACACCGCAATACATCAGGCTCACTGCCGTCCCACGAAAACGTGGACCCGCGGCTTCAGACGTCAGGGCGATAAGATTCGGCAACGCCGCCCCCAGCCCGACACCGGTCATCAGCCGCGCAAAGACCAGTGAGGGGAAATCCCAGGCAATCGCCGTTGCCAGTGAGAACAAACCAAACAGCGCAACTGAGCCAATCAAAATGCGCTTGCGACCATAACGGTCCGCCAGCATTCCGCCAACCAACGCGCCGGGTAGCAAACCGAGTATTCCGGCGCTAAATATCCAGCCCATTTGCATTTTATCGAGTGCGAAAGCCTGGGCGATGCCACCCGCCGCAATGCCAGCCGCCTGAAGATCCAGCCCTTCCATCAGAGCGACCAAAAAACAAAGCCCGATGGTCAGCATCAGGCGGGATGAAGATGATGAAGGGGTACGAGTCGACATAAGATGAACCTCGTTGCGAGTGCAGGTGAATCGCGACTGATACATTGCCAGCCGCGTAATCAGAACTATTTAATGACTGCCTACGGGCGAAATGTAGGCCGGACAAGACGTTTATCGCATCCGGCAGTCGTGTGCAGATGCCTGATGCGACGCTAACGCGTCTTATCAGGCCTACAAATTCCCGCGCCATCCGTAGGCCGGATAAGGCGTTTACGCCGCATCCGGCAGTCGTGCGCAGATGCCTGATGCGACGCTAACGCGTCTTATCAGACCTACAAATTCTCACGCCATCCGTAGGCCGGATAAGGCGTTCACGCCGCATCCGGCAGTCGTGCTGGGATGGGCATACAAAATGCACGTTCTCGGCAGTCATCATTATTTGTTGTTGCGCAGATCCAGCGCCACGTCAACGATCATATCCTCCTGGCCGCCAACCATCCGGCGTTTGCCCAGCTCAACGAGAATATCCACCGCACTTAAGCCATAACGCGCCGCCGCCGTTTCACAGTGACGCAGGAAGCTCGAGTAAACACCAGCGTATCCCAGCGCCAGCGTTTCGCGATCGACTCGTACCGGTCGATCCTGCAACGGACGCACCAGGTCGTCGGCGGCATCCATTAACGCATAGAGATCGGTCCCATGCTGCCAGCCCAGTTTATCCGCGGCGGCAATAAACACTTCCAGCGGTGCGTTACCTGCGCCCGCGCCCATTCCCGCGAGGCTGGCGTCGATTCGGTCGCAGCCCTCTTCCACCGCCGCGATAGAGTTCGCCACGCCAAGACTCAGGTTATGGTGAGCGTGCATGCCAGTTTGCGTTTCTGGTTTCAGCTCTGCTTTCAGGGCGCGGAAACGGTCACGGATATCGCTCATGTTCATCGCACCGCCAGAATCCACCACATAAATACAGGTCGCACCGTAGCCTTCCATCAGCTTTGCCTGCTTGGCGAGATTCTCCGGCGTGGTCATATGGCTCATCATCAGAAAACCAACGGTGTCCATTCCGAGCTCGCGGGCATACTGAATATGCTGGGCGGAAACATCAGCTTCGGTACAGTGCGTTGCCACACGAACCACCCGCGCGCCAGCCTGCCAGGCATTTTTCAGATCGTGAATAGTGCCGATTCCTGGCAGCAACAACGTCGCGATTTTGGCGTGCTTCACCACATCCGCCGCCGCTTCAATCCATTCAAGGTCGCTATGTGCGCCGAAACCATAGTTAAAGCTGGAACCTTGCAAACCGTCGCCGTGGGCCACTTCAATCGAATCCACGCGGGCATCGTCCAGTGCTTTGGCAATCTGGCGAACGTTTTCCAGCGAATACTGATGACGAATGGCGTGCATACCGTCACGCAATGTGACGTCCGAGATATAAAGTTTTTTACCGTTCATGCCGCTTCTCCTGCCTTGCGCGCCAGTGACTGGGCCATTTTTTCCGCTGTCGCCAGCGCACTGGAAGTCATAATGTCGAGGTTGCCCGCATAGGCAGGCAGATAATGCGCTGCGCCTTCGACTTCCAGCCAGACCGCTGTTTTCAGTCCGGAGAATTGCCCCACGCCCGGTAAATTGACCGGTTTATCCTGCGGGATAACTTCAAACTGCACGCGCTGTTTCAGGCGATAACCCGGTACGTAAGCCTGCACCGCCTCAGCCATTTCATTGATTGAGGCTTCGATATCATCTTGTGAAGCTTCGTCGCTCAATACATACACCGTGTCACGCATCATCAACGGTGGCTCTGCTGGGTTAAGCACAATAATCGCCTTCCCTTTTGCCGCGCCGCCCACCACTTCAATGGCTCGGGAAGTGGTTTCCGTAAATTCATCGATATTGGCACGCGTGCCAGGTCCGGCAGATTTACTGGCGATAGAAGCGATAATTTCGGCGTAATGAACACGCGCCACGCGTGAAACTGCCGCCACCATTGGAATGGTGGCCTGGCCGCCGCAGGTGACCATGTTGACGTTCAGTTGATCGACGTTCGCCTCGAGGTTAACCACCGGCACGCAGTAAGGGCCGATGGCAGCAGGCGTCAGGTCAATTAAGCGAATATCCGGTTTCGCTTCGCGTAAAGCGGCATCGTTTTTCACATGAGCACCGGCGCTGGTCGCATCAAATACAATGTCGATATCAGCAAATTCAGGCATGTTCATCAGTCCGATCACCCCTTCATGGGTGGTGGCGACGCCCATACGTCTGGCGCGCGCCAGACCGTCGGACTGAGGATCAATGCCAACCATCACCGCCATCTCCAGATGCTGACCGTGACGCAAAATTTTAATCATCAGATCGGTACCAATGTTGCCAGAACCGATAATGGCGACTTTACGCTTACTCATGACAGACTTCCTTTTGGGGCTGCGCTTGAAAATGTCGCAGCAACTGAACCTATGCCTTCAATATGGGCTTCAAAACGATCGCCCGCATTCACCGCCACCATCGGACCTAATGCCCCGGTAAGAATGATATCTCCGGTGCGCAGCGGTTCACCCAGACTGGCCATTTTGCGTGCCAGCCAGACGGCCGCATTAAGCGGATGTCCCAGGCATTCGCTGCCGCGCCCGCTAGAAACCTCTTCGTTATTACGCGTCATCTTCATGGCGCAGTTTTTCAGGTCTAACCCCGCCGGACGTTGCGCCGGACCGCCGATGACATACACCCCACAGGAGGCGTTATCTGCCACGGTATCGACAAACTGAATCGACCAGTCGCGAATGCGGCTCCCCACCACTTCCAGCGCCGGAAGTACCCATTCAATGGCGTTATACAATTCGTCGAAGGTGATATCGGTTGCGGGCAAATCGCGGTTCAACACCAGTGCGATCTCCGCTTCAATGCGGGGTTGCAGAACACGGGAAAAAGGAATGATTTCGTTATCGCCATAACACATGTCGGCAAATAACGTCCCAAAATCCGGTTGATCAACGCCCAGTTGTTGTTGCACTTTCGGATGTGTCAGGCCCACTTTACGCCCTACCACGCGACGCCCCTGCGCAACGTCATGTTGCACATTTATGTGCTGAATGGCGTAAGCCGCTTCAGCGTTATCGATACCAATCAGATCGCGCAGCGGTGCAATCGCTTCGCCCTGCTCTGCGGCGCGGCGTAAATCCGCCGCCAGTTGCTCAAGAGTATGCTTCGTCATGACCATTCCTTAAGGGCGTGCGAGGAAATTCAGCACCAGTTGATTGAAAGCGTCGGCATGTTCCCACTGCGCCCAGTGACCACAGTCGCGGAAGATATGCAGTTCAGAACCGGCAATGCCGGACAGCAGACGCAGACCCGCATCCATCGGCACAAAGCGGTCGTTGCGCCCCCAGACAATCAGGGTTTGCGCTTTGATTTCCGCCAGACGTGGGCCAAAATCCGGGAACTGTTTCGGATTAGCTTCCAGGCTCTTAACGAAGTTTTCCAGGTGATCGCGGCGCGACAGCATATTATTCAGGCGCGCTTCAAACAGGGCGTCGGTCAAATCGCTGGTATCAAAAACGAAGATATCCATCATCAGCTTCAGGTTTTCGATAGTCGGCTGACGATAAAGCTGATTCAGTCGCTTAATACCTTCGGTTGGCATCGGCGTAAACAAACTCATGCCGCCCGTACCGCCGCCCATCAGCACCAGTTTGCCGACGCGCTCCGGCCATTTAAGGGTGAACGCCACAGAACTATGGCCCCCCATCGAGTTGCCCAGCAGGTGGATTTTGGCGATATCCAGTTGATCCACCACGCTTTTCAGGATTCGTGCATTAAGATCCGATCGCGAACCACTATTAACGACCGAATCGCTCTTGCCCCAACCCGGACAATCCAGCAGGATCACCCGATAGCCCGCCTCTACCAGCGGATCGATATTGCGGCTGAAGTTCGCCCAGCCAGTAGCACCCGGGCCGGAACCATGCAGCAGGACAACGGTTTCGTCGCCTTGTCCGCAGTCATTAAAATGGATGCGCAGCGTTTTACCCGCTTCTTCTACATTCAGAAAACGGCTGGTGGCGGCTTCGGTTTGTGGCTGATAACTCATCATCTTCTCCTGCATATTCAGTTCTCTGTTCTGGCGCTTAACGAGCCAAATCCGGCAATCCACTCCGGGATTGGGCGGTAATAACGCCCTTCGCTACGCCAGTTGCCAAACGCAGAAATAGCGGCAAAAGCGGCGACCCAGGTTTTGATTTCATGTGTCGACTTTCCGGCAATGGCGGAAAGCTCTTCGTTACTGACGGCATCCAGTTCCTGTATGCGTCCCTGCTCCAGCAAAGTCATGAACTGGTTATCCCAAATCGGGTTGAGCGGATGCAGCGTTCTCTGATCCTCAACAAACTTCTCAGCGGCGCTAATCACCCGTTGCTGACGCAATTCGCGCTCACTGGCGGGTAAATCTTTCCCGCTCCCCAACAGACGGTCGCGCATATGGGCATCGGCTTTCGCCAGTTCGGGCACCGGCGGCTGATGGGAAAGCCCACCGGAACCCAGGAACAGCACGCGTTTATTGAGAGTGCTGGTGAAACGTCCAATGGCTTCACCCAACATGCGGGTACGCTGGAAACCGGGCAGCGGCGTGGCGACACCGTTGATGAACACAGGCAGAACTGGCACCTTATCCAGCCCACCGAGCAGGAACTCCAGCGGCTGGGCGAACCCGTGGTCCACCTGCATACAGTAAGAAACGGCAAGATCGATCCCGCTCTTCATGACGGCATGCGCACAGGCCTCCGCCAGCTCCACAGGCACGGGCAGCTCTCCTGCCGCACTGCCGAAATCACCAATTGCCGTCGCTCCAACGCCTAAACAGAACGGTGGCATCACGTCATAGAAAAAGCCGTTGTAGTGATCTGGCGCAAACAGCACCACCAGTTCAGGGGAGAATGCCGCAATACGCTCGCGGGCGCTGGCAATCACGCCATTGACCTCATCGAGCACCTCTTGCGCCGGGTCGACATACCCCACCAGCGGCGAGTGGGAAAGACAGTGAAGATAAGCGTGCATATCAGGCTACCTTTTCGACAGAAACGTCGGCATCAGGGCGGGTCAGCGTCATCACCGACGCCAGTTTATTCAGGGTCTTGCCCAGGGTTTGCGGAATGGCGGTGGCGGCAACAAAGCGATCCGGGCGCATCACCACCAGCGAAGCATTGTGTTGCGCGAACCAGCTACGCAGGCGACCTTGCGTATCGCCCACGCGTAGTACGCCGTCGTGGTTATCCTGTGCGGTATGAATTTGCACTTCCGGCACCACCTGAATGAAGCGTGTGCCCAACGCGCGCCACTGCTGGATTTGCTCGTCGCTCATCCCCCACAGTGGATTGCATCCCCAGCCAATTACCGCGAAGTTCGCGCCGATCGCGTTATCGAGCAGCGTCACGTCGCCGTTTTCCAGCGTGACTTTCGGCTGAATAAACATCTTGCCGACCGGAGAGTGCTTCGCTTCGCCCTCACGCATCAGCGCACCGCCGTAATATTGCGGCATCGGCTTGAAGCGCATTTCGAGGAAGTAGCGTTTTACTGGCGGCAGATAATTCAACAGCCAGGAAACGCCGTCACGTAACGTACCCTGCCAGCGTTTCGGCGGAGCCAGCACGTTGCCCGCCGTCACGGACAGGTCAATCATCGCTTTGGCGTGATCGCGACGTTCTTGTTGATAGGTATCGAGCAGCGCATCGCGGGCTTTCCCCTGGATAACCAACGCCAGTTTCCATGCGAGGTTAAAGGCGTCGCGCATACCACTGTTATAGCCCTGCCCCTGCCATACCGGCATGATGTGCGCGGCATCGCCCGCCAGCAGTACGCGATCAATACGGAAACGTTGCGCCAGTCGCGCGTTGTGGGTGTAGACACGCTGGCGAATCAATTCAACATTGTCCGGATTAGGCAGCACTTTGCTTAACAGCTTGCGCATATTTTGCGGCTCACGCAGCTGCTCTTCGGTTTCTCCCGGCATCACCATAAATTCAAAGCGACGTACCGCATGAGGCAGCGCGGCAGAAACATACGGGCGCACCGGATCGCAACACAAATAGATATGCGGCGTACTTAACGGATCGTTGGCGATATCTACCACAATCCACTGATTTGGCGCAGTTTTACCTTCAAACGGCACATTCAGAGTGCGACGGACAAAACTTGCTCCACCGTCACAGGCTACCAGCCACTGGGCTTTGACTATTTCCCGCTGCCCTTCTGCCGTTTTCAGGTGCAAGGTCACTTCGTCATCTTGCTGACTGAAGGCCTCCAGCTCGCGGGAAAACAAGCAGCGCACATTCGGAAAACGCGACACCCCTTCCAGCATCACCGCATCGACCTGCGGCTGAATAAAGGCGTTACGGCGCGGCCAGCCAAATTCATCGGTCATTGGCTGAATATCAGCAAAACAGCGGCCTTTCGGGGTGAGAAAACGCATCGCGTGCCACGGCGTAGTGTGCGGCAGAACATCATCGACCAGGCCGACCGACTGCATGGTGCGCAGCGCCTCGTCATCAATACCAATCGCACGCGGGTAGTCGATCAACTTATCGAGTTTCTCCACCACCAGCACGTCAATGCCCATCTGGCCGAGATAGTTCGCCATCATCAGCCCAACCGGGCCGGCACCAGCGATCGCCACCTGAACGCTATGGTTAACAGCAGGCTGGATGTCAGGGTGTTGTATTGCCATTTCAGTACCTCACGACTCGGACAAAATGTCGTTGCGCGCACAGTACAGCGCAACTTATTTTGTTAAAAACATGTAAATGATTTTTTATTGTGCGCTCAGTATAGGAAGGGTGTTTTCGGCTACAATCAAAACATGCCCGAATGTGCACCAGGTGCACCACGTTGTTTTAACTATAGAAATGTCAATTAATATGCAGAACAATGAGCAGACGGAATACAAAACCGTGCGCGGCTTAACCCGCGGTCTAATGTTATTAAATATGTTAAATAAACTTGATGGCGGTGCCAGCGTCGGGCTGCTGGCGGAACTCAGCGGCCTGCATCGCACCACTGTGCGGCGACTGCTGGAGACGCTGCAGGAAGAGGGATATGTCCGCCGTAGCCCCTCCGATGATAGTTTTCGACTGACCATCAAAGTGCGGCAATTAAGCGAAGGATTTCGTGACGAACAGTGGATTTCTGCACTGGCGGCCCCACTGCTGGGCGATCTGTTGCGCGAAGTGGTATGGCCGACAGATGTGTCCACGCTGGATGTTGATGCAATGGTGGTACGCGAAACCACTCACCGTTTCAGCCGCTTATCCTTTCACCGGGCAATGGTCGGGCGACGTTTGCCGCTTCTGAAAACCGCCTCGGGCCTGACCTGGCTGGCCTTTTGCCCGGAACAAGACCGCAAGGAATTAATCGAAATGTTAGCCTCCCGCCCCGGTGATGACTATCAACTGGCACGGGAACCGTTAAAGCTGGAAGCCATTCTGGCGCGCGCGCGCAAAGAGGGTTACGGACAGAACTACCGCGGCTGGGATCAGGAGGAGAAGATCGCCTCTATCGCCGTACCGCTGCGCAGTGAACAACGGGTGATTGGCTGTCTGAATCTGGTGTATATGGCGAGCGCAATGACCATTGAACAGGCAGCGGAAAAGCATCTTCCGGCGCTACAACGGGTAGCAAAACAGATCGAAGAAGGGGTTGAATCGCAGGCTATTCTGGTGGCCGGAAGGCGAAGCGGCATGCATTTACGTTGACACCATCGAATGGCGCAAAACCTTTCGCGGTATGGCATGATAGCGCCCGGAAGAGAGTCAATTCAGGGTGGTGAATGTGAAACCAGTAACGTTATACGATGTCGCAGAGTATGCCGGTGTCTCTTATCAGACCGTTTCCCGCGTGGTGAACCAGGCCAGCCACGTTTCTGCGAAAACGCGGGAAAAAGTGGAAGCGGCGATGGCGGAGCTGAATTACATTCCCAACCGCGTGGCACAACAACTGGCGGGCAAACAGTCGTTGCTGATTGGCGTTGCCACCTCCAGTCTGGCCCTGCACGCGCCGTCGCAAATTGTCGCGGCGATTAAATCTCGCGCCGATCAACTGGGTGCCAGCGTGGTGGTGTCGATGGTAGAACGAAGCGGCGTCGAAGCCTGTAAAGCGGCGGTGCACAATCTTCTCGCGCAACGCGTCAGTGGGCTGATCATTAACTATCCGCTGGATGACCAGGATGCCATTGCTGTGGAAGCTGCCTGCACTAATGTTCCGGCGTTATTTCTTGATGTCTCTGACCAGACACCCATCAACAGTATTATTTTCTCCCATGAAGACGGTACGCGACTGGGCGTGGAGCATCTGGTCGCATTGGGTCACCAGCAAATCGCGCTGTTAGCGGGCCCATTAAGTTCTGTCTCGGCGCGTCTGCGTCTGGCTGGCTGGCATAAATATCTCACTCGCAATCAAATTCAGCCGATAGCGGAACGGGAAGGCGACTGGAGTGCCATGTCCGGTTTTCAACAAACCATGCAAATGCTGAATGAGGGCATCGTTCCCACTGCGATGCTGGTTGCCAACGATCAGATGGCGCTGGGCGCAATGCGCGCCATTACCGAGTCCGGGCTGCGCGTTGGTGCGGATATCTCGGTAGTGGGATACGACGATACCGAAGACAGCTCATGTTATATCCCGCCGTTAACCACCATCAAACAGGATTTTCGCCTGCTGGGGCAAACCAGCGTGGACCGCTTGCTGCAACTCTCTCAGGGCCAGGCGGTGAAGGGCAATCAGCTGTTGCCCGTCTCACTGGTGAAAAGAAAAACCACCCTGGCGCCCAATACGCAAACCGCCTCTCCCCGCGCGTTGGCCGATTCATTAATGCAGCTGGCACGACAGGTTTCCCGACTGGAAAGCGGGCAGTGAGCGCAACGCAATTAATGTGAGTTAGCTCACTCATTAGGCACCCCAGGCTTTACACTTTATGCTTCCGGCTCGTATGTTGTGTGAAATTGTGAGCGGATAACAATTTCACACAGGAAACAGCTATGACCATGATTACGGATTCACTGGCCGTCGTTTTACAACGTCGTGACTGGGAAAACCCTGGCGTTACCCAACTTAATCGCCTTGCAGCACATCCCCCTTTCGCCAGCTGGCGTAATAGCGAAGAGGCCCGCACCGATCGCCCTTCCCAACAGTTGCGCAGCCTGAATGGCGAATGGCGCTTTGCCTGGTTTCCGGCACCAGAAGCGGTGCCGGAAAGCTGGCTGGAGTGCGATCTTCCTGAGGCCGATACTGTCGTCGTCCCCTCAAACTGGCAGATGCACGGTTACGATGCGCCCATCTACACCAACGTGACCTATCCCATTACGGTCAATCCGCCGTTTGTTCCCACGGAGAATCCGACGGGTTGTTACTCGCTCACATTTAATGTTGATGAAAGCTGGCTACAGGAAGGCCAGACGCGAATTATTTTTGATGGCGTTAACTCGGCGTTTCATCTGTGGTGCAACGGGCGCTGGGTCGGTTACGGCCAGGACAGTCGTTTGCCGTCTGAATTTGACCTGAGCGCATTTTTACGCGCCGGAGAAAACCGCCTCGCGGTGATGGTGCTGCGCTGGAGTGACGGCAGTTATCTGGAAGATCAGGATATGTGGCGGATGAGCGGCATTTTCCGTGACGTCTCGTTGCTGCATAAACCGACTACACAAATCAGCGATTTCCATGTTGCCACTCGCTTTAATGATGATTTCAGCCGCGCTGTACTGGAGGCTGAAGTTCAGATGTGCGGCGAGTTGCGTGACTACCTACGGGTAACAGTTTCTTTATGGCAGGGTGAAACGCAGGTCGCCAGCGGCACCGCGCCTTTCGGCGGTGAAATTATCGATGAGCGTGGTGGTTATGCCGATCGCGTCACACTACGTCTGAACGTCGAAAACCCGAAACTGTGGAGCGCCGAAATCCCGAATCTCTATCGTGCGGTGGTTGAACTGCACACCGCCGACGGCACGCTGATTGAAGCAGAAGCCTGCGATGTCGGTTTCCGCGAGGTGCGGATTGAAAATGGTCTGCTGCTGCTGAACGGCAAGCCGTTGCTGATTCGAGGCGTTAACCGTCACGAGCATCATCCTCTGCATGGTCAGGTCATGGATGAGCAGACGATGGTGCAGGATATCCTGCTGATGAAGCAGAACAACTTTAACGCCGTGCGCTGTTCGCATTATCCGAACCATCCGCTGTGGTACACGCTGTGCGACCGCTACGGCCTGTATGTGGTGGATGAAGCCAATATTGAAACCCACGGCATGGTGCCAATGAATCGTCTGACCGATGATCCGCGCTGGCTACCGGCGATGAGCGAACGCGTAACGCGAATGGTGCAGCGCGATCGTAATCACCCGAGTGTGATCATCTGGTCGCTGGGGAATGAATCAGGCCACGGCGCTAATCACGACGCGCTGTATCGCTGGATCAAATCTGTCGATCCTTCCCGCCCGGTGCAGTATGAAGGCGGCGGAGCCGACACCACGGCCACCGATATTATTTGCCCGATGTACGCGCGCGTGGATGAAGACCAGCCCTTCCCGGCTGTGCCGAAATGGTCCATCAAAAAATGGCTTTCGCTACCTGGAGAGACGCGCCCGCTGATCCTTTGCGAATACGCCCACGCGATGGGTAACAGTCTTGGCGGTTTCGCTAAATACTGGCAGGCGTTTCGTCAGTATCCCCGTTTACAGGGCGGCTTCGTCTGGGACTGGGTGGATCAGTCGCTGATTAAATATGATGAAAACGGCAACCCGTGGTCGGCTTACGGCGGTGATTTTGGCGATACGCCGAACGATCGCCAGTTCTGTATGAACGGTCTGGTCTTTGCCGACCGCACGCCGCATCCAGCGCTGACGGAAGCAAAACACCAGCAGCAGTTTTTCCAGTTCCGTTTATCCGGGCAAACCATCGAAGTGACCAGCGAATACCTGTTCCGTCATAGCGATAACGAGCTCCTGCACTGGATGGTGGCGCTGGATGGTAAGCCGCTGGCAAGCGGTGAAGTGCCTCTGGATGTCGCTCCACAAGGTAAACAGTTGATTGAACTGCCTGAACTACCGCAGCCGGAGAGCGCCGGGCAACTCTGGCTCACAGTACGCGTAGTGCAACCGAACGCGACCGCATGGTCAGAAGCCGGGCACATCAGCGCCTGGCAGCAGTGGCGTCTGGCGGAAAACCTCAGTGTGACGCTCCCCGCCGCGTCCCACGCCATCCCGCATCTGACCACCAGCGAAATGGATTTTTGCATCGAGCTGGGTAATAAGCGTTGGCAATTTAACCGCCAGTCAGGCTTTCTTTCACAGATGTGGATTGGCGATAAAAAACAACTGCTGACGCCGCTGCGCGATCAGTTCACCCGTGCACCGCTGGATAACGACATTGGCGTAAGTGAAGCGACCCGCATTGACCCTAACGCCTGGGTCGAACGCTGGAAGGCGGCGGGCCATTACCAGGCCGAAGCAGCGTTGTTGCAGTGCACGGCAGATACACTTGCTGATGCGGTGCTGATTACGACCGCTCACGCGTGGCAGCATCAGGGGAAAACCTTATTTATCAGCCGGAAAACCTACCGGATTGATGGTAGTGGTCAAATGGCGATTACCGTTGATGTTGAAGTGGCGAGCGATACACCGCATCCGGCGCGGATTGGCCTGAACTGCCAGCTGGCGCAGGTAGCAGAGCGGGTAAACTGGCTCGGATTAGGGCCGCAAGAAAACTATCCCGACCGCCTTACTGCCGCCTGTTTTGACCGCTGGGATCTGCCATTGTCAGACATGTATACCCCGTACGTCTTCCCGAGCGAAAACGGTCTGCGCTGCGGGACGCGCGAATTGAATTATGGCCCACACCAGTGGCGCGGCGACTTCCAGTTCAACATCAGCCGCTACAGTCAACAGCAACTGATGGAAACCAGCCATCGCCATCTGCTGCACGCGGAAGAAGGCACATGGCTGAATATCGACGGTTTCCATATGGGGATTGGTGGCGACGACTCCTGGAGCCCGTCAGTATCGGCGGAATTCCAGCTGAGCGCCGGTCGCTACCATTACCAGTTGGTCTGGTGTCAAAAATAATAATAACCGGGCAGGCCATGTCTGCCCGTATTTCGCGTAAGGAAATCCATTATGTACTATTTAAAAAACACAAACTTTTGGATGTTCGGTTTATTCTTTTTCTTTTACTTTTTTATCATGGGAGCCTACTTCCCGTTTTTCCCGATTTGGCTACATGACATCAACCATATCAGCAAAAGTGATACGGGTATTATTTTTGCCGCTATTTCTCTGTTCTCGCTATTATTCCAACCGCTGTTTGGTCTGCTTTCTGACAAACTCGGGCTGCGCAAATACCTGCTGTGGATTATTACCGGCATGTTAGTGATGTTTGCGCCGTTCTTTATTTTTATCTTCGGGCCACTGTTACAATACAACATTTTAGTAGGATCGATTGTTGGTGGTATTTATCTAGGCTTTTGTTTTAACGCCGGTGCGCCAGCAGTAGAGGCATTTATTGAGAAAGTCAGCCGTCGCAGTAATTTCGAATTTGGTCGCGCGCGGATGTTTGGCTGTGTTGGCTGGGCGCTGTGTGCCTCGATTGTCGGCATCATGTTCACCATCAATAATCAGTTTGTTTTCTGGTTGGGCTCTGGCTGTGCACTCATCCTCGCCGTTTTACTCTTTTTCGCCAAAACGGATGCGCCCTCTTCTGCCACGGTTGCCAATGCGGTAGGTGCCAACCATTCGGCATTTAGCCTTAAGCTGGCACTGGAACTGTTCAGACAGCCAAAACTGTGGTTTTTGTCACTGTATGTTATTGGCGTTTCCTGCACCTACGATGTTTTTGACCAACAGTTTGCTAATTTCTTTACTTCGTTCTTTGCTACCGGTGAACAGGGTACGCGGGTATTTGGCTACGTAACGACAATGGGCGAATTACTTAACGCCTCGATTATGTTCTTTGCGCCACTGATCATTAATCGCATCGGTGGGAAAAACGCCCTGCTGCTGGCTGGCACTATTATGTCTGTACGTATTATTGGCTCATCGTTCGCCACCTCAGCGCTGGAAGTGGTTATTCTGAAAACGCTGCATATGTTTGAAGTACCGTTCCTGCTGGTGGGCTGCTTTAAATATATTACCAGCCAGTTTGAAGTGCGTTTTTCAGCGACGATTTATCTGGTCTGTTTCTGCTTCTTTAAGCAACTGGCGATGATTTTTATGTCTGTACTGGCGGGCAATATGTATGAAAGCATCGGTTTCCAGGGCGCTTATCTGGTGCTGGGTCTGGTGGCGCTGGGCTTCACCTTAATTTCCGTGTTCACGCTTAGCGGCCCCGGCCCGCTTTCCCTGCTGCGTCGTCAGGTGAATGAAGTCGCTTAAGCAATCAATGTCGGATGCGGCGCGAGCGCCTTATCCGACCAACATATCATAACGGAGTGATCGCATTGAACATGCCAATGACCGAAAGAATAAGAGCAGGCAAGCTATTTACCGATATGTGCGAAGGCTTACCGGAAAAAAGACTTCGTGGGAAAACGTTAATGTATGAGTTTAATCACTCGCATCCATCAGAAGTTGAAAAAAGAGAAAGCCTGATTAAAGAAATGTTTGCCACGGTAGGGGAAAACGCCTGGGTAGAACCGCCTGTCTATTTCTCTTACGGTTCCAACATCCATATAGGCCGCAATTTTTATGCAAATTTCAATTTAACCATTGTCGATGACTACACGGTAACAATCGGTGATAACGTACTGATTGCACCCAACGTTACTCTTTCCGTTACGGGACACCCTGTACACCATGAATTGAGAAAAAACGGCGAGATGTACTCTTTTCCGATAACGATTGGCAATAACGTCTGGATCGGAAGTCATGTGGTTATTAATCCAGGCGTCACCATCGGGGATAATTCTGTTATTGGCGCGGGTAGTATCGTCACAAAAGACATTCCACCAAACGTCGTGGCGGCTGGCGTTCCTTGTCGGGTTATTCGCGAAATAAACGACCGGGATAAGCACTATTATTTCAAAGATTATAAAGTTGAATCGTCAGTTTAAATTATAAAAATTGCCTGATACGCTGCGCTTATCAGGCCTACAAGTTCAGCGATCTACATTAGCCGCATCCGGCATGAACAAAGCGCAGGAACAAGCGTCGCATCATGCCTCTTTGACCCACAGCTGCGGAAAACGTACTGGTGCAAAACGCAGGGTTATGATCATCAGCCCAACGACGCACAGCGCATGAAATGCCCAGTCCATCAGGTAATTGCCGCTGATACTACGCAGCACGCCAGAAAACCACGGGGCAAGCCCGGCGATGATAAAACCGATTCCCTGCATAAACGCCACCAGCTTGCCAGCAATAGCCGGTTGCACAGAGTGATCGAGCGCCAGCAGCAAACAGAGCGGAAACGCGCCGCCCAGACCTAACCCACACACCATCGCCCACAATACCGGCAATTGCATCGGCAGCCAGATAAAGCCGCAGAACCCCACCAGTTGTAACACCAGCGCCAGCATTAACAGTTTGCGCCGATCCTGATGGCGAGCCATAGCAGGCATCAGCAAAGCTCCTGCGGCTTGCCCAAGCGTCATCAATGCCAGTAAGGAACCGCTGTACTGCGCGCTGGCACCAATCTCAATATAGAAAGCGGGTAACCAGGCAATCAGGCTGGCGTAACCGCCGTTAATCAGACCGAAGTAAACACCCAGCGTCCACGCGCGGGGAGTGAATACCACGCGAACCGGAGTGGTTGTTGTCTTGTGGGAAGAGGCGACCTCGCGGGCGCTTTGCCACCACCAGGCAAAGAGCGCAACAACGGCAGGCAGCGCCCACCAGGCGAGTGTTTGATACCAGGTTTCGCTATGTTGAACTAACCAGGGCGTTATGGCGGCACCAAGCCCACCGCCGCCCATCAGAGCCGCGGACCACAGCCCCATCACCAGTGGCGTGCGCTGCTGAAACCGCCGTTTAATCACCGAAGGCATCACCGCCTGAATGATGCCGATCCCCACCCCACCAAGCAGTGCGCTGCTAAGCAGCAGCGCACTTTGCGGGTAAAGCTCACGCATCAATGCACCGACGGCAATCAGCAACAGACTGATGGCGACACTGCGACGTTCGCTGACATGCTGATGAAGCCAGCTTCCGGCCAGCGCCAGCCCGCCCATGGTAACCACCGGCAGAGCGGTCAACAGGGCAGCCACGCTAAAGCTCATTCCGCTCGCCTGGCGCAATTGCGGTAGCAGTGGCCCGACGGAGGTGAGCAGTGGTCGCATATTAAGACCAATCAGCACCAGTACCAGCAGCATCGTGAACGTCTTTTGATGGTTGCGCATGGCTGTCAGAACGGTTTGGTCGGCAGATATTTACCATCTAAGGTGATGACCGCACGTTCGCCACCTTCCGGGTCCGCCACTTTCTTAACGTCGAGTTTGAAGTTAATCGCGCTAATAATGCCATCGCCAAATTTCTCATGAACCAACGCTTTCAGGGTTGTACCGTACACCTGCAACATTTCATAGAAACGATACATCGTTGGGTCAGTTGGAATACGGTCATCAATGCAGCCACGCAGTGGAATCATCTGCAACAGTAGAATGGAGTCTTCGTCGAGATCCAGCTTCGCCCCGACCAGGCGGGCGGCGTCGGCAGGAAGCGCCTGCTGACCCAGCAAAGCCGCGGTTACAAAGGCTTCTGCCAGACCGGTGCCGTCGGCAATCTCGGCAAATGAGAGATCTTTTTTAGCTTTGCTGAGCAAAATGGCATCGGCAAGATCAAGACGAATATTGCGGTTAATTTGTGACTGAATCATGGTGGAACTCCTGATGGTTTAAAAATAAGGTTACGCTGCGGTCGGTTGGCGTAGCGGTATGGCACAAACGCGAGGATTAGCGGCCAGTGGCACAAACTGGCGGGTTGCGCCGTCAAAAGCTGCGATGCTGCCGCTTTCAATGTCGTAGACCCAGCCGTGCAGGGCGATCCGCCCCTCTTCGAGCGCCAGGCGCACCGATGGATGAGTTTGCAAATTAGCCAACTGAGCAATGACGTTTTCACGTACCATCGCCGCAGCTTTTGACGGTAAATCGGAATGCGGGCGCGCCTCATTAACGACGCGGGCTGAATCGGCATAACGCAGCCAGTGGGAGACGGCAGGCATATGGTCCATGCACTGACAGCTGGCAATGGCGGTCATCGCGCCACAGTTGGAATGACCACAAATCACAATGTCAGATACCCGAAGCGCAGCGACGGCATACTCCACCGAAGCAGAAACGCCACCGGGTTCCGGCCCGTAGGAAGGGACGATATTGCCCGCGTTGCGAATAACGAACAGATCGCCAGGCTCACGTTGCGTCACCAGCTCAGGGACCAGACGGCTGTCGGAGCAGGAGATAAAAAGTGTGCGCGGGCTTTGCTGTGTCGCCAGCTGTTTAAACAAGGCTTCCCGCTTCGGAAATGCCTCGCGCTGGAATTTAAGGAATCCATCAATAATCTCTTTCACCGTTAACCTCTGTCTGTCTCTGGAATGAGAGGCAGACTACTCGCCGATTGTCATAAGGTAAAAGTCTCATTTATGATGAGTTCCATTGGATTTACTTATAGGTTGCGAATGCTCTCTCGACATATCAATTATTTTCTTGCCGTGGCTGAACATGGCAGCTTCACCCGTGCCGCCAGTGCGTTGCACGTCTCCCAACCTGCGCTTTCCCAGCAGATTCGCCAGTTAGAGGAGAGTTTAGGCGTGCCGCTGTTTGACCGTAGCGGGCGAACGATTCGTCTCACTGATGCAGGAGAAGTCTGGCGACAGTACGCCAGCCGGGCGTTACAGGAACTGGGGGCGGGTAAACGGGCGATTCATGATGTTGCCGATCTGACGCGAGGATCGCTGCGTATCGCCGTCACCCCCACCTTTACGAGCTACTTTATCGGCCCCTTAATGGCGGATTTCTATGCGCGCTATCCCAGCATCACGCTCCAGCTACAGGAAATGTCGCAGGAGAAAATCGAGGATATGCTTTGCCGCGACGAGTTGGACGTTGGGATTGCCTTCGCGCCTGTGCATTCGCCGGAGCTGGAGGCAATTCCTTTACTGACAGAAAGTTTAGCGTTAGTCGTGGCGCAACATCATCCGCTGGCCGTCCATGAACAGGTGGCGTTGAGTCGCTTGCATGATGAAAAACTGGTCCTGCTCAGCGCGGAATTTGCCACCAGAGAGCAAATTGACCACTACTGCGAGAAAGCGGGGCTACATCCACAGGTGGTCATTGAGGCGAACTCAATTAGCGCGGTTCTGGAGCTGATTCGCCGCACTTCCCTTTCCACATTGTTACCAGCAGCGATTGCCACACAACATGACGGGCTTAAAGCTATTTCTCTTGCCCCGCCACTACTGGAGAGAACGGCGGTTTTGTTGCGGCGGAAAAATAGCTGGCAGACAGCCGCCGCGAAGGCATTTTTGCACATGGCGTTGGATAAATGCGCGGTTGTTGGCGGAAATGAATCACGGTAGCCGCTGACACAGGTCTGCGGCTGGAATTGCCTGATGCGCTACGCTTATCAGGCCTACGAGTTCAGTGCTCTACGTAGGCCGGATAAGGCGTTCACGCCGCATCCGGCATAAACTAAGCTCGCTGTAACCCAGTCGTTCAACGTTTGTAATCGATGGCTTCTGGCTGCTCCAGATATACGGTGGTTTGTGCCGGTTGTGTGCTGGCAATCACCTTGCCGCCACGTACCGAATAACGTACCGGAACCTGACGGCGCAGCGCATCAAACCCATTTTCAGCCGGCAGGATAATCAGGTTGGCGCTGTTTCCGGCGGCAATGCCGTAATCCTGCAAATTCAACGTCCTTGCGCTGTGGTGGGTGATTAAATTCAGGCCATCGTTAATCTGCCCGTAGCCCATCAACTGGCAAACATGCAGCCCCATATGCAGCACTTGCAGCATATTCGCCGTTCCCAGCGGATACCACGGATCGAAGACATCATCGTGACCAAAGCAGACGTTAATGCCGGACTCCAGCATCTCTTTAACGCGCGTGATGCCGCGACGTTTTGGATACGTATCGAAACGTCCTTGCAGATGAATATTGACCAGCGGGTTGGCGACAAAGTTAATACCGGACATTTTCAGCAAGCGGAACAGGCGTGAGGTATACGCCCCGTTATAGGAGTGCATTGCCGTGGTGTGGCTGGCGGTGACTCGCGCGCCCATGCCTTCATGGTGCGCCAGGGCAGCAACGGTTTCGACAAAGCGCGACTGCTCGTCATCGATCTCATCACAGTGAACGTCGATGAGACGGTCGTATTTTTGCGCCAGGGCGAAGGTTTTATGCAGCGACTCCACGCCGTATTCACGGGTAAATTCAAAATGCGGAATCGCCCCCACTACATCTGCCCCTAAGCGTAACGCCTCTTCCAGCAACGCTTCACCGTTGGGATACGACAAAATCCCTTCCTGAGGGAAGGCGACGATTTGCAGATCAATCCACGGCGCGACTTCCTGCTTCACTTCCAGCATTGCTTTCAGCGCAGTTAGCGTTGCATCCGAAACATCGACATGGGTACGCACATGCTGAATGCCGTTGGCAATCTGCCATTTCAGCGTTTGCCATGCGCGTTGTTTCACATCGTCATGGGTTAATAACGCTTTGCGCTCGGCCCAGCGTTCAATGCCTTCAAACAGCGTGCCGGACTGATTCCAGTTCGGTTGTCCGGCGGTTTGCGTGGTGTCCAGGTGAATATGTGGCTCCACAAACGGCGGTATAACTAAACCTTGTTCGGCATCCAGGCTGTTTTCAGTTATGGGCATCACGCCGGATTGCGCATCAATGGCGCTGATTTTTCCGTCCTGCAGATGAATCTGCCACAGCCCCTCTTCGCCTGGTAACCGGGCGTTAATAATTGTTTGTAAAGCGTTATTCGACACTGTTAGCCTCCACATGCGTCATTGCTGCTGTCGTTTTACGATTCAAAATCGGGTTAAGGATCAGATAGCTCAGCGCGCCACCTAATACCGCGTTGACCGGAACAATTCCCGGTAACCAGTGGCCTGCAGCAATCCCCAAGGCGACCGCCAGAATCGCCACCCAATTGACACTCATCATACGCGTGGTCGCAAAGTGCTCATAGCGGCGACGGTTCATCAGATAGTCGGCGATGATCACGCCACCCACTGGAGGAATAGCTGCCGAAAGGAAGGTCAACCAGCCGACAAAATTGTTATACAGCCATAATGCGCAGACCGTACCGATAATACCGTTGATTACCGAAAGGGTTTTGCTCGACATCCCGGTAATGTTGGCGAAACCTAAACCCGACGCATAGAGTGCGTTATCGTTGGTGGTCCAGATATTCAGCCCCAGCACCACAATCGCAGGCAGCAGCAGGCCCTGAGCAATCATCACATCAGAGATATCCGCCATGCCCAGTGCCGCAGCGCCCGCTGCACCGAAAATAAACATCAACGAGTTGCCGAGGAAAAAGGCCACCATCGCCACCAGCACCGCCAGTTTGGCATTGCGACCAAACCGGACAAAGTCAGCGGTGAGCGTACCCGCACTGATAAATGACCCCACAACCAGCGCCAGCGCGACATTGAAATCTAACGGTTGTGCGGGAACGACCGCTTTTAATGCGTCCAGGCCGCCCATGCCGTTAACAGCCAGCCACACGGAATAACCGCCCAGGCAGGCGATAGCCGGAACCGCAATCACCGAAAGAACCGTCAGCGCCGAAATGCCAAAAAAGACGGTGACGGTCATCAGTAAACCGGAAACGGCAATCAGCAAATTAATATCCAGCCCGGTTGCCTTACCCACCGGAATGGCAAACATCGCCACACCGACGCCAAACCAGCCAACCTGAGTTCCGCCCAGTAGCAGTGAAGGCAGCCATGAGCCTTTAACACCAAACGAGAAGCGAGCAAGAAGATGAGTGGTCAGGCCGGTTTTTGCGCCAATGTAACCGAGAAATGAAGTGTAAATACCGAGGAGAAGATTACCGATGAGAACTGCGAGGAAGAAATCATGATAGCTAAGACCGGTTCCGAGAGTGCCGCCGGTCCACATACTGGCGGAAAAGAAGGTTAATCCCAGCATGACGAACGTCAATGCCAATACCCCTTTCCGCGCCGACTGCGGGACTGGCCCCTGGCTAAAGTTGTTATCTTGCGACACGAAATTCCCCCTTTTTGCTGTTTGAAACCCAAAAAATCCGCCGCATTCTATTCATCTGAAGATAAAAAGCAATCGTTTTCGTGGGGAAATATATTTTTTATATGAATGAGTGCAAAAAGGTGGGGGAAAAATTATCGGTGTAAAAACAGTGGGTAGGCCTGATAAGACGCGTCAGCGTCGCATCAGGCATCTGAGCATGGTGTCGGATGCGACGCGAGCGCCTTATCCGACCTACGGTTCAGGTCCGTAGGCATGATAAAACGCGTCAGCGTCGCATCAGGCATCGGCACACAGTGCCGGATGCACCGCGCGACGCATCCGACAATAACCTACTCTTCCATCGCCTGGCGGATCTGATCCAACGACGCAGGATCATCAATGGTCGTCAGATCTCCAGGATCGCGTCCTTCGCAAATCGCCTGGATCGTGCGGCGCAGCATTTTTCCGGATCGCGTTTTTGGCAATTGCGAGACAAACCAGACGTGCGCCGGGCGGCCAAAGTTGCCAATCTGGCTGTCCACCAGCGCCATAATCGCCTTCTCTTGCGAGTGCGCCACATCACGATCTTCCAGACTGTCGCTCTCTTTCGGAATGACAAACGCCACCGCCACCTGCCCTTTCAGCGCATCTTTCACCCCAACCACCGCCACTTCGGCAACGCCCGGATGGCTGGAGATACTCTCTTCAATCTCGCGCGTCCCCAGCCGATGCCCGGCAACGTTAATTACATCGTCAGTGCGCCCGAGAATAAAGTGATAACCGTCAGCGTCACGGATGCCCCAGTCAAAGGTGGCGTACACCGGGCGGGAAAACAGCGACCAGTAAGTCTTCACAAAGCGGCCGTCGTCGCCCCAGATGGTCTGAATACACCCCGGCGGCAGCGGCCCTTCCACCACCAGCATCCCTTTCTCGTTGACGCCACACGGTTCGCCGGTGACTTCATTAAGCAACTGCACGTTATAGCCATACATCGGCACACCGGGGCTTCCCAGACGCGTCGGCCTGTCGTCCAGACCGCGAGCAATCGCCATAATCGGCCAGCCGGATTCGGTCTGCCAGTAGTTGTCGATGACCGGCACATCCAGCGTATTGCTCACCCAACTGGCGGTCGGCTCGTCCAGCGGTTCTCCAGCCAGATAGAGCACTTCCAGCGACGAGAGATCGTGTTTGCGAATTTCAGCGGTAGGGAATTTTTTCAGCACGCGAATGGCGGTCGGCGCTGAGAACATCCGGCTAACCTGATATTTCTCGACGATTTTCCACCACACGCCGCAGTCCGGCCAGGTCGGCAATCCTTCGTAAACGATAGTCGCCATCCCCGCCAGCAGCGGCGCGTAAACGATATACGAATGCCCCACCACCCAGCCGATATCCGATGCGCAAAAGAACACGCTGCCCGCTTTGCCGCCAAAAATGGTGTCCATCGAGGTCGCCAGCGCCACCGCATATCCGCCGACGTCACGCTGCACGCCTTTAGGTTTGCCGGTCGTGCCGGAAGTGTAGAGAATGCAGGAGGTTTCGTTGGATTCCAGCCACGCCACCGGTACCCGCGCGCCGATGTGTTGATGGCGCAACGACGCGAAATCGACATCCCGCCCGCTGACGCGCGCCATTTTCGCCAGCCCGCGATCCACCAGCAAAACATGGCGTGGCTGGTGCTGCGCCTGACTTATCGCATCGTCGAGCAATTTTTTATAGGGAATGATTTTGCCACCGCGCGCTCCGGCATCAGCCGAGACAATCAGCACCGGTTTAGCGTCATCAATTCGCGCCGCCACGCTGTGCGAGGCAAATCCACCAAACACCACCGAGTGAATAGCGCCAATGCGCGCGCAGGCCAGCAGAGTAATATGCGCTTCGGCAATCATCGGCATATACACCAGCACCCGATCGCCGCGCTGCACACCCAATGAACGCAACATTGAGGCCACCGCGTTCACTTCGTCATGCAGCTGACGAAAGGTAAAGGTGCGCTCTTCTTCTGTTTCCGAAGAGACGGCAATCAGCGCCAGCGCCTCTGGCTGTTTCTCCAGCCAGCGGTCGATGGCGTTGTGGCACAAGTTGGTTCGGCCTTCACAAAACCAACGGGCAAACGGCGGATTGCTGTGATCGAGCGTTTGCGTAAAGGGCGTCTGCCAGTCAATACGCCGGGCCTGCTCGGCCCAGAACTGCTCCGGTTCGTTAATCGAACGCTGATAAAATTCGCTAAAAGACATAATGCTCTCCTGTTGAACTTACGCCTTACCGCCGTTTACTTAAATGACGTACAGGTCGAGATACTCATTGACCGGCATCTGTTCCAGGCGAGCTCTGTCGAGAGAAACCTCCAGAATGCGCTGCTGTTGGCGAGTCGGGAACTGGCGCGCGAGATTGATTTTGAATTTATCGACCAGTTTCGGAATACCATCCTGACGGCGGCGAGCATGACCAATGGGGTACTCCACCACCACTTCTTCAAATCGTGTGCCGTCGGTGAACTCAAGGGTAATGGCATTGGCGATGGCGCGTTTTTCCGGGTCGTGGTAGTCAGCGGTAAATGCCGGATCTTCAAAGCAATTGATCTTCTCGCGCAGGGCGTCAATGCGTTTATCTTGCGCAACGTTGTCCTCGTAATCTGCCGCCGTTAAGCGCCCGAATAGCAGCGGGATCGCCACCATGTACTGAATGCAGTGATCGCGGTCTGCCGGGTTATTGAGCGGCCCTTTTTTGTCGATGATGCGAATACAGGCTTCGTGGGTGCGAATGGTCACTTTTTCGATATCCGCCGCCGTTTTGCCTGCTGCCTGCATCTGTTCATAGAGCGTCATCGCTGCTTCAACTGCCGTCTGGGAGTGGAACTCCGCCGGGAAGGAGATTTTGAACAGCACATTTTCCATAACGTAGGAACCGTACGGGCGCTGGAAGCGGAACGATTCACCTTTAAAGGAGACGTCGTAGAAGCCCCACACCGGCGCAGTCAGGGCTGACGGGTAACCCATTTCGCCCGTTTTCGCCATCAGTGCCAGACGTACCGCGCGGGAAGTGGCATCGCCCGCCGCCCAGGATTTACGCGTGCCGGTGTTCGGCGCATGGCGATAGGTGCGCAGCGACTGACCGTCCACCCACGCCAGCGAAACGGCGTTGAGAATTTCCTCGCGGGTCAGGCCGAGCATTTCGGCGACCACGGCGGTGGAAGCCACTTTCACTAACAGAACGTGGTCGAGGCCGACGCGGTTAAAGGAGTTTTCCAGCGCGATGCAGCCCTGAATTTCATGGGCTTTGATCATTGCGGTCAGCACCTGTTTCATGGTCAACGGCACTTTGCCGCTGGCGACCGCGTTGCGCGAAAGCCAGTCCGCCGTTGCCAGAATGCCGCCGAGGTTGTCGGAAGGATGGCCCCACTCCGCCGCCAGCCAGGTATCGTTGAAATCGAGCCAGCGGATCATCGCGCCGATGTTAAATGCCGCCTGGACGGGGTCGAGCTGGAACTGAGTTCCGGGGACGCGCACGCCGTTGGGTACGACGGTGCCGGGAACAATTGGCCCCAGCAGTTTTTTACAGGCCGGGTATTCGAGAGCTTCCAGACCGCAGCCGAGCGTGTCGAGCAGGCAGTAATGTGCGGTGTCGTAGGCCACTTTAGAGCTGATTTCGTAGTTCATGACGTAATCGACGATATCAACGATTTCACGATCAAATTCCGGGCGGATGTTGTTGATTTGAGCTGACATTGGGTACGTTTCCTTATTGTTATTCGTAGAGGTTTACTGGCGCTTATCCAGCGCGACAAACGGGCGGTCTTCCGGTCCAACATAATTGGCGGAAGGACGGATAATTTTGTTGTCCTGACGTTGTTCGATAATGTGCGCCGCCCAGCCGGTGACGCGGGCGATAACAAACAGTGGTGTGAACATCTCGGTGGGAACGCCCATCATGTTGTAGGAAACAGCAGAGAACCAGTCGAGATTGGGGAACATCTTTTTGCTCTCCCACATCACCGTTTCCAGGCGATCGGCGATGTTGTACATCTTCAGCGAGCCGCCTTCCTGCGAGAGCTGCTTCGCCACACGTTTAATCACCTGGTGGCGCGGGTCAGCGATGGTGTAAACCGGATGACCAAAACCAATGACCACTTCTTTGTTTTCCACGCGCTTGCGGATATCTGCTTCGGCTTCGTCCGGCGTTTCGTAGCGTTGCTGGATCTCCAGCGACACTTCATTCGCCCCGCCGTGTTTTGGCCCGCGCAGTGCGCCAATCGCGCCAATAATCGCGGAATACATATCAGAGCCGGTGCCCGCAATCACCCGACTGGTAAAGGTGGAGGCGTTAAACTCGTGTTCGGCGTACAGCACCAGCGAGATATGCATCGCCTTTTCCCAGCTTTGCGATGGCTTTTCGCCGTGCAGCAGATGCAGGAAGTGACCGCCGATGGAGTCGTCATCGGTTTCCGGTTGGATGCGTTCGCCGTTGTGGCTGTAGTGATACCAATAAAGGAGAATCGAGCTAAGCGACGCCAGCAGTTTGTCGGCAATATCCCGCGCGCCAGAGACGGTATGCCCCTCTTTTTCTGGCAGCGTGCAGCCGAGCGCGGAAACACCGGTGCGCATAACATCCATCGGGTGCGACGCCGCCGGTAAGGCTTCCAGCACGGTACGCACGTTAGCCGGTAAACCGCGCAGGGCTTTCAGTTTCGTTTTGTAAGCGGCGAGTTCGTCACGGGTCGGCAGTTTGCCGTGGATCAGCAGATGCGCCACTTCTTCAAATTCGCAATGTTTCGCCAGATCAAGAATATCGTAGCCGCGGTAATGCAGGTCATTGCCACTTTTACCCACGGTGCAGAGCGCCGTATTGCCCGCCGGAACGCCAGAAAGTGCCACAGATTTTTTCGGTTTAATGACATGGGTACTGTTTTGCAGGATCGTTGTGTCGCTCATGTTGTCCTCGTCATTGTTATCATTTGTAGGGTCGAGATTGTTGTCGGATGCGACGCTATGCGTCTTATCCGACCTACAGTTCAGTTCACCCCGTAGGCCTGATAAGTCGCGTCAGCGGCGCATCAGGCATCGGTTGTCGGATGCGACGCTATGCGTCTTATCCGACCTACAGTTCAGTGCACCCCGTAGGCCTGATAAGTCACGTCAGCGGCGCATCAGGCATCGGTTGTCGGATGCGACGCCATCCGTCTTATCCGACCTACAGTTCAGTGCACCTCGTAGGCCTGATAAGTCGCGTCAGCGACGCATCAGGCATCGGCTGTCGAATACAATCAACGGGCGTTTTTTATTTCACCTGGCTACGGGCAAACAGGTTGTCGAGCTTCTCTTCGTACTGGTAGTAGTTGATGCTTTCGTACAGCTCGTTGCGGGTCTGCATGGTGTCGATGACGCTTTTCTGCGTGCCTTCCTGGCGCAGGACGTTGTAGACATGTTCAGCGGCGCGGTTCATGGCGCGGAACGCTGAAAGTGGGTACAGCGCCATTGCGACATGGGCGCTGCGTAATTCGTCGGTGGTAAACAGCGGCGTGGCACCAAATTCGGTGATGTTGGCGAGGATCGGCACCTGCACCGCATCGGCAAACTGGCGGTACATGGCGAGTTCGGTAATCGCCTCCGGGAACAACATCTCGGCACCCGCTTCAACATAGGCCTGCGCACGCTCGATCGCCGCATCCAGCCCCTCTACCGCCAGAGCATCGGTGCGCGCCATGATCACAAAATCAGGATCGGTTTTCGCATCCACCGCCGCGCGGATCCGATCCACCATCTCTTCTTTCGAGACGATCGCTTTATTCGGACGATGACCGCAGCGTTTCGCACCAACCTGATCTTCAATATGCAATCCTGCCGCACCGGCTTTAATCATCGATTTCACGGTGCGCGCCACGTTAAAGGCCGAAGAACCAAAACCGATATCCGCATCCACCAGCAGCGGCAGCGAACAAACGTCGGTGATACGGCGAATGTCGGTCAGCACATCATCAAGGGTAGAAATACCGAGATCGGGCAGCCCCAGCGAACCTGCCGCCACGCCACCGCCAGAAAGATAAATTGCCTGATATCCGGCACGCTGCGCCAACAGCGCATGATTAGCGTTGATGGTGCCAACAATCTGCAATGGATTTTCTTTAGTCAGTGCAGCGCGAAACGCTTTACCTGGAGAGTGTAGAGACATAGCCCATCCTTTGTTATCAACTTGTTATTTGCGTTGATAAAGACAAAGCAAGGGGTGTGCCACAATTGCCTTAATAAAATTAAATGTTTAATTTCAATTTGTTAGAGATAAAGTCATGAACTAATCCGCAAATATGCGTTTCAGTTAACGTTTCAGGCAATGTTTCACCGCGTTTCATTGCAACAATTATGAAACAAGACTAAACCCAATATTCGGTTTCTTAACTTTGCGGTGCGCTATGGCACATCCACCACGGCTTAATGACGACAAACCGGTTATCTGGACGGTATCTGTAACGCGCCTGTTCGAGCTGTTTCGCGATATCAGCCTCGAGTTTGATCACCTGGCGAACATTACCCCTATTCAGCTTGGCTTTGAAAAAGCAGTGACCTACATCCGCAAGAAACTGGCAAACGAACGCTGTGACGCCATCATCGCGGCTGGCTCTAACGGCGCGTACCTGAAAAGCCGCCTGTCAGTGCCAGTTATTTTGATTAAACCGAGCGGCTACGATGTGTTACAGGCACTGGCAAAAGCCGGAAAACTCACCTCTTCTATCGGCGTTGTCACCTATCAGGAAACCATTCCAGCGCTGGTGGCGTTTCAAAAAACCTTTAATTTGCGCCTCGACCAACGTAGCTACATTACCGAGGAAGACGCACGCGGGCAGATTAACGAGCTAAAAGCTAACGGCACCGAAGCGGTGGTCGGCGCAGGGCTGATTACCGATTTGGCAGAAGAAGCCGGAATGACCGGAATTTTTATCTATTCCGCCGCCACCGTGCGCCAGGCGTTCAGCGATGCGCTGGATATGACGCGCATGTCGTTACGCCATAACACTCACGATGCCACCCGCAACGCCCTGCGTACTCGTTACGTGCTGGGCGATATGCTCGGTCAATCACCACAGATGGAACAAGTACGGCAGACTATTTTGCTGTATGCCCGCTCCAGTGCGGCGGTGTTGATTGAGGGGGAAACGGGGACGGGCAAAGAGCTGGCGGCCCAGGCGATTCATCGGGAATATTTTGCCCGCCACGATGCGCGACAGGGCAAAAAGTCGCATCCGTTTGTTGCCGTCAACTGCGGGGCGATTGCCGAATCGCTGCTGGAAGCAGAACTGTTTGGCTATGAGGAAGGGGCGTTTACCGGCTCGCGACGCGGAGGTCGCGCCGGGCTGTTCGAAATTGCCCACGGCGGTACGCTGTTTCTGGATGAGATTGGCGAAATGCCGCTACCTTTGCAGACCCGGCTGCTGCGGGTGCTGGAAGAAAAAGAGGTCACCCGCGTCGGCGGGCATCAGCCTGTTCCGGTAGATGTACGGGTCATTAGCGCCACTCACTGCAATCTGGAAGAAGATATGCAGCAAGGACGTTTTCGCCGTGATCTGTTTTATCGGCTGAGTATTTTGCGTCTGCAATTGCCACCACTGCGCGAGCGGGTGGCGGATATTCTTCCGCTGGCGGAAAGCTTTTTGAAAGTGTCTCTGGCGGCGCTCTCCGCCCCATTTTCTGCTGCATTACGCCAGGGGTTACAGGCAAGTGAAACTGTGCTGCTGCACTACGACTGGCCAGGCAATATTCGTGAACTGCGCAATATGATGGAACGACTGGCGCTGTTTTTAAGTGTGGAACCGACGCCGGATTTAACGCCGCAGTTTATGCAACTGCTACTGCCGGAACTGGCGCGCGAGTCGGCGAAAACTCCCGCTCCACGCTTACTGACACCACAACAGGCACTGGAGAAATTTAATGGCGATAAAACAGCAGCGGCGAATTATTTAGGCATCAGCCGGACGACGTTCTGGCGGCGGCTGAAAAGCTGAACTGCCGAATGCAGCGCGAACGCTTTATCCGGCATAAATTTCAATAGATGATCACCGATAAACTTACGCATCGGAGATGTTTACATAGGATTCAGAATTACTTCTTCTTATAAATATTTGCCGTGCCGTGGATCTTATTGTCAGTTTGACCGGAGGTCAGTACCAACACATCAGCCCCTTTTTCATCCGCTTTTTTGATCAAATCTTCTTTTGCATCTGCAGTCGACATTTCATTGCTGGTTGAAATATCACCTATTTTTTCATACTGCGATTCAACTTTTTCAAATTCCGCTTTGGTCATCAATTCAGCGGCATAGACATTGGTAACGGCTAATGCTAACGCACCGACTAACATTTTAGAGATTATTTTCATATTACGGCTCCAGAGTTGTTATCACACTATCACCCACCCACATTATTGGGTTGATTAATAATTAGTTCAGTCAGGGCATAAACGCCAGTAACCGGAAATAAGACACTTTGTGATCTCTCTCGCACCCGATTATTTTTGGTAGAAATATGATGCAGTTAGTTCACTTATTTATGGATGAAATCACTATGGATCCTTTGCATGCCGTTTACCTGACCGTAGGACTGTTCGTGATTACTTTTTTTAATCCGGGAGCCAATCTCTTTGTGGTAGTACAAACCAGCCTGGCTTCCGGTCGACGCGCAGGGGTGCTGACCGGGCTGGGCGTGGCGCTGGGCGATGCATTTTATTCCGGGTTGGGTTTGTTTGGTCTTGCAACGCTAATTACGCAGTGTGAGGAGATTTTTTCGCTTATCAGAATCGTCGGCGGCGCTTATCTCTTATGGTTTGCGTGGTGCAGCATGCGCCGCCAGTCAACACCGCAAATGAGCACACTACAACAACCGATTAGCGCCCCCTGGTATGTCTTTTTTCGCCGCGGATTAATTACCGATCTCTCTAACCCGCAAACCGTTTTATTTTTTATCAGTATTTTCTCAGTAACATTAAATGCCGAAACACCAACATGGGCACGTTTAATGGCCTGGGCGGGGATTGTGCTCGCATCAATTATCTGGCGAGTTTTTCTTAGTCAGGCGTTTTCTTTGCCCGCTGTGCGTCGTGCTTATGGGCGTATGCAACGCGTTGCCAGTCGGGTTATTGGTGCAATTATTGGTGTATTCGCGCTACGCCTGATTTACGAAGGGGTGACGCAGCGGTGAGCAGATAATTTACTCTCTACGTAATCAACCTGATTTGCCGAATCACGGCCATCGGCGATGATAGCCCCCGTAATGCGTGGTCCTTATTTCCGATAAGTTTACTTGAGTCTTTAGCTTCCCATTTCAGCCCACTCTCCCCTGTGTGGGCTTTTTTCATTGGTCTGCCCCATCCTGAATAGCCAAACAATGGCAATGTTCCACTTTGCAGGGATGATAATAAGGGGATCTGATTCAGAAGAGTTTTGAAAAGTTGGACCGCCATCGAGGCCTCGAACCCCGTACCATACAACAATCCTGGTTGTCGTCTGCTCTTCCTGATGAGCTAATGGCGGTTTTTGATATGAGCCTTACAGCATATTTTCTGTCAGGCTTGAGTGCGATGCGTAAGATACAGAAAAGACCCCACACAAACATGATGGAATTATGATTTTTTTCATATGAATGTCAACCAACACATTCACAAAACATCTGCATGAGATCATTTTTTATACACCGCATGGCTGCGAAACCACTACTGGTGCTTTTTTAAGCGAAGTGTCGCCGATCACAACAAAATATCGTCGAAAAAAGAGATGGAATGCCAGTTGGCATACAGATATACAGATGAAATGATTACCTGCATTGCGATTCACTCTCAGGTGGAATAACAACTTGCAGGTGGAACCCTTTCTGAACTAAAGAGTGTAGCGGATTTTAACGTGCTTATTTACAGGATAATATCTGTCACCTAATTCCTGCACTCTATTAGATATCCATTCATTTAATCGCGCATCATCTCTGTATGTTTTTACGTCCAGAACAGAGAGCAATAACATCACCAGTGATTCAGGAAAAACAGGGTAGATATTTTTTAAGTGTAATAATAATCCATGCGCAAGCGCCTGCTTAATGGGCGCGTCTGTCTCCGGAATAGACGACATTTCGCGAAGCCATTTTTCCACATGCATACACTCTTTCCCTTTAGGGAAAATTCTCAGCAAAGGCATATGGTATTCAAGAAGAATACATTTGCAATCTGTTCGCACTGAATCGATAAACTGCACTAATTTCTTAAGCCCGGTAAAGCGTCCAGCCTGCACGTTTGCTTTAATATCAAGAAACGCATCATCCTGGTCATATACCCAAACTGTCCCTTTTTGATTTTCAAGTATGCGAAAAACAAACTTAACCGGGTGATCAGGGTAATCCATCCAGTCATAAAATCCAGGGAAATCATTAAACTGCACATTTATGGTGAGTGCGTTATCGTCTGACCACTCACAGTCTCGTACGGCAGCCATGAGATGAATGAGTTTGTCGTCATCGACTAAATCATCACGACAATCATAAGGATAATCATAATATTGTTTAATCAAAACCTTGAATATATCGACACAGGAAACCAGGGAGCTTTTGATATCCTCTGGTAACTGATTGTTTTTAACCGTATTAAGTATGCTTTGTTGCGTATATGGCATCAAATTATTGTGCGGAGCTTTTAATGATATCATCGCGATCTCTCTTAAATAAAAATAAACGTCGCAGATAATAAAGCTCTGATTAAACCAGGCACTATCAGAAATCGCTCATAACTAACGTGTGAAGTATTGTGTACTGGAGGGCGTTAATTTAACAATTTAAATTTACGTTATAGGTTTTACTGCTACTTTGATATTATTTCGCTCTCCTTAACTAAAAAGTTAAGTGGAGAGCGAAGTTAATATGTTAAACCACAGGGTATTTATTAATTTTTTCAGTCTGTTAGTGTGCGATTATCGATAACAAAACGATATTTCACATCACCGCGCAGCATTCGCTCATAGGCTTCATTAATTTGATCGGCCCGAATCATCTCTATATCAGCCACGATGCCATGTTCGGCGCAAAAATCGAGCATCTCCTGAGTTTCTGGAATGCCGCCAATCATAGAACCGGCTATCGCACGGCGTTTCATGATCAGGTTGAAAACTTCCGGCGATTTATGCGGTGTCGCAGGCGCACCAACCAGCGTCATGGTGCCATCACGCTTCAGCAAGGTGGTAAAATCGTCGAGATTATGTGGCGCAGCTACTGTATTCAAAATGAAATCGAAACTCTTCAGATGAGCCGCCATCTCATCGGCATTGCGTGAGTTAACAACTTCATCGGCCCCCAGGGCTTTTGCCGCTTCGCGTTTTGCCTCAGAAGTGGTAAATGCCACCACATGTGCCCCCATCGCGTGGGCCAGCTTAATCCCCATATGTCCCAGACCGCCGATGCCGACCACGCCCACTTTTTTACCCGGCCCGGCCTGCCAGTGACGTAGCGGCGAATACGTGGTGATCCCTGCACACAACAAAGGAGCCACCGCCGCCAGCTGCTCTTGCGGGTGACGAATACGCAGAACATATCGCTCATGAACGACGATCTGTTGTGAGTAGCCGCCCAGAGTATGGCCCGGTTCGTCCGGCGTCGGCGAGTTATAGGTGCCGGTCATGTGATCACAGTAGTTTTCCAACCCGTCTTCACACTCTTCGCAATGTTTACAACTGTCGACAATGCAGCCGACACCGACCAGATCGCCCGGCGCATATTTTTCTACCTGATCACCAACGGCTACCACACGCCCCACAATTTCATGACCCGGCACGCAGGGGTAAACCGTCCCCGCCCACTCGGAACGGACCTGGTGGAGATCGGAATGGCAAACGCCACAGTAAGCGATTTCGATTTTGACATCATTCGGTCCCGGTTCACGCCGGGTGATATCCATCGGTTCAAGTGGTTGTTTAGCGGAATATGCACCAACAGCTTTGATCTTCATTGTGTTTACTCCTGATTAGCTATGTGTATTTGGCAACGCCTGATATGTCATCGCGGCAAAACGCGTCCATTGAATATAGCCAATATTTAAACCACCCGATCCAGCCCCAACATGCCGCGAGCCTGAATGAAACAGAGCAGCAACGTTCCCCATAAGGCGAGCGCCTGTAAGTGTGATATTTGCTATCTGTAAAAGACTAAAATCGGCAAAACTGATGATCTTTTCACGTAGACAAATAGTTATCTACACAACGTCAATAAGGGCATATTCCTCAAAGATAATGTCCATTTCTGCCGACACACTCATATTCAGATTGCCCCACTCCCTGGGGCTTAAATCTCTTACTATTCACCGTTGCAGGCGTTTCAAATGCGCATCAACCTGCCACACTCCCCCCCACCAGTTGCCCTTTATGGAACGTTGCGGTTCTCGGCGAGATACGCGCCACCGCCTCGGCGGAACAGGAGGCGTCCACCAGCACAAAGCTGGCGTCATCCTGCGCTTTTGGCCATACACGCTCGCCTTTTTCATTCAGCGGCAATACATCGCCAGTGGCTAAAAACAGCGAGCGGGAGAGGTTCTGTTCGTTAGGACGAATATAGAGCTGCGCGTACAGATTGGCTTTTTCCAGCATGTCGCCCAGACCATAAGGCGACCAGTGGTCGATAACGCTGTCAGTGCCAGTCATCACTTTTACGCCTTTGTCGTGCAACTGTTTGAGCGGCATATGCAGCGTGCCAATCGGCACCGTCGAGGCGATAGAAATTTGTTGCACCACCATCCGGTTCGCCAGTTCATCTACCTGTTGCTCGTTGAGCGTTGCCAGCGCAAAGGCGTGACTGATGGTCAGCTTGCCCTTCAGCTGTGGCGTTTTCTCTACCGTTTCAACCATATAATTGATGGCTGCCACGCCTGCCGGAGTGGTTTCGTGCAGGTGAATATCGACGCCTTTGTCGTAGTCCAGCGCAATCTGGAACATGGTGTCGAGGGATTTTTCCATCGCGCCATCAACACTGGTCGGGTCCAGGCCGCCGACGTAATGCGCCCCCGCCTGCATCGCTTCACGCATTAAAGGTTCAGATTTCGACAGCAGCAAACCGTGCTGCGGGAAGGCGACGATTTCACACTCAAAGCCCGCCTGACGTCGCGCCAGCACCGCCTGCAAATTTTGCAGATTTTTCAGGCCGGAAACCGGTTCGATATTGCAGTGGCTGCGGGCAATGGTGGTGCCTTTCGACTGCAATAAATCAATCAGTTTTTCTGCCCGCTCCTGAGTGTACGGTTGCAGTTCCGGCAGCATTTTCTGCTCGAGTTTGATCATGTCCTGGATGGTGGTGCCTGCCGGACGATTGAGCGAGCGCCACGGCCCGCCGTAAAAGGTTTTGTCGAGATGAATATGCATGTCGCGGGTGGTGGGCAGCATCAGCTTACCGCCAGCGTCATAGTGCGGCAGCGTGGCGTCCGGATGCAGCTTGTTCTCGCGCAGGGCGACAATTTTGCCGTCCTGAATCTCCACGGTCTGGCGCGCCGTGCGGGTCTGCACCGCCACGCCATTTTCGTAGTCAAAACCGGTTTCCAGCAGCACGTTATCGAGATAGTAATGCGGGTCAGTGATTTTCATGGTGTTGTTCGCTTCGCAGTTTAGGGTGCCAGCTACCGCCGCATGGGCGAGCGGCACAGAGGTACCAAACAGCGCGGCGGCGGTGACCATCTTACCGCTCTGGCTCAGAAATTCACGGCGGCTATTGCTTTCTTTCATCTTACGTCCTTACGTTTTAATAATATGAGTGCCCGTTTCGCCGCGCAGCGCCGCAGGCAGGCATTCCGGCGTGGTGATAATCACTTCTTTGCCGCCTTGTTCTAAAAATGTCAGGCTGGCGATGATTTTTGGCAACATGCTGCCGGGCGGGAAATGCCCTTCCTGCATATAGCGGGTCATGGTGGCAATATCCACCCGATCGAGCGCCTGCTGCTGCGGTTTGCCAAAGTGAATACACACTTTTTCGACGCCAGTGGTGATCACAAGAATGTCGGCGTGAATTTCACGGGCCAGCAGCGCGGTAGAGAGATCTTTGTCGATAACCGCGTCCACGCTTTGGTAATCTCCCGCGTCAGTACGCACTACCGGAATTCCACCGCCGCCCGCGCCAATTACGACAAAACCTTGTTGGATCAGCGCTTTAATGGCAGGTGCTTCGACAATACGTTTCGGTTCCGGCGAGGCGACCACGCGGCGATAGCCCCGCCCGGCATCTTCAACAAAACACCAGTCAGGGTTTGCCTTTTGTAATTCGTCACGCTGGCTGTCACTAAAGAATGCGCCGATGGGCTTGGTGGGATGGGCAAAACCTGGATCGTTTTTATCCACTTCCACCTGAGTCACCACGGTGACGGCTTTCTTCTCGCCGTGACGCGCCAGCCGGTTATTCAGCGCCTGTTGGATCAGATAGCCGATGCCGCCCTGCGTATCTGCCACACAGTTCGCCAGCGGCGTTAAGGGCAGCCCTTCGCGCTTGTGGGCAATCTCCGCACGGCGTAAATCCAGCCCGACCTGCGGCCCGTTGCCGTGGGTCAGCACAATGTCGTAATCGGAAGCCAGCATTTCCAGCACCGTATCGGCGACGGCTTTCACCGCCTCCGCCTGATGCTCAATCGACTGGCTGGCGTTATCTTTGATAATGCTGTTGCCACCAATGGCAACGACCACAAGCTCTTTCATGTTGTTATGTCCGCTACAGAGGGTGATGGGGTTATGACCAACGCCAGACTGCCTGATGCGCTACGCTTATCAGGCCTACAATTCTCGCGCCACTCGTAGGCCGGATAAGGCGTTCACGCCGCATCCGGCAATGGTGACAAATGCCTGATGCGCTACGCTTATCAGGCCTACAGATTCTCGCGCCACTCGTAGGCCGGATAAGGCGTCCACGCCGCATCCGGCAGTGGTGGCAAATGCCTGATGCGCTACGCTTATCAGGCCTACAGATTCTTGCGCCATTCGTAGGCCGGATAAGGCGTTCACGCCGCATCCGGCATGAACATGTAGGTCAGACGCCGTAACGTTCGCACCAGCCAAGAATGGCTTTCTCGAAGCAGGCAAAAGGTGGATGCACAATGCCCGCGCCAATCATGCCGACGCCCGCATCTTTATGGGCGATGGCGGTGTTGATCACCGGCAGAATGCCGCTGCTACCCACGCGGGTGATGTCGATTGCCGACGGCACGCCCATAAAACCGAGCAGCGGAATGGTGACGTTGGGGTTTTCACCGAGGGTGATTTCGCGCATCTGACGGGAGAAATCAATAGCTTCTTCCACCGTGCCGCCCACCAGCGCGACGATAGCGGGCGCGGTCGCCATAGCAAATCCGCCAATACCGTAGGTTTCGGTGATGGCGCTGTCGCCGATATCCAGCCCCGAATCTTCCGGCTTATAACCGGCAAACATCGGGCCGATCACCTGCTGCGCCGGGCCGGTAAACCATTGCCCCGGCAGGCCGCTGACCCGCAGGCCGAACTCGACGCCGTTACGCGCCATGGTGGTGACCACGGTGCTGTATTCGATGCCATGCGCCGCATCCATCGCCGCTTTACACATCGCCATCCACGTCGGGCCGGAGAAGTAGTCGCTGCTGGCGACAAACTCAAACACTTCGCGCTGTTGCTCGACGGAATAACCCGCCTGAATAATCCCCGGCGTCAGCGCCTGAATCAGCAGTGTCGTCCCGGCGTTATTGCGGTTATGGCACTCATCGCCCATATGCAGCGCCTGCGCCAGCATTAAGCGCAGATCGATTTCGCCGATAATTTTCATCGCGTCGCGCAGTATTGGTCCCTGCACATCACGCATCCAGTTCAGGCGGTCAATCACGCTCTGGTCGTTAGCGCCCATACGCAAAATCTTCGCCATCTGCTCGCTCATGTTGGTATAAGCGATGTTGCCGTAGGTTTTGTTTTTTACGATGTGCATAAACATCGAGGCCGAGGTAACACCCGCCATCGATCCCACGCAGTCGTGCTCGTGACACGGCGAGAAGGTGATCTCCCCGGAAGCCGCCAGTTCAGCCGCCTCGTCGAGATCTTTCGCCAGTCCTTCGAACACCAGCGCTCCGGTGACCGCGCCTTTCATCGCGCCGCACATTTTTTCCCAGGTGATCGGCGGCCCGGCGTGAAGAATGGTTTTCGCCGTCATGCCCGGCACCACGTTAATCGCCTGATCAAAACCAATCAGCACCGGATGCGACTGGATAATACGCTCCAGCGCCTGCTGGTTAGCGGCGGCGATTTTGTCCGCCAGCGGCGAATCGGCAATGTTATCCAGCGCCTGCACCACCTGCATATTGCCCTGCCCCGGCGGCGTCCAGTCGAGTTGAGTCACTTCTACATGCTGCTTTTTCAGGTCATCGCTAAACATGGCGATGCCGACGTTAATAACGTTCAATGGTTGGCTAAACAGTGACTGGCTCATCAGGCTTCCTCCCCTTTGCAGATAAATTCACGCGCCAGCAATCCGGTATTGGTGCTGCTGCTCGCCAGAATCACTCCGGCATCAAGCAGCATCTGGCTTTGTTGTTCTAACGATGGCGTATCAAGATCGGTACCCAGCACATAGGCGAGAATGATCAACTCGCGTCCTTCGGCAGCGGCGATCGCTTTCGCTTCTTTGATCGTCTCGATGGTGGAGCCGACCGGATCTTCATGCGATCCAAATCCGAGCACAAAATCCATCACGATCACCGCCACTTCTGGATCGCGCGCCTCTTCGATCAAGCGACTGATGCGGTTGGTGGGGTCAATCATCGGGTGCGGCTTGCCGTTGGTGAAGTCGTCATCGCCAAAGTCGAGGAAGGTGTGTTTGATGCTGCGGTTGATATCTTTCAGGCGGAATTCCGGATCGGGCTGAATGTTGCTGTAGACATCGCCATGTTTTTCCATCACCGCGAACATGGTTTCGTCGCACAGCGTGCCGCCGCAGAACAGGCCACGAATGTATTTCTGCTGCGGTTGCAGACGCGCACGCACATCCGCAATCAACGGCTGGTTAAGCGTATGCAGGTCGAGATTTTCCTGTTTCACGCCGGAGAGCATCACCGCTTTTAGCGCTGCCTCTTTGGTGCCGCGGGCAAACTGTAGCCCCTGCTCATCCACTGGCGTTTCGCCACGATCGAGGAAGCAGACGACCACCGGCTTGCGGCAGGCGCGCGCACGTTCCAGCACTTTGCGGGCCACCGCAGGCGCAGGCGGTTTGGAGATAAGCGCAATGATTTCAGTTTGCGGATCGTTTTCCAGCATCCCGATGGCGTCGAGCATCATCAGGCCGCCGATTTTCTCGCTCAGGTCGCGCCCGCCGGTGCCAATCAGTTGCGAAACGCCGCCGCCAAATTCATGAATGCGGACGCTCAACTCCTGACTGCCGGTGCCGGATGCGCCAACAATACCGATGTTGCCGCGACGCACGGCGTTACCAAAACAGAGCGCCGCGCCGTTGATAATCGCCGTGCCACAGTCTGGCCCCATCATCAGCAGCCCTTTTTCGTGGGCCAGTTGCTTGAGCGCCAGTTCATCTTCAACTGAGACGTTATCGGAAAACAGCATCACGTTGAGATCGTTTTGCAGCGCCTGACGCGCTTCGCGAGCGGCAAACAGACCGTTGACCGAAATCACCGCCAGGTTACTTTCCGGGATATGCTTTTTGGCGCTGCCAATAGTGGCGTAACGCGCCTCGTGCGAGCCGCTTTGCGCTTTGGTGTTGAACAGTTCTTCAATCTCCACCAGTAACTGCTCGTTGTCCGCACCCGATTTACCATTGATGACAATCATCAGGTCGCCGTTTTTCGCCTGCTCCAGCTCCGGCGTCAGCAGTCCTAAATTCTTCAGCACGCCTTTATTCATTTCGGTCGCCATCGCCACAAATGCCTGCTCGACGCCGTCGAGTTTATTTGCACGCGTGGAGATAGACATCAGCGAGACAGAATCAAAATAGGTATTCGGTTTAATGACTATTTTAACTGACATAATTCCCTCCGTAGGTTTGGCTCAGCGCACAACCATCGGCCATGCCATACAGCATGTCGCAGCCGGAACTGGAGCCAATATGTTTAATTTTTTCTATTGCCTGAGTTGCGTTCTCAGGGATGTCATAAATAATGTTGTGAATAAAACGATGAATATTTTCCCGGCAGCGTTGTTGTAATGCGGCTTCCAGCGTTATGGCACTTAATAATGTGGTATTATTTTTGCCGCGTTGCAGACCGAGATAAAATTCCTCTTTGTATTTTTCCGCCGGATGCCCGGGAATAAATAAAATAAGCGCCAGACCTGTTAAATAATCGTCGGCTGATGGCGTAAGGCCAATCCCTAACCCCATCATACTGGCGACCGCTGAGGCGATATTTTGTTTATCGTTTACGGCCTGAATAACTGCCCGTCGTTTAATATGTAATTCTTTATTTAACGCCTGATAAAACGGATTATCGCCGCGATAATTAAACAGGGTTTCATTTTCCCCCAGGTGCTGATGAATAATGTCGTGCCACTGTAGCCAGGCGATAAGGTGAAAATTCACAGCGGTCATTTGCAAGGTTGGGGACAGCCAACGCCGACAACGACTCATCTCTATATGAAGATGTTGACCAACCGTAATACCTTGATCGTCAAACTGAACCTTATCACCATGCCGGAACAGATCATCAAAGTGAGTGAGTGCCAACCGACAACTGTTTGGCGCATTGTCGTACTCTTCACAAAGCAGCGTCAGCAACTGCTGGCGAGCCGGGAGTGCGATATTTACCGCTCTGGCAAAGACCTGTTCAACCTGTCCTTGCCCCCGCTGCGCCAGAAAATCCGCATCCGCAGTTAGCGCCCACACACACCGTCTTTCTGGTGTGTTGATAGCAAGCCTCCCGGTTTATGCACCTGCGGCAATCAGTAACTGCGCAATCTCTTCAAAGCCCCGTTCCCGCGCCAGTTCCAGTGGCGTTTTGCCATATTTATCGGTCAGATGCGGGCTGGCACCGTGTTCCAGCAATAACTGCACAATCGCCTGCTGTTTAATACCACCATCATTAAGCACAATCGCTTCCAGTAGCGGCGTCCAGCCTACATGGTTGGTCTGGTTAACGTTAATCTCCGTATGCGCCAAAAGCTCTTTTACAATACTTAAATGGCCTTTTTCACAGGCAGGCGTCAGGCCGACACCGCCAAAACGGGTTACGCAATTAAGATCGGGTTTAGCCGGTAAAATAATTCGTAGTAGCGTTAAATCATCGTTCAGACAGCTAATTAAAAAAGGATTTAAACAGGTATGATCTTGCTTATTAATATCCGCTCCGGCATCAATTAATGCCTGAACGCAAGCATATTGCTGATATAAACTTGCCAGCGTAATTGCCGTTTTCCCCTGACGATCGCAGGTATTAATATCGACACCCAGCGCAAGGCAGGTTTTTACTTTATCGATATCACCCTGTTGTGCAGCCAATAAATAGTCGGCAGGTAGATTTTTTATACTCATTCACATTCCCCTGGTTTTTGTGGCTGTTTTCGATGAATTGAGAATAGCAACGATAATCTGATAAAAGAACCCGCTTAAATTTAATTCGCCGTATCTCGCCTTTTTGTTGAATAATATTCAACAATCTTTTCGCAGTGTGCGGTAGTGCAATATTTGTTTCTTTGACCCGATACCCTTTCACTCAATCAGGTTTTATTTCTCTATAGTCTGCACATGTAAGAGTAGCTTTCGTCCATGTCTAACCAGAGGGGAACAAGATGAACGGACTCACGGCAACGGGTGTCACCGTCGGTATTTGTGCAGGGCTTTGGCAGTTAGTGTCTTCACATGTCGGGCTCTCTCAAGGATGGGAATTATTAGGAACCATTGGCTTCGTCGCCTTTTGCAGTTTTTATGCCGCAGGCGGCGGTAAATCGGGGTTTATCAGAAGTCTGGCGGTTAATTATTCCGGGATGGTGTGGGCGTTTTTCGCCGCGCTGACTGCTGGTTGGCTGGCCTCTGTAAGTGGACTGTCCGCGTTCTGGGCGAGCGTAATTACTACCGTACCCTTCTCGGCGGTAGTGGTCTGGCAAGGGCGTTTCTGGTTACTGTCCTTTATTCCCGGTGGCTTTCTCGGCATGACGCTGTTTTTTGCCAGCGGGATGAACTGGACGGTGACGTTACTGGGTTTTCTGGCGGGTAACTGCGTGGGGGTAATTTCAGAATATGGTGGACAAAAATTAAGCGAAGCGACGACTAAACGCGACGGGTATTAAAAGTTATTCAAAAATGATTATCTATCTTTAACCGATACCTCTACAGTCATAGCTGGAGAAATTCATAGTAGATAATGGCGAGAATGGTTTAATGAACTCAATTTTTACCGAAGAGAATCTGTTGGCATTTACTACCGCTGCGCGTTTTGGCAGCTTCAGTAAAGCCGCAGAAGAGTTGGGTTTAACCACTTCCGCCATTAGCTACACCATTAAGCGTATGGAGACGGGGCTGGATGTGGTGCTGTTCACTCGCAGTACCCGCAGCATTGAGTTAACGGAGTCCGGGCGTTATTTTTTCCGCAAAGCTACCGACCTGCTGAATGATTTTTATGCCATCAAACGCAGTATCGATACTATTTCGCAGGGCATAGAAGCGCGTGTGCGCATTTGTATTAATCAGCTGCTTTATACGCCCAAACACACCGCACGCTTGTTACAGGTGCTGAAAAAGCAGTTTCCTACCTGCCAGATTACCGTCACCACCGAAGTGTATAACGGCGTCTGGGATGCGATTATTAATAATCAGGCCAATATCGCCATCGGCGCACCCGATACACTACTGGACGGCGGCGGTATTGATTACACTGAAATTGGCGCGATTCGCTGGGCTTTTGCTATCGCCCCGGATCACCCGTTAGCCTTTGTGCCGGAACCCATCGCCGAAAGCCAACTGCGTCTCTACCCTAATATTATGGTGGAGGACACCGCGCATACGATTAATAAAAAAGTGGGCTGGTTGCTGCACGGGCAGGAGTCAATTCTGGTGCCAGATTTCAACACCAAATGTCAGTGCCAGATTTTAGGTGAAGGAATTGGTTTTTTGCCGGATTACATGGTCCGTGAGGCGATGACGCAATCCCTGCTGGTTACCCGACAAATCCATAATCCGCGCCAGGATTCGCGCATGTTACTGGCGACTCAGCATTCTGCTACGGGTCAGGTGACGCAGTGGATTAAAAAACAATTTGCGCCAAATGGCATATTAACGGGGATCTATCAGGATTTACTGCATCGGGAGAATTAATCGCTGCCAACCTCCCGATGCGCTGTGAATAGCGGTTTACATCAACCACCTGCTTTCATTACCCATTCAGAGATAAATTTATTACCCGGTACTGGCGGAGAGTACAAATAGCCCTGCAAAAAGTGAACGCCTTTACCGATCATTAAATCCGCCTGCTCCTGGGTTTCTACCCCTTCCGCCACGATACTCAGACCAGGCTTACGCGCTAGTTCGACAATATTGTCCACAATATGACCGGAGATTTCGTCGACACTCGCCATTTGCACAAATGACTTATCGATCTTAATAAAATCGACCGGGAACGCCTGCAAGTAACGATAGGTCGCATAACCCGTACCAAAGTCATCCAGCGCAAAGGTAATGTTGTGCTGATGAAGGCTGTCAAATATCGCTCTGGCTTCTGGCGTTACCGGAATAGGGTTACGTTCCGTTAGCTCGAGAACCAGCTTGATTTTATCGTTACCTAATTTATTAACCAGGTTCAGACACTCTTTTTCAAATCCCGCTGCCAAAAAACAACCCGCCGAGACGTTGATGCCAATATGGAAATTGTCCGGCAGCAAATGTTTTACCGGCATCAGAATATCCGCAGTCTGTTTCATCAGTTGGCGGGTCATTATGACAATAAGACCGGATGACTCCGCCAGAGGAATAAACTGATCCGGTGGGATAATTCCCGTTTGTGGATGTTCCCAGCGGACAAGCACCTCACAGCCCGTCAGTACCCCAGTCTGCGCGCAGAAAACCGGTTGGATCCACGGTTTGAATTCGTGGTTTTCCAACGCCAGACTGATGGCTTCAGGCGTGACGATATGGTGATAGTGATTATCATTAATATATCTGTGACTATTACTCCCCGTGGCGGATATGATCTCCGGATTGTACTGAAAGAAAATATCGCGCCAGAAAGTAATATCGCTCTGAATCCCCAGTTTCTCAAAGAGCTGTTTCTTTTGATGTGAAATTGTCTTTGCACTGCGATTTCTGTACTGTGATATTTCTGTTACAGACATTCCCTGCATCAGCAGCTTGAGTAGCAGTCGTTCTTTCTCGGATACGCTACCAGGCAATGACAAATGAACCGTTGTACCGAACTCTTGCAGAAAAACACGAAAATCACATGAATTCATGAACACACCTTTATCTTTTATCGCTGTTCAGTATGAGTGATTACCTGTCGATTCCTGAGCACACATAAGGGGTAACCATAAACATCAGCGATGCCATACGTATAACATCCCACATCACTATCAAGAAGATTATCTTTACCTCTGATGCTCGCTCAAAAACAGTTACGCTAAATACCTTAAAAAGGTAATCACAAGTCAAACTCAGGAGATAATCACGCAAGAATGCAATATTAAAATTCAGATACTCATTTTTGGTAATAAAGAAGTAGTTGGACTATTTCAATATTTATAATTTCCCACTACATACTGGCATCCATTCATGAGCAAAGGCGCATTATATGAATTTAACAATCCAGATCAACTGAAAATACCTCTCCCTCATAAACACATAGCGTCAACATTCAATGACATAATGAGTAAAGATGTTGGTTATGCATACGTATCATTACTCTATGCCTGTCCCTTAAAAACCCACTCATTAAGACTGAATCCATTCAGCAAATGATAACCAATATTATAGCAATGCCAATAAAAACAATATTTAAAACATTCAATAAAATATCACACACAGATAATTAAACCTTAAATAACAAATGGTTGCGTTAATTTCAGTTGATTTACGATACACATTTCTCATGAATAATGCGTCATTTCAAATGATCAGCAATATTTACATTAAATAAGACTAAACTTATTGAACATTCGCAACAGCCCAAATGTAGGTTTTGGGCTGCAATAGTTCTTTTCTTTTTTATTATCTGTTGTCTGGTAATCATCAATAGATACTAAGGGCTTAACCGTATAGATATAACGTATCAAGAGGTAGGAGAAACAGCGCCATATGCAGACATGGCGCGGTTTTATGCAATAACAATCACGCGTCCGGGAACATCACGCTATGGCCCGGCGCTTCACGATGGAGATGAATAAAGTTAAGGTGCCGCTCGTACTGGTCAAGAATATCGGTGATCACCTGCTCTTTGCTGTAGTCCATCAGGTCGTTGCCCTGGCTGCCTTCTAACAGGAAGGTTTCCAGCCGGTAGTAGGTCGATTTACCGCTGCGTGCGCGGTAGGTAAAGCCCGGCACCGAATATTGCTGCGGCCAAATCTGATAGACAAAGTTTTGCTCTTCGCCCATATGCACCAACAAATCCAGATGACCCAACTGCTGTCCCTCTTCCGGTGGCAGGCTTTTTAGCTCCACGTACGCGCCGCGCAACCGCAACTCCTGCGCCACTTCTTCCATTGCCGGGTAACAGACCGTCTCCATCATCTGTTTAGTGTAACGCGTGCCCGGATAATTCATCAGGCGCGAGAGACGTTTTTTCCAGCTCAGGCGATCCTGAAGCCCCAGCGGTCGCGGTGCGGTATCGCGGTTGGCACTTTCACGGCGGTAATCTTCTACCTTCAGAGATTTATACAACCCCGCCATCACGAAGAAGATCACAAAGCTGAACGGCAGCCCCATAATCACCGTGGTGTTTTGCAGCGCGGATATCCCGTTAGTCATCAGCATGCCGAGCGTCAGCAGGCCAATCGCCACCGACCAGAAGACGCGCAGCCAGCCGGGGGCGTCGCTGTTGATATCTTTAAGCTGCGAGGTGAAATTCCCCAGCACCAGCGCCCCGGAGTCCGCCGAGGTCACATAAAACAGCAGGCCAGTAATGGTGGCGACGGAGGCGCTAAAGGTAAACGCCGGATACTGCGCCAGCAGGCTGTAGAAGCCGCGCTCCGGATGGACCATCGCTTCCTCGGCAAATGCCGCGCCGCCGTGGATGATTTCATACAGCGCGCTATTGCCGAACACCGAGAGCCATAACAGCGTGAAGGTAAACGGAATAATCAACGTGCCCAGCACGAACTGGCGAATGGTACGCCCACGCGAGATACGCGCCAGGAACAAGCCGACAAACGGCGACCATGCCACCCACCATGCCCAGAAGAAGAGCGTCCAGTTATTCATCCACTCAACCGGACGGTCGAAGGCAAAACTGTTGAGCGTCATGCCCATAAAGCGATTCACATAGTCGCCAACATTCAGCACCAGTGCATTAAGCAGGAACGAAGTGTCGCCCATAAACAATACGAACAGGATCAATCCCAGCGCCAGCGCGACATTAAGCTCCGATAACACGCGAATGCCCTTATCGACACCGGAGGTGACAGAGATCGTGGCGATTATCACCGACAAGGCGATCAGTGCCGCTTTCGCCGCCATCGAATCGGGAATATCAAACAGTACGCTCAAGCCATAGTTAAGCTGCACCACACCGATACCGAGCGTAGTGGCAATACCGAAGATAGTGCCGATCACCGCTGCAATATCCACTGAGTGACCTATCGGCCCGTTAATCCGTTTACCGAAGATCGGGTACAGCGCCGAGCGGATGGTGAGCGGCAAATTATAACGATAGCTAAAGTATCCGAGCGCCATGCCCATCAGCGCATACATCGACCAGCCGGTTAAGCCGTAGTGAAACAGCGTCCAGACCATCGCCTGACGCGCGGCCTCAATCGTCTGTCCCGCGCCTTCCGGCGGCTGCATATACTGCGTTACCGGTTCGGCTACGGAGAAGAACATCAGGTCGATACCGATCCCGGCAGCAAACAGCATCGCCGCCCAACTCAGCAGGCTGAATTCCGGTTTGGATTGTTCTGGCCCGAGCTTCACCGAACCAAAACGCGAACAAGCGATACAGACCACAAAGACAATATAGAGCGTTGCCGCCAGCAGATAGTACCAACCGAAGGTTTTAGAAACCCAGTCCAGCGTGCGGCCAATCCACAGGGCCGAGAAGTCGCGAAACAGGATCGTTGTCAGGGAAAACAACAAAATCAGTCCGGCGGAGGTGTAAAACACCACCGGATTGATTTTGTCCTTTTCCCTGCTGTGTGAAAGGTCTGTCATCCAGTATCCCCACTGTTATTGTTACTATTTAAAATCAAATTCGTAACAATTAAGACACATTTTATATTGAACGTCCAATCAATAACCGCTTTAATAGATAAACACCGCTGATGAATGGAGTGGCGAAAATGCCCAAATTGGGGATGCAGTCGATCCGGCGCAGACAACTGATCGACGCCACACTGGAAGCAATAAATGAAGTGGGCATGCACGATGCAACGATCGCGCAGATCGCACGCCGTGCAGGCGTTTCTACGGGGATCATCAGCCACTATTTCAGGGACAAAAATGGTCTGCTGGAAGCAACCATGCGCGATATCACCAGTCAGCTGCGTGACGCGGTTTTGAATCGATTACATGCACTTCCGCAGGGCAGTGCAGAGCAGCGATTACAGGCGATTGTTGGCGGAAACTTCGATGAAACGCAGGTGAGCAGTGCGGCGATGAAAGCCTGGCTGGCGTTCTGGGCCAGCAGTATGCATCAGCCGATGCTCTATCGTTTACAGCAGGTCAGCAGCCGCCGCTTGCTGTCGAATCTGGTGAGCGAGTTTCGTCGCGAATTGCCGCGCGAACAGGCACAGGAAGCGGGCTACGGCCTGGCCGCGCTGATTGATGGATTATGGCTGCGCGCGGCTCTGAGCGGCAAACCGCTGGATAAAACCCGCGCTAATTCCCTGACCCGCCACTTTATCACTCAGCATCTACCCACCGATTAACCGAGGAGACGTGATGTCCCGAATGGCAGAACAGCAGCTTTATATACATGGTGGTTATACCTCCGCCACCAGCGGTCGCACCTTCGAGACCATTAACCCGGCCAACGGTAACGTGCTGGCGACCGTGCAGGCCGCCGGGCGCGAGGATGTCGATCGCGCCGTGAAAAGCGCCCAGCAGGGGCAAAAAATCTGGGCGTCGATGACCGCCATGGAGCGCTCGCGTATTCTGCGTCGGGCCGTTGATATTCTGCGTGAACGCAATGACGAACTCGCAAAACTGGAAACCCTCGACACCGGAAAAGCATATTCGGAAACCTCAACCGTCGATATCGTTACCGGTGCGGACGTGCTGGAGTACTACGCCGGGCTGATCCCGGCGCTGGAAGGCAGCCAGATCCCGTTGCGTGAAACGTCCTTTGTGTATACCCGCCGCGAACCGCTGGGCGTAGTGGCAGGGATTGGCGCATGGAACTACCCGATCCAGATTGCCCTGTGGAAATCCGCCCCGGCGCTGGCGGCAGGCAACGCAATGATTTTCAAACCGAGCGAAGTTACCCCGCTTACCGCGTTAAAGCTGGCTGAAATTTACAGCGAAGCGGGCCTGCCGGACGGCGTATTTAACGTGTTGCCGGGCGTGGGCGCGGAGACCGGGCAATATCTGACCGAGCATCCGGGCATTGCCAAAGTGTCATTTACCGGCGGTGTCGCCAGCGGCAAAAAAGTGATGGCTAACTCGGCGGCCTCTTCCCTGAAAGAAGTGACCATGGAACTGGGCGGTAAATCACCGCTGATCGTTTTCGATGATGCGGATCTCGATCTCGCCGCCGATATCGCCATGATGGCAAACTTCTTCAGCTCCGGTCAGGTGTGTACCAATGGCACCCGCGTCTTCGTTCCGGCGAAATGCAAAGCCGCATTTGAGCAGAAAATTCTGGCGCGCGTTGAGCGCATTCGCGCGGGCGACGTTTTCGATCCGCAAACTAACTTCGGCCCGCTGGTCAGCTTCCCGCATCGCGATAACGTGCTGCGCTATATCGCCAAAGGCAAAGAGGAAGGCGCGCGCGTACTGTGCGGCGGCGATGTACTGAAAGGCGATGGCTTCGATAACGGCGCATGGGTTGCACCGACAGTGTTCACCGATTGCAGCGACGATATGACCATCGTGCGTGAAGAGATCTTCGGGCCAGTGATGTCCATTCTGACCTACGAGTCGGAAGACGAAGTCATTCGCCGCGCTAACGATACCGACTACGGCCTAGCGGCGGGCATCGTGACAGCGGACCTGAACCGCGCGCATCGCGTCATTCATCAGCTGGAAGCGGGTATTTGCTGGATCAACACCTGGGGCGAATCCCCGGCAGAGATGCCCGTTGGCGGCTACAAACACTCCGGCATTGGTCGCGAGAACGGCGTGATGACGCTCCAGAGTTACACCCAGGTGAAGTCCATCCAGGTTGAGATGGCTAAATTCCAGTCCATATTCTAACCAGGAGGTTTATTTGCAATTTGACTACATCATTATTGGTGCCGGCTCAGCCGGCAACGTTCTCGCTACCCGTCTGACTGAAGATCCGAATACCTCCGTGCTGCTGCTTGAAGCGGGCGGCCCGGACTATCGCTTTGACTTCCGCACCCAGATGCCCGCTGCCCTGGCATTCCCGCTACAGGGTAAACGCTACAACTGGGCCTATGAAACGGAACCTGAACCGTTTATGAATAACCGCCGCATGGAGTGCGGACGCGGTAAAGGTCTGGGTGGATCGTCGCTGATCAACGGCATGTGCTACATCCGTGGCAATGCGCTGGATCTCGATAACTGGGCGCAAGAACCCGGTCTGGAGAACTGGAGCTACCTCGACTGCCTGCCCTACTACCGCAAGGCCGAGACTCGCGATATGGGTGAAAACGACTATCACGGCGGTGATGGCCCGGTGAGCGTCACTACCTCCAAACCCGGCGTCAATCCGCTGTTTGAAGCGATGATTGAAGCGGGCGTGCAGGCGGGCTACCCGCGCACGGACGATCTCAACGGTTATCAGCAGGAAGGTTTTGGTCCGATGGATCGCACCGTCACGCCGCAGGGCCGTCGCGCCAGCACCGCGCGTGGCTATCTCGATCAGGCCAAATCGCGTCCTAACCTGACCATTCGTACTCACGCTATGACCGATCACATCATTTTTGACGGCAAACGCGCGGTGGGCGTCGAATGGCTGGAAGGCGACAGCACCATCCCAACCCGCGCAACGGCCAACAAAGAAGTGCTGTTATGTGCAGGCGCGATTGCCTCACCGCAGATCCTGCAACGCTCCGGCGTCGGCAACGCTGAACTGCTGGCGGAGTTTGATATTCCGCTGGTGCATGAATTACCCGGCGTCGGCGAAAATCTTCAGGATCATCTGGAGATGTATCTGCAATATGAGTGCAAAGAACCGGTTTCCCTCTACCCTGCCCTGCAGTGGTGGAACCAGCCGAAAATCGGTGCGGAGTGGCTGTTTGGCGGCACTGGCGTTGGTGCCAGCAACCACTTTGAAGCAGGTGGATTTATTCGCAGCCGTGAGGAATTTGCGTGGCCGAATATTCAGTACCATTTCCTGCCAGTAGCGATTAACTATAACGGCTCGAATGCAGTGAAAGAGCACGGTTTCCAGTGCCACGTCGGCTCAATGCGCTCGCCAAGCCGTGGGCATGTGCGGATTAAATCCCGCGACCCGCACCAGCATCCGGCGATTCTGTTTAACTACATGTCGCACGAGCAGGACTGGCAGGAGTTCCGCGACGCAATTCGCATCACCCGCGAGATCATGCATCAACCCGCGCTGGATCAGTATCGTGGCCGCGAAATCAGCCCCGGTGTCGAATGCCAGACGGATGAACAGCTCGATGAGTTCGTGCGTAACCACGCCGAAACCGCCTTCCATCCGTGCGGTACCTGCAAAATGGGTTACGACGAGATGTCCGTGGTTGACGGCGAAGGCCGCGTACACGGGTTAGAAGGCCTGCGTGTGGTGGATGCGTCGATTATGCCGCAGATTATCACCGGGAATTTGAACGCCACGACAATTATGATTGGCGAGAAAATAGCGGATATGATTCGTGGACAGGAAGCGCTGCCGAGGAGCACGGCGGGATATTTTGTGGCAAATGGGATGCCGGTGAGAGCGAAAAAATGAGTCGTGATGTGAACTAACGCAGGAACCGATCAGATTGAGAGTTACCGTTCCAGAGAGGGGGACCGAATCCTTATATAAACACTGAGGTAACTCTCATGCTTCATATCCAGTATTCATGATGCGGGCTTTTTGCTGATATTTAACCCGAACATTCCTGATACAGACTATTAATACAACCTTATCTGCGACAGATTTTATTCTCTGGATATATTATGCGTGAACAAATCAAACAGGATATCGATCTGATTGAGATTTTATTTTATCTGAAGAAAAAGATTCGTGTTATCCTTTTTATTATGGCTATATGTATGGCTATGGTGCTGTTGTTTCTGTATATCAATAAAGACAATATAAAAGTGATTTACAGCCTAAAAATAAACCAGACAACGCCAGGTATACTTGTTAGCTGTGATAGCAATAATAATTTTGCCTGTCAGACTACAATGACTGAAGATGTTATTCAGCGAATTACTACATTTTTTCACACCAGCCCAGATGTCAAGAACAGAGAAATAAGGCTGGAATGGTCAGGAGATAAGAGAGCTTTACCAACTGCTGAAGAGGAAATATCTCGCGTGCAGGCCTCTATTATCAAATGGTATGCGTCAGAATATCATAATGGCAGGCAAGTTCTCGATGAGATACAAACGCCTTCAGCAATTAACAGTGAGCTTTATACAAAAATGATATATCTGACCAGGAACTGGTCATTGTATCCGAACGGTGATGGCTGTGTAACTATAAGCTCACCAGAAATAAAAAATAAATACCCTGCTGCCATTTGCCTGGCTCTGGGATTTTTTCTAAGCATTGTAATTTCTGTAATGTTTTGCCTTGTCAAAAAAATGGTAGATGAATACCAACAAAACTCTGGGCAGTAATAAACAACATTCGTAAGCGTCAACGGAGCACCGTATTGACGCTTATTTATTGGTGAGTACTACGTTCCATGGCAGGAGTTCGTCAACTCGGTTGGAAGGCCATTCCGGCAGTACGCTCAGGATATGGCGCAGATACGCTTCCGGATCGATACCGTTCAGACGGCAGGTGCCGATCAGCCCGTACAACAGTGCTCCACGCTCGCCGCCGTGATCGCTGCCAAAGAACATAAAGTTTTTCTTTCCGAGACAGACTGCACGAAGCGCTCTTTCCGCAGCATTATTATCCGCCTCCGCCAGACCGTCATCACTGTAATAACAGAGGGCATCCCACTGATTCAGTACATAGCTGAACGCTTCGCCCAGTCTGGATTTTTTCGACAGCGTACCATTCTTCTCCACCATCCATTCATGCAGCGACGTCAGTAACACTTTGCTTCGCTGCTGCCTGACGGCAAGACGCTCTGACTCCGGTAATCCCCGTATTTCATCCTCGATGGCGTACAGTTCACTGATTCGCTTCAGGGCTTCTTCTGCCGTCGCACTTTTGCTGCTGATGTATACATCGTGGATTTTTCGCCGGGCATGGGCCCAGCACGCAACTTCTGTCAGTGCACCACCTTCACGTTCTGCACTGAACAACCTGTCGTAACCTGTGAACGCATCCGCCTGCAGGATACCCCGGAAGGGGCGGAGGTGTTGCTCCGGGTGTTTCCCCTGCCGGTTCGGCGAGTACGCGAACCAGACCGCTGGAGGAGATGACGAACCCACATTGCGATCATCCCGGACATACGTCCAGATACGCCCTGTTTTCGCCTTTTTCTGACCCGGTGCCAGTACCTTTACCGGTGTGTCATCAGTGTGAACCTTGCGGGTGTTCATTACATAACGGTACAGGGCATCATTCACCGGTGTCATTAACTGGCAGCACGCGTCAACCCAGTTGGAGAGTAAGGCCCGGCTCAGTTCGACACCCTGGCGGGCAAAGATTTCACTCTGACGATACAGTGGCAGATGTTCGCAGTATTTTCCCGTTAACACGCGGGCAAGTAATCCGGGGCCCGCGATACCACGCTCTATCGGGCGGGACGGCGCCGGTGCTTCAACAATACAGTCACATTTTGTACAGGCTTTTTTTACCCGTTCTGTGCGGATCACTTTCAGGGCACTGCTAACCAGTTCCAGCTGTTCAGCGCTGACTTCCCCCAGATAATCCAGCTCACCGCCACACTCCGGGCAACAGCTTTCTTCTGGCTCCAGGCGGTGTATTTCACGGGGAAGGTGTGCCGGTAACGGACGACGATGGCGCGACTGTCGCAACTGGCGGGGAACCTGAGGATCGTCTTCCCGCCCACTGTAACGATCGCTGTCCTGTTCACGTTGTTTCAGCAGAGCCTCAGCCAGTTCAACTTCACGACGCAGTTTTTCAGAACGGGTACCGAACAGCATCCGGCGCAGTTTTTCTATCTGAGCCCGCAGATGTTCTATTTCCCGTTCATCTTCTTCGATCTTTTCTTCGGCACGTGTCAGTGCAGAGCGCAGGAAGGCTTCCGTCTCTTCAACCAGACTCAGTTGCTGGTCTTTCTGACGGAGGGCTTCAGCCTGCTCAGAGAGCAACCTTTCCAGCTCTGCGATGCGAATGAGGTATTTCTGACTCATGACCGTTTTTATAATGCGGTCAGGAGTTTTTTACAACATTGTCAGTGAGTTACGGCTGGATGTTTTTGGCTGACGCCAGTCCAGCTTATCGAGGAGCATTGCCAGTTGCGAGCGGGTAATGGATACCTTGCCGTCACGTACCGCAGGCCAGATAAACTGGCCTTCCTCCAGGCGTTTGGTGAACAGGCACAGACCATCAGCATCAGCCCAAAGAATTTTGACGGTGTCACCCCGTCGGCCACGGAAGATAAACAGGTGACCGGAGAAGGGATTATCATTCAGCACATGTTGTACCTGTTCTCCCAGTCCGTTGAAGGATTTACGCATATCGGTAACGCCGGCAACGAGCCAGATATGGGTACCTGATGGGAGTGAGATCATCTTCCCCTCCCGGTCAGTTCACGGATCAACACTGTGAGCAGCTCTGGCGATGGATTTTCCAGCGTCATGTTACCGTGATGGAATTCCACCTTGCAGGAACTGGCACTGACTCTGGTCTGAGTGGAAGTGGATAAAGACGGCGCAATGGCCGCCACAGGTTCTTTCTGCTCATCCGGCGTTATTTCTACAGGTAATAATTCAACGCCAGTGTCAGAAGAGGTCGTTACCGGAAGACGCCGCGAAACACGCCCTTCGTTCTGCCAGAGCCTGAGCCATTTGAAAATAACATTATCATTGACGCCATTTTCACGTGCAATCTGTGCAACACAAGCTCCAGGTTGTGATGCCAGTTCCACCATACGAAGTTTGAATTCATTCGAATAGTTTTTACGAGGTTCTTTTCGCCAGTCCTGTAATTCCATACTTAGATGTCCGTCTATATCAGATGGGCGTCTAAGTTACCAATTCTCGTCTGATGGCTACATACGGCGGTCAGTTTACGCTTACCATGTACCACCACTTTTCCACGCCTTGTGGTATTCCTCTATCAGCCAGCGTCGCTCGTAATGGCTGACGATACGTCGCGTTCGGCCATACGCTCCGAAGCCTGCTGCCAGTGGTAACTTTCTTTTTCTTCATAGGGACGTTCTTTTCGCTGGTGCTTAACACCGTAGGTGTCCGTGACCCGACTCCAGCGCTGCTGTTCGATAAGACCGACTGGCAGGGCGCTGTCGGGGGCGTACATCAGGACAGAGTGAGCCAGCAGCCCGCGCGTCTTCGGGTTAGTGGTGGTATTCCCCAGGTCATCAGATGCCGTACTGTGGCTGAAGTTAATGGTGGTGGTGTCTTCCAGTGCGAGGAGCAGCGGATGAGCCTCACATGCCCTTACAGTGGCGGTAAATCCGGCTTCGGCAATGGCTTGCGGGGACACAGACGGGTTACGTATCAGGCGGTACGCACCTTCAACCTGAGCAGTGGACTGGGATGATTTCACAATAGAAAGACCTGCATGCTGAGCGAGAGAAGAGGCCAGTGACACAAGGCGTCGTGTACGATGCTGATCGCCGAGACGGGCATGTCCAAACTGCTCGTTAGCCAATGAATAACAATCAGAAAGTACCATAACAGAGCCGAATAAAATGAAATATAAGAGAAGATCAACGGGTGAAGAAAACGTTCAAAAAATGGCTACCGGGGAGGAAGGAAAGTACCGGATGGAAAGAGCCCCCCTAAAGCAGACTGACAGACATCACAAATCCCCGGGGGGGACTTGTGTATAAGAGACAGTTCTTGCAGAGAGGTCAAAGTTTATGACGAAATATGCCCTTATCGGGTTGCTCGCCGTGTGCGCCGCGGTGTTGTGTTTTTCACTGATATTCAGGGAACGGTTATGTGAATTGAATATTCACAGGGGAAATACAGTGGTGTAGGTAACTCTGGCCTACGAAGCACGGAAGTAAGCTGCCGGGCGGGGACGGAAGTCCCCGCTTTCCGGAAGTGTGAGGTATTTCAGGGGCAGACACCCGATATACCAGAAACAGCCGGTCCCGCCCGGAGCCGGCACACAAGTTCAGGCATTTCCTGTTTTTCAGTCATTTCATCATCAAAATCACATTAAACGGTCGTAATCAGACATGATTTGTGCGCCAACACAGATCATCGTCACAACTTTCAAGTCGCTGATTAAAAAAAACTGTAGTATCCTCTGCGAAACGATCCCTGTTTGAGAATTGAGGAGGCGAGATGTCGCAGACAGAAAATGTAGTGACTTCCTCATCTGGCGCAAAACGAGCATACAGAAAGGGTAAACCTTTGAGTGAAGCAGAACGACAGAGAGCAGCTTCTGTGCGCAAACGAGCTGTATGTAAAGAGATCAAAGTTTTCGTCAGACCAGAACTGAAAAACTACCTTACCAGTCTGTGCGCAGAGGAAGGGGTAACTCAGGCAGAGTTGATAGAAAGACTTATCGAGAAAGAGGCCTGTTACCGGAATATGATGTGATGTGATGGGATCACATTCTTGCTAGTTTTTCCTGTCAGTGCTAGATTACTATCGTTTAAGGAATTTTATGGCTGGCCACACCATAAGGTGGCAGGGAACTGGTTCTGATGTGGATGTACAGGAGCCAGAAAAGCGAAAACCCCGATAATCTTCTTTAACTTTGGCGAGTACAGAAAGATTACCGGGGCTAACAAGAAACCGTATAGCCAACAATTCAGCTATGCGGGGAGTATAGTTATATGCCCGGAAAAGTTCAAGACTTCTTTCTGTGCTCACTCCTTCTGCGCATTGTAAGTGCAGGATGGCGTGACTGATCTTCAACAAACGTATTACCGCCAGGTAAAGAACCCGAATCCGGTGTTTACACCCCGTGAAGGTGCCGGAACGCTGAAGTTTTGCGAAAAACTGATGGAAAAGGCCATGGGCTTCACCTCCCGTTTTGATTTCGCTATTCATGTGGCGCATGCCCGTTCGCGTGGTCTGCGTCGACGCATGCCACCGGTGCTGCGTCGACGGGCTATTGATGCGCTGCTGCAGGGGCTGTGTTTCCACTATGACCCGCTGGCCAACCGCGTCCAGTGTTCCATCACCACACTGGCCATTGAGTGCGGACTGGCGACAGAGTCCGGTGCAGGAAAACTCTCCATCACCCGGGCCACCCGGGCCCTGACGTTCCTGTCAGAGCTGGGGTTGATTACCTACCAGACGGAATATGACCCGCTTATCGGGTGCTACATTCCGACCGATATCACGTTCACATCTGCACTGTTTGCTGCCCTCGATGTATCAGAGGAGGCGGTGGCCGCCGCGCGCCGCAGTCGTGTGGAATGGGAAAACAGACAGCGCAAGAAGCAGGGACTGGATGCACTGGGTATGGATGAACTGATAGCGAAAGCCTGGCGTTTTGTGCGTGAGCGTTTCCGCAGTTACCAGACAGAGCTTAAGTCCCGTGGAATAAAGCGTGCCCGTGCGCGTCGTGATGCAGACAGGGAACGTCAGGATATTGTCACCCTGGTGAAACGGCAGCTGACGCGCGAAATCGCGGAAGGGCGCTTCACTGCTAGTCGTGAGGCGGTAAAACGTGAAGTGGAGCGTCGTGTGAAGGAGCGCATGATTCTGTCACGTAACCGCAATTACAGCCGGCTGGCCACAGCTTCCCCCTGAAAGTGACCTCCTCTGAATAATCCGGCCCGCGTCGGAGGCATCCGCACACCTGAAGCCTGCCAGCGAACAAAAAAGCAGCACATCATACAAAAACGACCTCGCTATTCACCTTCTGGTGCATCCGGTTCCCCCTGTTTTTAATACAAAATACGCCTCACAGACGGGTAATTTTGCTTATCCACATTTAACTGCAAGGGACTCCCTCATAAGGTTACAACCGTTCATGTCATAAAGCGCCAGCCGTCAGCCTTACAGGGTGCAATGTATCTTTTAAACACCTGTTTATATCTCCTTTAAACTACCTAACTATATTCATTTAAAAAGAAAACCTATTCACTGCCTGTCCTATGGACAGACAGATATGCACCTCCCACCGCAAGCGGCGGGCCCCAACCGGAGCCGATTTAGTTACAACATGCAAACATAAATCCCGAAAAACCCCGGTTCCGCGCAGAACTGAAACCACAAAGCCCCTCCCTCATAACTGAAAAGCGAGGCCGCCCCCGCCCAAAGGGCGGGAACAACATCGCTTTTAATTATGAATGTTGTAACTAAGAATCCTCATCGCTGTCAGTCTTCTGGCTGGAAGTCCTCAGTACACGCTCGTAAGCGGCCCTGACGGCCCGCTAACGCGGAGATACGCCCCGACTTCGGGTAAACCCTCGTCGGGACCACTCCGACCGCGCACAGAAGCTCTCTCATGGCTGAAAGCGGGTATGGTCTGGCAGGGCTGGGGATGGGTAAGGTGAAATCTATCAATCAGTACCGGCTTACGCCGGGCTTCGGCGGTTTCACACCTGTGCTACATGTAACCACCGTATGCCGCCTTACATGCGCTGACGCGCATTATTTGCCTTGTTTCGTCTGAAAGTAATCACTATGATTAAATATGATTAACAACTAATCGGATATGCAAATGAAAAACAATACCGTACAGGCAACAAAAGTCATTACCGCGCATGTGCCATTACCTATGGCTGATAAAGTCGACCAGATGGCCGCCAGGCTGGAACGCTCCCGGGGCTGGGTTATCAAACAGGCGCTTTCTGCATGGCTTGCCCAGGAGGAGGAGCGTAATCGCCTGACGCTGGAAGCCCTGGACGATGTGACATCCGGACAGGTCATCGACCATCAGGCTGTACAGGCCTGGGCGGACAGCCTCAGTACTGACAATCCGTTACCGGTGCCACGCTGATGGAACTGAAGTGGACCAGTAAGGCGCTTTCTGATTTGGCGCGGTTATATGATTTTCTGGTGCTGGCCAGTAAACCTGCGGCCGCCAGAACGGTGCAATCCCTGACACAGGCACCGGTCATTCTGTTAACTCATCCACGTATGGGAGAACAGTTGTTTCAGTTTGAACCCAGGGAGGTCAGACGGATTTTTGCTGGCGAGTACGAAGTCCGTTACGAACTTAATGGCCAGACTATTTATGTATTGCGCCTGTGGCACACACGAGAAAACAGGTAGATTGTGTGTGGGGACAACTTAACATAGCCTGCAGATATTAATTCTGGAACATTATTATCAGGCCAGATATTTTTCATTCCATTAAATAATCTTGTAGGAGATAAAATGAATTACGATGAAATAACGAAAATTACCGCTGAACGTATTAGCGACTACATGACCGAAGCAGTTAATACAGACTCTATAGCCGTTGCGGAAATGTTTCATAACGCTGCCTGGGGAGTGCGAACATTGTGGTTTGAACTCGTCACAAAAATAGATATAGATATACATAAAAAGAACAGGTATGCGAGTTATGATCTTAGAAGGAAAATCGAAATGCAGCATGAAGAGTTTCAGAAAATGACAGAGCGCGAGAAAGTGCCTTTATTGAAATCGCCAGAATAATAGAAACAGTACAAGTACATTGCTGTATTGTGTTTTCCTTGAATATTGAATCGCGGTGCCCATGTACTACGATTCCTTTCGTGTTGTTTATCATTGCACACTTTCCCTGACTGAGCGTAAACACTGACTACTTTCCCCTCAAACTCCTGGACGGCGAATGCAAAATTGGTCTGTTCCAGCATAGAATATGTTACTTTTTCATGACCGAACCCGAAATTTTGCGCGTCAATAAGAGACGTTGTGTAAACTCAGTCCTTTTATCTGGCAGGTTAACCCCTATCAATCTTAGGATGAAACCACGCCATCCTCTGTTTGCCTTGTTATTAATTTCATAAAGACGATTGTTTTCCTCTCGTAGTTTTGTCCACTCTAAACAAAGTGTTATATAATCCAGTTCTGTGATGTGTTTCACTTTTCCATTGACAGTTACAGTGTTTATTCCATTTCCTGTGATCATCATCTTATGCCTTTTTTATCTTCATTTGGGACCGTGCTTTTCTTCGGAGTATCACTATTCGTTAACTGCTGTTTATCAATAAAATTCCTGATGTTATCAAGTGCTTCCTTTGTTTTTAGAATGCGCTTGATATCCATTTCATCCCGCCCGGTCATTCTTTTTCCGGAAAAAAGGCGGTTAAGCAGCTCCTGCTTTACATCTGGTGAGTCTTTGGTGGCCTCCATGAGGTTGAGCAGACTCTGACGATCGAGAATAGAGAAAACTTTTGGGAAATAATGTAAAAGGAAAAGAACCCAGAATGCTGTCCATGCAAAGCAGAGAAAAGCTGCTGTAAGCACGTGATTCTTGCCTGATAGGTATATAATCAGCAGAACAACCGAAATCCAAGATGCCAGTTCTAAAAAAGTATATACAGGCTTCAGGCGTCTGTATGCCTGTTCATGATTATTCAGGATGAATTGAATTTTTTCTGCACCTGATTTACTCATAATAATTCTCTTCCCATTTTTCTGATACGTAATGTCCAGCTGTTATCAGGAGTGTTTATTGCCCAGAAATATTCTCCTGCTGTGCCTGCATCCTGAGCCACTTTTGTTCTAATGTCGCCAGTCTGCGACCGGCACTCTGTGCTTCAGAGTCTGAGACCTGCCCTTTGGGGTGACCATCCAGGCCATAACGTGGGACGCCGGCGACAGCTGTCCGCTGCAGATATACGCGGCGGGATGTGATGCAGGACACTGCACAGAGCCATTCGTCCATGGTCAGTTCTGTCTCCGGGTGTTCTGCCAGAAATGCCGAAATATCATTGTTTATGCCAATTTTCAGGGGAATAAATCCACCACCTTCAGCACGAAGATGAGGAAACAGGGCCTTTATTTTTTCCACGCACTCGTGAGTATACTCACGGGTCCAGTGGGAGGGACGTGGAAAACGGTGTCTTTTCTTTTTCTTCTTCCTGGCTGGCGCTTCGGGGATATGTGTTTCGACGGCAGATGAATTTATTCCGGCGGGGGCTGATTCTGCCGTCTGTTCAGTAAATACAGGTGCGATAATATCTGTTTTTTCGGATAAGGACGGTGGCGAAAAAGTACGACGTTTTTTCACCACAATGACCGGAGTTTTCCTTTCTTCCTGATATTTTCCCATAAATACCTCGGCTATGTTGTTCTACTTCCTTATAATATCATAGTTCAAAATTTAATAAACTTTCTGTTATGTAATATCCCTTGATAATTTACGAAGATGACTCTGTACCCTGCTATGTGAATCAGGAACGTTTATAGCAGGATACAACGGATTGTTACTTACACAGTAAGATTTACTAAGGTTTGTTTTCTTCTTTTCTTATATTTATCTGGTAATCCTTATCAACAATGCCTGCTCTACTGTTTGCATTAATCATTGCTGGTCTGATCCATATTAGTTTGTTATTTTTCCTGCGAATATGTCCTCTGCGTAAGTGCATCCTTTTCGTCCCACCGGATTTTCCTGTTCCAGTATGATTACTTTGCACCTTAGTTTCAGACAGTTGCAATACTTTATAAGTATATGAAGGGCGCTTGTTTTTTTCAGGTGGCTGAACTTTACGACCATTTATGAATTTTCTTTCTGGTTTAGTGCTAAGTGTGACAGGACACACATTTTCGCAATTTAACACGCTACATGCCTGTATGAAAGCCTGTAGTTCATCGCGAGTATCCATAATAATTTGCGCATATAATCTTTCAATACTTCCCACCTGCTTTATCAAATCATCTTTAAATTCCATGCTTGTTATAAAAGGCTCTGCTTTGAAGTGTGCTGCATTATATTTGGCTACTCCATTCTCTTTTAATGTGTCGATTACAAGCCTGGATGCAGGCAATGTCCTGTCAGGTTCGTATTTAGTGAGTTTGTTGTTATATGGGAAAAACATTCCACCGACACCAAGAATCCATATTTTTAAATCATCAGACCATGAAACAGGAAGGATAAACACTCCGCCATCAATATAAGTGTTAAGGATTGAATTACATCCCGGGATGGGTTCAAAACTCTGTCTGGCCTCCCAGCACAGGGCAATTCTTCTGGATGATGGTGATATATTAAAATCACCTATTTGGGTTTCTACATTGTCTTTGAACCATGGTATTTCAAATGTTACAACTGGATATGGTAATCGTGCCAAATCGAAATGTGTCTGGCGGTATTCTTCTGGTTCAATAATATCGCAGCAGTTCGGTAAGATGAACTTAACACTACTGTCCAGCATATCAATGACCTGACGCATAATATATGATGTAAGAGGTGCATTTGACCTTAATCCTTTTTCCATGACAGACAGGTCTTTTATGGCTTCCTTAGTGTAATTTAGTGGAGTAATTGTATCTTTCATTACGTTTTCTCTGGATATCTGATTACTATACAGGTACGGCTACTTACGTAGCTCTGCCACCAGAAATACTCAGCCAGTAGGTTCCTGGCTACGGCAGAAGATGTGTGGATTTAGCTCGTACACAGGAGGCTGTTACAGGTATCCACGATACCTGAACTGACGATTATTCTTGGAAATAATCAGCCATCCGCGCCGCTTTACTCAGGCCCCCTTTACGGGACGCTACTTTCATTTATCTGTACGCGAACCTCTATTCCTGCGTCATGACAGGCCTGCAGCCACTGCGCCACTTCCAGCGGATCGCCCTCCAGGCGTACCACCCTGCCTTCTTTATTCCATAACTGCAGACAGGTGCTGCCGTCGAGACGCACCACAAAATCCCCACGGCAGGCCTGATACGTTATGCCGTTCAGCTCCACCGCCAGATCAGTGGCAGAAGTGCCGTCTGCGGGCAGACCTGCTGCCGGGACCAGCGGCAGTACGACGACTTCTGCCGCACGCTGTTCTGCCCGGAGGCGGTCCTGTTCTGCCAGCAGCAGAGGCTGTGCCACGGCCCGGCCGGCGTCCGTCAGCTCCACTGCCAGCTGCAGGTTCGGAGCGCGCAGGGTACGCAGCCAGCCGGCATCCTCCAGACGACGGCAGGAGGCGCGCAGGTTTGGCCCGTAGACCGGGGCTTCCCCGCTTCGCTCCAGCACCCGTTCTATGTCCCGCGTCAGCACGGGTCCCGGCCGTTTTTCATCAAGGGCAGCCAGCACAATCAGCACTCTCCGCTGCAGTGGCGACGGTCGGCGGCTCTGAGTCATTAACTGTCACCCTCCGACCAGATGAGTTTTTTGAGGCGCTGATAATCGGTATCGATGCGTTCCCGGGCCTGTGCGTGATTGTTCTGTGGCGCACCATGAATGGCCAGTTCATACCACAACCACAGCAGAGCTGAGGCCCTCAGTTCATTGAGGCACCTGGCGCTCTGGCTGTCCAGCCCACATTCACGGATATTTTTTTCCGCTATTCGGGTCAACTGCTCATAGCTGAGTGAAAACACCCTTTCTTCATCCATCCTGCACGCTCCATCTGATAATGTTCTGACAGGTAAAAACCATATCCTGCATTATTTGTGTGCTCCTGATTTCTGATAATATCAGATATGGTTTTTTCATCAATGATGAAAATCATATCTGATATGATTTTGTGTGTGTTTTTTTATTATCATATTATTTGCGTCTTTTCTGCCGCGCAGATCCGGTTTCCGGCGAATTCGGAAATATAAGTCAGGTTACGTCTGGTACACTTCCTGAGTAGAGTATTATCTCGGAGAAAGCCTTTTATGAATGTGGAAGAGTCAGAGCAGCGCTGGGTTTGTGCTTGTTGTATTGGCGAAGAATTTTTACGCCACAAGGTCGAGAAAGAAGGACGTATACAAACCTGTGATTACTGCGATGAGATTCACACCTGTTTTTCCCTGGAGGAGGTATGCGACCTGACAGAAAAGGCTATTGAAGCTCATTTTTACCGGACTGACACTGAACCGAACGATATGGAGTATGCCAGTCTTCGTCATATTGACGGTTATAAGTGGTTCCGTGAGGGGGAGAATGTAGTGCAGCTCATTGAAGATTTGCTCCAGTCTCGTCGTGCACTCGCAGACGATATTCAGCAGCTGCTCGAATACAGACATTCAGATTTTGATTCCGATGTGATGGGACTTGAGACCGAGTTTGCCCGCGAGTCCTGTTACGCAGAACGCAAACAGATCAGTACCGGCCGTCTCGATTCCATGTGGATAAATTTTGTTACCTCCCTGAAAACAGAATCACGCTTCATCAATAATGCCGTGAGCTCCACCCTGGACGGTATATTCCAGGGGGTAGAGACAATGCGCGCCCGTGGAAAAGAACCTGTGATCATTGACGCTGGACCAGGTACAGCTATCCCGTCACTGTACCGTGCCCGGTGGTGCCGGAATCATCATGAGCTGGAGCAAATACTTGTGACGCCGGACAAAGAATTAGGTCCGCCGCCGCATCAGTTCAGCGGCTCTAACCGTATGAGTGCAAAGGGCATTTCGGTATTCTATGGTGCCAGTTCAGTCGATACGGCTATATCTGAGATACGTCCACCGGTAGGCTGCAAAGTGGTGTGCGCGAAGTTCAGTCTTATCCGGTCGCTCCGTCTCCTGAACCTGCCGGCGCTTGAAAGTGTTCTGGAGAGCGGAAGTCTGCTTGATCCGGACTACATAAAAAGACGTGAGCAGGCCGCATTCCTGTCCACATTTACCAGCCGGATTGTCGAGCCGGTTCTGCCTGGCGAAGAAGATTTCAGCTATATACCAACTCAGGTCATCGCTGAATACCTGGCAGATCCTCTCCGCTTTAATCTTGACGGTATCCTGTATCCGTCCGTGCAGTTGCCGGGGGCGGATCAGGAGGAACGGTACAACGTTGTGTTGTTCCATAAAGCCTCCCGTGTCGCCTTTATGACGCTACCGGCAAAGGATGACTGCATGATCAGATATGGCCATCAGTATGCCGAAGACGAATGGGAGACTGATATCTGTGTGACAGAGGTTATCTCTGCTCAGGAAGACCCTCCTCCAGCCAGGCATGATCTGTCTGACCTTTCACTTCCCGACGACCCACGGGAGCCTGCTCTGGAGATAGATCTCGATTCTGTCAGCGTTCACGGTATACGGGCAGCCCGGTTTGAATACTCCACTGATGCCGTCAGGCGGAGCACATACCACTATACTCCGCGGACTTCAGAACCAGCCGGTACTATAACTCAGTTATGGGACACCGCCTCTGGTCATGACGATTTTCCGTTCTGATGCAGAATCAAGCCGCTCTCATTTTCAGATCATGTGGAACTGACGGCTCTTCACCATCTGTTCGAGTCCGTTAAGATCGAACTGATGGTTACTGCGGATATTCTGGTACACCTCAAGCATGACGGCGTACTTATCTGTCAGATCCTTGTCATTACGCAGACCGTAATCGCCGATGCGGTGATCACCTTGTCCGTTATCAATCCAGTTAAGCAGCGACCACATGTCAATCTGCAGCGCATAGTCTTCTGTGTCAGGATACCCCTTGAAAGTTAACTGCAGTCCGTTGTCTTCTACATAGCCCTGAATGCGGGCCAGCGCGTCGCGGGTCTTCTGGTCATTCCAATCGTTCACTGTTTTCTCGGCCGAGGCAAGTACCATCCTGATATTCGAGAACATGTCACGAAGCGCTATCACGCTGTCCAGGGTATTACAGATCACCGGACTGGGCTGCGGATTCATCAGGGATACAATCATGTCCTGGCCCAGGTTAGGGTTAATGGCTTGCAGGTGCACGGCATCGAGCTCAAAGAACCATGTCATGCGTTGCAGATAAACCTGACGCACCAGAGCTTCTGCTGTGACAGTACTGGCGACACGATTGTTATAGCCATAAGTGGGGTTGATAGGCTGGACAGAACGTCCGTCTTTACCGCACTCCATACGCAGCAACTGGCAGAGCTGGAAAAAGATGTTCAGGCGCGCTGACAGGGGAAACATCTCCGCTTCCTGGCTGGCCGGAGTAAATTTCCCGCGAACACCCTGCGCTATAAACGAACGCAGAACATCCGAGCGGGACGGCTTATACTGACCGTCAATGTTGTTAATGAAATTATCCAGCTCATCAAGTTGCTGCTGAGGAAGACGGAGTTCAATACGTTGGTCTTTCATGTCCACGGGGGCCTCACTTGGTTTCGTTTATCTGGTTTTATTACATTCGTGTACGTTCACAAACTGTAAATGTACGGGTTAAACCCGTACGCGTCCAGTAAGAATGCGGTTTTATTTTGTCTGTTTCCACTGAGATCCGAAAACTCATTGTTACGGATCTTCCTCTCCCTCCGCACAGCGCCATCTCCCGTCAGCACAACATGTAGTGCTGAATTCAGCTGCTGATGACACTATATGTTGTATCATCTCCCTGACCTGTGATGCGCCGCGCAGGGGCGGAAAACAGCGATATGATGATTTTCTCAGCGTGGTACACTTCCGGAAAGTTGTGATATTCAGGAAAGTCGGATCTGACGGAAACGGCTCTCCGGTAATTTAACGGCGTGGTTATATGGATGCTTGTTATCATGGTGATGATGATAACGGCATGATGTTATCAGACGGCGTGACGGTAAGGGCAGTGATGATGGATGACGTTATCGCATGACCGTCCCTGCCCGGAAAAGAAAAAAGGAGTCACCCATGTTTTTTATTGAGAATGAAGGTCAGGCTGTCGCCGGAACGGATTACTGGCAGTCTGTACAGGCGCAGGCCGGATATGTCTACCTCAGCTGGAATGCCGGCGCAGCCAGGCTGCTTGTCCCGGATGCGGCAAAACATTTACTCAGGGAGATGCGGGGGGCTGAGTACGTCATCATCAGTAAGGGAGCACTGCATGGCCGCGATGCGCTGGAACTGGTATTTGAAGACGGCAGCGATGCGCCGTTTGTGATCCACATGCTGAGTGAGCAGTGCGATCGCCTGCTCCCCGAAAACAACCAGGGAGGGGGTTTTGTTGTCACCGTCTGGACGCGTGGAGGTAACCAGCTCCGTTATCCGGGAAAGTACCGTGTTGTGGAAAACCTGCCCGACGTTTCCCCGTGGAGTGAACACTGATATGCAGCACCTGCCGGCACCGATCCACCATGCCCGGGATGCTGCTCAGCTTCCTGTTGCCATCGATTATCCGGCAGCGCTGGCACTCCGCCAGATGTCGATGGTTCATGATGAACTGCCAAAATACCTGCTGGCCCCTGAAGTGAGCGCCCTGCTCCATTACGTGCCGGATCTGCGCCGCAAAATGCTGCTGGCCACACTGTGGAACACCGGTGCGCGCATTAATGAAGCACTGGCGCTGACGCGGGGGGATTTTTCGCTTGCGCCTCCGTATCCGTTTGTGCAGCTGGCCACTCTGAAGCAGCGGACAGAAAAAGCCGCCAGGACGGCAGGAAGGATGCCCGTCGGTCAGCAGACTCACCGTCTGGTTCCGCTCTCCGACGCCTGGTACGTCAGCCAGCTGCAGACGATGGTGGCCACACTGAAAATCCCCATGGAACGGCGTAATAAACGAACAGGCAGGACAGAGAAAGCGCGGATCTGGGAAGTGACGGACAGAACGGTCAGGACCTGGATTGGGGAGGCGGTTGCCGCCGCTGCCGCTGATGGTGTGACGTTCTCTGTCCCGGTCACGCCACATACGTTCCGCCATTCCTATGCGATGCATATGCTGTATGCCGGTATACCGCTGAAGGTCCTGCAGAGTCTGATGGGGCATAAGTCCATCAGCTCAACGGAGGTCTACACGAAGGTGTTTGCACTGGATGTGGCTGCACGGCACCGGGTGCAGTTTTCGATGCCTGAGTCCGATGCGGTGTCTATGCTCAAAAGAATTCCATAAGCTCTGACTTTTTTAAATCCCTTTCGGATATCTCATGGATATATTATCGGTATTTCATATTCTGTTGACATGCAGGACCGGCATAGAGTAAAAAAACATCTATTTAGTACCTCTTGGATATCCGAAAGGTGTTTTATGGGGTCTTTATGGGTATTACATGTGGATTCTGGAGATACACTATGCCTGTTATTGCTAATACGCATCCCAAAGGTGGTGTGGGTAAGACAACTTCATCCGTAAACATTGTTGGTGAAATGAAGTCTGATACAGTTGATCTGGATACTCATACCGGGCTTTCTATCATTCTGGGGCTGAGACCTGAAGGAAAAGAAATTTCCGTGAAAGTACCCAAAACAGTGGATGAGTTAATCGAAATTATGACTCCCTACAAGAACAGCGATAAGACGTTACTTATTGACTGTGGGGGATTTGACTCAGATCTTACCCGTACTGCGATTGCCTTTGCAGACTGCGTTATTGTCCCTTCAAAAGACTCCCTGACTGAACGTATTGGTTTGATGCATTTTGATGGAGTACTGGACGAAATCAGCTCTATCATGGGGACCGATATAACTGCTCACCTGTATCTCTGTAAAGTTAATCCTAACAAGAAGAAATTCCCTAAGCTTGATGCAATCCTGCCATCGTTCAAACATCTGAAGCTGATGAAGAGCCGCATTTCTGCTCGTGCAGAATTTGAGGATGTCATTGAGACTGGGATGGGAATCACTGAGTCTGTTCATGGGCGCTATTCGGCAGGAGGTAAGGAAGTTATTGCCCTGATCGAAGAAATCAATCATCTGATTGAAAATAACAAACAGTAAGGTGTGTCTATTGGGTATCCATATAGTATCCTTTGGGCTTTTAATGGATATCTTTTAAGTATCTAACAAACATCCTGGGTTATCTCATGAGCAAAGCGAAATTTAGTGCACAGGCTGAAAAACTGAAAAACCTGGTGGATTCTGCCAGATTACAAACTTCTTCTTCTGCCGTAACAGCAACAGCCCCGTCTCAGCCAAATGAAGGTGCAGAGGAAGTTTCAGGTCGTCCCGTGGCTGCCAGGACGAAGGCTAAGAATCTTAAGGCCATACCGCTGTCCTATTTTGAAGCTCATGCGGAACTTAAAGCGACCAGTAAAACATCTCTGGATTTTAGCTCATATATTATTGAGGCTATAAGAGAGAAGCTTGAACGTGATGGTGCAATAGGTCAATAAACTATCGGATACCTTAAGGGTATCCGATGTGTGTCTTTTAAATGCGTTATGGGGATTCTTCACGTACCTAAAGAGTCCCCATTAGACATCTTTCTGTTTATGGTGACATGATTCGTCACCGCTTTCCTTTCCTCTCAGTTTCACCATTTCATTCCTTTTCCCCTAACCTGAACCATGATGTCCACGATGTTTTTATATTGCATTTATGTATCACGTATAACCTTCATAATGTTTTTGTATCTATGATTTCCTCTGGTCTTAAAGTTGTGTGTACAATATACATGCAATTTATCGTGTTTTTATGTTGCATTTATCCTTTCAGAAAGACCGTTTTTTCATTATAATTGAATATACATTGCATGTATGAAGCATGTTTGTTTTTTCTATTTGTTTATGAGCAACGGAGACTGGTTATGAAAATCTTTATTGATGATGGTTCTACCAACATTAAACTTGCCTGGTTGGAGGATGGTGACGTGAAAACGTTAATCAGCCCTAACAGCTTTAAACCGGAATGGTCTTTTAGTTTACTGGATGATGCTGCCCCGGCTAATTACGAGATCGACGGCGAGAAGTTTTCATTTGATCCATTAAGTGCTGATGCTGTCGTAACGACTGAAACACGCTATCAGTACAGTGATGTGAATGTTGTGGCCATTCAGCATGCGCTACAGCAGACCGGCCTGAAAGCGCAGCCTGTTGATGTCATCGTCACATTGCCGATCTCTGAATACCTTGACGCCAACAATCAGAAAAATAAGCAAAACATTGAAAGAAAGAAAAAAAATGTGATGCGTGAAGTACGGGTGCAGGGGAGTGATGCATTTGTTATTCGCAGTGTTTCCGTTCTTCCTGAAAGTATTCCCGCTGGTTTCAGTGTTCTTGCGGGGCTTGAGGATGATGAATCCCTTTTGATCGTAGATCTCGGTGGTACAACTCTTGATGTGTCGCATGTTCGTAGCAAAATGACAGGGATTACAAAAACCTGGTGTGATCCAAATATCGGCGTGTCCCTGATTACATCCGGGGTTAAGGAACAGATGGCTGTACATGCTAATACAAGAGTGAGCTCATTCCAGGCTGACAATATCATTGTGCACCGTAATGAACCTGACTACCTTTCCCGTCGCATTTATAATGCTGAACAGCGTGAGTCTATCATTAATGTTATCAATGAACGGCAGAAGTTGCTTATTAAACGAGTTAATGATGTCATCAGCCGTTTCACCGACTATACACATGTAATGTGTGTTGGTGGTGGGGCTGAAATTGTGGCCGAGGCTGTGAAGAACCTGACTAAGGTTCCTGATGAGCGCTTTTATCTGAGCTCATCCCCGCAGTTTGATTTAGTCATGGGAATGATAAAAATGAAAGGTGGTGTGACTAATGAGTGATGAAAATAAATCCAGACGCTGCTCATTTGAACTTTTCCCGGATGAACGGACAGGAGATAAGATAGCAGATGAGCTCATTGCAAATGAAAAACTGAAGGAGCGGGGACGTTTCATGCGCGCGATGTTAGTTACTGGTGCGGCGTTTGCAGCTATAGATAAACGTCTTCCTTTGCTGATATCGGAGTTACTGACAGAAAATACGACTCTGGATGATATTAATAAGGTGATTTCCAGCGTGATACCAGGTGCTTTTTCGGTTGAAAAGAAATTGCTTGAATTACTGGAAAAACAATCTGGTCTCCATACGTCTGTGGATTGCAGTACTCCTCTTACAGAGCAGAGTCTGTCGAGAAATGACGGTGAAGACCAGACCAGAAGAAACGCTGAAAATATGTTCGGAGATGACTGAACTAACCCAGCCTGGCCAGGGGAATATCTCGCCATTTAGTTGTATAACACTGACTCAACATTTCCCGTTTCATTTGCCATTCAGGGGCGGTTCCTCGCCCCGCAAACCACACTTTCCCTTTTCCCGACTGGTTCAGTTCATCGAGTGTTTTCATTAACTTTTCACTGTTTTTACGGGGCTGGATTTCATCAAATAATCCCGGCTGCGCTATACCCGATGGTGTGAAATCAGCCAGCATGACTCCTGCCTTCATATAGCGGTATCCTTCACGCCAGACATGGTTTAAGGCTCTGCATGCGGCGGCAATAATGTCCCGGCTGTCCTGTGTGGGCAATGGAAGCTTTTCCACAGCGGCATTGCTGTAACAGGGTTCTTTTACTGCAAAGGGGGATGTCCGTACAAATGTCGTCACCTGCCGGCAATACTGACGCTCCCCACGTAGTTTCTCTGCGGCCCGCTCTGCATACTGAACAACAGCCTGGTGCATGGCATCTTTGTCTGTGATTCGTTCACCAAAACTGCGACTACAGACAATCTGCTGTTTTGCCGGTGGTGCTTCTTCCAGGGATATGCAGGACTCGCCGTTGAGTTCGCGTACCGTACGCTCAAGAATGACGCTGAAGTTTTTCCGGATGAATGCCGTGTTAGCCTGCGCCAGCTGCAGTGCTGTGTTAATACCCAGCGCATTCAGCTTTTCCGTCAGTCTGCGTCCTACTCCCCAGACCTCACCAACTGGCTGCAGTCCCAGTAGCTTCAAGATCCGATTACGGTTTTCTGCCGTCAGCGCGACCACACCGGAAAACTGTGGCCATTGCTTTGTTGCCCACTGTGCACTTTTAGCCAGCGTTTTTGTAGGCGCAATGCCCACCCCCATGGTGAGTCCTGTCCAGCTCTTTACCTGTTCCCTGAGCTGATGACCAAAAAACTCCGGAGAGATGCAATGATTTATCCCCCGCAAATCAATAAACATTTCATCAATTGAGTAGGGCTCAACTGCGGGAGAAAGCGACTCCAGAACAGCCATGACCCGTTGGCTCATGCTGTGGTACAGCGCATAATTGCTGGAAAATACATGTATTTTCTTCTCCAGGCGCATCTGTCTCACCTGAAACCAGGGCTGCCCCATTCTGATGCCAAGAGCTTTTGCCTCCGGGCTGCGCGCGATCACACAGCCATCGTTATTGCTGAGTACGATGACCGGTTCGTTGCGAAGGTCCGGGCGGAAAACTTTTTCACATGAGGCGTAGAAACTGTTGATATCAGCCAGTGCAAACATCAGCGTAACTCCCGCGTCCTGTGTATCACGTGAGTGACAACACCAAAAATACAGATGTTTTCCGGATACAGTGTGCGGAACTCCGGGCTGTCTGAAACCGGCTCCAGTGCCGGGCGTGGGCGCAACAGCAGTCGTTTGACGGTGAACTCACCGTCGATCTCAGCGATAACGATGTCCCCGTGTTGTGGTTTTTCGGCCCTGTCCACTACCAGCAGATCACCATTCTGCACGCCAGCCTGGTTCATCGATTCACCGCTGGCGCGCAGAAAGAAGGTGGCTGCAGGTCTGCTGATGCAATAGCTGTTCAGATCCAGTTCCTGCTCAGCATAATCAGTGGCAGGCGAAGGAAAACCGGCCTGGCAACGATCGGCAAACAACGGTCGCACGTAACTGTCATCGCCTGAAGGGTCAGCCGGACGGTGATAAACGGTACTCATGCTGCAGGCAGCCAGCTGTCGTCCTGCCAGATTTCTTCCAGCAGAGACAGGATACGTTCTTTATCCTTGTCGTTGCGGGCTCCTGTGACAGATACAGACGGGGCGCTGCCCTGGTCTATACGCAGCCAGATTTCCGGGTAGTGTGGTTTCAGACGTTGTTCGATTTCATTCTGTAGCGCCTGAAGTGTGCCTGATTTGAGGTTTTTTGTGCTCTGGCGGTCGAAAAGAATTTCAATGCGGATCATGTTCTCATCTCCCTTTTCTATTGCTGTATGCATATACAGCATTCTAATGACTGAATCCACACACAGTCAAAGGCACTGTTGCAAATAGTCGGTGGTGATAAACTTATCATCCCCTTTTGCTGATGG